>FTIZ01002209.1_pt1 | contig 16414 bp, 11 predicted proteins | sample 1658381 | NCBI WGS metagenome assembly FTIZ01 (sample SAMEA3914822, study PRJEB12502) | metagenome | biome: forest; material: soil | place: USA | collected 2012-03-12 | depth 0.1 m
GGAGCGAAAGCGCCGAGTGCCGCTGCAACCATGGTGCAGGTTACGCATCCACGCTGTGCAGCCTCAAGCAGCTCCGCCGCCACGGGGACCTTGATGTGAGCAGCCGGTGTTTCCGTAGGGATCAAGTATTCTTGCTGGGCCCATGCCGATGAGTTAGACGGCGCCTCGTTGGCGTCTAAGTTGTAGCAGACGTTGCAAACTGGGCGGCGGCGGATTCGGATCAGATCCCGTGGGTCTCCTTGCGTGAACTTGGATGCCGGTTGTCGCATGAGCGCTGCTAGCTCCTCAAGGTTCGAGGGCATGGGAGACACGGCCGAGTCCACGCTGATGTTCTGTGTTCCCCTGGCGTAGAGAGCCGGCACCACCACTTTAGGGAGCGTCTCTGGCCCATCTGTACCGCTTCTGCTGCCCTTGTCCTTCGCCCAAGCGTGTCCATCCATTCTGATTCCCCAAAATCCCGCTCCTAGCCTAGAGGTAGGGTTATTGATTGCCGGCGTGCTTCTTAGATGTTGAGCGCAAATGCAGTGACTCGCTTTTGGACGTTTTCCGTCTAAGATCAAAAGTCTGCGGCAGCCCTGTTACCCGGAGAGGGACGAATGCCTTATATAGGTACCTTGATAATGACGAAATTCCTGGTTCTCCAGAGGGCAGAGGAAACTTCTGGCCTTGTTGCAACCCTCCGTCTTACACCCCCTCGACGTGGGAATGCGGGGCCTTGCCCATGTGCTTCCCCGCAAAGGACGGTTGCTGCATCGCTTTATCTTCCTCGTTCCCACCACAAGGACCTCGAGGCACCCACCAATTCGAGCACTCACGCTCTCGGATCCTGCCCCACATTTACCCCCTAAACCACAAGCCCGCCGATGATGGTGAGAGCCTCGTCGTTCGAGCGAGGAAAGCAAGCGGCTCATGCAACACAGCCACCTTCGGTGCCCGAAATGGTACATGATTATTATATAACCGCCTATGTATCTTGGACTATACAACAACCTATGTAGGCACCTTGGTTGCCATGACTACGCCGGGCTACATTTGCGCCCCGTGGATGGACCAAAAAGATCGGGCGACATCTTCGAACAAGGGGGTTAGCACAAGTCAGAACCAGGAAGGCACATCACCAGGGCTTTTTGACAGCCGCATATTGAGGAAGGGCAGTAAACTCACATCTTCAACCCGACACACCACACCGATATAGCAGTGTCTATCCTAGATTTCTTTTGGGGGCGTGACTTGCACGGAGCAGCCTTGAGTCGCCACAAGCCTGACAACACCCATCAGGACAAATCTCTTCGCCAGCACCATGCCTGATGCGGCCTACTCATTGTCCCTCGCATCTCAGCCAGCGACAGGAGCACCAACACAATCCCGGGGATCCGTTTCTCATCCGGAGGGCGCACCCAACATCTCCTTGCACACCCTCAGCCGCTCATAAGCTTCCTGCAGCAACTCAGAATGAACCTCGGCGAAGACGGAGCGCAACGCGTCGAGCAAATCCGGCAGGCCGTCTCCCAGATTCATAGCCGCACTCTCCTTCAGCTCCGGGAGGTTCGCAATGTGGGAGAGGTAGGCGGCCACGCGGCGATAGTTGACGGACAAGTGTTTGCTGCCCGGACGGAACGGAGCGCCCGAGTGGCTGGCCGAGTCTTGGAGCGAGTCGTGACGGCTGACGGCGCGCACAAAGGACCAGATGCTCAGCGCCGCGTAATACATAACCCAGGGCCGGTGGGGGTCTGGCTCGTTACGGCACGAGTAAGACTGGATTTCGATGGGTGGCAGGCTGACGACGCCGGGCCCGATGTCCAGCCGCTCGCGGTCGCCCGCACTGGCGCTCCGGCGAGGGTCCACCAGGACTCGGTGGAGGAGTTTGAAGGCGTGCAACACGGAATGGCGAGTCGACGGCAGCGAAGCCCACCCCCGCATTCGAGCCACGACGTTGGTGTAGTCCCTCACTGAGACTTTTCTTCCCAGCAACCGCTTCGCGCCCGAGTACACTTGGCAGTCGATGATGTCGACGTGCAAGCTGATATGCGCCAGATGGTAGAGTACGGCCGCGCTGTGGACGGGGCCGTTGGAGCCAGCGGCATCGGCGAGGCTGGGGTTCCCCATGGCGCCCTGAGCAGCGTCGAAGCTGCGCTTCCAGTCGTCAAACGCGCTCAACAGGATCTTTTTCCAGGTCTCGTGGGTCTCGGCCGATGGGGCCGTCAAGTCCAACCACTTCATGTGCGTCTCCCTGTGGCTCATGTGCCACCCAACGCTCAAGAGACCAGACATGATGATCATGCGGCCAAACGAGTGCGTCTTGACCTCTTTCCCGTGCAGGGCGCGCTTAAGGCCGTCGAGGAAATTGGTCGGCCTGATGCCGTACATGCGGAGGTTCTGGTCGAGCTGTCGCACTGTGTCCGGGTTCGAGGCTGTCCACATGTTGTCATCGCAGGGGAGCGGCAGTCGGATCTCGTGAGGGGCCATGTCTGCCGCGTGGCCGAACATGGCGGCGTGGATGGTGTCCATCATGAATGCGGCGAAGACGACACGGTGGATCGCTTCTGTTTCGGCCCAGCGACACCACCAAGTGTGTGAGTCAAGGCTCACGCTCGCCTGGGGTTGCTCGGCTGACGGCACCTCGGGGGGCGATTCGCTGCCGGAACGACCAATGAGGGGGCTTCCCCGCCGGAGGAGGGTGAGGGCGACCGAGTGGTAGATGTGGGCTCGTTCGTGAAGGCGACGAGACGAATACATCTTCTCGTAAAACTCGAGTAACAAGAGGGCCTGGGATACCCAGAGAGAGACGGGGGGTTGGGCTTCCTCGGCAGTGAGGATCTCGGATCTCACGCCCAGGATGACCATGTCTGCGAAGCCGCCGTAGTCGGCCAGGTTTCCGGTCGAGTCTCTGGTGCGCAGTGAGATGGCGCCAAGTGCCACCATGACCATGAGAAGGAAGATGGAACACCGGTTGCAAGCGAAGGTCGGCTGGTGGACAATGGGAAGACGCGGCGACACACGATCCCAGTACTCCTGCAGACAGTCGCGCATCATATCGAGGCTCAGGGCAGGGATGTCCCCGGTGCCGCTATCGTGGTGGACGAGGTTCGCGACGAGCGGTTCGGCCTTGGGCTGCTTTTGGCGGAATACCGCGAACCATCGAAGGATTTCCTGGCGGCGGAATTCGGAGATGAGCTCGTCGGCTTCGGCAAAGCGAGTGGGGGTGTCCAACTGCGAGCGACCGCTCGTCAGCGACTCGTAGTCGTAATGGATGTTGTTGTTCAGGGTCGACTCCAGGCCGCCGTCGATAAAAGGCACCTGGGAGACGGCGAACTCTCCGTAGGGAACGTGAGGGTTGAACAACCACACGGCAAAGTTCTCGCGAGACATGTCGTCGGGCTGGAATTCCGCGTGGTGGAAGGGCATGGGCGCGGGCGGCTCCTGGACTCGCGGCTCCTCCTGAGGGTAGTAGCCTGGCTTAGGCCGGATGATGTTGCAGGCGCCCAGATCGGGCAGCTGGGGATGCCAGGCCGGGTGGTGATGCGACATCCTGCGGGGGGCGGGGTTTGGCAGAGACGGGGAAGGCTGCGAGGTTGAGTCCGGGCCAAGCAGGATGGCGGCGTCGTGCGGGACCCGGGTGAGGGCCGGGCGGGGTTCGGAGGTGGTAGTCGGCGATACCACAGAGGCCGGGGGCGAGGCGTCGGCAGCGCCGAAACTGGGCATCCGGTTCCTAGGGATGTACGACGAGGAGTGCCGTTTCCTGTGGCGGGCGAGGAGGTCTGCCCGCACAAACTTTTGTTCGCACTATTCGGGTCAACGTTAGCAGGCCTCGATGGCCAAAGAGAGCTCGAAAAGCAGGGACAGCTGGGATGTGAGAGAGGAGGCGCCGTGGGCTGCGTGTTGTGCGCCTGGGAGTTTGGGGTGTGAAACGGTATCAGAGATAAAAGAGAGGCACCGCATACCCCGGCTACGTCGCAGCGGTAGATCTCCTTGGGCACATCTAGCTCGACAGTCAGCGCTCGGCAACAGACATGGCGTGGACAGTGCGTGATCGAGATCAAGCGAGACTGCGGAGTTGGTGTCGCACGCACGGTTCAGCTGGTGCCGCTGGAGGTGCTCGGCCCTCGAATAAATCTTGTCGCAAGATGGATAGTCGCAGGCGAAGCGGCGCGGAGCTCCCTTGCGGCTGGCGCGCTTGTATGCGCTGGACCCAGCAGAGAGAGCGGACCGGTCCTGCGGCGGCGGAGATTCCTGAGTCTCCATGGCGCGCGGCGGGCAGCGGGCGGGCTGCGGGATGCGGGCGGCGCGGTGCGGTTGTGTCGAATAACGTCCTGCGCTGAGGTTCACGTTACGGAGTAATAACTGGAGTCCTGCTTCGGGGGCGGTCGGGCCTCATTCGGCGACAGGACTCCGGCGGGCAGTGAAAACTGAAAAGTGAGCGCTCATCGGGACGGCCGCATTTCTCTCGAGCAAAACTGCAAAACCCCAAGGCTCGATTGGCACGACGGCTCTGGCGCAAGTTCAATAATTTCGTCAGCTGAATTCGCGGGAGGAAAAGAGAGCCCCGGCGCGTGGCCGCTTCGGCTGCCTTTCCCCCAGGCCGGCGACCGCCCAGGCGCGCACCCAGGCCCCGGGCTAGCACACAGCACCACCACGCACCCACCACGCCCACCGCGCCCCCCACGCTCATCTCCACACCCCACCTCGTTGACGAGCTCTGCCCAGGCTCGCCTCCACCTGGAGCATCTGAAGAGAGTGAGCGTGGACGGCGGGTCGGAACGGGAAAACTGTTACGGCCACAATACTCCGTGGTGGCTTGGCATTCGGGGCTGCCGAGCATGGGGTTCGCATCATGGCAAACAGAGGAGTCGGTTGCTGGGTTGGTGGTTTTTGTGAGCGCAAGAATTGAGCATTGGTGGTCGGATTGGGGACCGAGAGGGCGACGAGGAAAGATCGGAATCTCTGACTGGTCACTGGCCGCTGCCTGGTCGTCAGGGTTTAGTTCTGACAGCGGGGTAAACCTTCCTTCCGTTGTGATTTGGCCATGCTGCAGGGGTCAGCTTTGGGTAAGAGCTCCCATGCTCCCATGCCGCGTGGGGGTCGACTTCCTTCTTCCCTTCCTTCGCGTCACGCCAGCGCACACCGGCTCATGCCATGAATGCCGTCTCATGCCCGCTGCCGCTCCCGGTTCAGGCACTGCGAGTGTGCCAGGACAGGGGACGGACCCAGGCTAGCCAGGGCAGGGGGATTGATGCAATTCACACAATTCACAGGGCCGATCTGCGGAGAGAGGTCCAGATAAGCATCCGGGCGGACCCAGCCCGACGGAAATCCGCGGAGCCGGCGCTTTCTCTCCTGCCTTGATGCACTCCTTGCTGCAAAATACCACTAACGTCCAGGTTACCGGGAGTCGGTATCGGCGTTAACCAACAAGGGACTAACGTAGCATTTCGACTGCCGCGAGACGCGAGCTTGTGATCTGCCTCGAGCTGACCCTAACCCTAGGATCTCCCCCAACCCCATCGTGCACCCCCGCGCCGGCGCTCGACTGCATTGTCAAAACGTTTGGTGTGCGTTCCACAATACGCAAGTGGCTTCAGTCGGGCTTGAGCGTGACACCGTCAATATCTCATCAACATCTCTTCCTCGCGAACATCCAGCCCTCACGCAGTATCCGACCCCCTCCCCTTCACATTCCCACTCCCCGCCATCCACAACTCCCTGAACCGCCCGCCCTCCACGCCAACCAACTCCGCCGGCCGCCCCTCCTCCACAACCCTCCCCTCCTCCATCACCACCACCCGATCAAAAAACTCCATCACCACCCCCAGCCGATGGCTCACCATGACAACCGTATACCCCGCAAACTCTTCCCTCACCACACGCTGCATCGCCTCGTCCGTCTCCCGATCCACGCTCGAACTCACCTCATCCAGCAGCAACACGCCCCCCTCCACCTCCCCGGTGTTGCCAAAACACTCCCTGGCCCTCACCCGCCGCCTCAGGACCACCCGCGCAAGGCTAAACAGCTGCCGCTGCCCCGCCGACAGCGTCTCGGGCGCGAGCGGCGCGTCCAGCCCGCCGCGCGCCGCCACCTGCTCCCCGAGGCCGACCGTCTCGAGCGCCGCGAGGCAGTCGGCTGGCGAGGCCGCGTGGTGCGGGTCCAGGTTGGTGCGGAGCGGGGTGCCGGCCGGGAGGAAGACGGGGTCTTGCGGCAGGGCGAGGAGGCGGTGGCGGAGGTGAGGGCGGGAGATGAGGAGGAGGGGGAGGGTGTCGATTGTGAGGGATGGCAATGGGGTGGTGGTGGTGGAGGAGGGTTTGGGGTCGAGCAGGCGGAGGAGGAGGAGGAGGAGGGAGGATTTTCCGCTGTGAGGGGGGTTAGTTTGGGATCACTTGTTTTGAGGAGGAGAAAAAAGGGGTACGGACCTGCCGCTCCGGCCGCAGATGGCGACTTTCTCGCCTGGAGCGATGGTGAGGTCGATTTCGTTGAGAGCGAGGTGTTCGTGCTCGGAGGGCACCGAGGTGCCGTCCTCACCGCCGTTGCCGTATGCCGCCGAGACCCCCTTGATCTCGATGGCTCCCTTGGATGGCCACTCCATTGGCGGCACCAGGTCCTCACCCTCCTTGCTCTCCGGCTTGACAGTCTCGCTAAACGCCTTCAGCCGGCTGACGGCGCCGATGGACGTCTCGAGAAGGGTATAAGACTTGACAATGTGAGCAAGGGACTCCCCAAACGACATGAGCACGACCAGACTGGCACCGGTAAAGGCCGTGTTGGAGCGCAGTTGTGTTGCCAGGGTCACGACGCCAAGGGCCAGGACGGCGACCACGAGCTGCATGGTGAAAGCTAGCCAGCGCTGGATCATGGCAAGAAGGTAAGCCGGTCTCTGCGAAGTGTCCAGCAGTCTGTGGTTCTGGTCGACGCCCTCTTGAACCCAGCCAAACGCCCGGAATGTCGCGATCCCGTTGATGGTGTCAATGAAGTGCGAGCTAGTGTGTGGTCAGTGCCGTGAAGCTTTGAACAATTGGGGCCACTCACTACAAGGGGCTCTTCGCCTCTAGATCCAGCAACCGGATTTGGCGAGATGTCCGAAGATAGAATCGTGGCAAAACGTAGAGGACCAAGGCGAGGACTGGATAGGTGATGGCAATATAAGGCGAGGACACGGCGATAACGGCCGCCATGCCGATGCACTCAAAAACGCAAATAGTCACATTGACCAAAGCCCTGGGAAGCTGTCCGTCAACCAACGTCATGTCCTGTGAGAAGAGATTGACAACCACGCCCGTGTCGTGTGTCGAGAAGAACTTGAGCGGCGCGTTGATAACGGTTCCCAGTGCCTCTTGGTGCAATCTGGCCCCGGAAACCTTGATCATGGATCTGTGGCAAGTCCAAGCAACCATGAAGAGGGAGAATAGGGTTCCCATCTGAAGGAGGGCGTACAGTCCGTTGTAGAAGGCGTCCGAGCGCGAACGGCTGGGAGATGCCACGTCCTCAGACCAGAACGAAAGCCAAATTGTGCTGAGGTTGTACAGCGTGCCTCCACAAATAGCAAAAACAAAGAAGATGGCCTTGAAACGCGCGTTGATGCGCGCAAAGTAGTGGCGATAGACCGTCCAGTCACCCGTCATCCTTGCTTCGTCTTTGGTCTTGGAAGGCAACGTCGGCTGCCTATACGTTGATTTGGTGAGCTCCTCTCCGGCAGGCTTCATAGCTGGTGAAGAGTCCCCGGCTGAGGACGACCGATCGGTTTCCTCAACACCCAGGCTGGCGATATATTTCTGGTTGGTCATCAACTCTTGAAAGGTACCCTGCTCCGCTATGGCCCCGTCGGGCGAAAGGGCGACGACGTGGTCTGCCACAGGGAGGTGCCGGACCGAGTGCGTGCAGAGAACCACCGTGGCATTCCTTTGGCGGATGAGCCCGGTGGGCGAAAAGACACGCGCAAAGACCTGCTCCTCGGTGTCGGCATCCAAGCCGCTCAGGATATCGTCAAAGATGTAGAAATCCGTGTCAAGGTACAGCGCTCTCGCCATGGAGACGCGCTGTTTCTGCCCCCCGCTGAGGGTGATTCCGTTGCTGCCAATGTTGGTCTTGTCGCCCTGTGGCAGAAGCGCCAAGTCCGGGCGGAGCATCGTTGCTTCGATAACTTCATCATAACGCGCCCGAATAAAGGGCGCGAAGCCCACAATGTTGTCTCTGATCGTTGCGTTGGACAGGTAAGGGACCTGATCACAGTAGCCGATTCGGCGGGAAGCGCGAGATCCCATCACCACTTGCCCTTGAGCCACGGGCACTTCTCCAAGCAATGCTTTGCAGAACGTGGATTTCCCCGAGGCAATAGGCCCGACAATCATGGTAAGCTGAGAGGTAGGAATATCGACGTCAATATTCTTGAGGCTCAAGTTGCCGGCACCCCAACCAAAACTTCCTCCGACAATTCGGACCTTAGGTGACGGCGAGCTTGTCCACGGTTCAACGCCGTCCTTTCTGGATTTCTCTCCCACGGAGTCATCCTTCAAGACAGACGGCACAGGAAAATCTCGAAAGTCGACGCGAGAGTTCTGTTCGAGGAATGCCTGGATGCGGTTGAAGCAAGTGAAAGCAGCGAGCAGCTGTGGTATCATCTGAAAGAGAATGGTCAAGGGGGAGGTGAGCAGCATGAGGTAGGACATGGATGTGAAGATGGTGGCCACATTCAAAGTCCGAGAAGCAAAAACAAATACGAGAACCGGCGACAGGAACAAGGGCAGGTGTCCCACCACGACAGAAAAGACCTGCACCGTCCGAAAGTGGGAGCCTGCTTTGAGTTCGTCGAGCCTCATGGTCTGGATGAAGCTCTCAACTGTCTCGGCCAGGCCCGAGATTTTGAGGGGCTTCATCTGTCCGATGATGCTGGAGGTGAGGCCCACGCGCTTCTGGATCTTTTCCATCCACAGTTTCTGTCTTGGGCCAGTGAACCTCGCCAGGATGGCAGACAGGACGACACAGGCCCCGATGACGATAAGTGGTGCGACAAAAGCCGGACCAATCTGGCGTGAGAGCAGCCAACTTGCAAATGCAACCTCGATGGTGTTGGCCCAGAACTCATGGATGTTCAGACACCCAGTTATGATTTGCTCAACGTCTGCGTTCATCAACGTCAGCGAGGCAGAATCGTTGGATGCTGTCAGCCGTAACTCGGTCGTCTTGCGATAAACAGCGCCTGCAAGGAGGCCGCGGGCCATGTACAAGGTACGTTCTTGGAAATACCAGTACAGTGCGCCCGAGGCTGCGATTCCAAGGTAGATGAGAATGGTGGCCCCGATGAGTCCGTAGCCGACATTGTGTGAGGTCTGGTCCGCGGGCTTTTGAAGATACTCCAGGAGTGTTTGGATGAGGAAAGGCTGGCAGAACTGGAAAGCGCTGAGAGCAATGCGCGGTCCGACAGGGAGCAGTAGCGGCACCGCTAGGGCGTTGGCTACGGCATAAGCCAGCCCGTGGTGTTTTCCTCGAAATTTTGAAACGTCCATGTGGTGCGCCAGTTTGGTGTGAAGTGTCTCCGAGGCAATGCCTTGATCCAAGGGAAAGAGGTCGCGAATCTGGAGGACCTTTCGGTAGCCCGTGATCAACAGCCGGTTGAGCCAAAAATAAGCGCCGAGGCCGTACAAGCCGGCGGTCTCTTCCGGACTGTGCTCTTTGACATCCCAGCGGACAATCCATGTCGACTTGGACTGGGATTCAAGAACAATGATGAGGGCTTTGACGGCGACGGCGCAAGTGAAAACGCGGGCGAACGTGAACTCGTGGATGTTGCTTGAAGCCAACCATAGAGTCCGAACCTGGGAAATGTCGAGCAAGATGGTGACAAAGAGGGAGGCGCTCAAGAGGATCGAAGGCCGAGGGGCGCGCGAGTGTTCGAGATATGACAAGGGAAGCATGAAGATCCCAGACGCCAAACCCAGAGCATCTGACGGGATGAAGAATTCCCCCAACCTGCGGGACTTGGTGCTGCTCAAGACGAGCAGAGTGAGCTGTAAACTACTGAACAGGCAGATGCCGGTCTATACACCGTCAGTATCATGACGCAGGACTAGGGGCTTCCAAACTCACCAATTTCGCCGTCCGTAGCAGCACACCGCTCACGATGGCTGGCTTCCGGGCAAGGTACACGATCCGGGACAAGGAAAGAGCAATGAAAATAGACGCCGGGATGAGGGCGAAAAAGATCTTCTCGAACTTGAGGGTGAAGTCGAAGTCATCGCGGCAGCCTCGGACGGCCGGGCCGAACGACTCATCGTCGAGGCAGCCAGCAAAGTCCATGCTGAGAGGTGGGGAGTCTTGTTGGAATGAAGGATCTGATAAGCGTGTTTCTGTCGGAATTCCCACTGATAGCCTGTGTGTTCTCAGCACATCATGTTGGTTCAAATAGATATTCGATCAACAATTAGGGAGAGGCCACGACGATGTTGATTTCGATGGCAACTGGTCCATAATAGCACTGAACATGGACGGGATTTGAAGTCTTGAAGGCCGAAAGAGTCACAATCCAATCCTGCCCATTTCACCTGCCCGGCAAAATGGGCGAGGACCGGAGCAAAGCGGGGATTAGCGCCCACGTACCAAGTACGCAACCCCGTGAAGATCCATGATGTCCAAAACAGGAAGGTCGAGAACCAAACTAGTTAGCCAACTGCCTGGCCAAGGCAAGCGTGTGAGGCAAGCCGTCCCCAGGCTCTCCCATCCGCGTAAGCTGCAGTAGAAAACACGGCCTATGACCCAATGGCTTCCTCTGCCAAGTGAACAATTATCTCCGAGTGCGTCAGCACCACGCGTGTCGGAATTTTTACAGTCAAAGAGAGGGTGACCCATCTTGTGAGTCTCTGAGTGAGAGGCCTTGCAGCGAACCAGCAGATGCGGGTAAGGATGGCGAATTTAGAGTATGTGGTGACGTCGAAATCTTGATATCAATTCCCGTGTGTAAATGAAGCACCCCCATCCACCCTACGCAACCCATGCAGTCAGTGTACATATATGCCCAGGCCAACGCCATCCCATGCACCGTATCCTTTTCCTTTCCTGTAAAGATACATCACCGGTTTCGGTTGACCGAGAACCTCCGAACCATGACCTCCCGGATGGTGTACTTCTTCAGCGCTGCCGCAATCCCACCCTTGCACATCTCGTCATCAAACACTGTCGGCGGCGGGATGTCCACATACACAAGGACCAAGCTCTTGAGCACGTGCGAGAGCACCCGGTTGACGCCCATCAGCCACGACCACGACCTCGTCGATTCCTCGTGCTCACAGCCCTCCCAGGCGGCATCTGAATAGGCTGGAATGACCATGATGCCAAACTCGCTGTGATCAAAGACTGGCCCGCGTTGGTAGATGATCCAGTCAACGCCAAACTTGATGCCGTGGCGGGGGACCCAGCCAAGCGAGCGGAAGTGGTGATACACGGCGTAATTCACCAGAAAGGAGTCGTCAGGCCTGAGACCAGAGCCGGATACCCGAGGCGGGAAGTACGAGTATGAGCGGAAAAGGGAGAGGAGCTTCTCTGTAGAGATGGGGGAGCCCGTCACGGGGTCCGCCACCTTGAGAGCTCCAAGCGAGAAAGCCAGAAAGAAAGCTTCCTCAGGCGCGAGCTGGTAATGCTCCTTGTTCTCAATCTCGACCATGTCGGCCGGTGCATCCAGCGTGACGTCGGACGCGCTTTCAGGGGTTGATTGGGCGACTGTCGCAACCGCAGCAAGGACCTCCGGCGTCAGGACGGGTTTCCCGTTAGGTAGTGTCGGGACGGCGTGGTTGGATGAACCAGCGGCCGAGCGGCCCGGGCTCGGCGGGTCAGAATGGTCGAAGGTGGTTGATTCAACCGTCGGCGAGAAGCGGACGCTCTTGCGACGTTTCGACTCCGAGGCTGTGGCTTCCGCGCCGTGTGAGGGGGTGCTGGAGACAGAGTCATCGGATCGGAGGGTAGGAGAAGGAGCATCGTCGCCATTCAGCAAGGCCCCGTTGAAAGAGTCCTCGTCCACTTCCTGGCTGCCCGCCGAGGCACTCGCCTTGACCACATGACCGACGATGCTACCGTTTAGTTCCGGCTCAACGTCAGAAGTCTTGACGCTAGCATGGCCGTTTACTGAGGGCCCTGCCTGGAGGGTTGGCTGACTGGGAGCGCTCTCGCCGACCTCGAATATGGCCAGCCCGCTCACGGGTCTCGAAAGAAGCTCCGCATGGGAGTTGGGCAGTAGCAAGAGTTCCATTGGACCAACTGGCGGCTTCCGCTCATTGTGCGGACCGCGATGTTGCGCAGACAACCAACCGTTGGGTAACCTGTTTGACTTCGCCAAGGAGTTCGGCAGAGCGAGCAATTCCGCTGGACCGACAGGCGGTCGAGGTTCCTGCGAGCGGCTTTCAACTTGTCCGTCCGGTTTGGGGTCTTGGGCTTTCCCGAAGGCGGGTGCAGGTTCTGCCACGGGTCCTGCCAGGCTGGCTTCTACAACATCCGGCTCAACAGCACTGGGGGCTGGTGGTGGTTCGGCAACCTCAAGAGGCTCGTCGAGAACCTCATTGACCTCGGCCACTTCTGTGGTTGCAGCGTGGGACGCGGCTTCTGCAAGCCTCTGCTTCTCAAGAGCTTCCAGCTCGGCTTTCGCTCTCTCCCACTTGGCAAGGCGGCGCTCCTCTCGGCGCAACTCGGTGCGTGCTTCACTGACAGTCTTGCCTTCCGGCGAGCCCCGTCTGGCCAGCTCCCTCTTCAGCCAGTTGGGCTCGCTCCTGCTCAGGCTGCCTTTCCCGTAGAAGCCTTGTTCCCAGAGCGCACGCACTGAGGCGGGGTCTCTGACCAGCACCGAGCGAGTCTCAGGATCCCAGAATCCCGTATGCACAACGGATGGCTCCCGTGGTGGTGGGCGAAGAACCTGGCTCAGCCAAGCGTAGACAAGGTGAAGAAGCGAGATTGGGTTGTTCGGGTAGAACGTGGGGAGAGGAAAGGTGCGGATAGGCGCGGGGAGGCTGTAGACCTGGTTCCCGGGCGCTCTTGGCGGCGAAGGTCGCGCAGCAGGGAGCGGTGCAGCTTCTACACTCGGCGCGGTGGCCGGCGGGGCCGCTCCGCCAACCATTGCAGCATCTCTGCCAGCGGGGGATACGGTGACCGTTGTGGTTTCAGCCATGGTTATCGTGCTTCATGTCGGCCTAGGAGCGCAGCGTTAGTCTCCGGCAAGCAGTAACGAGAAGAAACAATGCCAATGCTTGGAAGTTATTGCTCAGATACCGTTGTAGTCTATAAATAGAGGGCATACATCGAGCGTCCACTGAAGGACATTGCTCTAAGCACCAGTATTAAGTGTCATCACCGCAATTGGGAAAAAAGGCAACGCTCAAGGCAGCGCCCGGAACAGCCGGCAACTCTCCGACCCCTCCATCGTGTCCGAGGCACGTTAAGAGGTCTGAAGCAACAACATCTCCAGCTTCTTAGCTTTTGCGTGCCCAATGGGCATCCTCACTCGAGGTATCGCATGGCCGAAAGAGGCGCCGGAGGTGAAGGGGAAAATCTAGAAAAACCTCAATCAAGGACCCGACTTACGCAAAGAGCTCTGATTCCACGAAATGGCCAACCACAGAAGGAATCGGACGGTCCAGCGTACCGAGACAGGCCGCTAGATGTGCGAGAGTAGTTGTGGTGTTGACCTAAAGCTCGGCTCACATCTGGCGGGTGTTGATGTTGCTGCTTTGGCAAGCTTGCCAGAAGCTTGAAAATTGGAAATGCATGATTCAGTTTTGGCGCCAATCGCCGATTTTTGAAGGCGAGAAAATCTGCATCGTCGCCTGGAGATCAAGGCAGAAAGAAACTCGAGCAGTCCCGGCGGCATGGTCAAGTGGGGCGGGACAGGGCGGCGCGCGGCACATCCCGCCCGCCGAGAGGCCCAGGTCCCCTTTCCAGTTCTCGATAAACCAACACAAGGACCAGCGGTTGGCGTCTCCAGGGCGCAACAAACATGCTTCAAATCGGGGAAACCACTTCCCAAATGCTGGAAGGCGAGTCTCACGATACTTTTGAAAGACATCACTGCTTGTAAATCCTCAGCTTCCACCAATGAAACCATCAATTTCCTCTGGCGCCCCGTGTCCATTGGAGACCCTTTCAGCGCCCCACATGGCTTTCCAGTCAAGTGCGCGAGTCGGATCTCAGATTTCTTCAGCGCCGCGTCCGACGTTTCCGTGGCGCCCGATCTTTTGTCCCACGACTCCTCCCCTTTTCTCCCATGGTAATGCTCCCAAGGTGATGACCGATGGATGGCAATGGTCCAATGTCTATAGCAGTCCAAACCGCGGCCTTGGTGAGCCTGATCTGGAGCTGCACCGTGGTCCTCGTCCAGTCCATCGGAATCACCCAACTGTAAGCCGTCTGCCCCTGAGTTGCGCCCGTCGCGCTGTTCCTGACGGCTTCCGCTCCAGCTTCCGAAACCACTCTGCACCGCACCCGCAGCCGGTATCGCCGTCGCTCAAACACGATGAGGTCCCTCACATCACGATCATCAGGCCCGTCAAGGGCGTCGAGGCCGGACTCTACGAATGCCTCGCGTCCGCCTTCCGGGTCGCATACCCCAAGTCCAAGTTGACCATCTACCTCTGCGTCGCATCCACCGACGACCCGGCGTATCCGGTCCTCCAAAACTTGCTCTCAGACTTTCCCGGGTTTGACGCCAAGGTCATGGTCGAGGAGGATGACCCTTTACTGCACGGAACCAGCGGCAATGTCAACAACTTGGGACCGAACCCCAAGATCCGCAACATGAGCCGCGCATACCGAGAAGCAAAAGGCGACGTCGTCTGGATCGTCGACTGTAATGTCTGGATCGGGACCGGGTCGGCCGGCAGGATGGTTGACAAGCTGTTCGGGTTCCAGCCCAACGGCGCCAGCACGACTCCTTACAAGTTCGTGCACCAGCTGCCGCTTGTTTTCGACATTGAGGCACCCGAGGCCGCCGAGGAACAACAAGGGCTACTCTCGCGAGACCCTAGTGCCGGCGGACACCCGCCGCCCACAAGCCTGCTCGACCATGGCGGCCGGCTCGAAGAAATGTTCATGTCCACCACCCACGCCAAGTTCTACAGCGCCATCAACACCGTCTGCATCGCGCCCTGCATCGTCGGCAAGAGCAACATGTTCCGCAAGTCCCACCTGGACCGCTTCACCGACCCCGCGCAGAACCCGATCCTCACTTCCTCCGCCGCCTCCCGCGGCCGCGGCCTAGACTTCTTCTCGTCCTACATCTGCGAAGACCACCTCATCGGCGACCTAATCTTCCGCTCGCACGCCCCGGGCTTCAAGAACCACGGCCTCGTCTTCGGCGAGGTCGCCATTCAGCCCATGTCGGGCATGTCGGTGGGCGCCTACGTCGCGCGGCGCGTTCGCTGGCTGCGCGTGCGCAAGTGGACCGTGCTGGCCGCGACGCTCGTCGAGCCGGGCATCGAGCCGCTGCTCTGCTCCCTGCACCTCTCCTTCGCGCTAACCACGGTTCCGTGGTTCCGTGAGCGCGTCGGCATCCCGCCGACGTGGGGCGCCATGGCCGCGATCTGGCTCTCGGCCGTCACGGCGTGGATGCTGGTCGACCGCTGGGTCAGCAACAAGCTGCGCCGACTGCAGAGCGTCGAGGTGGACGAAAACACGCCCTCGTTTGCGCGGGGGTCGTCTCGGCGCGGAGGGATCAAGCAGCGCCCGTTTCTCGAGTGGCTGGCGGCGTGGCTTGGGCGGGAGCTGCTGGCGCTGCCGGTCTGGACGTGGGCGGTGCTGCTGGGCACGACGGTGTCCTGGAGAGGCAAGCAGTTCCGGGTGCGCATGGACATGAGTGTCGTGGAGATGGGCGGAGAGAGCCATGTGCCATCAACGCCGGCGGGAGAAACCAGCCGCCCGAATTCTCGAAACAAAGATCGTTTAGACTAGACCGGGTTTAGGATCATAGCATATACCCCGAGAGAGCCATTTATACTGATACCTTGTACATTTTTGCGCCGGCTTCCTGCAGGCCTCTCCTGTCAGCTTATTCCGTGAGTAGGAACTTGAATGAAGGTGGCGCATTTCAATAAGATGAATCTAGGCGTTCATCAATCCCGTGGTACATCTACACCTATGATGACACTTCATGCACCGTGAAAGCACCAGCACCATTAATTCGATTCCCACAACGCCCAAAAACCGCAAAACAGCCCAAACAGGAGGGGGAAAGAACTAAGAGACGGAGGGAAAAAAAAGTCCTCCCCTCTAGCTATCCCACTTCTTGGGCACCACTCCCTCCGGCGGCACAGTCTCCACTGTGCGGTTCCCCACATCGTTCCAGTCGGTGCTGAGCGCCGTGCCGTTGCTCTCGATGAAGCTCTTCATCATGGCGCGTTGTTGCTCCGGCGTCGCGCCCTTGTAGAGCTGCTTGAAGAAGAAGTTGACGTCGCCCTT
>FTIZ01004975.1_pt2 | contig 16280 bp, 20 predicted proteins | sample 1658381 | NCBI WGS metagenome assembly FTIZ01 (sample SAMEA3914822, study PRJEB12502) | metagenome | biome: forest; material: soil | place: USA | collected 2012-03-12 | depth 0.1 m
TTCACCTCGGTCCTCGCCGTCGCCCTGAGCAAGACTTCGTTCGCGCTTACTCTGCTCAGGTTGACTGATGGATGGATGAAGTGGTTCATAATTGCTCTCATCGTCCTCCTCAACACCACGCACCTCGTGAGTGTAGCTACCTTTTGGTTGTCCTGCAACCCCCCGGCCAAGACATACAACTACTTGCTGCCGGGAGAGTGTTGGCCGACCTCCGTCACGGTCAACTACAGCTTTTTTGTGGGAGGTAAGTCGGCGAACAAACTCTCTCCGCTTCCTATCACCCAGCGACTAACACGTCTCGATCCCAGCTGTCTCCGCATTCTGCGATATTGCGCTCGCCTTATTGCCCTGGAGGCTCTTGCTCCGATTCAACATGTACAACAAGGAAAAGATCGGCGTGGCCATTGCCATGAGCATGGGTGTCTTGTACGCACCAACTCACCCCAACTCCCCCCGCCTCCCTTAATCATGACCACCACTAACACCCCTTCTAGCGCTGGCATAACTTGCATCGTCAAGTTGACCACCATTTCCCTGCTCTACGACGGCGATTTTAGTTGTACGCTCTCCTTACCCGCTCCCCCCACCCCATTTTATCCTTGCACACCGACTTACAGTAAACCGCCCAAAACAGACAACTCCCTCCCCCTAGTAATATGGGGCTTCATCGAGCCGACCCTCACAATAGTCGCCGCCTCCCTCCCGATCATGCGCCACCTCTTCAAATTCTTCAGCCCTGACGACGACCGCCGAGCTTATCCCGATGCCAATGATACCGCCGCCACGACTATAACCGTCGACGCCACCACGACGACAACCACCAGCACCAGCGCTGGACGGAACTCGGTTGGCGGCGGCCGCGAGACGCGCCTCGCGGCTCTCCGGGCCCAGAAGCACGGCGCTGCTGTGAATGCTGCTTCTGCTTCTGATGCGGGGATGTCGGCAGGGGAGAAGGATGGGGAGAGTGCGTATACGAGTGAGATGAGTGGTGCTATGGGGAGCCGCGATGGGCTGGCGAAGGGAGATATATGAGGGTTGGGTTGGCTTTTTGGATGGGTAAAATTGGTATCAATGGGTAAATTGGGAATTTGCTTGGGAAGGGAGGGTCGTTGGGTTGGATTTGGCGCGGCGTTGGGTGTTTTTGGGTGTTTAGGTGTTGGATGTAATAATGGTTTGGCACGAGGAGAATATCTGAGACGCGCAATGACAGTGTTGTCTCACTTAAGGTTTGGCGCTGATTGACTTTTTTATGACAGTTTGAGGGTGGCGGATTGGTACCAGAGATAGTCCAGGTGTCGTTGTTGAAGCTCCAGGTCCTCGGTTTTCTCGGTCGGCCACCTGGCACCACGCTGTTGACGGAAGATAAAATCAGTACGGTAAGGACTTCTCAAAGAGCAGCTGTTATTGCAGCTTCCGATTTGTCGTGGTACTGTACAGAACTAACATTACCAACATGGGTCCCCGATACTCTCCCTCTTATGGGTGGGGAGCGACCAGGAGGAATTCCTTCTCCTTTCCTTCCTTTTTTGCCCTAGCTTTTTTTCTTTTTTCCGTTTCTTCTTTTTTTTCCCCTTCCCCTTTTCTTATTTTTTTTCTTCTTTTCTTATGTTTTTTTTCCCTTACTTCTTTCCATTTTCCTTCATCTTTCGGTCCTTATCCGCCCCGCTTTCTTCCTGGTATCTCGTTCCCCATCCGCAAAAGAAGAGCAAGCAGCCTGAAACCCCAAGCAACGCGCGGCGTGAAGTCATCACGCATATAGTCCGTGCCTCAAGTCAGATGGCGATTCGTGGCCGACCTGGCCTCAGATCACCCCATGATCGTCCTCATCGGTGTCGTCGTTGGCCGGCTGAGTCCTAGCTTTGGGATCCTCCTCCTCCTCCTTCTGAGTCGTGCCTTGCTCCTCTGGCATCTTGGGCTCCTCCACGCGGGCCTTGGATGCCTCCGCGCGGGTCTTGGGCTTTCCTGCGCGAGCCTTGGGCTCCTTTACGCGGGACTTGGGTTCCTCTGCGCGGGCCTTGGGGTTCTCTGCGTGGGCCTTGGGTTTATCTGCGCGGGCCCTGGGTTCCTTCACGCGGGTCTTGGGTGCCTCCACCTGGAATTTGGGTTCCTCAACCGTGGCCTTGTGTGCCACTGAGCGCATGGGGAAGGTGACGATGGACCCCTCTCTGCGGGGCAGGGCGGCTGCAATAGAGGTGCCGACTGTGGAGTTGTTGTCGCCGTCCTGGGCCATGGGAGTGTCGGCTTCCACCCGAGGTGCCCGCGGCGGCATCTCATTGTCCTGGGCGGGGGGATCATCTTCCTTTGAAAGCCCGGCAATGGCCCGGAGTCTTGCCGCTTTGTGACGCTGCTTTTTCTGCTTCTCGTTCTCCTCCTCCGCCCCATCCTCAGCCTCAAGAGCGCGCTTCTTTCCACCATCAAAGCGACCCTGCGCCCGGCGTTTCAGCTGCTCGACGATGTCTTCCTTCACCTGGTTTAAGGCGCCCAGAAAGTTGCTGACCTGCTGGGCAATCGAAGCCAACTCCCCCTTGTACGGGTCGTCATGGTCGGCTCCCTCGGACAGGCCTTCCAGGCGAGACACTACCTTCTTCATGCCGCCCTGCAAGAATTCAAGCTCTTCAACAGAATTCTTATTGTTCTTTCTGGCCCGCCAGGCATCCTGGTTGTCAGAAGCAGCGGGAGCGGCTGCCTGGACCGGCAAGTCTTTCTGCTTCGCCTGGCGCTGTGAATAAGTCAGTTAGGCGGGGGTTTTCCAAGAAAGCCTCGGGATAAAAACACCAGATCAAGCATTGAACGTACCTCGAGGTCAGCGGCAACTCTGGCTCTGCCACTGCGGCGAACCGACGGTTTCTGCTGCTGCTGGGGCTGCTGCTCGTCGGACTCGCGCTCCGCAGCCTCCTGTTCGCGTTGATGTCTCAGCTTCTCAATGGCTCCCTCTGGGCAGCCTGGCTTTCTGAGCACAAAGTCTTCTTCCTCGTCCTCTCTGGCGGTGAAGAAGCCGCCGAGGTCCCACGCGCGCACCTCCCGTTGATGGCGGTTCCCCCACTCCGTCAAACGGTTGTGGTTCTTCCGTGCGACCTGGTACAGGCGGGGATAGACGCGTGAAAAGTTCCGCAGCTCGTCCTCTGTGATTTCCACCTTCGCAGCCTCGACAGGCGTCATGTTTTTGAGCTTTCGGGTGACCGTCAGAACATCGTCTTGTTCGGACGGCGGCATGGTGGGCCTATAGCTTCGCCCCCCAAAAACCACCCTCCCCGTAGCCATTGTGGCCATTGTTGTGCTGTGTAGTTCTCTTTGTGACGTTGATGATGGTTGTCACAATGGACGAAAGAGTGAATATGAATGAAGGGGAGAGAACAGAAAGAGGTATTCGACGGCGGTTAAGAGGATGGAAGTGACTGAGGAGAAAGAGAAATCAAGAAAGGAAAATGGTGCGACGAAGGAAATTTTGTTTGTGGGTAAGGCCGGATTCTAACCAAGCCGGGATCAGGGAAAGCTTCAGCCGGCAGTCAGGTTGTCGAACGCCGGGGAGAACAAGATCAGTTTCTTCACGACCGGAGTTGAGAGGTCAGAAGACTCAAAGACGAGTTGTAACTTCAGGGATGATTCGATCGTAATAGGTAGTATCTATGATATTCCAACCCGCCATACTTATCGGGGGTTCGCTCATCTAAATGGTATGTCGGGCCGGAATTTGCAAAATTAGAAGCTGCGGAGGGAGATGCCCACTGGAATATCAAATGGGTTTATCAAGAGAGAGACATGAAGAGAAATAACACCACTGAGTCGAGGACCTTCGGCTGGCTACCACTCAAGCACCTAGATATTTGTCTGTCTGCGCAGCAAGCATGTAGATACTTGTATCTATCTCTGCAATTAGATAAGTACCTAGCTTCAGTGGGTTTTGCACAAAGGACGACTTCAGTTGCACTTCCCATTCACCAAAAGTTTCACTTCTAACACCAAATTGAAGTACAAGCATGTTTGATGCTGCCGCTAAGTGTGAGACAAAAAAAGAGAACGGTGAAAGAGCACTTTGTGAGTATGTAGATACATGAAGTAGTTCCCAGTGTGAATGGAATCTGAATAAAACACGTGGAATAAACCCACCCATAACTTCAATTCATCTAAAACACATTCTTTCAGGGCAACTTCCTTGAAAATATTTCCTCATGTTCTGGTTTCCTGTAATCCTAAAGTCACAATTGTTCCTGAGTAGGTACTCTCGCTGGTCAACGACCGACTTCCCCTTGCTGTTGTAGACCTTCCTCTTGAACGGCAGAGCGTCGAAAAAACATCAGACATTCATCTTCTCATTTTGAACGGCAAGCTCACAAACGCAACTGCCATGCCACTCATTACGAATGTCATAAAGTGTCTGTGTGTGTGGTTGTTCCGCTTACCAGAGTATCTGTCCAACTGTAGCAGCAACGGGACAGGAGAACACTAAGGGATGGGGTCACATCGTGCCCATATTCCACCTCACAAGGTTCGGCATATCATCCGAGCAGATCTCTTACGATCAGATAGTTGGGGAGGAGAACTGATATGAGATGTATTTGTTCCAAGCTCCCAAGTGGACGACAGGAATTGGGCCAATGCTCGGCATCCGCGAATCCTGGAAATGGTTGACGAAAGAGATGGTGCACGAATATATTACGACCCAGCACGCAATTTGTCTGTCAGCATTTTGAACCTCCTTTTCTCGTTTCCGTCAACAGTACACCCTCTGAGAAGAATTTGCTCAACGTTTGGTTTTCCTTCGAGAAGAGCCAAGCCCCCACCGGCTTCGTCGATAAATTCGAGCCCCTTGTTCCTGGGTCCAAATTGTTGCCAAATATCAACTCGTAGCTATGGGGGCTGTCTCATGATATGATCACCTAGAACCAAGAGTGAGCTGAAGGACTTTTGTTGTTCACACTACTTTTTGCGAGATCTTGCACAATGGAACAGGCGCCAACAACTCGAACCTGGACTCACAAATAGCCGGCAGTCCTTTGCCAAGCACCACGAAGTAACAGAATAGATGGAGATGCTACCTCATGGATCCAACGACCACGATGGGCTGCACGGTTCGGCCTCTTCCAACCGAGATGGCATATGAGGTCGTTCGGCGAGTCAGCAGCCATGGATGTTTATTCGCCCCCAACTGGCGTCTTTTTGCGCGTGACGGGGCAGCCGGCAACCGAAAGGGAACCCAACAGTGCAGGCCTATATCAAACACACGGACGGATATTGGTCCAGTCGTGGCCGAGTGGTACAGCCTTTACCCCACGGAATTTGGGTATTTTACCCCAGATTTGCCAGCTGACACCTAGATTAGGGGAGAATTTTCCCGGACCAGTCGGCAGCGTTGCGAACCCTCCCCTTCCCGGCAAACTGGATACTAAAACTTCGTCGTCCGAGTGGCCCCCGGCTGCTGTTGTTTCACCGCTAAACTCCCATGCCGCGCCCGCCCGGGACGTGGGACTGCCTCTTCTGCCGGCGCCGCTATTTTGAGTTCACGGATGACATCCGGCTGCACGTCTCGCTTGGACGCGCTTCCAGCGGCCATCCATCGCACAGCATGAGAGCCTCTCCGAGGCTCTCTAACATCTGCCGGGATCCGAAAGCGGGACTTCCGCGAGTTACACTGGCCATAGTAACCAGGATGCTTGTTTCTACCCTCTACCCCCCCCTACCCATAGACATCGGGAACGCTATGGCGCTACCGTTCAATTTGCCGAAGGGTCTTTCCGAGCAGGGATAGTTGCGAAGCAAGGGGCTCGTTGTATGGAAGATTGGAAGGTTCCGGAGAAGCGGAGTCGTAAGGAGCCAAGAAGAAACGAAACGGTTATAATAATGGGGGCATCCTCTCACTTCATCTCTCTAGCGTTGGTTCTATTGTCAAGCAGGTATCTTGCAGAGCGACGCCACCATGGCTCGCCTCACTCTTGTCGGGCTGCTTGCAGTCCCCTGGTTGATGCTCCTCAGCCTTGTGGCTGCCGACGCGACGCTGGATCTCCAGAACAAAGGCAGGCCCAACATCGACGCCCAACTCGCCAAGTCGAAAACATGCACCAAAGCCCAACTTAAGGTCCGCAGGGAATGGTAGGCCATGGCTGTCCTGTACGATGGTGGTGTACTCGAAGCGTTTACTGACAAGGTCAGGGGTGACATCACGGCCGCCGAAAAGAAGGCTTACATCGCCGCCATGTTGTGCGTCCAGAAGGCGCCGTCCAAGCTGGACCCCAAGAAGTTCCCTGGCGCCAAGTCGCGGTACGACGACTTTGTGGTTGTCCACATGAACCAGACCTTGAACATTCACGGAACCGTGCGTTATTGCCGACCTGTCTCAGCACGTTAACAACAACGACTGACCCTCACCAGGGAAGCTTCCTCTCGTGGCACCGCTACTACACCTGGGCCTTTGAGCGTGTCCTCCAAACCGAGTGCGGGTATAACGGCACCCAGCCGGTAAGAGACCCCCTGCCTGAGTCACAACTCACTTACACTGACACCAATGTCCACAGTACTGGGACTGGGGAAGATGGGCTCAAGATCCCGAGAAGTCTCCCATCTTCGACGGCAGCGACACCTCCATGAGCGGCAACGGTGAAAAGATCACGCACAAGGCCTCGGGCATCGTGCCCGCCGGCAACGGAGGCGGCTGTGTCAAGACCGGCCCGTTCAAGGAGTATGTCCACCTCCCTACCCTACAAGCATGCAATGCAACGTATCCTAACCCCATCCCCCTTTACTAGTATGGTCGTCCACCTCGGCCCCGTCTCCCCCTCAGTCGACCCCGCGCCCCCCGCCAACCCGCGCAGCGACGGCTACGGCGACAACCCGCGGTGTCTGCGGCGCGACATCTCCAACCAGCTCTCGTCCAAGTACGCGCGCACGCAGGACATCGTCTCGCTCATCAGCAACTCTAAGACGCTGGCCAGCTTCCAGGACACGATGCAGGGCGCCGGCGGCTTCGGCGGCGGCATGGGCGTGCACTCGGCGGGTCACTTCACTATTGCGGGCGACCCCGGCGGAGACTTTTACACGTCGCCGAATGATCCCGCCTTCTGGCTGCACCACGGCATGATCGACCGCACCTGGACCATCTGGCAGAGCCAGGACCTGGCGGCGAGGACGACAATCGTTGCCGGGGGTACCAACATGATGGGTGGGGGCCGGCAGCAGAGTCTGGATGACCTGGTGGATTTGGGAGTGGTGGTGGATAAGGTGTATAAGATTCGGGACTTGGTCAGTGTGGTGGACGGGCCGTTCTGCTATGTTTATGAGTGAAGGGTTCAGGGGCTAAATCAGAGGGTGGATGGTGTGCCACGGCGGTCATACCTTGCTAGGTATGCAGCATATGTGACGAGATGCTATTGGAGCCAAGGTGCCTTGCTCAGTCACTTCAGTTCGCACTCACATAAGGTTGGCCCATACCGCGACTTTAGTCCTCGGTACTACTTCAACTGGACATTGCTCTCTCTAGGTCGCCGACTGAGGTATCCTCCGCAGCCGCGCAAGGCTGAACTTCTCATCGTCTCCTTCAACACTAGACACGTATGTCTCCCGAGATTCGAAGCCGAGGCCTTCGTAGAACCCCTTTCCGGCATCAGGGTGCACAACAATTACCCACAAAGCCACCGCCTCAGCAATGCGGAGACCCCATCCGACGAGCGTCTCCTCTACACCCTGTCCTTCGTAGGCCGGGTCTACCGCTAGACAAGTGATTTGCCAAGATTCTGAGAAGTCTATGACGTCCCCAGTGGTTCGGAGCCTTTGATGTGCGGTAGACCATCCCGTCGAGTAGTCCGCCGCCGCCCACCTGGGTTTCAGCGTCTTGATGGCAGCTGCATATTTGGGGTCGTAATGCTGGGGACTAACAGTCGTGTAGTTTGGTTCGTGGGCTGGCTTGCGGTAGCCTGGGTGTGGACGGACAGGTCAGCTCGTCCATGATGGCCCTTTGCCATATACCTATCTGGATTGAAGCATAAAAACCCCTCACCTTGGACGTGCTCGTCCCAGATCTTCTCCAGTTTGACGGGGACCTCTCTTTCATTGACTCTGCTGCCATCGTGGTCGTACTCCACCCACTCCCAAACACAATAACCCACAGCCTCCTTTTCCCCGCTTGGGGTTTCGGCCTCAGCAACCATGCACGTATAATGCCTGTGCTGCCAGTGAATGAACCTGGTAATCTCGTTCATCCAGCGGTTTCTGACTTCGGTGGGAAACCGAGTCTTGTCTTGCAGTAGATAGTGAGGCAGTGTGCCTTCTCGGGTTGCGTCGAAGCTGATGCGCGCTAGTTGCGGGATATCCTCAGCCCTTACTGCGCGAATCAGAATGTTTGCCATATTGATATGCTGTGCGAGTGACGGGTGAGCTGATAGGTAGATAGTTGGGACCTGAATCTTTTTTTGAAGCGGGAGACGCCGGGAGTAAATCCTGCTGGTAATTATGCCGAGGGGTATGATGCCAGATAATACGAGTGCCGCCTATCTCTCATAGTGCCAGCTTACTGGTGGACACTAGACTTCAGGTGTTGGTTGGGCCATGACAGAGGCAATGCCAAGTGATTGGACGGCGGTTTGTAATAACTAACACTAATACAGTGAGACGACGTCATCGGTTTTAGCGCTCATTGACGTTAGGTATTCACTATCGAGCCCCTGTTCCGCAAAAATACTTCAGTCTCGCGCGGGTTGCTCCGACTAGGGCTCCGGCGCAGGAACCTTGCCTTCCTCGATGTTCCCATCGCAAGTAGTCTCAAGAATAGGAAGAGAGTGAAAGGGAAGAATGAAGATAGCCTCATATCTGGTTGTTTGCGCTGTTGAGAGTCTTGACTGAGGAGCCGACTTGAGAGGCAGGAGGACTCTATTACGAGTTCTACCTCCTTGCCTAGGTACTTGTTGCGGCAAAATGCCAGGCTTCGGGGGATCTGCTGAGGATTGGGCTTTCAGGACGAGTTAACGAGAACCAACACTCTCCCGCCAGCGGCAGGCGAGAGCGAGGACGTAGATCGTGGCATCGGGCCCTTCTAGGGTCTCGGATGTGCTCAACGACGGCGACACCGTGTTGCTTTTAGCACAGTAGTTAGCTCAATTGCTGCGGTCAAGGGGGTCATAAATAGTGAGCCCGTAGCAGGGGGAAGGCCCAACATTCAAGCCGGGCCGCGCCCAAGTGGACGCCAATTGTTGGTGGAGCGATGGTAAGTATCGGAACAATGCCGGACGCCGCTGATATCAACACTGAGTGCTGTGGGCAGTCATGTGCTCATCACACGACTTTTAGTGTAAATCCCCGGGGCATATGCTCCGCCCGGCAATCCGCGTTAGACTAGCACAATCGATTGAAAGGGGGGCGAACCGCTCTTTCCAAGCATTCTGTCACCTAGGTTGTTGACTGGAGTCTTCCAGACCTTTACCACTGCCCGACGTATCTAGGTGAAATAATGCACCTGGTAAAGGGGTGGCGAGTCTACAAAGAGTTTACGTCACTCATGGTTTGTCTATAAGATGCTGTACGTGTTGTCCGTGTATGCAGAAGCTCGACGCTCTATTCTCCCTAACTATTCGGCTTACGAAGCAGGACCGACAGCAGCGGTTCCTCAAGTCACTATGGCGCCGCCAAACAAAAAGGAAAAGCCGACTAGCTCGAGGCGAGGATCGGAACGTCGCCCTCTTCGCCCCGTCGAGGCTCATTTCGTCGCGGCAGGCGGCGAATTTGTTGGAACATTCCTCTTCCTCTACTTCGGCTACGCCGGCAATTTGATGGCCGCCAGCTCCGCGTCGACTACCGCTCCTACTGGCGGTATAAGCAGCGAGACCGCTGTATTTATTTCCTTGGCTTACAGCTTTTCGTTGTTGGTCACCGTCTGGGCCTTCTACCGCATAAGCGGCGGGTTATTCAATCCAGCGGTTCGTCTCTAATCTTAACATCCGTGGATTCTGAAATCCACCGACTGAGTGCTAATATTCTTCTATATGGATGGGATAGGTAACGCTAGGGCTGTGCGTATCCGGTCAGCTACCTTGGCTGCGGGCGGCCCTCTTCGTCCCCGCACAACTGCTGGGCTCTCTCTGCGCCGGTGGTGTCGTCTCTGCCATGTTCCCCGTTGACATTGCCGTGGCGAACTCGGTACTGGGGGGCGGCGCATCAGTCTCTCAGGGACTATTTATGGAGATGTTCTTTACGTCCCTCCTCGTCTTCGTGGTGCTGATACTGGCGGCCGAGAAATCGCAAGACACCTTCATTGCGCCTATCGGCATCGGGCTGGCTCTGTTTGTAGCCATGATCGCCGGTAAGCTGTCTCACCTAAAAGGTATCGCTTCATGTCACTAACTGATCATGAATCCTACAAGGCACGGCTTACACTGGCGGATCATTAAACCCGGCGCGGAGTCTTGGCTGTGCTGTTGCTGCGAGATCATTCCCAGGATATTCCTGGATTTACTGGCTCGGACCGCTCCTTGGCTCCCTGCTTGCTTCTGGATTCTATCGGCTTGCCAAGTACGTCAATTACGAAGAAGCAAATTCCGGACAGGACGCCGCCGACGGAAGCGAGGCAGCATAGTATTTAGCTCATCAACGCTGAGGCCGCTCTATTCCACAAGCATAATACCGCTTAGAACCCCCTGATGAGCACTACCAACCTGGCACCGACAGTAGTGCTGTTGCGCCAGGGAGTTTTGTTTTTCCTTTTCCCTTTTCCCTTTTCCCTTTTCCCTTTCTGATCCAGACACGTGTACGCGTGCCCGGCCATGTAGTTAGCTAGAGGCTCAGCCTCCACACCAGATTGACAACAACGACACGTTTAACCTAGTTTTGTTCAACCTGTTTTGTCCCCTGCGAGGCTGTTCGTCAACCACATCGATCTCCGGCTGCGTAGGTACACACGTGCCCTCTCCGTCTAGTTAGATAGAGACTCATTTCTTTTTGCTGATATCTCATCGAGAAGATGAGGTTTTCCAAGATCCGGAAGATCCTCCCCCAATCTTCGACTGTCGACTGATATTCGTTGAGATTGGTTGTGGTGTTTTTAGATGTGCAGCATTAGTTTCACCGCAGTGTAAGCGAGGTGAGGCCGTTTGGCAACCTGTGCGGGGAAACAAGGCCACATGGGTACTTACTGGGAACCGGAGGATTCCTATAGGTTTCATACCTAGCTGTCGGAACTGCGTGATGTGAAGCAGATGCAGCAACGAAGTGATGGTATTGTCGTGGATGTCTGGTTGGAAGGAGAAAAAGGTTGGAGGGGCCGACTGCAGAGAGATAGGGGTTGGCTATTCAAAAGCCCCATAGAGGACAACGCCCACTTGCAACAAATCTTATTATAAGCAAATTGATGGCTGAAAAGAGCGATCCGCCGGCCTCTCAGTCCTGCATGACATTGTCCATAATACCGTCCCATACCTCCTGATTGTAGCCCGGCGCCGCGGGGCCGAAGGACGTGCCCGCCATCCCGTCCATGCCCACCAGAAACTCGTCCCAGAACGTATCCAAGAGCATATTAGATGAACTGTCTGTGCCTAGTAAGGTGGCAGCAGCAGCATCACCCAGGTTCGACTCAGAGGGGAGCAGACCGGGCGCGATGTCGGCTGCGAGCTGGCGCAATACCTGGCAGCGCGCGCCAATGTGGTGGTTGCCTCGGTGCCCCATGCTAGCCAGCAGCGTGAGGCCGTCGTGAAATGCGACTGCGTTGGCCGGGTCGTGCGGAAAGGCCGCGCACACCATCAAGAGGAGGATGGCGGCCGAGAAGGCGTGTTCAGTATCCATGTAGCCATAGTTTGCTAGGTGAGGTCCCCGACCTTGGTCAGCGTCAAGGACAGGGGGGAAGGGGGACGGGAGGGAAGAAATTAGCATGTTGGGAGCGAAACACGCTGAGGAAGGGGAAGAATGCGGGAGCTGTCTCACCGACGAGTCGCTGCCTGTTTGCAACTGTCATCAAGTGGATGGTTTCTCGTGCTGCGTCAATGCACTGGACAATGATGTCCTGCGTCTCCTTGGGAAGGCCTTCGCGCCAGTCGCGGGCGCGGTCGTCGGCAGAGCCCTGCAGGCGGCGTCGCACCAGAGTGTAGATGAAGGGCCGCACCGTCATGTTTATGCACTGGTAATAGTGCAACAGTGTCGACACACTCTCGCGCGTGTAGGAAAGGCGGTCGATGTCGAACCTGAGCTGGTGTGGGATGGTGTCGTGCCAACGTTGCAGGGCCCCTGCGATGTCGAACATGGCCTCCTGCGGCTCACGAGGTGACGGCGAAAACCGCGGCGAGTAGATGCGCCTGGAGATGCCGCCCAGAATACGCGAGAGATCGGTGTAGACGGCGAGCACCACGGCCGGGCAGTACTCGGGCTCGGACGGCAGGCGCGAGGGCATAGACACGCTGATGTCCTCGTCATGGATCATCACCGGGTTGCCCGACTTGACGGTCAAAATGCGGTCCATGCTGTAGACACTCCACCAAACGCGGCGGCGGTGCTCGAGTTCCTCCTCGGGTAGGGCAGCGCCATCTGCCGTGGACATCTTTTCGTGCAGGCCGAGCGATATGGCCATGCGCACTGCCAGGCCTACGTAAGAGAAGGCGGCGGCCCGGTGGTTCAGGTTCTGCATAAAATAGCCGATCAGGCACAGGGTCTCGACGAACAGGATGGAGGCATGCTCGTGAATCTCGGGCAGCAGTTGCACGGCGGCGGCAAAGTAATCGGACCCGGGCAGGCCCCCGCTGCCCATCTGTTGGTTGATGGAATAGAATTGGCCGAATGCCAGAATAACGAGGAGCTTTGCATGGGCCAGGCACGAGACTGGATCCGCCACGTTGAGCCGGCCGTCGTAGACTTCATCTAACAGGTGCCGGAAGCGAGCTCGGTCAGCAAAGGCAAAGATGGTGCCGATATATGTGAATTGGTCCTCAAAGAGAAGCCATGCCGCCTCCTTGGTGGGCGGCAGCGCCACACTAGGGGCCACGGTCTTGCGGCTCGGCACGATAGAGTACAGGCTAGCTGTCGGCGGCGGAAGTTTGAGAGAGATTCTCGGCCGAGGTGAGGTGCCGTGGAGACAGCCGCGGCGCTGCGTGTCGGATAGAGCCTGGAGCACGCTGTCGGCGTTGCTCTTGACCACTTTGTCGCTATGATCCTCGGCCATTTGACCTGCCTCGGTCTTCCGTCAGTCGCGAGTTCCGACTCCTGAGCGCCCTACCACCGAACCGGCAGAGCAGCATACCGTTTAAAAAGGGAGATGCTTGGCCCTGGCCTAACCGACTAATTTGCAGCTGGTTGAAGTCATGGCCAACCGCGTAACCGTCGGCACAGGAGTCGGTCGAGGGTGCGGTCGGCAGCAACGGTAAACCTGCGACCCGTGGTTAGTGAGGAATCCTGACAGGGAATAGCACGGTAAAAGACTTGTAGGCCCTACCAGAGTCTTCGTATTCTTTTATCTTGCGCCTTAACTTGTCCCTGTCTGCGATTAGAGCGGCCCTCTCGGCGATGAGGATCCTGAAGGTCTCTTCATATTCCGTCAGCTTGTCCCGCAGGTCTCCCCTCTCCGAGACCAGGGCATCCCTCTCGACAATTAGACCGTCTCTTTCTGCGCTCACGGCGTCGTAGTCACTGTGCATATGATACCAAGAAGTTAGTAGCGTGCCGTGGCACAGATCAAGCCTGCTGGACTCCAGTGGGTTCCCAAACAGCAGACACTTACGCTTCCGAGATCTTTTTCGTGTTGGTGCATGGATACGTGCAGGGCTTTGCATATTTCAGACAACGACCACAGACGGGACTTTGATTGTCGCAACGCTTCTTGCTCTTCCGACATCGGTCACACCTGTTCACCAATAGTTTTTCAGCGTCACACTTCCCCAGGTTACCTACCTGTGACAATTAGGGGATGGACGAGCTAGTTGGACTTACGCGGATGGCCTAGCCGCTGTTGTTGTGTTTGGGCTGGCGTTTCTGCCACCCAGGGGGCTTCCAGCCAATGTTGGAGACGACATGCAGCTCAGAGAAACGTGCTTCGGCTTCGGCGAGCGGCGGGGGGGGTTTCCGGTCGGCCAAGATAGGGGCTGGCGAGCCAACGAAAACGGGAAGCTCCTGTGTGTTCGAGAGAACGCGCAACTAGTGTACAGTACCTGAATGGATACGATAGTCTAGGTCGGCGAGGATACCTTGTAGTGTGGGGAGTGTGGAGTTTAACTCCTGAGTAGAGAAGGCTTCTTCCAATAGTGGAGGATATTGCAGACAGTACCTAGGCACCATAATATGCGGTGAGAGGGCACCAAACTCAAGGCTGTCGTGTCGACTTGCAGTCTGCCCTGGGGCTCCGCCACGACGCAGCCACGGTCCGGCGCGGGGCAGAAACGGACGAAGGAGCGGCCAATCACGGCCCGAGGAGGGTCGGGGACTTGGGCCGCTCGTGCGCTAGGGCGGCCTGCTTCTCTCGCAGAGACCTCGCAGTGAAAGGACGAGACGAGCGCCCGTAGCATGTCGGCTTCTGAGGGTCGGAACCATCACCCGACCTTCATCAAGGATGGACCAATCGGTGTGAGGGGGGAGCACCGCCGAGTCTTGGCGGTCGGGGACTCTGACCGCCGAACGCCCTTCCGGCTGGCGATGCTCTGCCTTGAGACCCACAATCATTGAGCCGCCAAACACCCGTGATGCTCGCAAGCGCCACCGCCCGCTGTGTGGAAGCCGACATACGGGTGTCCTACATATATTGGCGCCAGGATCGACCTAGGTGCTTGGGACTAGTCATCCTTCACCCCCTCAATTTTCTATGGTCCTGCTTCAGGTTGCCCACGACTAGCACCAGCCTTGCCGCCCAGCTCAGCTTCTGATCTCCTGTTTGATAGTACTCGTGCATTCTCCGGACGTTTGCGGTCCGCGAGATCGAGCTCCGCGTGCCCGTGCAGTGCTCCACCCTGTCGGAGCGCTGCAGCTGCAGGCCGTACGGCATGGAGGGGCGGCCGGCGCGAGGGACGGGAACACAATGGTCAAGAAGGACGAGGCCACGGACGACGACGTGATCATCAACCTCGGCAGCACGAAGTTGGACGCGGGGGACAGGATTGTGGTGCACACGCCGGGCGGTGGCGGCTGGGGACGAACAGTAGATAAATGTCAATAATGGCACGCAATCGAGGCCGTGGAAAACCTTGTCTTGGAATAAAACAAAAAAAGAACAGAGAAAAAAACCAGAGAAAAGAACGAGAAACATACACACTCGTATGCCCGCCCAGCAGTCCGATCGTCGATGGCGTGCTGGGTTCATGCCTCCGGCTCTCGGCAGACCCAATTGATCGCTCGCCCGTTGCTTTGCTGCGAACTGATTACTGTGCTGTGTGCAGGAAAAAGGGTTCAAGAATGGAGAACCTCGAGTGATTGTGGGAAACGGCAGGAAGCCATAAAGAGGATGAAGCCCAAATGGTGAATTTTTATGAGGCTTTTGGGTTGGACGGGGGATGGCTGAAGGCACGTCGTCGAAGGCCATTGATTCTGCTGCATGTCACAGCTTCGGCGGCCTTCCATTTCCAACCTCGTTTCACCCTGAGCCGAGTGCCCGGTTGACTCACATGGAATTTCCTCGCAACTCCCTCACAGTTTTTATCTCTTCGTGGAAAAACAATCCTGTCCTTCCTTTACCTCTTTCCCTTATGTGCGCCTCTCGCCCATGAGAAGATTGGTGCCGAGTCGCATTGCCATGTAAATGAACGCGCGAAGTCGACCATTTTCGGAGATGCTTGCTGACCGCGAGTTAGGGCCGCAACGCCCACTCCAGTGCCCTATCAGGAAGGCAGGCAGCTAGACCTCCAAGTGTGCCAGAGTCACTTCCCCGAGCTGTCGTCCTCTCAAAAGGTTACCGCCACTATCCGCCGAGTGCTTTCTATGACCATGTCTCCGGTCATGAGCATCGCCATCCCGACCAGTCACGGCCCGCCAGTCCACGGCGTGCTCAAGCTCTACGACCGTCGATTCGGCACATCTCTTCGTCGCGATTATGGCAACAAGCTCGCGCCGCATACACAGAAAACGGAAGAGGCATTTCAGACCTTCGTCAGGCAAGGGTTCATGCCCGAGTTTCTCAACATACTAAAGGACGAGGAGGAGAGCGAAACTGATGATATGCCTTCCTCACCTCGGAGTTTCCTTAACGGAACCGCCGAATGCGATGCCAAGTACGAGGCGCCTCGGCTTTATGGAGAGAGTGCAACGAGCATTTTCGATGCGAGGTTGAGGCCTACATGCGGCTCAGCGATCTCCAAGGCATATCAATTCCGCGTATGCTTGCGCACATACGTCTGGTG
>FTIZ01000571.1_pt1 | contig 16237 bp, 12 predicted proteins | sample 1658381 | NCBI WGS metagenome assembly FTIZ01 (sample SAMEA3914822, study PRJEB12502) | metagenome | biome: forest; material: soil | place: USA | collected 2012-03-12 | depth 0.1 m
CGCTGTCGCCGTAGAACAGCGCCGCGCCGCAGATGCCGAGGAAAAAGATCAGCGGCGAGGCGCGGCCCAGCGCCTTTTGCGCCAGGGCCATCAGGGCCAGGGTGCCGCCTTCGCCGGCATTGTCGGCGCGCATCAGGAAGATGACGTACTTGACCGTCACCAGCAGCAGGAGCGCCCAGAACACCAGCGACACCACGCCGAAGGCCGCCAGGTGCGGATCGGTGCCGGCGCGGGTATGGCGCAGGGCTTCGCGCAGGGCGTACAGCGGCGACGTGCCGATATCGCCGAAGACGATCCCGATGGCGCCCAAGGTCAGCAGCAGGAAACCGGACTTTCCGCTTTTGGGGCCATGGCCGTGACCGGCCGCTTCGGCCTCGGCGGCCGGTGTCATCGCGTGCATGAGGGATGCCTTACTCTGTTACAGGTAAGGCGTGGAGTGCGCCGAAACGCATATGGCCGGCATATAGATGGCCGGCGCGGCCGTATAGTTTTCGTATAGACGTTAGTTGCGCAGGCGGTAGCCCACGCCCGGCTCGGTCAGGATGAAGCGCGGATGGAGCGCGTCGTCCCTCAGTTTTTCGCGCAGGTGCTGGGTGTGGATGCGCAGGTAATGGCTCTGGTCGAGGCTGTGCCGGCCCCAGACTTCGCGCAGCAGATGACTGTGCGTCACCACCTTGCCGGCGTTCTTGACCAGCACGGCCAGCAGCTTGTACTCGATCGGCGTCAGCCGCACCTCGTCGCCGTCGAGCCGGATGCGGCGCGTGGCCAGATCGACCGTCAGGCCGTCGAAATCGTAGACCGCGCCGCCGTCGTCGCGCATGCGCTCGGCATGGCGAAGCGCCACCTTGATGCGCGCGATCAGTTCGCCGGCGGCGAACGGCTTGGTCAGGTAGTCGTCGGCCCCGAGGTCGAGGGCGGCGATCTTGTCGGCTTCCTGTTCGCGCGCCGACAGCACGATGATCGGCAGGGCGCTCCAGCCGCGCACCTCGCGGATAAGGTCCATGCCGTCGCGATCGGGCAGGCCGAGATCGAGCAGGATGACATCCGGCTTCTGCGTCGTCGCCAGTTGCAGGCCCTCCTTGACGGTGGCGGCTTCCAGCGGCGTGAAATCGTGGGCGGACAGCGTCGTGCGCAGGTAGCGGCGGATGTCGGCTTCATCTTCCACGATGAGGATGCGCGGCGCGTTCATGAAGCCTCGACGGGCAGGGTGAAGGTGAATAGGGCGCCGCCGCTGTCCTGGTTGCGCGCCTGGATCCGGCCGCCGTGAGCCTGGACCACGCCGCGGCAGATGGCAAGGCCCAGGCCCGAGCCGTTTTCGCGGTCGGAATGGAACTGCTCGAACAGACGGTCGGGATCGCCTTCGCCGAGGCCGGGCCCGTTGTCGGCGACGCTGACGCGCAAGGTGCTCCCGTCGCGTCCCGCCGACAGGGCGATGACGCCGTCTTGGGCGGTATGGCGGATGGCGTTGTCGAGCAGGTTGACCAGCACCTGCTCGACCAGGGCGCCGTCGATGCGCACCATCGGCAAGGCGCCGGTCATGACGGTGCGGATCTGGCGCTCGCCTTTCTGCGTCGAAACGTGGGCGATGGCGGCGCCGATGATCTCCTGGATGAGATAGGGCTGCAGGTTCAGCTTCATCCGCCCCGAGGTCAGCGCCGCCAGCCGCAGCAGGTTATCGACGAAGGCCTGCAACCGGGTCAGGTGGCCCCACAGCGCCGTCACCTCGTCGAGCGCCTCGCGCGGCAGTTTCCGGCGCATTTTCAGCAACTGGCCCAGACCGCCGTTCATCACCGTCAGCGGCGTGCGCAGGTCGTGCGACACCGATGCCAGAAGGACGTTGCGCAGCTTCTCGTTTTCCGATTCGACGCGTACCTTCTCCGCCGTTTCACCGTCCCGCGCCCGCAGCAGGGCCGAGGCGATCAGGGTGGCGAAGGTGTCGAACTGCAGGCGCTCGGCCTCGCTAAAGCGCCGCGCCTCGTCATCGGGCGTCAGCGCCATGACGCCGACGGTTTCGCCTTCCGCCGACAGGGGCAGGTAAAGCGCGGCCTTGGAAGCCATGACGCCGGTATCGCGGCCGGCGGCCTGGCCGTGTTCGCTGACCCACTCGACGGCCATGACATCGGCGTCGTCCCTGGGCGCGTCGTCGCCGAGCCACAGCCGGACCTCTACCTGGTACGGCCGGCAGATGGCGTCGCGCGCCGCCTGCGCCATGGTGGCGGGGTCGCGCACCGACGACAGGCCGCGCGTCAGGACGTAGAGATTGCGCGCCGCTTCCTCCCGCCGGTCGGCCAGGTGGGCATGCAGCGACACCTGCGCGGTCAGCGAGCCCACTACCAGCGAGGTCACCAGCATGACCCCGAAAGTGACATAGGCGTGGCTGTCCTGGACCTGGAGCGTGCCGTAGGGGCGCGTGAAGAAAAAGTTGAACGCGGCGACGCTGACGACCGAAGCCAGCACGGCCGGGCCGATACCCAGTCTTGCCGCTACGATGACCACGCCGGCAAGATAGATCATGGTCAGGTTGCCGGCGTCGGTGACGTCGCGCAGGGGCAGGCCGGCCAGGGTGGCCACCACCACGATGCCCAGGCCGAAGGCGTAATCGGAAGGCTTCGCCACCCAGCCGAGCCAAAGGCCCGGCAGGCTGCGCTTGAGGCTGGACAGGGATGGCGCCATGCGCCTCACCTACAATTTCCGCCGCAGCCCCGCAACCGGCTTGGATGAAATCAACAATTGACAAAGATTTGAACATTGTTCATTGTTGCGGGGCCGAAATATCGGCTATGGTCGGCTCGGATATACGGGGGCGGGGAATCACAAGGCTCGTCCGGACATGGAAAGAGACGAATGACCTATCCCATCGGGTTGGCCTTTACCGGTTTCGGCATGTATGCACCGGCGCAGAGACGCACGTCGGAAACGCTGGACGCCCTGTTCGGCCAGCCTTCCGGCTGGACGCGCGGCAAGTTCGGCATCGCCGAGCGCGGCGTCGCCGGCCGTGACGAGACGACCTCCGTCATGGCGTCGCGCGCCTGCCGCGAAGCCCTCGATGAGGCCGGCTGGAGCGACGATTTCGATGTCATCGTCGGCGGCTGCGGCGTCATGGAACAGCCCATCCCCGGCACCTCGGTTCTGGTGCAGCACGAACTGGGCCTGGCAAAATCAGGCATACCCTGTTTCGACGTCAACATGACCTGCCTGTCGTTCCTGAGCGCGCTCGACCTCGTCAGCCTGGGTTTCAAGGCCGGCCGCTGGCGGCGGGCGCTGATCTTCGCCAGCGACATCGCCTCGGCCGGCCTCGATTACAGCCACCCGGAAATGTCGGCCATCTTCGGCGATGGCGCCGCGGCAGTCTGCGTCGAGGCGCGCGACGACGACGGCCCGGCCGTGCTGGCGGCGCAATTCCGCACCCTGGGCAGCGGTAAGGACCTGGCCCACCTGCGCTCCGGCGGCACGCGCATCCGCATCGAGGACGGCTTCGAGGCCCTGGCCGCCGGCGCCCGCTTCCACATGGACGCTTTTGGCATCTTCAAGGCCGCCGGCCGCTACCTGCCCAAAATCATCGACGACACGCTCGCCGCTGCCGGCCTGACACTGGATGGCGTCGATACCTTCATCTGCCATCAGGCCAGCCAGCCCGGCCTCGAATATGTCCGCCACCTGACCCGGACGCGGCCGGAACGCGTGGTCGATATCTTCGCCAGCCACGGCAACCAGATCGCCGCCTCTCTGGCCATGGCGTTATGCGCCGCCCACAAGGAAGGCCGCCTGGCGTCGGGCAGCCACGCCCTGCTGCTCGGTACCTCCGCCGGCATCAGCATGGGCGCCATGGTGATCCGGCTGTGAGCCGGGTGCTGGTCACCGGCGCCACGGGCGGGCTGGGACTGGCCGTGGTCGAGGCCTTGCGAGAGGCCGGCCATGACGTGCGGGCAACGGGCCGCCGGAGCGATGTCGCCGGGCGATTGCAAGGCCTGGGCGCCGAATTCGTCGCAGCCGACCTGACCGCCGGCGCGATGAACGGGCTCGTTGCGGGCATGGATGGCGTCATCCACTGCGCTGCCCTGTCGAGCCCGTGGGGGCCTTATGAAACCTTCCACAAGATCAATGTCCTGGCGACGCGCTATCTGCTGGCGGCGGCGCGCGACGCCGGCGTGGGGCGCTTCGTCTTGGTGTCGTCGCCCTCCATTTATGCCCGCCACGCCGACCAGGTCGGCCTGACCGAGGCCGATCCGCCGGCGGTGAAGCCGCTCAACGCCTATGCCGCCACCAAGCTTATGGCCGAGCGCGAGGTGCTGGCGGCATCCTCGCCTGAGATGGCCTGTGTCGCCGTTCGTCCGCGCGCCATCGTCGGCCCCGACGACACTGTCCTGTTGCCGCGCGTCCTGCGCATGATCGACGGCGGACGCTTTCCGTTGATCCGTCAAGGTAGGGCGCTGATCGAACTGACAGATGCGCGCGACGCTGCCGACGCCCTGGTGCGCGCGCTCGATCGCGCCGAAGCGGTGGCAGGCGAGGCCTTCAATATCTCCGGCGGCCGGCCGATGACCATCCGCGCCATGGCCGAAACCCTGGCGGCGGCGCTGGGCCGCGACATCAGCTTCGTGCACCTGCCTTACGGCCTGGTGTCGGTGGCCGCCATGCTGTCCCAGGCCGTGTGCAACCTTTGGCCCGGCCGGCCCGAGCCGCGCCTGACGCCCTATACCTTGGCCACGCTCGGCTTTTCCCAGACCTTCGACCTGACGAAGGCGCGCGAAAGGCTGGGCTACGTGCCGCGCTACGATGCTTTCCAGACCGCGCTCGAGGTCGCCCGCCATGACCGTTGAAGCCTGGCACGTCTTGCAGGTCGGCGCCTGTCGTCATCCCGAATTCATGGCGAAACGCGGCGGCCATCTCTGCGCCGTCAGCTTTCCGGCGCTGGTCGGTCTGATCTTCCATCGCGACGGCCCGGTCCTGTTCGACACCGGCTACCATCCGCGTTTTTTCGCCGCCACCGAAGACTTTCCCGAACGTTTCTACCGCTGGGCCACGCCGGTGCAATATGGGCCCGAAGACAGTCTGGAAGCCCAGCTTGCCGGCTTCGGCGTGACGCCGTCGGATATCCGGGCGGTGGTGGTGTCGCACTTCCATGGCGACCACGTCGCCGGCCTGGCCACCTTCGGAAACGCGCAGGTCTTCTGCGCCCGCGCCGGGCTGCAACGTTTGGCCAAAGGCGGACGCTTTACCCGTGTCCGCCAGGGCCTGCTCAGCGCCCTGGTGCCCGACGACATCGCTCCGGTCTTTTACGGGGATCTGCCGCAACAGGCCTTGCCGCCGCACCTGGCGCCCTTCGCCGCCGGCGCTGATCTTCTGGGCGACGGCAGCCTGATGGCGGTCGAATTGCCCGGCCATTGCCCCGGACATTGGGGCCTGTGGGTGCGTGGCGAGCCCGACGCCTTCTTCATCGGCGACGCCGCCTGGTCGCTGGCGGCCATCGCCGACAATGCACCGCCGCCGGCGCTCACCACTTCGCTGCTGGGCGATACGGCCATCTACCGCCGGACCCTGGGCGATCTCAAAGCGCTGCTCGGCAAGGTCGAGATCATTCCGTCGCACTGCGAAGCCACCGCGCGCAAATGGGTGGGGTATGCTCGCTGACGCCGTCTCATCCTATGCCGATGTTCGTTTCGGGCCGCGCACCCTCGGTGACGTCAAGCGCCGCCAGCAGCGTTTGTGGCGCGATCTCCAGGCGCAGTTTCCCCGCGCGCCGGCGCTAAAGCCCTGCGCCCGCACTGCCTTTGCCGATATTCCGGTCACCGACATCGCCGATTTTCGCGCCCGCTTCGAGGCGTACAACACGCGCGGCCTGTCCGTGGCCCAGGCTGCCGAAGCCGCCGAACGCGCCGAGGCGGGCGAGGGCGTAGGACTGGCCAATGGGCTGCACGCCGGCTTTTCCACCGGCACGGGCGGTGGGGCGCGCGGCCTGTTCGTCACCTCGCCGGCTGAACGCGCCGCCTATACCGGCCGGCTCCTCGGCAGGCTGGTCAGGCTGGCGGACCTGCCGGGTTTGCGCCGCATCGCCCTGTGCCTGCGCGCGCCGGGCAGGCTCTACGAAGGCGGCCACGTCCGCTTTTTCCCTTTGGCGGGCGAGGGGCGTGACGACGCCATCGCCGCCTGCGACCCGCAGATCCTGGTCGCGCCGCCGCAGGTGCTGCTCGATCTGGCCGCCACAGGCCGCGCCATGCCCGCGCTCAAGCACCTCTATTACGGCGCCGAACCGCTCAATGCCATCGAGCGCGACTTCATCACGGCACGCCTGGGCCGCCGCCCGGATCCGATCTACCAGGCGACCGAAGGTTTCCTTGGTGCGCCGTGCCGCCTTGGCACCCTGCACCTCAACGAAGACGCCATGATCGTCGAACGCGAACCGCTGGGCGGCGATCGCTTCCGACCGGTGGTCACCGACCTTCTGCGCCGCACGCAACTGGTGGTGCGGTTGCGGCTCGACGATATCCTGCGCCCGGCCACATGTGCCTGCGGTTCTCCGCTGGCGGCGGTCGAGCCGGTCGAAGGCCGCGTCGGCGATATCTGGGGCTGGCCGGGCCGTACGGTTTTCCCGGGCGATGTCGAAGCCCGGGTCGCGCCGCATGTCGCCCCGGGACACGCCTGGATCGCCACCGGCCACGCCGGCGGCATCCGGCTGGCCTGCCGGCATGACGAGGACGCACCGGCGATCGTGGATGCCCTGGCGGCCTTCGGCCAGCCCGTCAGCCATGAAGCCTATGACCGCGACATGGATTTCCCCAAGCGCCGGCACGTGCGGTGGGCGGTATGAGGATCCTGCTGACCGGAACGCGCGCGCCGGTGGCGCTGGACCTCGCCAGGGCGTTCAGGGCGTGCGGCCACGAAGTCCACGGCGCCGATAGCCTGCGCAGCGCCGTTCTGGGTGGCGCACTCGACAGCTTTTCGCTATGCGCCTCTCCGCGCCGCCAGCCCGAGGCTTTTGCCCGCGACGCCGACAGGATCGTGAACGCCATCAGGCCCGGCCTGGTCATTTCGCTGTGCGAGGACATCTTTTACTGGTCACGGCTGGCCGAAAGCCACGGCTGGCCGATCTTCGCTCCCGGCCTGCCGGTGCTGATGCGGCTGCACTCTAAGTTCGCCTTCATCGAACTGGCGCATAAGCTGGGCCTGGCGGCGCCGCCAACGCACAGGATATCAAAGAAAAAGGATGAATTAAATACCGATCGGTCGGTATTCAAGCGCGAATTTTCACGCTTCGGGACGCATGTTTTCATCCGGCCGAAAAGCCTGCCCCGGCTCGACCACGACCCTGTAAATCCCTGGCTGCGACAGGATTTCATCGCCGGCGAGGACGTTTGTTTTTATGCCGTGGCGCGGGCAGGCCGCCTGCGCGCCTTCAGCGCCTATCGCTCGTCATGGCGGACCTCGGGCGGCGCGAGTTATTATTTCGACCCCATCGGCGAGGCTTTAAATCAACAATTGATGAATATCGCGAATGCTCTGATCCACATCCTCGATCTGACCGGACAGATCGCCTGCGATCTTCGCCTCGATCACGACGGCCAGCCCTGGCTGGTCGAGTGCAACCCACGCGCCACCAGCGGTCTGCACCTGCTGGCCGATAACCCGCAAGCCCTGACGGCGGCGTTCCTCCGGGAAGACGGCGAGGTGCTGAAAGCCTCGTCACAACCAGCCTGTGTCGGACCGGCCATGATCCTATCAGGCCTGCCGAAAGCCATCGCGCGGGGGCGGCTGTCCGCCTGGCAAAAGGACATGCACCGCGCCCGCGACGTCTTCGCCGGGGTACGCTGGCCGGCCTTTTGCGGCGCCATCTCATGGATGACGCTGGCGGCCCTGGCCGGGCAAGACCTGCAAACCTTCCTGACCGCCGACATGGAATGCAACAGGGACCTGACATGCGGCTGAACAATGCCCGGGTCCGCTTTGACGACGTCCACGCCGGCGGCACGCAGACGCGCGTCGCCGTGCCGTTATCGCCCAACCACTGCTGGGTGACGTCGCTGTGCACCGCCATCGGACCCATGGCGCGCCAGGAGACGCGCCGCGCCATGTCCGGTCCCGCCATGCTGGCTGTCCTGGCCCTGAGCTATGTTCTCGAAGCCTTTGCCCGCCTGACCCGGGTCGATGAGGCCGTCTATCCCGAACACAAATTGCTCACCACCAGCCTGTATCATGGCCGCTTGCCCGCCCTGCTGGCCGGTGCCGCTGAGCTGGCGCGGCTTTACCCCGGCAAGGCCATCGTCCTGCGCTCGCTGACCGCGCCGCCACAAGGCGTTGCATGGCCGTTCCGACTGGTCTGGATCATCGAGGATCTCAAGCGCGACTGGGCGCCGCGCACCGATACGCGCCGCGACCTGCAACAATTGGCGGACTCCGGCCTTACGCCGAAGGCCTACGGCGCCGGCATCGACCCCGTCCGGCTGGCGCGCTGCCTCGCCCTTTATCGCGAGCTTTACCTCGACATCTATTCAGCCTTCAATCCGGACTATACCCTTGACGGCCTGCGCGGCCTGATGGCCGAGGACGGCTTGGAAATCCACACGCTGGAAGGCGGCGATGGCGAAATCGTCGCCTTCTGCGGCCTATATGCCGACGATGAGACCGTCACCCAGCCGATGATGGGCTACGACCGCACGCGCCCGCAAGGCGACGGCATCTACCGCATCATCCAGGCCCACATGGCCGGCATCGCCGCCACGCGCGGCCTGAAACTCAACCTGTCGGCCGGCGCGCCGCATTTCAAACGCCATCGGGGAGCCAGACCATGGATGGAATACCTGCTGATCATCGACACGCACCTGCCACCATGGCGGCGGATGGGCTACCGCGTCATCGCCTGGATATTACACGCCCTGGAGCCGCACCTGGCGAGGATCGCCGCGGCTTGAGCCTGCCGGCGAATATCGAAACCACGTGGATGCCGGCGGCCTTGAGCCGCGAGCTTGGCCGCAAGCCGATGAAACTGAAACTGGCCGGCGTACCGGTCGTGCTGTGGCGCGGTGAAGGCGGCGTCGCGGGCTTCATCGACCGCTGCCCGCATCGCAACTATCCGCTGTCCCAGGGTCGTGTCGAAAATGGCCGGTTGGTATGTCCCTATCACGGCTGGGCGTTTACGCGTGAAGGCCGGTGCGCCGACGTCCCCGGCTGCACAGGCGACCTGTCGCGACTCGGCGCCGAAACCATCGGGGTTCACGAAGAGCACGGCGTCGTCTGGGCCTGCCTCAAGCCGCGGACCGAATGCGCGGCCAGTCTGCCGCCGATGCCGGAAGGGCCGGACTACGACCATTTCTGGTGGGCGATGAAGCCGGAAACCGCGCGCGTCTTCGATGCGCTGGATAACGTCCTCGATCCCTTCCACACCAACTTCATCCACAACGGCTATATCCGCGTCAGGCACCGCCGCCAGCGCGTCGAGCAGACCCTGCATATCTTCGAGGACGGCTTCGAGGCCGTCTATGACCAGGACACCGATTACGGCTGGATGTCGCGGGCGCTGGAAGGGCCGCGCAGTTCCAGCCGCGGCCGCTATTTTCCGCCGGCCGCCTTTCAGGGCGTCTGGGAAAGCCGGGGTGCGTCGAACCTGTGCGTCACCATCTGGTTCGTGCCGCTGGATGAACACACCCTTCGCCCGTTCGCCCGTTTTTCGACGCCGAAAGCCAGGGGGCCGGCGTGGCTGAAGGAGGCCCTGATTCGCCTTTTCCTGTTCCGCGTCATCGAACAGGACGCCGATGCGCTCAGGCATCTGCACGACAATATCGCCACCTTCGGCGGCCCGCGCTTCAAGGCCGGCCCCGCCGACCGGCTGGGCGACAAGCTGATGCGCCTCTACAACGGCCAGAAGCTGGCCCCGGAAACCCTGGGGCCGTTTGAAATCTACCTCTGAGAGCAACCGCCTGTGCGGTAGCAAGCGACCAAGTTCGCCCGTGCGATGATCCGTATTGCACCGGCGCGAGGCCTATGCCACTGTCCCGCCATTCCGTTCATCGCGCCGGCTCATTTCCGCCGGGCGGACGTGACGGAGGGCTAAGCAACGCTTCATCATAGGAAGCGGGGGATTTGGCTTGCTATTCCATGGCGCGCGGCGGCGCGCCTCAAACCGGCATTCCGCTGGCGGTCAGGTCCGCCGGTTTGGCATGCCGGTTATTTGCGTATCGTACCCATTGCCTTTACGTCTTTAAAATCACGAGGTTATCATGAGCACCTACACCGCGGGCGATCCCGCCCTGGTCAATACCGTCACAGGCTTCAACGAAACGCCGAACTATCACGGCCATACGGTTACGGGCCTTCCGGGCGGCGGCTACGTCATTGTCTGGCAGGGCGGCAACACCGACGGCTTCTTTGACATTTACATGCAGCGCTACGATGGCGCCGGCAACAAGGTCGGCACCCAGACCCAGGTCAACACCACGGAAGGCTTCGGCAAGACCCTGCCCAACATCACCTTCCTGGCGAACGGCGGCTATGTCGTCGCCTGGACCAACTACACCGGCGTTACCGACGATGGCGTGCCCACCGGTGGCGATATCCACTACCAGGTCTACAGCGCCGCCGGCGCCAAGGTCGGCGCCGAAGGCGTCGCCAACACCTATACGACCGATGAACAGGATACGCCGTCCGTGGTCGGCCTGCCCGATGGCGGTTACATCATTTCCTGGGACAGCTACGGCCAGGACGGCGACCGTTACGGCGAATACGCCCAGCGCTACGACGCCACCGGCGCCAAGGTCGGTGCCGAAATCCACATCTCGACCAGCACGGCCGGCACCCAGGACAGCTCGGCCATGGCCGTCATTCCGGCCGTGCCCCAGCTCAGCTATGCCGGCGGCCTCGTCGTCGTCTACAACAGCGCCACCACCTTCGATACGGATGGCAACGCCACCAACTACGATATCATGATGCAGCGCTACGACGCGACCGGTGCTCCGGACGGCGTCGAAACCCGCGTCAACACCACCACGGCGGGCAACCAGGATTTCGCGTCGGTGTCGGCGATCGCCGGCGGCTTCGTCGTGACCTGGGTGGATAATTCCGGCGGCGATGAACATGCCCTGGTCAAGCAGCAGCTTTACCTGGCCAACGGCACGGCGTTCGGCGCTGAAACCACGGTCAACGACACCAGCCATGCCGGTGACGTGGCCGGCACCAGCGTAACCGTCCTGAAAAGCGGCGACTATGTCGTCACCTGGTCGATGTCCAACGCCACGGGCACGAACTATGACGTCTACCTGCAGGAATTCACCGGCACCGGCACCAAGGTCGGCAAGGAAATCCATGTCACCAACGGCCCCAATAACGAGGTCTACAGCTCCGTGGCGGTGCTGTCCGACGGCAGCTATGTCGTCACCTATCGCGGCCCCGATGCCGTCGACGCCACGGGCGCCCAGACCAGCCCGGGCATCTACCAGAAGGTCTTCTACATCGACCAGGTGATCACCGATTCCTCGGCCGGCGGCCATGCGATCACCGGCGGCGGCGGCAGCGACGTCATCAACGGCCTCGACGGGGACGACACCCTCGACGGCGGCCCGCAGAACGGCCTCGACACCCTCAACGGCGGCGACGGCAACGACACCCTGATCATTTCGGGCGGCGACAGCGCCAACGGCGGCGCGGGCGACGACATCATCAAGGTCATGCACCTGAACGGGCTGATCATGACGTTCGATGCCGGCGCCGGCTACGACATCGTCGACGCCACCCAGACCGACTTCGGCCCGGCCTGGTTCTTCACCAACACCCAGAACGTCGAAGAGTACCGCGCCAGCTCGCACGGCGATACCTTGAACGCCGGCAGCGTCACCAACATCGCCACCTTCACTTTCAAGGGCGGGGCGGGCAATGACGTCGTCCATCTCGGTTCGGGCGCCGACATCCTGACAGGCCTCGGCGGCAACGACCTGCTCGACGGCGGCACCGGCAACGACACCATGATGGGCGGCGCGGGCAACGACACCTATGTCGTCGATGCGACCGGCGACGTGGTTTCGGAAGAAACCGTGGCCGGCACGGACGACGGCGGCACCGATACGGTCTGGTCGTCGATCTCGTACCACCTCGGCGCGCACATCGAAAACCTGACCCTGACGGGTACCGGCAACATCAACGCCACCGGCAACGAACTGGCCAACACGCTCACCGGCAACGACGGCGCCAATATCCTCAATGGCGGCACCGGCGGCGACGCCATGGCGGGCGGCAAGGGCGACGACGCCTATTTCGTCGACAACCTGCTCGATACGGTTACGGAAAACGCCAACGAAGGCACCGACAAGGTGATTTCCAGCGTCAATTTCACGCTCGGCGCCAATGTCGAAAACCTGGCCCTGACGGACGCGGCGATCACCGGCACCGGCAACGCGCTGGACAACACCATCGTCGGCAACGCCAACAACAACATCCTCATGGGCGGCGGCGGCAACGACCTGCTCAACGGCGGCGCGGGCGCCGACCGCATGCTCGGCGGCGCGGGCGACGATACCTACATGGTCGACGACGCCGGCGATCGTGTGTCGGAACAGACGGTGGCGGGCATCGACGACGGCGGCAAGGACACGGTCGAGTCCTATCTCACCTTCCACCTGGGCGCGGGCTTCGAAAACCTGACCCTGCTGGGCGGGGCGGCGATCAACGCCACCGGCAACGAACTGGCCAATGTCATCGTCGGCAACACCAACGACAACGTCATCAACGGCGGCACCGGCGCCGACACCATGTCGGGCGGCAAGGGCAACGATACCTACTTCGTCGACGACGCCAACGACCTGGTCATCGAAAACGCCGGCGAAGGCACCAAGGACAAGGTGATCTCCAGCGTCGCCTACACCCTGACGGCCAATGTCGAAAACCTGACCGTCACCGGCACGGGCGACTTCGTGGTGAAGGGCAACGACCTCGCCAACATCGTCGTCGCCAACTCGGGCAACAACCTGGTCGATGGCGGCGCCGGCGGCGACCACATGTTCGGCGGGGCCGGCAACGACACCTATATTGTCGACAACGACGGCGACCGCATTTCCGAGCAGTTGACCGGTTCGGCCGATGACGGCGGCACCGACCTCGTCATGTCGTCGGTGACGTGGCACCTGTTCGCCTTCGTCGAGAACCTGACCCTGACCGGCACGGCCGATATCAACGCCACCGGCAACAACCTCAACAACATCCTGATCGGCAATTCCGGCAACAACGTCCTCAACGGCCTCACCGGCGCGGATACAATGTCGGGCGGGGCGGGCAACGACGGCTATATCGTCGACAACGTCAACGACGTCGTCATCGAAAACGCCAACGAAGGCACCGACAAGGTGCTGGCCAGCGTCAGCTACACCCTGTCGGCCAATGTCGAAAACCTGGCCCTGCAAGGGACTGGCAACATCAACGGCACCGGCAACGCCCTGGCCAACACCATCATCGGTAATTCGGGCAACAATGCGCTCGACGGCAAGGGCGGCGCCGACGTCATGCTGGGCGGCGCCGGCAACGACACCTATGTCGTCGACAATACCGGCGACCGCGTATCCGAACAGACCGTGGCCAACCACGATGACGGCGGCATCGATCTCGTCAAGTCGAGCGTCAGCTTCACGCTCGGCGGCTTCATCGAAAACCTGACCCTGATCGGTTCGGGCGCCATCAACGGCACCGGCAACAACCTGGCCAATGTCATCATCGGCAATACCGGCAACAACATCCTCAACGGCATGGCCGGCAACGACCATCTGACGGGCGGCACGGGCGCCGACACCTTCCTGTTCAGCACCGGCAGCGGCGCCGATATCATCACCGATTTCAAGGCATCGGAAAACGACAAGATCGACGCCACCGCCTATCATTCGGTTGCCCACACGGTGACCCATGTCGGCAGCGACACGATCATCGACTTCGGCGGCGGCAACACCATCACCGTCCAGGGCGCGTCGATGAGCGACGTCGTGGCGCATACGGTGTTCTAAGCCTTAGAACCCATGAAACCGAAAGGGGGAGCCGACCGGCTCCCCCTTTTTTATGTCGTGATGACGGCAGGCCCGCCTCAGAGGAAGTTGAGATAGGGCGTCGAGAAGTTATGCAGGTTGGGGAAGATGGTGTGCAGGTCGCTATCGCTGACGCCGAACCAGCGGCCCATGGTCGCCGCGTACTGGTCGACCGCCGTGGTCGGGATCATGACATTGTCGGCGATGTTCGGGTTGTGGAAGCTGCCCTTGTCGATGCCGACGGTCGGGAACTGGCCGTACATGTCGCCACCCTTGACCGCGCCGCCATAGATCAGCTGGTGGCCGCCCCAGGCGTGGTCGGTGCCGTCGCCGTTGGTGGAGTAGGTGCGCGAGAAGTCCGACGCCGTGAACGCCGTCACCGCGTTGCGCATGTTGATGCCGTTGATGTTGCCGAGCGCCGCGTCGAGGTGGCGCAAGCCGTTGGCCAGATCGTTGAGCAGGCCGGGCTGGCCGGCGTTCTGGAAGGTATGGGTGTCGAAGCCGCCCATGCTGACGAAGAACACCTGGCGCTTCAGACCCAGGCTCGGCGCCACCGCCACCATCTGGGCCACGGCGTGCATCTGGTGGACGAAATAGCTGCTCGACGGCGCCGGCAGGCTTTGGGCGATCGGCGTGTTGAAGGCCGTGTTGATGATGTCGGTCGAGGACAGGGCGCGCGCCACCACGGTGGCGTGGTCGTTGGCGAAATAGCTGCCGGAACTGGCGTCCTGGATGACGGCCTTGAGCTGCGCCGACGGCACGTCCGAACCGAACAGCCAGCCGGTGGTGCCGTCGATCTGCTGCGCCGGGTCGCCGAAGACGTTGATCGGATACTGCAGCGTCGTTTCGCCCGACAGGAAGACGGTGTTGCCGGCGGTGGTGATCGCGGTGAACAGGCTGTTATTGCTGTTGCCGCCGATGATCATGTCGGCCATCTTGCCGCCCCAGCCGGTTTCGGCGCCTTCGATGCCGTTGGTCTGCCACATGTTCGACTGGTCGTTGTGCGAGAACAGGTTGGCCGGCAGGTTCTGCCACGCCTCGTATGAAGCACGCGAGGTCGGCTGGACCAGGGTGCCGATATTGGCCATCACCGCCAGGCGGCCGGCGCTGAACAGGTCGTTGGCCGGCGTCATGTTCGGGTGCATGCCGAAGGTGCGCGACGTCGCCGACGTGCCCGGCGGCACCGGGTTGGCGGTCTTGGGCACGAAGGGCAGCAGGCCGCCCCACGATTCCGGCATGTTGTTGCTGGTCACGGTGCGGCCGGTGACGGGCGACACGTCGCCGATGGCGGTGCGCGGTGCGCCGACCGGCATCAGGGCGATAGGATCCTGGCCGGTGAAGCGCGCCGACCAGTAGCGATTGTAGGAATCCTGGTCGGTCGGCACGATCATGTTGTTCGAATCGTTGCCGCCGAACAGGAAGATGCAGACCAGCGCCTTGTAGTCGGGCGCCGAACCGGCGGCGGCTACCGAGCCGGCGGCGGCCAGCTGCATGGCGAAGGGGGCGAAGGCGCCGAGGCCGGACAGCGCGCCCGACATGTGCAGGAAGCGGCGGCGGTCCATCTCGCGGGAACTGACATTGCGGATCATCGGGCTTACCTTTGAGCGATATATTCTGGAGAGGCCATGGTCAGCAGGATGGCGATGCGCGCGCGGTTGTTGCGCGCTTCCGCCTGGTCGTCGGCGTTGCCCTGGGTGATGTCGATCGACGACATGGCGGTGGTCAGGTGGGCCTTCAGTTCGTCCGACATCTGGCCGTTGAGCAGGACCAGGTTCATGTGGTCGATCACCTTGTTGATGTCGCCGGCATTGGCGGCATCGTCGGTGAGCGGGATGCGGATATCCTGGCCGTGGTTGTTGACCCATTCGCCGAGGCCGCCGCTCAAGGCATATTGCGTGCCGTTGACGTAGTTCGACACGGTGATCTCGTTGACCGCCTGGAATTCCGGCCCGACCAGGTTGTTGGCGCCCAGCGTGGTGTTGGGCGGGATGTAGCCGGGCCGCCAGAAGTTGAACACCGACGGCGAGGTCATCGGCGACTGCTTCAGCCAGTCGTCGGTCGAATCGAGCAGCCAGTTGCGCGTCAGCGACGACGCCTTGAAGGCGCGCATCAGGTGGGCGGCGCGCACCACCGGTTCGCGCAGCTTGCCGTAGCCGGGATTGCTGAGGTTGGAGGCGTCGCGCGCCTCGTGGTCGGCGTGCATGATTTGAAGCTGAAGAAATATCCGAGCGCGCAAAGCAACATCAACC
>FTIZ01007109.1_pt1 | contig 16230 bp, 20 predicted proteins | sample 1658381 | NCBI WGS metagenome assembly FTIZ01 (sample SAMEA3914822, study PRJEB12502) | metagenome | biome: forest; material: soil | place: USA | collected 2012-03-12 | depth 0.1 m
TTATCGACCAGTTGCCGGCAGAAGGCCGCATCTCGCAAGTCGCCGGGAATGGCGATGCCCTTGCGACCTGCGGCCTTTATGAGCGCGATGACCTCCTGGGCGTCGGGTTCTTCATCGGGGTAGTAGTTGATAGCGACATCGGCGCCTTCGCGGGCATAAGCAATGGCGGCGGCGCGGCCCATGCCAGAATCGCCGCCGGTAATCAACGCCTTGCGACCTTGCAGGCGGCCTGAGCCCTTATAACTCTTTTCCCCATGATCTGGTTTGGGGTCCATCTTGGAAGCCAGGCCAGGCCATGGCTGCTTTTGCGCGGCAAAAGGTGGCTTGGGATATTTCAATGTTGGATCGTTCATCGGCTGAGCGGTTGGGGTTTGCGCGGCTGCGGCGCCGCCGACCGCCGCCGCCGCGATGCCCGCGCCGCTCACAATTTGGCGACGCGAAAGGCCGGAGTCATTGTTGTCCATATCGCTTTTCCCTACGGGTTCATAACGCATTTAATGCAGCCGTCCTCGCGGTGGAGAAAGGTCTTGTAAAACTCGGGCGCGTCATCGAGCGTGCCGCGGTGGGTGATGATGAAGCTGGGATCGATCTCTCCCTTGTCGATCTTGTCGAGGAGCTTGGGCAAATAACGGTGAACATGCGTCTGACCGGACTTCAGCGTCAGGCCCTTGTTGACGAACGCGCCGAACGGGATTTTGTCGAGATAGCCGCCGTAAACGCCGGGCATGGAAATGCTGCCTGCCTTACGGCAGGACAGAAAAGCTTCACGTACGACGTGTGGGCGATCGGTGGCCAACTTTAGCGCCATCTTAACCCGGTCGATGAAGGCGTCAAACGAACCGTGACCTGCTGCCTCGCAACCTACGGCGTCGATGCAGCGGTCGGGGCCACGCCCGGCTGTCTTTTCCATGAGAATCTCGTAGGTGCCGTTCGATTCCTTCGAAAAATCAATCACCTCCGTCTTGCCGTCACTGGCGGCAAGCGCCAAGCGTTCGGGAACTTCGTCGATGGCGATGACGCGCCCAGCGCCGAGCATCCATGCGCTTCTGATGGCAAATTGCGCCACCGGCCCACACCCCCAGACGGCGACCGTATCGCCTTCCTCAATATCGGCATTTTCAGCGGCCATGTAGCCGGTTGGGAAAATGTCGGTCAGGAAAAGGACCTTTTCGTCGGATAGGTGGTCGGGCACCTTGAAAGGGCCCACGTCGGCGTAAGGAACGCGGACATATTCCGCCTGACCGCCTGAGTAGCCACCCAGCATGTGTGTGTACCCAAACAGCCCCGACGGGCTATGTCCCATCAGCTTACGTGCCACGGCCTCGTTCGGGTTGGAGCGATCGCAACACGAGGTGAAGCCTTTTTTGCAGAAAAAGCAGTCACCGCAGGCGATGGTAAAGGGGACGACCACGCGGTCACCAACCTTAAGTGTGTCTGCGCCGACGCCGGAGCCGACCTCGACGACCTCACCCATAAACTCGTGCCCCAAGATGTCGCCCTTTTCCAAGGTGGGCATAACGCCATCTAACAAGTGGAGGTCAGATCCGCAGATTGCGGTCGAAGTCACCTTGATGATTGCGTCGCGATCATCGAGTAGGACAGGGTCAGCAACGGTGTCTACGCGCACATCGCCTTTTCCATGCCAGCATAATGCTCTCATCCGACTATCCTCCTGTGGTCATTGGCGCGATACCTATCAGGATGACTGTAAAAAACTGCGCAGTTCCGCTCTTGCCGCGTATCAAAAAAATGTAAAGCCAAGCAGCCTGTGTACTAATACACAGTTTGAGACGAAGTAATCGGCGTCAATTGTAAGTATTCTTGCTTGCAGCTTATTTATGGTCTGGCTCCCTCTGTCAGACGACAATTTTGCTTGGGCGGACATAGAGTTGCGCGCAAGACGTGCAGGAGATGCAAGATGGATAAGTTCGAAAATCAGGCGCCATTTCAGTCGTCAGGAGAGGGCACCGGTCGACCATTGGCGGTGATTACGGGAGCCTCCTCAGGCATTGGTTATGAACTTGCGATACAGTTTGCCAAAAATGGATACGACCTCTTTATCGTGTCCGGCAGCGCGGCCATACGTGATGCGGCCATGCAGTTGGAAGACTTCAATGTCTCGGTGACGTCCGTTCAGCATGACTTGACTCAGGAGCCTGAAGTCGATGCTTTCATCGATGATTTGCGTAGGTTGGGACGACCCATCGCCGCCGCGGCACTAAATGCTGGCGTGGGCGTTGGCGGCAAGTTTTTCGAAACTGAACTCTGTCGCGAGCTCGATCTCATCAAATTGAACGTGTTGTCGACCGTCCATGTCGCCAAACACCTAACTCAATATATGATCGAATGTGGCCAAGGCGGCAAAATTCTTTTTACCTCATCGATCGCCGCCGGATCGCCTGCGCCTTACGAGGCTGTTTACGGTGCTTCGAAAGCGTTCATCCAGTCTTTCGCGTTAGCCCTGCGCTATGAGCTGAAGGAAAAAGGTATCCAGGTGACGGCGCTGCAGCCCGGACCCACAAACACGAACTTCTTTCACCGTGCCGACATGGATAATACCAAGGTCGCGGTTTCCGAGAAAGATGATCCGGCGGAAGTTGCGCGGCAGGGGTTCGAAGCTTTGATGGCTGAGAGAGATCATGTCGTCGCCGGATCTGCGAAGAACAAGATGATGACCGCCGACTTCGTTCCCGACGGTATCAAAATCGCCGCGCACGCCGATATGTCTAAGCCGGGCGGCGCATCAAATGTTCAAGGTGGCCCCGCTCCAGAGTCGTGATGATCGCTATGGCAAATCCATTCGCTGAAGAAGCCGCCAATATCAGGAAAAAGGAATGGTTTACCGTATTTGCGCAAACGACGTCATGCGCAGCCGGGAGCGCGCAGGCTTTCGGCCTTGCGGTCTTAATCATTGTCGCATGGGTCGTTACAGGACCTATTTTTCGTTATTCGGATACGTGGCAGCTAGTCATAAATACCGGCACGACCATCGTTACGTTTTTGATGGTTTTCCTGATTCAGAACTCGCAGAACCGAGACAGTAAATTGATCCAGCTCAAGCTGGACGAACTCATTCGCGCTGTTGAGACCGCCGAGACGTCGATGATCAGTCTCGACGAGATGAGCGAAACCGAATTGAACGAAGTACGGGAAAACTTCGTTCAACTGGCCGCCGAGGCGTCGGAGGAAATCTCCGATCGATCGGTGGCGAAACGCGGTCGGACCAGCAGCCGGCGCCGACATGCGATAGCTTAAGTCATTTGCCGAATTGCTCGAAACAATCGTTCTATTCGTGAAATGACCAAATCAAGCTGAGTAAATCTACCAGTCATCCTTTTATTAATGGAGATAACAATGCCTAAGATCACGACGCTCGAAGAAGCTTTCGTTCACGCCCTGTCGGATATCTACAGCGCGGAGAAGCAATTGACCAAGGCTTTGCCGAAAATGGCAAAGGCCGCCAGCAACGCAAGCCTTGCCGACGGTTTTACGATCCACCTCGAAGAAACGCAGGGGCAGGTCGAACGGATCGACCAGATCGTCGAACTGACCGGCATAAAGCTGAAGCGCGTCAAGTGCCTGGCGATGGAGGGTCTCGTCGAAGAAGGTGCTGAGACAATCGACGAAATCGAGAAAGGCCCTGTCCGCGACTCTATGCTGATCGTCGCCGGCCAAAAAGTGGAGCACTACGAAATCGCGGCTTACGGTGCCTTGGTTACGCTCGCCAAGTCGCTTGGCCACAACGACGCTGCCAAGCTCTTGTCGGAAACTTTGGCTGAGGAGAAGGCGACGGACGAAAAGCTGAATGCCCTTGCTCTTTCCGAAGTCAACAAGGAAGCTTTGGCACAGGAAAAGGATCTGGCTGCCGCTCAATAACAGTCGCTCGCGTCATAGATATCGGGCCTCGTTGGAACAACGGGGCCCGATTTTGTCTATAACGGTAGTTCGGAAGATCTCTGTCGTGATAACCTGCTGGAGCCGTCGACCCCTATACCTTTAGCTTTAAGAAGGTGTCGCCAGATCTCGGCTGCTCTAAACTACCCATCTGCAAGTGATGGCAAGAGGTCGCACCTTATCCCGACCACTCACTCCCTCCGGGCTTTAGAGGTAAACGGGTGGTATTGGTGGCAGAGCTACGACGCGCACGGCTGCAGCGCGAACACGATAGGGTCTGTCTTGGGAATGTCGCAAATTGTTACCGAAGAGTGGCATCATGGGTCGTGGGCCGGGGTCCAGCGGATATTGGAATTGCGTTTATTGTTCCCAACTGGACAATGACTTTCTACCGCAACGCTGCGTGAATTTCGCAGTCAAACAACAGCAGCAATGACAGGCAGCGGGCAAGCGGACAACAGATACATCTCCAACCTCATGGGTGAACGCGTTGGAAGGGGCATGTCCACGACTCGGTGACAGCCCTGCCGCTGTATTGGCTCGCCTCGGAAACTTCGCCGTAACGGGCCAGCATGGGATTGGGTGAACCTGCAAGCATCGTGTCTCGTTGAATGATGCTTTCGCGCAAAGTCTCATAGCGACCTTCGGTGCGCAAGGTTTGGAATTGGTCGTGAGCATTGAAGAGCATGGCCGGCATATCGAACGCCCGCGCCGGACGGCTGGCGTTGGGATGCAGGCCCACAACGAAGAACGCCTCACCGGCAAAGCTTAGCGAAAAGTTGCTGTCCTCGACATTAGGGCTGACGCGCGGGTCATAGGCATGACCTGTCTTGGCGTCGAGCGTTTCCAACGCCTGAATACGCGACCACATGGCGCGCTCGAACTGTTCTTCGGACAGGTCACCCATCGTGTTAAAGATGACGACGAGGCTCTGGAAGGGGCCAGGCGCCTCACCATAAGCGCGGGCAAAATCGCGCAAGGTGTCGTAGACGGTTTCGTCATCGCGCGGGCAGCGAATATCGCCGACGGTGAGGAACTGCATGCGCTGACGAGCCAGCGCGGATTTTGCTCCAACGCACGGAAAGGACTTGTCTTTGATCTTCGCTTCGAATTTTTCGATTAAGGTAGTATCAATTTCGCGTTCTTGCTGAACGTCAACCTTTATAAACACGGCACACCTTCCTGTATTGGAAGGTCAGTATATGCAAAGGCCAATAAGTTGACCGCGCGCATGCCTTGGAAATATGGCAAACGCTCGGTAAGGCCGTGTGAAGACCGCAATTTTATAGAATCGCTGTTACAAAGGTCTTCCTTATAATATCATTATAACTTTGGATGCATTTGCTATCCCAGTTTCCCTTTGGGATTTCTATTGTCCCTCAAATAACTGGGAGACTGCAATGGTCACTGAAATTCCGCCGCGATCCGGCACCGCTTTCCGGCTGAACAAGGGCCAGAGGCTGCGCGTCATCGATCCGAATGGCGAACAAGTGTCGGACATGCTGGCTTTCAACGCCGCCGACACGGACGAGGTGATTTCGTCGGGACGGACGCTCGATTATGCGTCAAAGCTGTTCCTCAGCGTCGGCGATCCGCTCTATTCGAACCGCAGCAATATCATGCTGCGCATCGTCGAAGACACTGTCGGCCGCCACGACTTCTTGCTGACACCGTGTTCGAAAGACACGTTCCGCATCATCTACGGCGACGAAGACCCGCATCAGGGCTGTTTCGGAAACCTCTCGCACGCGCTGGAACCCTACGGTATCCGCCCCGACCAGATTCCGGTTGCCTTCAACATTTTCATGAATGTCCAGGTCGACGGCACGACCGGCGCGTTGACTGTCGATCCGCCGATGAGCAGGGCTGGCGACCATATTCTGTTCGAAGCTGAAATGGACCTGATCGTCGCCTTGACGGCGTGTTCGGCGCTGCAATCGAACAACTACGCTTTCAAGCCGATCCATTACGGCGTGGAAGGCGAGATGATCGACGAACCGGTTGGCGAATAGGAGCATTCGGATGCGCGATTTTACCTGTGCCGCCTGTGGCAATACCACCTATTTCGACAATCGAAACTGTATCGCGTGCGGCGCGCGCCTTGGCTTTGTAACCCGGAGCCAGTCGTTGGAAGCACTCGTTCCGGAAGAGGGCGATACCTGGCGTCTCGTGTCGGATCATAGCCAAAGGTTTCGTCTCTGCGCCAATGCCAAGGCCGACGTATGCAACTGGATGGTGGAGGCCGCTAGTGTTGACACCTATTGCCGTGCATGCCGCCACAACCGGCTCGTACCAAGTCCAGCCTTGCCGCACACCCTCGCTCACTGGCGTGCAATTGGCGCTGCGCAGCGGCATCTGTTTTATTCGTTCCTAAAATGGCGACTACCTGCGCCTACTCGCCAGGAAAATCCAACGGGCGGCTTGATTTTTGACTTCCTCGAGGACCGTCGGCTGGCGGACGGAAGCGTAGAGAAGCCCATGACAGGACACGACGAAGGCGTCATCACGATCCGTGCCGCCGAGGCAGAGGATGCCGAGCGTGAGACGCTTCGAGCGAAACTGCATGAACCCTACCGCACAATGCTCGGGCATTTTCGTCACGAGACTGGACATTTCATCTGGAACCAGATGGTACGCGACGGCGGACTGACAGCCGAATGCCGCCAAGTGTTTGGGGATGACACTTTGGACTACGGTGAAGCCTTGAAGCGGCACTACCGCGAAGGCGCGCCGCCGCACTGGCAAGAGAGGTTCATCAGCGAGTACGCGTCAAGCCACCCGTGGGAAGATTTCGCGGAGACATTTGCCCACTGCCTGCACATCGTAGACACGTTGGAGATGGCCCGCAGTCACCAGCTGCGTCTGAGCGCATGCGGTGACGCCGCGAAGGAAATCGCGACTGATCCTTATTGCGAAACCGATTTCGAGACCCTGGCCAACCTGTGGGTGCCGCTATCGATAACGATGAACTCGTTGCACCATAGCATGGGGGAACGTCCTCTCTATCCGTTTATCCTTACCCCTGCAGTTCGCGCCAAACTCGGCTTCGTCCATAAAATCATCACCCGCCAGGTTCGGGGCGCGACACAGGACAACATGCCCGCAGACCGGTCTGCGGCCGCATGACAGTGGCGCATGAACGGTACGGGATAATGTCGCTGGCGACAATAACCGCCCAGCGGCATTAGGGCTGCATGCCGAAGGTCGCGGAAATCCTGATTGCACGTGGGGACAGCTTTGTTACGGAAGTAACTGGCGAGGTCGCCCTCCTTTTCGGCGGCTTGGCCGGCGATAGACATTTCGGCCTGACCCGGCCATCATGTTCGCGAACGCCATGGCATCCAAGGGGCAGTGAGATCAGCAATACGCGGCAGATTTCGATCGTGTCGATGGAAGAATGCGCGGCCGTGGCGCATGACATGGGCGTGGCGCGCATCTATCCCTCCTGGCTCGGAGCAAATGTTGCGACGAAAAACATAGCAAATCTAAGCGCGCTGCCGCCGTCGACGCGAATTGTTTTTCCCTCGGGCGCGACCCTGTTCGTCACGGAAGAGAATGTGCCCTGCCGGTACCCAGGAAAGGTCATCGCCCAAGAATACGGTCAGCCAGACCTCGCCGCCGACTTTGTTAAGAAGGCCATGGGGCGTCGGGGCTTAGTGGCACTCGTTGAGCGCGAGGGTGTGATAACGACGGAGGATCGCTTGAAGGTGCTGTTACCTCGCAGCCATAGGGTCTCTGGCTAACTGCACCAGCTGATGCAAGGCCTAACTAACTTGCCTGATATTGCCAATGCCGGCGGAGGTTTCCGGCTGCACGGCTGAGCACATCGTGTGCGTTAGGCATATCTTCCTTACGCCGTAAACCGTAGCCCTTGCGCACAATATTCATCGCAGGAGATTCAGATGCGCAAGGTACAATTCTCAATTGCCAGTTCTATCGCTCTTATCGCGGGCGCGACCTACATGATGGCCGCGGGCGCCTTCGCGGCTCCCACGGTCAACACGCCCGAGTTTATCGCCAAGGCCTCAGCTTCCAACCTGTTCGAGATCGAGACGAGCCAGGTGGCGCTGAACGTCTCTAAGAACACCGCGGTTCGCAGCTTCGCGGAGCAAATGGTGACCGATCATGGCAAGGCGGGAACCAAGATGGAAGAAGCCCTGGCCAAGGATCATCTCTCGGCGCCGAAAGCGTTGGATGCGTATCACCAAGCGAAGCTGGACCACCTTAAAGGTCAGACAGGTCCCGCCTTCGATCAAGAATATATTTCGCTGCAAAAAGAAGCGCATGCTGATGCTGTTATGCTCTTCACGGACTATTCCGCTACCGGTGACGACGCGCGCTTGAAAGCGTTCGCGACGAAGACGCTTCCAACTCTCAAGATGCACAAGATGCACGTCGACAAGCTGAATTGATCAACTAATCGTCCGACGCTCATCGCCTGGGTCCAGGGGAGGAGCGTCGGGCAAGGCGCCACCGCCGAAACGCGCCCACGCGTATGGATTAGTGAATGCCCGATCTCGCCGCGAGCCATTGCAGGGCCGCCGGTCGAGCGGTCCAGAACCTTTGAAACTGTGCCGCGTACCACGCAGCCTCCGCCTCGTCTCCCGGCCTGTAGGTCAATGGCGTCGCCCCGTCCCACCTCCGTTTTCCAATAAGATAACCGGCTAAATACGGATTGGCGTCCAGCGCATCCTCGAGGGCGCCGTCACGCAACGCCACATCAGCATCGAGTTTGAAAGATGTAAGGGCAAGCGTCCAAAGCCAAACCGATGATTTGTCGTCACCATAGGCCTTCAGCAGGCGGGTGAGATGAGCCGTTTGACCCGTTTGCAGAAGACAGCGCGCCAGTTGATATCGCGCATGGAATCCATCTTCCTTGTCGATGTGGATCGCACTGTCGAAGGTTTCGATGGCCTCGTGCATCATGTCGGCAGCAATGAATGCCTGACCAAGGCCGAAAAGGGCGCGCGCTAAAGATCGCGCTTCCGGATAGGCGCCGACAGTGGCCTTGCGTGCCTTAGCTCCCAAAAGGGTCATTCCAGCATAAACCGCGCGCTGATAGAGATCGACCTGGCTGTCTGACCCGGGCTCCTCCAGCGAGCCCAGAATGCAATAGGCCTGCACACAAAGGGCGTTGGCTTCAAGTGCGCGCTCAGCGCACCTGCGCTTACATGCGCTATCTCCAGCTTCAAACGCCTCAAGAGCAATTATGTCCGCGTCATGGGCCTCGACCAGGATGCGGTTCAAACCTGTTTTGCCCATGGATACGCCTCGCCACTCAAACGTTTGCATGAAGATTATGTGACGAAGGTGAATGAGGCGTAAACCAAGACATCGCCGACGGTGGCTTGCTGATTGATAGTTCGCTTACGGTTTGTTTGAGGAACTGTCGGGCCCGGAGACCGAACCGTCATCTACGTCCACATTATAATCATTGGCAATACCTGCCTCGTCCAGAGGTACGACGTCAGGTTTGATGTGTCCGATGAGCTCGTCCTCTTCGGTCAATAAGTCCGGCGAAGGAATGTGGTGCGTCGCCTCAATGCCTTCGTCCAGAGGTTCCGCCATGGCATCGCTCGGCTCTTGAAACGGTCTCTGTTCGTTGTTCATCATTTGTTCCACCATTTTGTTTGTGCGAACCCCTATCGTGCTCCGTCCCCAATAAAGGTGCGCCGGTTAAAGCGGGTGAGTGAGTAAGTGGGGTATGCTGTTGATTACTCGGACCCAATCTGTTTGAGCAGTTCCAGGTCCGGGTCGCCTAACTGCGAAGCGTACGCCATCTCCCAGATGTCCGAAGCCGCCGTCTCAACGTCGAGCTCACAGCTATGGACGCGGTCGAGTATGGCGTCGAGGTAGTCGGTTAATAGCCGCTCCGCACGCTCGTCCAGTTCGACATCGAACGCGGGCATAATAAGGGCGCGGGCTTCGACGATGTGGAGATCGTACGTTTGCACGCGTTCGATAATCGCGCGCAGGGTCATCTCATCGTGCGCCGGCATGAGGCGAATTGGCATTTCTGACATTGTCGTTCCAGTCATAAAACGGCATACTGCCAGACACGGAACGCGCTTCTTCGCGACCATCTGTATTCCGATAGCTGAATACATATAAGATTTCAGTGCGCGAGTATTTCAAGGGTCTTTAGTCAGCTGGCCGTGCGCATTCTGAACCTCAAGAATGGTCTCCTCGGTTTCCTGCTCTATGTTGATCATGCGGTTGTCGGCTCGCTCTGACGCAGCGATCAATTCGTTTAGCTTCAACTGCAAAACAAGCAATTCCTTCTTTTGGGAACGCTGCATAACGAAGATAAGCAGGAAGGTGACAACTGCAATATAGACTCGCAACAGGTTTTCCCACTGAGTCGAGTAGTGGAAATACTGTCCCGCCCAGAGCCACAGCAGGACCGATGCGGCTGCGGTCAGAAAGCCGCCGCTGGTCGCTGCCCAGTTGGCGAGGCCATGGGTTGTAATTTCGAGGAGGCCGGAGAGACCAGTTCCAGGCGGTCGCAGTGCGCTCGCTTTAGACGGCCGCATCGAGCTTGCCTTGATCAATCTAGACCCCGCAATCCGGCGAATGGCTCCGGGTTTGGCATATCGGACCTGCTGATGAGCTCTAAAATCTGCAAGGTGGCCACGTCTTCGTCGATGTCGCCGGCCTGATAGCGGCGGAGGACCGCACGCGTTTCCTGCTCTACAAGCATTCTTGTCTGGGTATCTTGACTATTCACGGGATCCTCCGTCGTTTTTAACATCCAGGTCACCGCCGGCATAAGTTCTCAATAGTTGGCAACAGTCGTACGCCTCTGCGCGAATGACGAGATGGTGGGTTGATGAGAAATGATGACGTTGAGGACATTGCTTTGTTTGGCTTCAAGCAACCCGGGAGGCGTCGCAACGGGCCGGGTGTAGCCCTCGTGGCGATATCGGTCTTAGTCATCATTTTTGCCTCCTGGTTCGTTGTCATGCGACACTGAGCATCGCAGGACGCGGTCGTTCGCCAAAGGCATTGTCGGTTACGCTCGCTTCTTAGGGGGAGCTTATCCTTCCATGACGGTATGGCTTTCCAATCTTACCGAATGACACCCTAGATTGGCCGCGCTGACGACCAATGGTCCCGGTTTCGCAAGACGCGCAACTCGAGGCGTCGACGGAAAGTCTTCAGCGTGCATCTGGACCTGTTGCCTACGCCCTGACCTACGGAGACCCCAGTCATGTCCGACGGCGTTGAGGTACAATCTGCGGAGATTATTGTTCAGGCTCATCCACCGCAGTTTCGAGAATCCGTTCAGATCACTCCCCGAGGCTTGCTGGCCATCGCAGCGCTAGTCTCCCGCATTCTGGTGTCAACATGCGGGTTTGTCTGGGTGGCCGGCGTCACGCGTCGAAGGACCCACACTTTGGATAGGGGCTTCGGGGGCGCACCCGAATGATGCGCACGCGTCGGGAGGTTGTCGGCTGCGTGGGCGCCGCCATCGCAGCGATACCAGCCAGTTCCAAAGGGGAAGCAAGCGTGGCGAAGCGCCCGGTAGTGTGTATTTTTGGAGATTCTATTGCCGCGGGATATGGTCTAGCTCCGAGCGACGCGCTGCCTGCTCAGTTACAGGCGGCGCTCTATGCGCAAGACGTCTCAGCCCTGGTTCACGGAGCCGGTCGGTCTGGCGACACCACTGGAGAAGCGTTAACCCGATTGAACGCCAGTATCCCGCCGGAAACAGATTTGTGTATCATCGAGCTTGGGGGCAATGATTTTTTACGTGCCTAGCCACCCACTCAGATGGCAGCAAATTTGGCAGCAATTGCAATGAAGCTAAAGGCACGTCATATCGACACTATTATGCTCGGCGGCCAAACGCCAGAAGGCAGGCCCGTGGAATATGGCCGCGAGTTTACAGCCGCCTTTGGCACCGCGGCAGTACGGGCGGGTGTGCTTCTTATTCCCGGTGTTCTCGATGGCGTCCTTGAGGATCCGGCTCTAATGCAAACCGACAGAATCCACCCGAATGCGGCAGGGGTGCGTAAAGTCGTGAGCAGGCTTGTTCCGACAGTAATAAGGTGTCCCGCGGCGGCGGTCTAACTAGACCTGCATTGCGGCTAACCTCGCCCTTCATTGATTGGACGTGGGCGCCATAATCGGGGCAATGTCACCCGCGCCAGGACTGTTGTCGTCATGACCTGTAAAATTGACGGGTCGGCGCCGTGGTGCATTACGGCTGGCAGGAAGGCGAGGGGAGTTTTTAGTTTGTAAGCGCACTTAGTCGCTTGCAGCGCGAACGACCTCGTGTGTCAGGTGACCGGGTGGCAAGGGGCGTAGCAGTTCTGCCTGCGGCTTTGTCAGGTAAAGCCAGTGCGGCAGGTCAGCCGGCCGCAGCACGACAATCTGACGGTCATGGTAGGGGGCGATGTCGTCGCCGGGCGAGGTCGTCAGCATGGTAAAGCTGTCACCTTGGTTACCTTCTCCCTCGCGCCAGAGCCCGGCTATGACGAGGAAGGGTTCTTCATTGAGGGTGAAGCGATGTTTTGCCTTGGGATATTTGGCGCCGGTAAACTCGAAAAACGCCGAGGCCAGAATGCCGCAGCGTTTGCTTTTTGAAAAGTCCCGCTTTTCTGAAATGAAGTTGAAGGTGCGCGGACGCTTGGGCTTCGAAGGCGGAAAACCGAAAGTCATCTGCGTCAATTCGACGCCGTTGCCTGCTGTCCGAACCACAGGCCCGCTGTCACCGATTTTAATGTCGTCGGCCAAGGGTAAGTCGCCTTCCCCTTGGCCCGACGGCATTTGCAGGTTCAACTGCTCCAACGCGTCCTTGAAGAGCTGCCATTTGACGTGCTGCTCATAATCATTGCACACGAGAGCAACCTTTCATCCTACACTTTGCGGAACTTGTCGCGGCCTTCGCCGACATTGCGCACACGCTCGACGTGGATTTCGCCATCCGGCAATAACTCCTTGGCGCGGGCGATGGCTTCCGCTTGGGTAGGCTCTACGGCGCTGGCGCGCTCCGAGCCTTCCCTACGCACGGCAAAATCGCCGCCTTCACGCTGTTCGACATAGATACCTTGCTTTGACATGGCCATGTTCCTTGAGGACAAGCCGCGACCCTGTCCGAAGCCGCGTAAGTAATCACGACTCTCGTCCCCGTTGCCGTATCCAAAATCCATAATGGCTTTCGTTTGAGGAGCCCTTCATGACGCAGACCGCATTCCTTTTCGATCTCGACGGAACATTGGTCGACAGCGTTTACCAGCACGTGCTGGCTTGGCATGAGGCGCTGCGGGGTGAGCAGATCGACTTGCCGGTCTGGCTGATCCATAAGCGCATCGGCATGAGCGACGGACAGATGATAGCTGAATTGCTTCGGATATACGACAGAGTGCCTGACACCGCGCTAACGGAGCGCCTGAGGGAAGGGCACGCGAGAGCGTACAAAACCCTGTCAGAAACCGTGAAACCTCTGCCGGGAGCCCAGGCATTGCTTGCCCACCTTGATACACAACAGATTCCCTGGGCGATCGCGACCAGCGGTGATCGGGATGGCGCTAAGCCGAACCTGACCGCCTTGGGTCTTGATCCAGGCACGATAATCATGGTGACGCGCAGTGAGGCCAGGCTCTCCAAACCCGACCCGGACCTTTTCATTCAAGCCGCCGGACGCTTGAACGTTCCGACGGGCAGCACGATCGTCGTCGGTGATAGCGAGTGGGATATGCTGGCCGCGGCGCGCTGCGGCGCCTTGGGCGTCGGACTGCTGTGTGGCGGCAACGGAGGCGAGGAGCTGCAGAAGAGTGGCGCGATCAGGATATACGACGATCCGGCCGCCTTGCTTGCGAACATCAACGAATTGGCTCCGACGACCATCTGATTAACTGAAACGCTTTTTCCAATCTGCCTTCATCGCGGCGTAGTCCGGATGGGCTTCCGCGGCTTTCCAGCTGGTAAAAAAGATCTTGGCACTTTCGGCCTTCACTGGGTCGCCGGTGCCGCGGGGCAGTTCGGCATGCCCGTTGTCGGCATCATATTTTTTGCCACCCTTGTAGTTTGCATAACGTCTGGCGCGCGTATAGCCCATCTGCAAGAACTTGCGGGCCATGTCGGCGCCTACAAAGTCATCGTCGGCGAGATAGCGCTCGAACATCGCGAATATGGCTTTACTCGACGTTTCTGCGATGTCCGGGGTTTTGAACCGCCAAAGTGGAACGAGCTCGCTCTTGTACGGCTCGACGATCAGCACGCCTTGCTCGCCCTTCCCGACACGATAAAGCTCGGGGTGCCTCCGGTAGTCGATTTCCGGCTTCCAGGCATAGCTCGGCTTATCGAAATCGAGATAGGAGGGGCGGCGCGACACAGCTGTACGGCTCACAAAGGCTTAATATGCAAGGCTTCAAGAATCGCCTGCTGCAGGCCTTGTTTGACCGCGAAGAAATCTTGCCACGGGTCGGTCGCTTCCGACTTCAGGCGCTTTGGCAGGGTATGAATGTCGAACGCCTTCGGGTCGAGCGAAGTCTTCAGTTCCGACCAGTCAAGCGGCGTCGAGACGGTCGCGCCTGGCCGGGCACGAACCGAAAAGGCGCAAGCGGCTGTCGCGGTATGATCGTTGCGCAGATAGTCGACGAAAATCTTGCCCGAGCGTTTGGCTTTGCTCATCGTGGCGATGAAGCGTGACGGGTTGTCGTGCTCCATCGATTCCGCGATGGCGCGGGTAAACGCCTTGATGGCCGGCCAGCTGAACTTACGCTCGATGGGAATGACAACATGCAGGCCTTTGCCACCGGTGGTCTTCAGAAAGCTCTGCAACCCCAATTCCTTCATCCGGTCGCGGACCTCGGCGGCGGCTTCAATCACAGCGGACCAGGGCGAGCCGGGATCTGGATCGAGGTCGAAGATCATGCGATCGGGGAGGGCGGGGGTATCGGTGTGGCAGCCCCAGGGGTGAAATTCGATGCCACCCCATTGCGCCAGGGACAGCAGGCCAAGTTTGCCGTCGATCATCATATAGTCTTCGACGCGCCCTTTGAGCGGAATATCAATGGAGCTGACATTATGCAGGCCGCCGTGTTCCGGCAGATGCCGCTGAAAGAATTGCTGGCCCTCGATCGTGTCGGGAACGCGAACTAAGGACAGCGGCCGGCCGACCAGGTGCGGCAGGATATGCTTCGACACGGCATCATAATATTGAACGATCTCGAGCTTGGTTATGCCGTCAGCCGGAAACACAATGCGGTCGGGGTGCGACACGCCGATTCCGCCGACGTCGACGCGATCGGATTTGACCGCCCTAAGGTTCGCCGCGGGATGGCGGTGCGATTTAGTGGCGGCCTTGGGTTTGGTCTCCGCCAAGGCTTCTTTCACCTCGACCTCCGCCGCCTTGACGGCTGCAGTGACGGGCGCTTCGCGATCGCGGCCGACACTTGAAGCTGCCTTATCCTCCCGAAGGCCCTGGAACGAGGGGTGGCGCAGCCGTCCCTCGGGCGTCCACTCGGTGAATTCGACCTCGCAGACAAGCTTGGGCTCTATCCATATGCCCTTGCCGACATCCGGTGGCAGCTTCTTGAACGGTTTAGGAATGACCGGCACCGCGTCCGGTTTATCGCGGATGTCGTCCATCGACTGGGCGTTGAAGCCTGTGCCGACCTTGCCGGCGAACTGGAGCGCGCCCTCCTCGTAGTATCCCAGCAGGAGCGAGAGGAAGCCGCGGCCGGCATGGGTCGATTCCGTGTAGCCGACGATGACGAACTCCTGACGCTTATGGCATTTGATCTTCAGCCAGGTCTTGCCACGCCTGCCGGAATACACCGAGTCGACCCGCTTGGAGATGATGCCTTCCATATCGAGGCGGCAGGCGCTTGGCAGAAAGTCGGGGTTTTCGGTGAAATGTTCGCTGTAGATTACGCGGCCTTCAAACGTAGAGCGGCCGAGCAGGGTCTGCAGGCGGCTTTTTCGTTCCAGCAAGGGCAGGCGCGTCAAATCCTCGCCATCGAGCGCGAGCAGGTCAAAGACGTAATATTGCAGATTGTCACTACGCTCGGCGCCGAGTTCGTCCTTAAGTTTCGAGAAGCTGGACACGCCCTGTTCGGTGACGGCGACGATCTCGCCGTCAAGGATGGCCTGCCGGGCATCGAGCGCGGCAAGGACACGGGCGACCTCGGCATATTTTTGGGTCCAGTCGAGGCCTTTGCGCGTCATCAACCGCACTTGGCCGTTGTCGACCAGCGCCTCCGTGCGATAGCCGTCGAACTTGACCTCGTGCACCCACTCTGGCCCCGGCGGAACGGCGTCGGCGAGCGTCGCCAGCTCCAGGTCCTGAAAGGCCAAGGGGGGCAACTTGGTTTTCGCTGTCTTGGA
>FTIZ01002431.1_pt1 | contig 16173 bp, 16 predicted proteins | sample 1658381 | NCBI WGS metagenome assembly FTIZ01 (sample SAMEA3914822, study PRJEB12502) | metagenome | biome: forest; material: soil | place: USA | collected 2012-03-12 | depth 0.1 m
TCGTCGTCGTCGTCGTCGCCATCCTTCTTCTTCACCTCGCGCGTTAACCACCTCGACCGCGCGCCCGAGTTCGCGCTGCGCATCGGCGAGACGGCCTACCGCGCGACAATCGCCCTGCCTGACGGCGCACAGGATCCGTCCGACGTCACCATCACGTCGCTGGCGCACCTGGGCGACGACAGCCGGATCGACGTCACGCTAGGCTACGCCGACGGGGCGATCGACGCGCGCCAGGCCGAGGCCATGCTGGCCGGGCTGTGCGCCGCCATCGAGTTGCTCGCGCGCCCCGAAGCGCAACTCATGGCGCTCGGGGCGCTGCTCGATCAGATGGCCGCTGCTGCTTCGGGGAGCAGCAGGCCTAAGGAAGAGGGGGGGGAGGAGGAGGAGGAGGGCGCTGTTGAGCACCTTAACGGCAACACCATTGCCGAAGGCTTGGTGGAGAGGCAGGCGAAAGGGAAATGGGATGCTGAGGTTGGCGGCGGCGAGAAGCCGGACCCAGCGGGGCGTGCTCCGTATTATTATCTAGGAGACGTGGTTGGGGCAGGCTGCCTAGCATTTGGCCTGCAGCAGAAACTGGTCGAGATTGACATTGACGACGTGCTTGAGGGCCGGCTCCCACCAGGGGCGTTGGAGATGGTCGCGGATGCCAGAACGGTCGGAAACGCAGTGGGGTTGTTGGGTGCCTCGGAGTGATTTGGAGGATGACAGATGCCGGCTTTCCTCGTGGGTTATTAATTGTTTCGTTGTGTCCATCGTGTGTTCCAGCAACATCACGAGCTTCTACCTAAATAATTATACAAGTAATGAGTAACTACCTTTCGTTGCACCAAAGCAACAGCACTACAATCCTATTCTCAACATGTACATGAGGAATAAGCCGATGAAATGGCCTCGGATCTCGGCTAATAATATGTGGGTGACTTTCGTGAGACTTCCCACACACCTACGTGAATGATTCGTCATTAAAGCAAGCAAGCGAACCGGCGCCATGATTTTTATCAATCTCGTTTCCCACTGTTCTTAAGCTTAAATAGGTAACCCTCTAGTTAGACATTAATACGCACTCTTGGTTTGTGTCCGTCCCGCCCAGTACCTTTGACCCCAACCCCCCCCGCCCGCTCCCTTTCTCCCCTTCTCAATATTGCCCGTCATATGATAGGACAGACACGAACTACTAATACCTACCGACTTTACCAAGCTTTCGCTACACCTGCTCTCTCCCGCAACGTCCGCCGCAGCACCTTTCCATTCGAACTCTTGGGAAGCGCCTCAACAAATTGAATGCGGTCGTGCAGCCAGTGCGTCTGGTCCATCCCGTCTTGGACGTACTCATCAAGGCAATCCCGGAGGTCCTCGTCGTCGAGGTCAGCCATGCCCACCTTGGAACGGACAACAAAGGCCATGGCGCGTTCGCCAGCGCTCTCGTCCGGGACTCCAATGACGGCCACGTCGTCCACGGCCGGGTGCGCGCGCATGACCGTCTCGATGTCACCCGGAACGACCTGCGACCCCTTGACCTTGATCATGTCCTTGATTCGGTCCAGGACGAAGAGGTGTTCGTGGCCGCTCGGCGCTTTCCTGAACATGCCGATATCGCCGGTGCGCAGCCAGCCGCTCCCGTCAAACGCGCTCTCGGTGGCAGTGTCGTTCCCCAGATAGCCCCGGAACAGCGTTGGCGACATGAGTAGGATCTCGCCAGGCGTGTCGAGCGTCTCAATTTCCTCTCCTGCCGGGCCGACCAGCCGCGCCTGGAACCCAGGCACGAGCGAGCCCGAGGACCCGGCAAGTGTGTCACCGACGCCCGTGAAGGTCGCCACGAGAACGCTCTCTGTCAAGCCTGTGAGGGGTCAGCAGGATTCCCGCCCGGGGCACAAGGCAGAGCCGCGCGAAAAGCGTGCTGCAGAAAGACACCGGTTGTGGCTGCTCCATACCGTACGCTCCGAGGATCCGCCACTTGGGCTGCAGGGCATGCACCCGGTCAACAAGGCTTTTGTCGAGCGGTGCCGAGCCGGAAACGATTGTGGTGATGGAAGACAGGTCAAACATCTCGAACAGAAGCGGGTTGGAGACCATGGCTACGAGGATGGGTGGTACCTGTTCAACATGGTAAGCGATTGCACTTCGGGTGGCAAAGAACCAGGAGTAGCCGAAGGGAAGCGAGAAAACAAAACTGCCTCACTATGTACAGCCTGTTGATGCGATACTGCTGCACCGACTGCAGCATGAGCTGCATGTCGAAGCGCGGGAACACGACCATCAGGTCGCCACGCCAAACCATGATGTGGGTGAGTCCGATGCCATAACCGTGGCTGAATGGTACGACGCCCGTTACGACGTCGGCTTGTCCAGGCTTTCTGTGAGGACTTTCGAAGACCCCAAGCTGCATGGCGTTGAAGATGAGACCGTAGTGCGTAATCATGGCGAGTTTCTTCGGTGCCGACCGCGTTATTAGAGACCCGGCACGTTACAAGGCTCAGCCTTTTTCGGAGTACTCACCTGCTTGCCCGAGGTCCCGCTCGTGGCACATAGATATGCCACTTGCTCCTTGGCCTGGCCATCTTTCCAGAGCAAGGGTTCGAGCGGCTCCAGCTGGGAACCTTCGGTGATCAGGGTCTCTGTGTCGATGAAGGTGCCGGGGCCTCCCGCGTCCCGGGTCTTGAAGAACTCTTCGGGAAGGCTGAGTGTGAACATCCTTCTCTGGGGAACGGAGAGCTGCGTCGCCGCCTCCACCGCTACTGCCAGGAGCGGCTGGCAGGTAAAGATGGTCGAGCATCTCGCCGACTGCAGATGGATTTTGACTTCGGCCACGGTACTCGTCGAGTGCAGTGGCAGGACAATTCCATTCAGGCGGTGGACGGCCCAGCAGACGACGAAGTAGTCAATCTGATATTGCGAGAGCCGGGAAGGTCAGCAATCCGCTGCCATCTGCACGGCATGTACTGTAGCAGCACCTACACTGTTGAGACCATGAATGGCGACCACCTTGTCCCAAGGCGAACCTTCGTTGGGTGACCAACCCAGCCTCTGGGCCAACGCTCGGGCAAGCGACTCGACTCGCTGGCGAAGCGTCGCGCGAGAGAATGCTTTACCCGACAACCCATCCACAAGAAGGGGCCGGCTGGCATCTTGTCCAACGACGTCGTCTCTCCCACTCAAAGAGAAAGTGCCCAGAGGGACAGAATCAGGGATCTCGCCGGGCATCTGCGGCAGCCACGCAGGGGTCGAGAACACCATGTTTCACCAACGTAAAGGATACGACGAGCAGGTTGGACAAGTTTTGCGAGAGGGTGATTGTTGGGTGTTCTGACAACGCACAGGACGGGTTCGGAAATTGCTGCAACCAAAACATTTCCAGGAAACATTGCTCTTCCTGCGATCATGCGGGGGCGGAGCGGGTGGGTATGTATACATGTGTGCTTGTCCGTACATACACCGTCACAAATCCAGGGCCGCCCCGCTGCCAGCCTGCCAGGGGTTGAGATCTCGAGAAGAAAGCCAATAGTGCGACGGTGATAATAGTGATCTGCGGGATGAGCGAGCTGACTGTCTCCCGACCGGGGGGGGGAGGGGACATCGCGATGTGCATGAAAAAGGCTCAACGCGTCGAAGAGGATTGACGCGTGTGCCGCGCTGAGCCTTGATTGTTCACAAATCATATGGGCGGTTTCAGGCATTAATTATTGATGTGGCACCGCGATATCAACTGTTGGTGTTGAGAGCCCGTTGGCAAGGTAAGGTAATTAATTACGTCCCCGGCCACCCGGGGGTGGCGCACACTGGAATGCCTGCGACGCCCGGCGATATGACGCCAGTCGTGCGCCCATTGAGGCCTGGCCGAGGTCTGATCCCATCTACCGCTTGCTACTAAGCTGCCCCTCCTGGGATTGCTCCTTGCACACTTCATGCCATGACGAAGAGCCAGACTGCAGGAAACAATTTGACACACCATTTATTCTACATCGAGATGCTGTTATACTTGGCAACGCACTGCTGGAGGGCTGCGTCCAGGGAGTTCGCCGTGGTGTTCAGGTCATCGGCCCTGGATGGGGCCGCGTTGATCAGCAGAATGGCAACGCTCTGTTTATCATCTTGTTAGTGCCCGTCGATGCTGCGCGTGGGAGCGGAGGCGGGGGGGGGGGAGCGCCCACGTCGATGACAGCCTCCTGAAACAGCATGACAGTTGTCACTGGTTGGCTGATGATGGGAATCTTGAGGAGGACGCCGGCTTTGTCAATCAAGATTTCGTGCAATGCCTTGCTCACAGCAGCAAACTGGGTTGTGGGAGAGGGTCAGTATGGCTTCAAGCTCTGGCCAGAGTGGGTTCGTTTCGCGGGTTACCTCATGAAACGCAGTGTAGATCTGGTCAGCGTCCGGCCCAGCAACAGGACCAAACCCATCCAAATTCGAAATGAGGTCCTTGCCAGACTTGATGATATCGGTGTAGCCACCAACAAGGTCCTTAGAAACGTCAGCAAATCCTGGCCACGACTCGGAATGGCATGAGCTTGGACGAACCCGGAACGGGCCCTCCTGAAGAACAATCAGAGGTGCATTAAGAGCGGTGATGCTCTGAGCGGTGCCATGGAGCGCTTGGGACTTTTGAGTCAGCTGGTTGATGTCGTCAGCGACCTGCTGAGGCGTCGTGTCTGCTGTGGCGGACGAGGATAGGAAGGCAACAGCTCCGGTGAGAATGGAGTGGATGGAAACCATCGTGGCGTTATGATGGTGCTTGAGACGTGTCTCGAGTGATAGTCGAGTGCCGACTTGCTGATGAGTAGAAGTGTGAATCGGGCTCCAAGAACAAACAGGCAGCCAGGCCACGAGCATCGGTGAGGGCAGCACTGCCTTTTGTTGACAAACGCAGACGCTGCTCTGCTGCCCCCCTAGTGGCGATCGGCATGATCACCGGGGAGGCTGACTATCCGGACCGATGCAGTGATTCGGGAACGTTATCCCACAATGTCGGTCCCCAAAGATCGCCGTGGCCAGTGCACTTGAAAGCATGGATGGCAGCAAGGGTCTCAGAAATTGTACCAGGGCTGAGGACCTGTGCCAGGAACGCGACACTCGTGTCTCGATAGCACATGGGCGAGATCGCCGTTGGCATTATTGAGTATTCAGCTGGTCGACCGATTAAGGCTAGGAAGAAAGCCTCCCGCTGTCACTTAGTGTACGGGGCTCCCAGTGTCACAGGCAGAGCCGTGACCGTGTGCCCGTTCCCGGCCCCCAAAATTTCGAGGCCTGCTCCAAACCCGGCACCCATTGCCGCCAGCAAGACGGAGATGAACCACAAGAGGGCCAGGAAGGCGAATCAGTACGGAGGTACATACCGGCTGATGGGGAGAGCGAGGCTGTTGAAGGACCAGCCCGCTGACAACATGGGCCAACCGTATGGCCGACTCAGCATTTGCGCCTTCTCCTGAGGGTCCCCAGGAGGTGTCCCAAGCAAGAAGTACACGGCGTACACAATTCCCAGTTTCTATCTTGGACGACAGATGCGTTATGCTCCTCTAATTTTATGTTGCTCAGACGTCCTTGCAATCAATATATGAACCCTACTTTGGTGCTCGTGTTCTGTGCATGTATCCATGCACCAAGTCCGCCCGTGGTGTGTATTGTGTCTGGTAATTATGACTGGTATTCCTTTGGTCGGTGCCCCATGGCTCGAACAATTCCAGATCCGATCCGGGGGAGGGATCACTCGCAAATTACGTAGATGAGATGCTGGCATCCTGTGGGCTCAGCATTCCGCAGCCGGAGCAGCAGCTCAGGTCGCTTCATTCTAGACTAACCTTACCTGTTCTGATGCTAGATGATTAACCTCGTTAGGTATCTCCTGTCGCCCGGTTGCAATACTCCAAGGGCTGCGCCGCATCACGTTACGGAATGCAGATGACAGGTTTCAGCTTCCTGCTTTTAATCACCCCTGTTCCACCGCGTCACTCTCCACATCCAACACGGCAAACTGCATCCTCTCCCCCAAGCCAGCCAGCATGCCGCCCTCCTCCAGTTCGACCTTGTCAAAAAAAACGCTGGCGACAAATCCGTAAAGTCATACCGCCCAAGCAGGCACCACTTGCTCCCGCCCACTCCGACCCGCCGCCCACCAACGTCCTCAACACCTCCGCCGTCGTGACGCCCCTCCCCGCGCCCACCTCGAGGATCTTCATGCCCGGATTTTTGTGCGCAAGCAAGTACAAGTACCGTGCCATTGGCGAAAGGAATTTGAGGCTCTGGTTGAACAGCGCAATAGTACTCCTTGAGCGTGTCGTCACGCGTCAGGATCTCAAGCAGGTCGGCGTCGCCGCGCAAGACGGCGGGCACGAGGTGACCAAAGGCGACGTAGATGGCGCCGAGGCGGGAGATGTCGGGGGACCGGACGAGGTCGTAGCAGAGGCGCCGGTGTAGGCGAGACGGTGGTTTGGCGTGACCGGGCTGCTAGTGGGATGCGATGAGCGTGAGCTCGGCGCCGGAAATGAGCAGCACGCCGTCATCGCAGCTGCTAGGTTCGAGAGTTACTGCTTGGATTGACGACTCACAGAGACGGGTGCTCCGGGCCTGCGTCGAGGCGTAGACTTGGACCGCCCGCAGAATCCCGAAGCCGGAAGCCATAGCTTGGAGAGATAGGTGGGCACCCATGTCTCTTTCTTGGTGTCATTCTCCCGGGCTCGGACGATGGCGGGAAGACACAGCTGCAGGACAGAACCCAAGTCGCAGGGGTGGATGACGGTGGGGGGAGTGCGAGAGACAGAGGAGCTGGGAGGAGGATGGCACAGCACCACTTCCCCCACCGCTTGTCCGTCGCCGCTACGCTGGGCAAACTGGATGCCCTGGAACAAGGCGCCATACTGGTACCCGTTCTCGTCGAGTCGGGCATACAGCTCCTCGGACGTGCTCTCCAACGAATAAGCCAACTTGGCCTGCTGTATCATGTCCCTCGTATGGTCCATTTGTCTCGGGCTGCAGCCCAAGCCGCCCTGAGCACCGCTCTGTGCGGCAAACACGGCCTTGATGGAGCCCCGGCAGATCTCGACATTATTACTCTGGCCGCGACAAGCGAAAACGCTAAAGTCGGCCCAAGACATCGACTTGTTGGACGAGTCAAGGATCGGCTTCAGACGGAATTGCACTTCGACCTCCGTGTCGTCGGCGGGTATGACCAGAGAGGAGAGCATGGTGGTGTCCCTGATCTCATATCCGACAATCTTTTGACCCGTCAAAATCTGAGTGATGGCGTCGACAGCCATGACCCATATGCCAGCAGCCGGGTAGAGGATCTCCCCGTTGATCTTATGGTCTTGCACCCAAGGCATCGAGGACGCTCGGAGCACATGCGCCATCGAGGCTCGAGCGGGTTCCAGTCTGCTGCTTGAAGACCCAGGAACTCGCTATATAGCTGTGATTAGGAGCGAAGGTTTTGCTAATCCAGGGCTCGCGCAAGTCTGAGTGTGATCGACTGGGTATTCGGGCAGTGTCGACGATGGCCCAACCGGCAGGCTCTTTGCGGCGTCAAACGACGCGGCCATGTTGTTAGCCTTAACCAAGTCCACAGAGAAGGCAAGGCAGTGGAGCTTGCCGAGTGCCTCGAGCATGGTGCGTGCGGCTAGTGTCCCTCTAACCAGAGTCGCGGTATACGAGATGTTGACTCTCGGTAAGACCGCGCCCATTGTTTGGCGTATTGGCCCCTGCAGCGCAGAATGAGGCCCAATCTCTAGCAGATGTGCGACGGAGATACACTTTCGGTGGCTCATGTCCAGTTATTTCTTTATCTTCTTGGCCGAGTGGCGACATAGGCGTTCAACGGCCGAGGAGAAACGGACCGGTGAAACCCTGTTTCGGATTTAATACTTGGCTTGTTGGAGCTCGCTAGGGTCGACATAATCCCCAATGACAGACGGGATCATGGTCGCATACTGGGCCGGCTCCTCGCCGACTGATTGTACCGATCAGCTGCTCGTATGGCAATGCGACCCCCTCCACGTAAGGGCTATGATATGCGACGGGCACGTTGAGGACTCTGGCAAAGACACCTCGGTTCAGGCGAGATTGTAGTGCCTGAACGAGCTCCGCGTCTCCCAACACCGTGACGTTTTCTGGTCTGTTGACACAGATGATCGTGAGAATGCCATTGCTGCTGACTTGGCCCAATGTCTCGTCGATGAATGGACGAACGGAGAACTCGGAGAGTCCGACAGCCATAATGGAACCGCGAGGCGACGTGCCCGCCCTGGACGACTGGGCAGACCAGGGTTCGTCGATGTTGATGCTGGGCTGCCCGGCTCTGCCCTGAAGCGCATCTGAAGCGTTCCAATCGCAGCCGAGGCTCAGCAGGAACACGCCGGCGTTCAGGACGCCGCTCCTGAAGACGGGAAAAGCGAATAGCTCTCGGGACATCCCTAACCACTGTAACCCCTGGCGGGTGAAGACAAGCCTGGTTTCGGTTCCGCAAGTGCCTGGAGCGCTTACGGCCAAAAAAACGGTCACCATTCTGAGTCAGACCGGCGACTCTGATGGCAGCAGTGCGCTTATTCTATAATCTATTGCTGGTCACAAGACAACAAGGATTGAGGGGAGCGCGTTGAGGGCTGAGGAGTAAGAAGGAGAAAAGCATTTGGTCGGCACAGTCATGAGCTCGAGCCGTCCGGGGCATTTGGCATAACTTGTACAAGTGTGCCTAAGGTATGTAGCCATTCACGCTCCATCCAACGCGGAGTGTGCCTATCGCTGACTGGAGGGCTCGGGGCCGTGTGCGTCGCAATCGACTAACCCTTAGGATTGCGTTCCTAGCCCTTCTCGTCCAGACATCATCTACGCAATACACTAGGCCACCACCGCCTCAAACGTACACCCACACCGCGGCGGATGGTCCGGAACCACGGCAAGGCACTCGGCACCACAAGGCGTCGCCCACGCTGGTAGACACCTGCCAAGGAACCCCGGAGCAGGCGACGCACATGCTTAGGGGCCGAACCTTGGCGTTGGCTGTAAACTGCGACGCATCAGCAGTCGATTCCCTCCGAGGTTGTGTTGCAATTCAGGGCTATTGTGGCGTAGCACCGGCCACCCGGGCCGCTGTAGCACTGCGGGTGGTTGGTTGTCGTGTTGTCGCCATTAAAGTCGCACGATGAAAGAAATATCTGGTCCCTGGGCCCCATCCCAAATCGACGCCGCATGGCTGCATGCCGTGGAACTAGCCAGAGTTTAGGCGGGGCGCGATGGAATCATCGAGCTTGTTTCATTCGCGGGTGGGATGAGCTTTTGTGGCAAGGCCAAAAGACACGAACATGTTCGATTTGAGAGATCCGATTGGGAAGGTAACTCAGCAACCCATCTTCCATGCTGCTCGCGGCCAGGTGGCGTGTTGCCGGAGGCGGTTTCAGCATCTGCCTGGACGACACGGGCCGTTGGTTGAGCCCCTGTAACTTCAACAGCTTGCTTGTTTAGGCAAAAGCGCGTCGAGGGCAGTTGTTGGCGTCTGCGCTCTCTCACGCCTTCACATTGTCACGCCCCCTAAAAGTACCTTGCCCTTGATTTAGCTCGCGGCATCTCACCAACACCCCGCGCCTATTGTTGCGGCTCGTGACTCGATGGCACCACCCAAGACCGCCGTGATTGTAAGTAATGCGTAGAGCAATCGTCCGGAGGGTCCTTAATGACTGGAATCCAGGTTGGGGGCTCCCTCGCAGGCCTGATCCACGGCCTCTACCTTAAGCGGCACGGCAGCAATGTGGTCATACTGGAACAGGATTCCAGCTCGGTTCGCAGCAGCCACCAGGCCGGCATCGCATTTGGCCCGGCTGTCGAGGAGATCCTGCGCAAGTACGACGCGACGGGCGCGCAGAGCTGCACGCCCTCGATATCCACCCGCATCGCCTACCGCCAACGCCAAAACTTCAAGGAGCTAAAGGTCGTCCGCCATCTCACTAGCTGGGGTCTGCTATACCGCATTCTGCGCGCCAACTTTGACGGCCTGGCCTCCGAGGCAGTGCCGAGTCCGCCCCCGGCAAAGGATGGCGACGGGAAAGCCGAGTATCGCGCTGGGCAGCGCGTCACAAGCCTCCAGTATGAGAATGGCGCCGTGACTGTCGGATTTGTTGGCGAAGACGGGACCATAGGATCTCTTACAGCCGATCTTGTCATCGGTGCTGACGGGATGCACTCCTCGGTTCGAAACTTGGTGCAGGGGCGCACGGATAAGGAATACTCGGGTTATGTCGCCTGGCGAGGGACTGTCTGTGAAAGCGACCTCCCGCCTGAGACATCCGAGTATTTTGCAAGCCGTACCTGCGTCAACATACTCAAAAACACTTACATCGTCTGGTAATTCAACTCTCCCCGCCTCTGCTCGCTGCTACCTGTCGGTTAACCCCATTGCTAACTGCCCCCGACAAAGTTACGCGATCGCTCCCGACTCGGGCTCCTTCGCACCCGGCACACGCCTGATCAACTGGGTCTGGTACTACAATCTGCCAGACACATCGGCCGCTCTTACCGATGTGCTGACTGATACGGCTGGCCGCACGCATAGCAACACGGTCACATCGGGTCTCGTGCGCCCTGATGTGTGGCAGAAGCACCTCGCGACCACGCTGCCTGCCATGGCGGCGCCGTTTGCGGCGCTGCTATCGACCATGCAGCAGCCCTTCGTTACCAAGGTCAACGACGCGCTGTCCGGCAAGGCCGCCTTTTATGACGGCAAGGTTGTGCTCGTCGGCGATGCCTTGGCCGCGTTCAGGCCGCACCTTGCCGTCGCGACGGAGCAGGCGGCTCGACATTGCCTTGGGCTGGCTAGGGTGTGGGAGGGCGAGACGACAGTGGAGCAGTGGGCGAGGGAGGTGACCGGTTATGGGAAGAAGATGTGGTTGGCCAGTCGGCTGCTTGGGGTGTTTGGGCTGGGCGGCTGGGGAGCATTGTTGAAAGCGTTGTGTGTGTATATAGCGTTCTTGTTAAAGCTAAAGCTAGGTAAAGGTCCTAAAGGTTATTGAGGGAGCTGGGTTCGGTTTTAGAAATGCAGGGTCTCTTTAGTATCGAAAGCACAGGAAATCTAGCCCCGTGCCTGTAGTTTTCTTACCTTGCCTAGGCACCTACCTCCCTTACCCATATCCGTATTTGATCCCTGAATCTATCAACATTCATCATCCTCATTCCTTTTACACACTGCTGCAACCCCAGCTCATTGAGGCCCTAGCTTGGTGAAAACGGACAAGTACAACATCCCTTGCTTCGACTGTGGCAAGAAGAGTGAGAAATAGGCCGAAGAAGGCACGAAGCCTCTCCCAAGGAAGAAGACAGTATCTGTCACTGGCCGTCCAGCACTTTTCAGTGATGAGGCCGCCTTTCACGAGTACGACATCGAGGACATCGAGGATACAATCGGCAAGGCGATCGTTAGGCACAACGCCGAGCGTGTCCAGTGAGAATAACACCCATGCCAATGCCAACGAGCAGCAGGCAACGCTGAAATATCTGCGATGACGGAAGGAGAAGCTGAAGAAGAAACGTCGACCTTCGAGATAGCATGGAAAGACTCGCCAAAAAAAAAAAACGCGAACTCTAGGAGCAACTTGACGGCCAACGAGCGAGCAGAGGAGCTCGAAGGAGAAGGCCAGTTCTACCAATGGTTGACAGATGAGATCCTCAACACCGACCACAAAGTTCATGAGAGAACCCCCGTTGCGGACAAGCAGGTCCAGGGCCTCCGACAGATATCCCTTAGGTTAGCACGAAAGCCAGTGGGGAAAGCATCAGCGCACCCAGAAGATAGAAATAGTACCCGGTGGAAGCGAATACCAGTAGAAGCACGCATGCGCTGGCAACGGAATAGCAATAGCGAAATGCGGTGCACGAACTTCGAGTCGGCGTTCCGTCTGTGAGTGCATGGAGGCACCCCTTCACTCAAGAGGAGCGGACCTTGCACAGGTCTCCTAATCTCCGTTCATTCGTGCCAATATCATTCCAAAGGTAAGCAAATATTTACTGTCCTCAAGCTAGACTGCCATCTTAAAATAAATCCTGCGCAATGCTCAACCATTCGCTCCCGTCTCCTCAAACCTCCCCCTCTGGTTAAAGAGTCTTAGTGGCCCAACCCAAACGAGTATTGCCGCCGTCAAAAACTACGAACGCCGCCTTGAGCGCAACGTCGCCAAAGATGTTGATCCCAATTCCTGCCGAGCTCTGGATGCCGCCGAAGCAGGTCGCGCCCGTGCTGTCGACAGGGGCGAAGTTGATGTAGCTGCCGGGGATGGTGATGGTGACGGAGCTAACAGTGAAGCTGAAGTTGGGCAGGGTGGCGGAGCAAGAGAAGACATACCCTCCCTCGGACGCAGAGTTCTTCGCGCCCGAGACCTGCTTATAGTAGGCTGAGACGACAGAAGCAGGCAGAAGGAGGAGGGTAGTCCCGGTGTCAGCAATGCCCGAGATGGACGTCTTGGTGATGGAAGCCGATCCGACGCTGTAGCCGGACGCAGTGAAATCCCAGAAGCCTTGGGACTTGTCCACCGGGGTGTAGGCGATGCTTCCCGTGAAAAGGGTAGTGTCAATGGTGCCGAAGTTGTATGTGCCGGCTGAATTAAGACGTGAGTATAAATGCGGGGTCATGATTCGACGTGGGAGAGAGAAGAGAGAAGGAAAACGTACCCTTGCCGTGCTTCAGGTCGGCAGTAAACACCGGCTGAGCAAGCGAGCTGAGGGCGTTGTCGAAAAAGGTCTTTTGCTTCGTAGGCGAGACCGTGTTGATGCTGCTGAACGCCAGGCCGAGCAAACCATCATTGTCGGTGTCTGAAGTGAACTCACTCGACACCTTCTTGGCTGCCTCAACGGCCTGGGCATTGACTGTGAGGCCGCCAACAGTGACGACGTCGGTGTACACATCGCCGCTGGAGGAGCTACCATCACCGTATGAGATTTTCCAGGTCGCACTTGACAGCTTCTTGGCCGTCGTGCTCTTGGTAGGGTTGTACAGCGACTGGCCGCTGACCTCGTTGCTGGGCGTCTCGGAAGAAAAGACCCATAGATCAGATGATCCTGTGTCAAAGTCCAGGTTGAGGACCTGCGCAGGCGTGCCAATGGAAACTGGAGTCAGATACTCGGACTAGGCAAAAGTCAGCATCGGGTCGTAAAACGGAACTCTTGAGCCGCGGTTTCGGGCCAATATCAGAACACCGGAGAGAGCTTCCAAAAGAACTGTGTCATGACAGCCCAAACGCCCATGGGATCAATTACCTACATCGTACGCTTCGGGCGTGGTCTTTGCGCTGCCGGAGCTAGTGGCGGCAGCTGTCACATTGTTCGACGAGTTCACGATAGCGTGGAGGTTCTCCGGAATGGAAGCTCCGTACTTGCGGTAGGCCCGATACAACGCAGTGGGACCGTGCTTGACGTGGTTGGGGTTGTGAACCTGTTGGACCGAGAACGACGCCTTCGTGGTGCCAATGCGGGGCGGAAGGGCAGAGCCGAAGGCGACACTGCTGGCGGCGAGTGCCACCATCATGGTTGAGAGAACAGCCATTGCGAAGGAAGTTGCTGAGGGCGACGTGACAGCACGAGTCTTCTTCGTTGGGGTCCTGGGTTGGAGAGGCGAGAGGAGACGGTGTGAGCTAGAGTCTAGAGGACAGAGCGCTGCAGAGAGAATGAGGCTCGATTCCACGAAGGACTGGTCTCGAGATATTTATCCTCTTGGCTGAGGCGACGCCAGACTGAAGTTGAGGTCGGCCCTGAACGACATCGGCAGAGGAGATTGCGAACGGGCTCCCGTTTCGGGAAGTCCAATGGTTAAAACTCAACCTCCTTCTCCTCTAGGAGGCGCCGGTGCGTGGGACCATCTGCGTCACCCTCGGTGATGAGACGGGAACGGAACCACCCTTGCGTGGGCGGGGGCTCGAGGTCTATTCTGTTGCGGATACGGAATTCAGAGTAAGTGAGCGTTGATAGGAACATTGCGAATGCGATGAGAACGAATCAGCATGAGTCCTAGGATAGGGGCTGGACTCGCGCTCCTCTTGGCGCTAAGGCAGGAAGAGCAGTCCATGTTAGAGAGCAAGTCCCCGGCACAGTTACCTTGTACCTTGGACAACCCGGCAGCCGTTGCCGGCCAACGTTGATCCGCGGGGCGGACGAAAACGAGCGCCTACAATCAACATTGGCCCTACAAGTACACAACGTCCCCCCTGGTAGATGACGATATGCCGGGCCCCATTGGCGTTTCGGCATCGCTATCCCTGGTTTGGGAGGTCCCCTTTCCATGGACGCCGTTTCGAGGCTGCAAGGAGCGACTCAGTTAAGGAGGCAGGACGCGTTGCCCGATTACTCCACCGACGATGGCAATTTCATGCTGCGAAAGGAGAGCCCACTGGGTCCCAGCAGAGGCTCAACCGTTATCACGAGCCCATTCGTTCAATTTGCTGCCCAAGAGGACGAGAGGTCGTCAGGTTTCTATGCAGGTCGTCACACCATCGCGTATCGGGACATGGAGTTGGCGATCGGCACTTGAGCGGGTGGCTGTTCCCAAGGCGGAAGGTCACTTGTGCGGTTCGCGTTGTCACGCTGTCGGGGCCTCTCGACCGGGGAGCCGGAGTCCGGTGGTTGCGGGGCGGCGGCCGTATCTGACACATGCTGGATCCTTAGATTCCAAAAATTCGTTCCAGGTTAGCCACCCCTGTCGAGCCTGGTCAGCCCCTGATGACCTGTGCTGCACATGGCCTCCCGTTCCTTCAAAGCGTCCGCCAGTCACAGGTTCTGTTCCCCGTCTCGCTCTTCCCTGGCCCTTGCCCTGGGGAGCCTGCGACGAACTGCTCGTACCAATAGCTGCTGTGTTCACTTTTCATTCGCCTCCAGTGTTCAAGCGCCACCCCTATTGCATGTTTCGGATCTGCCGTGGTGGGTTCGAGGAGGTGGGGGTCGCAGCCAGTCACGCCCAATCAGGCCTGGTACCCAGAGTTCGGCGACAGGCCGAGGCCCGTCCTTGACTTGCCGCCCACGCGTTCCTTCTCAGGGCAGCCGTTCCTCCGGAGGGCGGCTGTCGCTAGCCCAGAACAGAAGCTTGCAGTCTTCGCACCTCTTTTCGAGGAAGGTGTTTGATGGCTTGTTCAGCGGCGCTCCCGCATCGACATGAGCTAACCCATTCTGAATGCCGCCAGCACAATGAGTTCGATTGCAACCTGCCTGCATCGGTATCTCTCTCCGCGCTGCTGGGCGTTTCGAGCGCGTGGGTTCAAGCTTGCCTAGGCCAGTTAAGCTTTGCTAAGCCTTGCTAAGCTTTGCCTTGGCAGGGCAAGCCTGCTGGGCGTAGTCGAAGCAGGCTGGGCAATGCTCGGCACTCTGGGGAAATGCTGGGCATCGGACGTGCGCGGGGCAAGAAGCTGCGAGCGGAGATCCCGTGGACTGTGGCGGCGTAGTCCAGTCAGCGGAACCGTGGACGTGCCCGAATACCTGCAGCGGCTTGTGATAAGGTCCCGCAGCGGGACAGGACGAAGCTGAAGGCGCAACTGACCTTGACAATCACGCCGTTGCAGATTTGGGAAGGTCTGTTCAAGTGCTTGGTGCGGCAGACTGCCGGTTGCCAGACGGTGACATGGTATGCAGTTTTTCAAGTTTTGTTGTCAAGGCTATAATGTCGAGAGAGCAAGGTCATGATGTCGAGAGAGCACAAATGTTGCCCCTTGAGCAGTAGCTACAATACATCTAATATCCGCTGTGATAAACCCGATCTGTAAGGTCTAAAACGGCTTTGCCAATAAAAGCCACGTCTGCTTATTCAATCACACCTCTCGGACACGGCTCCGGGATTTCCCAGCTCTGGTACCAGATTTAAAACACCAGACGGATCATGGATGGCTTCCATTGGAACTCCAAGACATTGAATGCTCGGATTTTCCTATCACGACTCTCAAGTTTCACTCTATTCCCAAATCGATTCCAACCCGTTGACTCCAGTCGGGCGCTCAGCGAGCGTCGTGATGCGAAAGCCATGGCGCAGACCTTCTTGGGGGTTGTGGACGTTGTAGTCCGAGATGGCGGTGTGCGCCGTCACGCGGTTGTCCCAAAGAGCGACCGTTCCCTCCTCCCACCGCAGACGTACTTGGAAGTCTTGACCCTGCGTGATGTGCTGCACAAGGGTCAACCCCTTGTCAGTAACTAGGGTATCTGAGGGGGCTGGTGCCACAACGAGAGAAACAG
>FTIZ01167291.1_pt1 | contig 16101 bp, 16 predicted proteins | sample 1658381 | NCBI WGS metagenome assembly FTIZ01 (sample SAMEA3914822, study PRJEB12502) | metagenome | biome: forest; material: soil | place: USA | collected 2012-03-12 | depth 0.1 m
TGGGCCATGTCGCAGCCCATGGCTTGCAGCAGCGTAAAGGCGGTGCCGGTTTCGACACCTTCGGCAGTCACCTTCATACCCAGGCCGTGGGCCAGTTCGATCGACGAACGCACCAACAGCGCGTCGCGCTGACCGCTTTCGATTTCCATGATGAAGCTGCGGTCGATCTTCAGCTCGTGCGCCGGAATCTGCTTCAGATAGGCCAGGGACGACAGGCCGGTGCCGAAATCGTCGATGGAGATTTCGAGGCCGTGCGACACGAAGGTATTGATCGCCGCCAGACCGATGGTCGGGTCTTCGATGACGGCGGTTTCTGTGATTTCCAGGCAGATCGGGCCGACCGCCTCGTCGCATAAGGCCAGGGTCCGGGCGTTGAAGTTTTCGTCCGACAACAGACGGCCGGAATAGTTGATGCTGATGCCGAGTTCGATGCCGGCATCCTTGAGACGCTGCTGGTCGGCCAGGCAGGTTTGCAGAACCTGCAAGGTCAGGTCGCGGATACAGCCGGTTTCTTCGGCAATTTGCACAAAGCGTTGCGGCGACACAAAGCCGCGTTCCGGGTGCTGCCAGCGCACCAGAGCTTCGACCGAGGTGATGCGGTTTTCGCGATAGCTGAATTTGGGCTGGTAATAGACCTGCATGGCGCGCTGCTGAAGCGCGGCATAGAGCTGGTCGGTCAGCAGCAGGTTGTCGGCCAGTTCGGAATAGATGCGCGGGTCGAACAGTACGATCGACGACTTGGCGGCGCGCGCCTGGTCAAGTGCGATCAGCGCGCGTTCGATCATTTCGTCCGATGTCGGACGGGCATTGCCGATATGGTAGACACCCAGCGTCACCATGACGTCCAGGCTCTGGTCGTCGGTCACCTTGATGCGCTTGGCCAGGCGGGCGAAGATCGCCTTAGCCAGCGGCAGGGCCTGTTCGGCGGCGCAGGCATTGAGCGTCAGGCCGATGGTGTCGGCCGACAGGCGGGCGATATAGGCGCGTTCGAAAATACCGGCCAGGATGGCCTGCAGGCGGCCGACCAGGGTGTGGGCGTATGTTACCCCCCACACGGCGCGGATATGGGCAAAGCGTTCGATACCGATGGCTACGACGACCATGCCGTCATCGCCGGAACGATCGCGCAGCCCGCCGACATAGTCTTCGAAGGCCGAACGGTTGGGCAGGCCGGTGGCGATGTCGGTCTTGGCCAGACGCGTAATGTCGCGCTCGCGGTCTTCGATCGAAATCGCCATGGCGTTGAAGGCGTGAGCCAGATCGGCCATTTCGTCGTTGGTCGTTACCTTCACCTGGCCCGAGCGACCGTCCTTCAGGTTGAAGGCGGCGTCCTTGAGCGCCAGGATCGGACGCACCAGCGAACGCGAAAGGTAGAGACTGGCGATGACGACGAAAGCCAGGCCCAACGCGCCGATGACGAACAGGCCGGTCAGCAGCGGACGATAGGTGTCGAGCGCCAGACCCAACGGGTAGGTCAGCAACAGAACGCTCTTTTGTTGACCATCCAGCGCCGGCAGGGCCGTGGCGACGGCGATCAGCTTGCCGTTGCGGCTGTCGACCATGCTGGCGGCATGGGTCATCAGGCTCTGGTCGATAAAGAAGCTCAGAGAATCAGCCTTGAAACCGCGGGTCTGGTCGGCAGGTCCCTGCCACAGGCCGCCACGTGTCTGGGTCATAACGGCCGCCTTGATCGGGATCGCCGACAAGGACTGCATGGTCTTCATTTCATTGTCGTCGAGACGGGTGGCGAAGGCGACCCAGCCGAGCCGATCCGGCGCCATGACGGGTGCGGCCACGGCCTGATAGGGATGGCTGTCGACTGCGACGATACCCGAGGTCGGACCGTCTTCGGAGCGTGTGCGCAGGGCTTCGGCGACCGCCTGGCCAAGCGCGCCACGCTCGCCGACCATGGGTTGGCCATCGGCGCCCAGGATGACACCTGACTGGGCCTTCAGGCGTGCCTGCAGATTATCGAAGGCAGACTCGACCGTCGCCGTGTCGTGCGTCGCCAGGGCCTGCTTGAAGCCGAAGTCGCGCGACAGAAGCGCCGCATTGGTTTGCAGCGAGTCCGAATTGAGCGTCCAGATGCGCTTGAAGACCATGGCATTGGCCTGGAGTTCCTTTTGCACCGAGGTGCGCGCATAGGAGATAACAGCCATGTAGCAGGCACAGGCAATCAGCAGCAGGGCCAGCGAAAACAGCCCCCCGTACATAACCGCCAGTTTTGTGCTTAAGCGTTTGAAAGCCATGGTCAGCCTTTAGTAAGCCCCACTCGGCGCCAACGCCGCAGACTTCAGCTTGAGACTGAAGCTTTGGGCGCTGCCGGCCTGAGCCTGACGGCTGACCGCGTGGTCGGGCGCATCAAGCGCGGGTTGCCAGACAGTCAAGGTTCCGCCGCCCTGCGGCAGATCCTTCAACGTCACACGGCCGCTCTGGTCGGTCGTGGCGTAATAGGGCGTATCGATGACACGAATATAGGCGCTCATCGAGTCGTGGATGTTGCAGGCCAGCGCCACCGTGCCGGCGTGATCGAAGCGCAGCGAGCGCTTCTTGCCCTGGCCATAAAGGGGAAACTGAAAGGGCTGGACCGGCGAAAACGAATAGACGTGGTGGTTGACGCGGTCCTGGTTGGGAAAATCGACCGTGGCGCCGACCGGCACCGCCAAGACGTAAGGCGCGAACTGGATATTCTTTTGCGCCATCGTAAAGGGCCCAGCGCGATTGGCCGCCGAAATCTGCGCGCCCGCCGCGGGTGTAAAGGTCACGACGGCAGCGGCCACCGGCTTACCGGACGCATCCGCCACGGACACAGTCATGTCGGCTGCCGACGCGTTCGCTGCAACAGCGAACAGGCAGACCGAACCCAAGAGCAGGCTTACGGAGGCGGTTTTCATTCCGCCCGGTGTATCAGGATAAATATAAAAGTCGGTAAACTGATGTCCAGACTGACATGTGCGTCAATAGCCTCGGCTTTTACTGTTAAGGTCTCGTTCACACCTGCTAATCTTTTGCAGCGCAATAAACAGTCGTGTCAAAAACGACTTTGCTGTAACCCATAAATTATAAGCTGCAGCGCTTTTCATTAATGGCAAAACCGCTCCCCCTTGTTTTAACCCTAAACCCGACTTCGGCTGTTTCACTGCAAATCAACACGGTATCAAAACACCTTTCCATAGGTGCGATACTGGTGGCCAACAAAATAAAAAAGCACACAAATTGTCGATTTTGCCGCTTTTCAGCGCAGGCGTCAGATCCTATGACGGGGCGCCCCTCGCCTCTTTTCAGGTCTTCCCATGGCGCATTTTGCTAGCGATAACACCGCTCCCGTTCATCCCGACGTTATGGCCGCCTTGAGCGCCGCCAATACCGGCGCCATGCCGGCTTACGGCAATGATCCGGTTACCGCCACATTGCAGGAAAGCTTTCGGCAGGCCTTCCGTTGTCCTGAGCTGAAAATCTTTCCGGTGTTCAACGGCTCAGCCTGCAATGGTCTGGCTTTGGCGCGCATGATCCGGCCGTACGAGTCGATCCTGTGCCACCGCCAGGCGCACATCAACAACGACGAATGCGGCCTGCCAGAGTTCTTCACCGGCGGCAAGATCGTCGGTCTCGACGGCGAACACGGCAAGCTGACGCCGGACGGCATCGGCAAGCTGATCGAGACAACACTGGACCATGCGCCACATACCTCGCGGCCGCGCGTTATCAGCCTGACCAACGCGACCGAGCTCGGCACGGTTTACACGCCGGCGGAAGTGCGCGGCCTGTCCGATGTCGCCCGGGCACATGGCCTGTTCATGCATATGGATGGCGCGCGCATCGCCAATGCCGTCGCCCATCTCGGTTGCCATCCGGCGGAGGTCACGGTCGAAGCCGGGATCGACATCCTGTCGTTCGGCGGCACCAAGAATGGCGCCATGCTGGCCGAAGCCGCCGTCATCTTCAATCCGGCGCTGATCGACGATTTCGCCTATGTCCATAAGCGCGCCGGCCAATTGCCGTCCAAGGCGCGCTACGTTTCGGCGCAGTTGCAGGCCTTGCTCGACAACGATCTGTGGATTCAGTTGGGCGCACAGTCGAACGCCACGGCCCAGGCCCTGCGCGCCGGCCTGATCGATCTGCCTGGCGTCGGGCTGCTGCACCCGGTCGAGGCCAACGAGCTGTTCGTCACCCTGCCCAAGACAGTTGCCGACCGCCTGATGGCCAGGGGGCACCGCTTCTATCCCTGGCCGAACGAAGGCCCGGACGCTTATCGCCTGGTGACCAGCTTCTCGACCACCGTCGAAGAGGTGGCGGGCTTTTTGGCCGACTGCTGATGTCTAAAACGACGCCCGCGACGCAGTTCCTGATCAAGGCCGGTATCGCCTTCGATCTGCACCCCTACGACTACGATCCGGACGCGCCGCGCGTCGGATTGCAGGCCGCCGAGGCGCTGAACGTCGATCCGGCCCAGACCTTCAAGACGCTGATGGCGGAACTCGATGGCAAGCCGGTTTGTGTCGTCGTGCCGTCGCCGGAAGAGGTCAGTATGAAGAAGCTGGCGGCGCATTTCGGCGGCAAGTCGGCGCAGATGATGAAGGTTCCGGAAGCCGAACGCCTGACCGGGTTCAAGGTTGGCGGCATCTCGCCCTTTGGACAGAGGAAGCTCGTACCGACGGCGATCGATGAAACCGCACAGCTGTTCGACGTCGTCTATATCAATGCCGGCCAGCGCGGCCTGTTGCTCAGCATCGGGCCGGACGACGCGGCCAAAGTGTTGAACGCCGGTTACGTGGACCTTATGGCTTAACTTCCGCCGAACCAGTTGTAGCCCAGGTCTTCCCAATAACCGCCGGGATAAACATTGGTGACGAAGATTTCCATGATGTGCTTGGGGTTTTTATAGCCCAGCTTGGTCGGCATGCGCAGCTTCATCGGAAAGCCGTACCACGCCGGCAGGACGTGGTCGCGAAAGCCGAAGGTCAGCAGGGTCTGGCTGTGAAGAGCCGTCGGCATGTCGATCGAGGTGTAATAGTTGTCGGCGCATTTAAAGCCGACATATTTGCAGGTCGTATCGGCGCCGATACGCTTGAGGAATTCCGAGAAGACCACACCGTTCCATTTGCCGATGGCGCTCCAGCCTTCAACGCAAATATGCCGCGTGATCTGCGAGGTCTGCGGCAAGGCATAGAGCTGCTGCAGGCTCCACGGCCGGCGATCGGCGATCTTGCCGGAAAGCGCAAGTTTATAGGTCGCGGGATCGACGATCGGTGCCTTCGAACGCGGATAGAAGGCGTTAAACGGGAATGGATTGGTGATGTCGGCTTCGGTGTAGGTCGGCGCGCGGCTGCCGTCGTGGAAGATCAGCCCCTGGACGCCGTCATTGAAAAACGAAACGCGCTTCAGCATCTCCTTGACGTTGCCATAGTGGTTGAGGGCCACGCCGGTGGCCAGCGACAGCCCGCCAAGCGTCAGCACATTGCCGAGCAACCGACGCCGCGCCGGATCGGTCAGCAGGCCGTTGGCCTCATGCAGAATGGCGTCCTTGTCGTTCTTGATGTCGTCATTCATCTCAGCGCCCCCACACCATGGCCTTGATGGTCTTGGGTACGGCCAACGCCATGACGACGTGGACGACGATGAAAGCGACCATGCCCGACATGGCAAAAAAGTGGACGCGGCGCGCGCCTTCGTAGCCGCCCACCATCCACGCCAGCCACGACAGCTGAACGGGCTTCCATAGCGACAGCCCGGAAACGATCAGCACGACAATATCCAGCATGGCGAAGAGATAGGCCAGCTTCTGGATCATATTATACTTGCGCACGTCGGCATGGCTGAGCTTTCCGGTCAGAAAGGCCTTGATATCCACCCACAAGCCGGGAAGCGTCACCGGCAGAAACTGGCGTTTGAAACGGCCGCTGAGCACATTGGCGAAGATATAGACCAGGGCATTGCCGGCCAGCAGCCACATCAGGGCAAAGTGCCATTGGATGGCACCGCCCAGCCAGCCGCCCAAAGTATATTGCGTCGGGATTTTAAGGCCGAACATAAAATGTGTGGCGTCGTAGATACGCCAGCCGCTCATGACCAGGATGACGACCGCGACGACATTGGCCCAATGCATCAGCCGCAGCCACAGGGGATAGATGCTTGCGCGGTCGTATGCCGCCTTTACCGCCACTTCTCCCGTCATCGCTTCGGCCATCGTCCGGCGCTCCCGCTGATTTGCCTCACCCTACCACATATACGCCGGCTGGACAGGGATGGTTACGCAGCGCGGAAAAATCCTTGCCTTTCCCCTGCGACACGGGTGTTTAACGGGCGCGTCGCACGCAGGAGATCCCAGTTGAGCAAGGCATCCCGTTTCAAGCTGATCAACTTTTATCCGCCGCTGATCGGCGCCGGCATCCGCGTCGTCGACACCTCGCCCGACTTCACCACCGTCGCGGTCGAGATGAAGTACACCTGGTGGAACAAGAACATCTTCGGCACGCAGTTCGGCGGCTCGCTCTACATGATGTGCGACCCGTTCTTCGTCGCCATCCTGATGAATAATCTGGGTGACGGCTATATCGTCTGGGACAAGGGTGCGACGATCCAGTTCCTGAAGCCCGGCCGATCGAAGGTGCGCGCCGTTTTTCACATTTCGCCGGAAGAGATCGCGCGTGTGAAAGCCGAGACCGATACCCGCGGCAAATATGAACCCGAATATGACGTCGACATTGTCGATGAAGCCGGCGTCATCGTCGCCAAGGTGCACAAAGTCCTCTACGTCCGCCGCAAGGATACCAAACGGAAGGCAGTCTAGGGCAAAATCATGCCCTTTTGCACCGCCTCGCGGCTGCCGACGCGATCGACCCAGGACAGGATATAGGGGCGCTTCTGCAGCAGGGGTTCCATCTCGTCTTTCACGCGCACGCGGTACTGGGCGATCCACGGATAGACCGCCATGTCGGCGATCGAATATTCCTCGCCGCCGACATGCATGGTCTCGCTCAAACGCTTGTCGAGCACGCCCAACAGGCGGTCGGCCTCCTTGCGATAGCGGTCAAGAGCCAGCGGCGTCGGCTCGGGCGCCGACAGGGCGAACCAGCCAAGTTGCCCCAGCATGGGCCCCAGGCCGCCCATCTGCCACATCAACCATTGCAGGGCCGTATAACGGTCATTGCCGCGCTGGGCCAGGAAGCGGCCGTACTTGTCGGCCAGATAGATCATGATGGCGCCGGATTCGAACAGGCTGATCGGCCCGCCCTCGGCGTCTTCGTCGACCAGGGCCGGGATTTTATTGTTCGGCGAAATCTTCAGATAGTCCGGGTCGAACTGCTCGTTCTTGCCGATATTGACCGGGTGGATCTTGTACGCGACGCCCAGCTCTTCGAGCATGATGGTCAGCTTGCGGCCGTTAGGCGTACCCCAGGTGTACAGGTTGAGCATGAGAAATCCTCCGAAGGTCATCCACAGATAACGCCCTACCGGCAGGATGCAATACCGGATAGTCCGTTTATGCACATCCGCGCCGTCCAACGAAAAGGCCCCGGCATCTCTGCCAGGGCCCGGTGTCTTCGAGGGATAACCTCAGCTTTGCGGTCCGAGGAAGTCGGCCTTGCCGACCGGCACGCCGGAGTGACGCAGGATGGCGTAGGCCGTCGTCTGGTGGAAATAAAGGTTCGGCAAGGCGCGCAGGGTCAGGAAGGTCAGGCCTGTGAAATGCGTGGAATTGCCGCGGAAGGTCAGGGTGATTTCGCGGCTTTCGGCGCCGTCGAACTGCTCCGGCTTGAACGACTTGACGAAGGCAATGGTCTTGTCGAGGCGCGCATAGAGCTGCTCGAACGTGGTCTCATTGTCTTCGTAGCTCGGCATTTCGCTGCCGGTCAGGCGCGCGGCCATGCCCTTGGCCGTATCGGTGGCGATCTGCACCTGACGAACGAAGGGGAACATGTCGAGCGCCAAACGGGCATTCAGCACGGTCGATTGGTCGACATTCTTTTCGGCGGCCCAACTCTCGGCCTTTTCGATGATTGTCTTGAGATTGTTGAGGACGCGGAGGCTGCCCGGGACGGCGGCCTGATACATGTCGAATTTCGTGATGGTTTCCTGAGACATGGTACCCTCTCTTGTTGTCAGGTGGCAGGAAGCCGATAGATAAGGGTGACGGTTACGGTTTGGAAGGGCGCTGCTTCGCTATATATTCGAGTTCGCTGGCAGCGACCGTATTGCCGGGCTCAAGCGCCAGCGATTGTTCGTAAGCCGCTTTGGCGTTGTCCCACTGCCCCATCTCTACCAGAACATAACCGCGCTTGCGCAGCAGGTTGGCGTGTTCGGTTGCCTGCAGCCCGCCATGCGCGGCCAGATATGCGTCGACCGAACTCAAGGCCTCGGTATTGCGGCCGAGCGACGACAGGGTCAGCACATATTCGGCTTCGAGCGAAGTCAGGTCGGGCTCGTTCTTCAACCCTTTTTCATAGGCGACGGCGGCCGCGGCATAGTCCTTGTGCTCGAACGCCGTCCAGCCGACGATAAATCCCAACAATCCGTAAGGCAGGCCCGGCTGCTGGTCGACGCCCTTGATGCCCGGCAGCTTGCCAAGGGTACCACTCAGAATGAGAAAACTGGCAGGGTCGTCGGAATGGACGATAATGCGGTCGCCGCAATGTTCGGGTTGCGCACGCATATCGGGCGCGTGCGACAGGGCCGCCTGAAGCTGCGGCGTCAACGCGTCGAGCGCGGCCATGTCGTGGCCCTGCATGGCCGTCAACGCTTTGTCCGCCAGATCGGCGTCGGCAGCTTCCTGAGCGGCGTTGTGGGCGCGACAATCGACGACGTCGATCTTCGTTTCCACCTCCTGGGCGGACGCAGCGCCGCCCGCCATGAACATGAGCCCAGCCAGGATCAGAATGGACGCTTTCATCAACGCACCTCCCCGCATCGGCCGGCGCCACACCACAGATGGTCACGCCCGGCAATTCCGGTACGAAATCCTATAGCTCTCTTATGCGACGCGTGAAATATCAGCGTGCCTCTTGCAAAAGAGAACCGTAACACGTATTGTTACCGTTGAACCAATCGACCCCTGTCGAGGATTCACGAATCAACGCCCGCATGCCGAGAGCCATATCATGAAAACCGCTTTTAAATCCCTCGCCGCCGTATCCGTCCTGGCCTTTAGCTTTGCCGTCGGCGCCCCGGCCTTTGCCGCCGCCGATGTCTACAAGATCGAGCCCAACCATACTTCGGTGACCTTCCAATACACCCATTTCGGGTTTTCGCACCCGACCGGCAAGTTCATGAACGCCGTCGGCGCCGTGACCCTGGACAAGGACGCGCCCGCCAACAGCAAGGTCGAGGTCAGCTTCGACATCAGCGGCATCAATACCGGCGTTGCCGCGCTGGACACCCACCTGAAGAGCGCTGACTTCTTCGACGCCGCCAAGTTCCCGACCGCGACCTTCAAGAGCACTAAGGTCGACGTAACCGGCAAGGATACGGCGAAGGTCACCGGTGACCTGACCATCCACGGCGTCACCAAGTCCGTCGTCCTCAATGTCAAGCTCAACAAGCTCGACGTTCATCCGATGATGAAGAAGGAAGACGCCGGCTTCACCGCCACGGCGACGATCAATCGCAGCGACTTCGGCATGGGCGCCTATGTGCCGGCCGTCAGCGACCAGATCGATCTTTACATCGAAGCCGAAACCATCAAGCAATAAGCCAACCATCGGGGGCGGATATGTGGAAGCTGACAGGACTGATACTGGGTCTGGGTGTCGCGGCAGGTCCGGCGATTGCCGCCGACAGCTACGCGCTTGAACCGACGCACAGTTCGGTCATCTTCTACTATCCGCACTTCGGTATGTCGCACCCGTCGGGCAAGATCATCGGCGCCACTGGCGCCCTGGTCCTCGACACCGACACCCCCGCCAATAGTTCGGTCACGGTGACCTTGCCGATATCTGCCCTGACGACCGGCCTGCCCGACTTCGACAAGGACCTCAAAGGTCCTGACTATTTCGACGTCGCACAATTTCCCGCGGCGACCTTTCAAAGCACCAAGGTCGAACCGACCGGCGCCATGACCGCCAATGTCACCGGCGACCTGACGGTTCACGGAATTACGAAGAGTGTCATCCTGGCCGTGACCTTCAATAAAAAGGCCTTCAATCCGGCCCTGTTCAAAACCGGCTATGGCTTTTCCGCCACGGCAAAGGTCAGCCGCAAGGATTTCGGCCTGGCCAAGTTAGAGCCTTTTGTCGGCGACGATATCGATCTCGACATCGAAGCCGAAGCCTATTGAGACCCGTATCGGAATAAGCCATGACCTCGCCTGCCCGCACACCCACCGTTTACATCCCGCATGGCGGCGGCCCCTGTTTCTTCATGAACTGGAACCATGCTGGCATGTGGGACGAAATGGGCGAGTACCTCAAGCGCCTGCCGCAAGATATCGGTGAAACACCTAAGGCGCTGCTGATCATTTCCGCCCATTGGGAAGAAGCCGACTTTACCGTTCAGACCAAGCCCGCGCCCGCCCTGTTTTACGATTATTACGGTTTTCCGGAAGAGACCTATCAGCTCAACTGGCCGGCGCCGGGATCTCCCGGCCTGGCGCGCCGCGTTATCGAACTGGCGGCATCTGCCGGCATTACGGTGAAAAGCGACGACAGCCGCGATTTCGACCACGGCGTCTTTATTCCCATGCTGATGGCCTTTCCCGATGCCGACATTCCGACAATTCAACTTTCCCTGAAACGTGGCTTGAACCCGGCCGAACATATGGTCCCGGGCAAGGCCTTGGCGCCATTACGCGACGAAGGCGTGCTGATTATCGGCAGCGGGATGAGCTTCCACTCCATCCCGCGCCTGATGGGACGCGATGCGACCAATAGCGGTCCGGCCTCGCACGCCTTCGACGATTGGCTGCGCGACACTGTCACGAAGGCCCCAGGCAATCTGATCCACTGGGCCCAAGCGCCCAACGCGCACGACTGCCATCCACGCGAAGAACATCTGGTGCCGTTGATGGTCGTGGCGGGCGTGGCAAATGGTGACGCCGGCAGGACGAGCTATCACGAAGACAGTCTGGGTCCTACGGGCATCGCCATCTCGGCTTTTCAGTTTGGCTGATAGTCTTTGCTGTTTGGCAGAGCTTCCCTCTCGCCATTTTATTTGACTCGTTACATGGTCCGGCCGTTTCGCAAGGAAAGGCACCGCGCATGTACCAGCTTCATATCGCCAACAAGAACTATTCGTCCTGGTCGCTGCGTCCGTGGGTGCTGCTCAAGGCGCTCGACATCCCCTTCGAGGAATATCTTCATTACTTCCAGCCCGGCGGACAGAACGGTTTCGACAGCTTTTCGCCGTCATCGCTGGTGCCCTGCCTGATCGACGGTGAAACCACCGTGTGGGATTCGCTGGCCATTGCCGAATACGTCCACGAAGACCACGCCAAGGTCTGGCCGGCGCTCAAGACCGCGCGTGCTTTTGCCCGCTCCGCGTCCGCCGAAATGCATTCGGGCTTTCAGACCCTGCGCAGCCAATGTTCGATGACGGTCGGCCAGCGCATCAAGCTCAACGACACACCGCCGGCCCTGGTCCGCGATCTGGCGCGCATCGACACCATCTGGACCTACGGCTTTAGCCACTTCGGCGGCCCGTTCCTGGCGGGAGATGCCTTTACCGCCGTCGACGCCTTTTTCGCGCCGGTCGTTTTCCGCATCCAGACATATGGACTGGGCTTCGAGTTGTCGGACATGGCGCGCGCCTATGTCGATCGCATGCTGGCCCTGCCCGCCATGCAGCAGTGGTATGAGGAAGCCCTACGCGAAACCGAGCGCGACAGCGATCATGAAACGGAAAACCTCAAGGCCGGCCAAGTCATTTCCGATTTTCGGGCAGCGTAATCAGGCTTGCGCAATAATGTCGTACAAAATAGGCTCCCCAGAAAAATCAGGGCCGAAAACTAAGGCCTGAAATCTGGGAGAGCCAAAAATGTTTCGATCCGCCGTCAGTCTGGCCGCGCTTGCGGCAGCCGTGGCCTTTCCGGCAGCAGCCGACACCGTCAAGATCACGTCGCCCAACGGCCGCGTGGCGGTCGACCTGACCTATGACCAGGGCGGTCTCGGCTATGACGTCACCCTCGATGGCAAGCCGCTGATCACGCCGTCCGCGCTCGGCGTCAATACCAGCGCCGGTACACTCGGTGCCGGCGCACAAACCCTGACGGGCCGCAACGACAAGGCAGTCGACGAGACCTATCATATGGTGGTCGGCAAGGCGAAGGACGTCGCCGACCGCTATAACGAAACCATCCTGACCTTCGATCAGAACGGTCCCAATCCGTTGCATTACAGCGTCGTTGTGCGCGCCTATGATACAGGCACCGCCGTGCGCTTCCTGCTCGACGACCAGAAGGGCGCTCTCAAGGACATCACCGTCTCGGGTGAGCGGACGCGCTACAATTTCGCCGCCGACTATACTTGCTGGGGCGCCAATCAGGGCCGCTTCGTCAACAGCCACGAAGGCGAGTTCGACCCGGTCAAGTCGTCGCAAATCCGCAATTTCCATCTCTTCGATGCGCCGCTGGTTTGCAAGACCGGTCAGGGCGACACGACCTTTGCCCTGGCCGAAGCCGATACGCGTCACTATCCTGCCGCCTGGTTCACGGGCCGCGGTGACGGCGGTTTCGGCGTCGAACCCGTCCTGACACCACGCGCTGACGACGATCCAGGCGCGCGTCAGGTAACGATTGCCGCGCGCATTGACCTGACGGCCAAGCCTTTCGCCATGCCGTGGCGCGTCGTCATGGTCGGCGATCACCCGAGCGACCTGACGCAGTCGACCCTGATCCCGCAACTGGGCGCTCCGTCCGAAATAGCCGACACCAGTTGGATCAAGGCCGGCAAGGCCGCCTGGGACTGGTGGAATGACTGGGACGTCAATGTCGCCCATCCCGGCATCAATACCGAAAGCTACAAGGCCTATACCGACTTCGCCGTCCAGATGAACGCGCAGTACATCCTGATCGACGAAGGCTGGTCGGTCGGCTCGTCGACCGAACCGAACCCCAAGGCCGACCTGACCAAGACCATTCCCGCCATCGACATGCCGGCGATCGTCGCCTACGCCAAGTCGAAAGGCATTGGCGTCTGGGTATGGGCACAGTGGCAGCAGCTCGACGCCCAGATGGACGCGGCTTTGACGCAATACGAGGCCTGGGGCCTGAAAGGCATTAAGGTCGACTTCATCAACCGCTCGGATCAGCAGGCTGTCGATTATTACGACAAGCTGATGCGCAAGGCGGCCGAGCACCACCTGATGGTCGACCTGCACGGCGCCTATGCGCCCAACGGTTTGCTTCGCACCTTCCCGAACTATGTCACCCAGGAAGGGGTGATGGGCGCCGAATACAACAAGTGGAGCGCGCGCATCACGGCGACACACAACGTCACCCTACCCTTTACGCGCATGATCCTGGGGCCGATGGACTATACGCCGGGCGGCTTCCATAACGCGACGCCGGCAACCTTCGTCGCGCGAAATCACAAACCGATGGTGCAGACGACGCGAGGTCAGGCCGTGGCCATGTATGTCGTCTACGACTCGCCCTTCATGATGATCGCCGATGGTCCGGGCGCCTATAGAAACAGCGACGGCAGCTGGGCCGACGGCGCCGATTTCATCCGTCAGGTGCCGGTGACCTGGGATGAAACGCGCGTCCTGGCCGGCGATATCGGCCAATACATCGTCACCGCCCGTCGATCAGGTGACACCTGGTATATCGGCGCCATGACCAATGAACAGGGGCGGACGATCGCCATTCCGCTGAACTTCCTGAAAAGCGGAAATTACAGCGCTCACCTGTGGCAAGACGGACGCGACCCGACGCATCTGTCGGTGTCCGACACGACGATCGACAACGGTGAAAGCCTTAGCCTGGTGCTGGCGCCGTCGGGCGGCGCCGCCGTCGTTTTGACACCGCAAGCCAGCGGTCACGCCAAGACGAAACGGAAATAGCCGAGTTTGGAAACAAAAACTGATGGCCTGAGGGCGCATTTATATCGCTCGTGCGAGAGAATGCGCCTATATGGCCATCATGTCCGCTCCGCCTGAGACCGCTGTCCGCAAATCCCCCGCCTTCGCCGAATTCGTCGGTATTATCGCCTCGCTGATGGCGCTGGGTGCGCTGGGCATCGATTCGATGCTGCCGGCCCTGCCCGCCATCGGCGCCGACCTGCATGTCCAGGTCGAAAACCATCTGCAATGGATCGTGTCCTTCTATTTCGCCGGGCTCGGTATCGGCCAACTGGTTATGGGCCCGCTCAGCGACTGGCTGGGGCGCAAGCGCGTTCTGATGACCGGCATCGTCCTCTACGTCGTGCTGGCGGTGGTCGCAGCCGCCGTCAACAATTTCGCCCTGCTGCTGGCCGTGCGCCTGTTGCAAGGCTGCGCCGCCGCGACGTCGAACGTCGTGACGCGCTCGATCGTCCGCGACCTTTACTCCGGCCCGCGCATGGCCAAGGTCATGTCGATGAGTTACGTCGTCTTCCTGCTGGTACCGATCCTGGCGCCAAGCCTCGGACAACTCATCCTGCTGGTCGCCCCTTGGCGCGCCATCTTCCTGTTCATGGCACTGTTCGGCACAGCCGTCGCCATCTGGTCGGCGCTGCGTCTGCCGGAGACGCACCCGCAGGATGCACGGCGGCGCCCCGATGCCGCGCACCTCAAACGCGTCGCCGTTTTCGTCGTCACCGAACCCAGTTCAGCCGTCTATACGGTCGCCATCGCCTTTCTTATCGGTGCGCTGCTGGCCTATGTTTCGTTGATGCCGCAAATCTTCCGCGACTATTTCCATCGCCCGGAATTGATGGCGCCGGTATTCGCCGCCTGCGCTGGTACCATGGCGGTCGGCTCTATGATCAACGCCTGGCTCGTCGAAAAGCTGGGCTCGAAGCGCATCAGCCACGTCGCCCTGACCCTGTTCCTGGGCATTACCGGGCTGCATTTCCTCTGGGCCTATTCCGGTCATGAAACCATTTTAAGCTTCCTGATCCTGCAGGCCCTGACCATGGGCTGCCAAAGCCTGACCACGGCCAATTTTTCGGCGATCGCCATGGAAAAGGTCGGTCATGTCGCCGGCACCGCGGCGTCTATACAGGGCGTGGTGACGACGGTCGGGGGTGCTGTGATTTCCGGCCTGATCGGTGCCGGCTGGACCGGCAGCATGGCCCTGTTGCCGCTCAGCGCCGGCGCCTGTGGCATTATTGCGCTGGCGGCGATCGCCATCGGCGAAAAGGGGCGCCTCTATCCGCGCCTCAGCCAGGGATAGATTTCAGGATTTTTTCAGTTCGTCTTCCAACCATTCCATGTCGTCGTCCGACAGGCCGAAATGGTGACCGGCTTCGTGGATGACGACATGAACGATCAAGTCTTCCAGCGAAAGTCCCGGATTTATCGTCTGTCCGTCCGAGTCGTATTCGACCGAGCCAACCCATTCGTCGAGGATCGGGCGGCGAAACAAATGGATCATCGACGGCATATCGCCAGTCAGACTTTCCAGCTCAGCCGGACGGCCGGAATAGAGCCCGGTCAATTCGAACCCGTCTTCGATGTCCAGCTGTTCCAGCAGATCATCTGACGGAAAGTCCTCGACGATCAGGACGACACCGCGCAGATGGCCGGCGAAAGGCTCGGGCAGCTTGGCCAGGGCCTTTCGCGCAATTGCTTCGATATCATCCAGGGTCGGCGGAGAACCGAAGGCCATCAGGCTTCCATACCATCCGGCAGGCCGACAGCGTGGAACCCGGCATCGACGTGCACGACTTCGCCCGTGGTCGAGAAGCCCAAATCCGAAGCCAGCCACAGGGCGCAGCCCGCAACCCCCTCCATCGAGGTTTCGGCCTTCATCATCGAGAATTGACCGCTCTTGGCATGCAGGCCGCGACCACCGGAGATACCAGCCAGGCTGAGGGTGCGCATGGCACCGGCCGAGATGGCGTTGACACGGATGCCCTTCGGACCCAGGTCACGAGCGATATAGCGCGTCGCCGCTTCCAGAGCCGCCTTGGCGACGCCCATGGTGTTGTAGTTCGGAATGGTGCGTTCGGCGCCGAGATAGGTCAGGGT
>FTIZ01001933.1_pt1 | contig 16096 bp, 17 predicted proteins | sample 1658381 | NCBI WGS metagenome assembly FTIZ01 (sample SAMEA3914822, study PRJEB12502) | metagenome | biome: forest; material: soil | place: USA | collected 2012-03-12 | depth 0.1 m
GTCTCGCTGCTCGGCGGCGTGCTCAATAGCTTCGGCAAATTCGCCGCCCCCGCCGCATCCCCTATCCTATTGAATCTCTGCATGATCGTCGGCATGCTCTACACCACCCACACCCACCATGGCGACCTGGCGCTGGCTTCGGCCCACTCCCTCTCCTGGGCGGTGTTGGCCGCCGGCTATGTGCAGCTGGCCTGGCTTGCCGCCATCTGCTTGCGCAACGACATGCTGCCCGGCCTGTTCCTGCCCAGATTCACCCCGGCGGTGAAACGCATGCTGCTGCTGATGGCCCCCGCCGCCCTCGGCTCCGGCGTGCAGCAGCTGAACCTGCTGGTCGATGTCATCATCGCCAGCCACATCCCCAACGCCGTTTCCTACCTCTACTACGCCGATCGCATCACCGAGCTGCCCATCGGCATGATCGGCGTCGCCGTCGCCACGGTGCTGCTGCCCACCCTCAGCCGCCAGTTGAAAAGCGACGATCACGATGCGGCCCGCGCCAGCATGAACCGGGCGCTGGAGCTGGTGCTGCTGTTCGGCCTGCCCGCCACCGCCGGCTGCATGCTGATCGCCGAGCCCATCATCCGCGTGCTCTACCTGCACGGCCATTTCACCGACCTCGACATGGTGGCCACCCGCGCCACGCTGGTCGCTTTCGGTGCCGGCCTGCCCGCCTTCCTGGCGGTGAAAGTCTTCGCCCCCGGTTTCTATGCCAACCAGGACACCAAAACCCCCTTCAAAATCGCTATTCTCTGCGTGGTGGTGAACCTGTTCTTCAACCTCACCCTCAGCGGGCCGATGCGGCAGGTCGGCATGGCCACCGCCACCACCATCGCCAGCTGGGTGAACTTGGGGCTGATGGCCGGCATCCTCTATAAGCGTGGCGTGTTCATCCCCGATGCGCTGCTGAAAAAACGCCTCAGCCGGCTGCTGGCGGCCACGGGTGTCATGTCCATCGCCCTGCTGATGGTCACGCCTATCGCCATGCCGATGCTGCTGGGCCATATGGCGGAAAAAACCGCCGGCCTCATCGCCATCATCGGCGTCGCCGGCATCGTCTTCTTCATCACCGCGATGGCCCTGGGCGCCTATGACAGCGCCTTCCTCCACCGCATCCTGAAACGCAAACCCTATTCGGAAAAAGCGCGCTAAGCGCCTTTCATTTTCGTCATCCCCAACCCGTTTCGGGATGACATTTCTGTAAAGCTACGCGAACAGCTCAAATAATAGCGCGCCGCCGGCCACGATCCGATACCAAGCGAACGGCGTGAAACCGTGGCGGGTGACAAAACCCAGCATCCACCGTACCACCACCAGCGCCACGATAAACGACACCACAAAGCCAATCGCAATCAGCGTCGCCCCATCGGTGGAAAGATCGTGTCGGCTTTTATAAAGATCGTAGATCGTCGCCGCCAGCATGGTCGGCACGGCGAGGAAGAACGAAAATTCCGCCGCAGCCTTGCGCTCCACCTTCAGCAGCAGCGCACCCATGATGGATGCCCCCGAGCGCGATACCCCCGGCACCATCGCCAGGCATTGGATAAACCCGATCGCCAGCGCCGTGCGCCAGCCCATCTGCTCAGTCGAGAAAACAATCGGCGCAGGCTTCATTTTCTCAATCACGAGAATCGCCACGCCCCCCACCACCAGCGCAATCGCCACCACGGTCGGGTTGAACAGCACCGCTTTGATATAATCATGCGCCAGCGCGCCGATGAACACGCAGGGCAAAAACGCCAGCAGCACATTGCGCGTAAAATGCTGCGCGTCCTTATCGCGCGGTAACCCTATCAACACCTGCGTGAATTTCTTCCAATACAGCACCACGATGGCCAGAATGGCGCCCAGCTGAATCACCACCTCGAACAGTTTCCCAAGGTCAGGGTCGAACCGCAGCAGCTCCGCCGCCAGAATCAAGTGCCCGGTGGAGGATACCGGAATAAACTCCGTCAGCCCCTCAACCACCCCCAGAATGACCGCATTCACATAATCCATGATTTCCCTCCTTCTTGCCGATAGGCAGGGCGCTCAGTGTGGGGCAGATGCTAGGAGTGACCACCCGCAGGAAGGGAGTGTAGCAGCGCTACATGACCGACTGAGGACGGGGCACGACGACGCAGATGCTCCGCAATGGACGCACTCTAGTGTTCGATGTTTTTCCAGATGCGCTTTTTGGAGACGTAGAAGAAACCCGTCATCACCGCGAGGAAAATGATCACCTTCACGCCCATATGCTTGCGCGCTTCCATCTCGGGTTCGGCCGCCCATTGCAGGAAGTTCACCACGTCACGCGCTTCCTGTTCCAGCGTCGCGGGCGTATTGTCCTGGTAGCTGACGCGGTTGGCGGCCAGCGGCGGCGGCATTTTGATCACGCCCCCGGGGAAGTAGGGGTTGTAGTGGCCGCCTTCCGGAATGGTCACATCCGCCGGCGCGTCCTGGAAACCGGTGAGGATCGAGAACACATAGTTAGGCCCGTCCTCACGCGCTTTCACGATGAGCGACAGATCGGGCGGCAGGGCGCCGTTCTGCATGGCGCGCGCCGCTTTGTCATTCGCATAAGGGCTCGGGAAATGGTCGCTCGGGCGGCCGGGGCGATTGAACATTTCGCCGGCATCGTTCGGGCCGTCCTGCACGTCATAGCTGGCGGCGAGTGACTTCACTTCCGCTTCCGAAAAGCCGATTTCCTGCAGCTTGCGGAAGGGCACGCGCTTCAGGCTGTGGCAGGCCGAGCAGACTTCTTTATACACCTGCATGCCGCGCTGTATGCTCGGCTTATCGAAATTGCCGAACACGCCATCGAACGACCAGCTTTCCTGCTTCGGCTCGAGCGCGTTGCTGTTGGCGAATGCCGGTACTGCGGCGGCAATCACCAGCGCTGCAACCAGAGGACGGATCATAGCTTTATACGACATGAATGTCTCCTAGTGGTGGGCAGCATGGTGTTTAGCCAGCACGGATTCGGCGATCGAAACCGGCACGGGGCGGGGCTTCTCCATCCGTCCCGCCAGCGGCAGGATGACGATGAAGTAGGCGAAATAATAGGCCGCACCAATCAGCGACAGCAGCGGGAAGATGCCTTCCGGCGGCTTCGAACCGCAATAGCCCAGCATGATGGCATTGAGCACAAAAATGGCGAAGAACACGCGCGTCACCGGCTTATAATTCATGCTGCGCACCGTCGACGTATCCAACCACGGAATCACGAACAGGATCAGGATAGCGCCGAACATCGTCAGCACACCGGCCAGTTTCGAGGCGATGAAACCGCCCAGAATCCCCGCAGCGATCACGAAGAGGCCAAGCGCCAGTGCACTCCAGAACCAGCAGCTTTTCAGCGGCTTCTCGGGCACGAACGTCGCGGCCGCTCTGCCGAACACCGGCATCGAGCCGATGAACTTACGGCTGCAATCCACCGCACGCAGGGTCAAAGCGCCGAGCACAATCAACGCGCCCGGAATCCATAGCGGGATGTCGAACGTGATGGCGCGCAGCATGGCGTAGAAGGGCAGGAAATACCATTCCGGCACGATATGCGGCGGCGTCACCATCGGGTCGGCAGGGATGTAGTTGTCCGGATGGCCGAGATAGTTCGGCGCGAAGAACACGAAGAACGCGAACAGCAGGAAGAACACCGAGAAACCGAAGAAATCCTTGATCGTGTAGTAAGGATGGAACGGAATCTGGTCCTGCGGGCCTTTCACATCGATACCGGTCGGGTTGTTGCTGCCATGCTGGTGCAGCGCCACCAGGTGCAGCACCACCACGCCCACCAGCACGAACGGCAGCAGGAAATGCAGCGCGAAAAAGCGGTTCAGCGTCGGGTCATCCACCGAGAAACCGCCCCACAGCCAGCTCACAATCGGGTCGCCCACCAGCGGGAAAGCCGAGAACAGGTTGGTGATCACCGTCGCACCCCAGAAGCTCATCTGGCCCCAGGGCAGCACATAACCCATGAAGGCGGTCGCCATCATCAGCAGCAGAATCACCACGCCCAGCCACCACAGAATTTCGCGCGGCGCGCGGTAGGAACCATAATACAGCCCGCGCGCGATATGCACATAGGTAACCATGAAGAACATCGACGCGCCCACTGCGTGCATATAGCGCATCAGCCAGCCATAGTTCACATCGCGCATGATATGCTCGACCGAGTCGAACGCGATGCCGGTATTCGCCGCATAATGCATGGCGAGGAAAATGCCGGTGAGAATCTGCGATACCAGCATGATGCCGGCGATGGAACCGAAGTTCCAAAAATAATTGAGGTTGCGCGGCGTGGGGTAATCCACCAGCGAATGCTGCATCATCGAGAATACCGGCAGACGGTATTCAATCCAGCCCTTGATGCCCGGCTGCTGTTCTTTCGGTGCGTTGGCCATGTTCTTACCCAATCTTCACTTTGGTATCGGAGGTGAATGCATACGGCGGAATGACGAGGTTCTTCGGCGCCGGACCTTTGCGGATACGGCCCGCCGTGTCATATTCCGAACCATGGCACGGGCAGAACCAGCCGCCGAAGCTGCCGCTCTGGTTGCCCAGCGGAATGCAGCCCAGGTGCGTGCACACGCCCACCATGATCAGCCATTGCTCATGCCCCTGCTTCACCCGCGCCGCGTCTGATTCCGGGTCGCGCAGGGTGGAAACATCCACCGCCTTGGCATCGTCGATATTTTTCTGCGTGCGGTGGCGGATGAATACCGGCTTGCCGCGCCACACTACTTTGATCTCCTGGCCTTCCTGAATGGCGCCAAGGTCTACTTCGGTGCTGGCCATCGCCAGCACGTCGGCGCTTGGATTCATGCTGTCGATGAACGGCCAGAGCAGCGCCCCCGCCCCCACCACGCCCATGGCGCCGGCGGTCAGAATTAAGAAATCGCGACGCGATTCGGCAACGGCATGGCCGTGGCCCGGCGGCGTGTCAGCATGGGGGTGTTCGATGCTCATAGTGCTCTCTTCCCGTGGCGGGGTATTTTTAGATGTTGCTTGGGTGCTAGCGGGCGGGCAAGGCAGTGTCAAGTGAAGGGGTGATTCGATGTTCGTGATTCGTGATTCGTAATAGGTTTGTTGTATTTACTCCAAAACCTTCCCATGCTGCACCAGCCACTAGCCACCAACCACCAATCACCCAATGATTCACCTTGTTCTCTTTGAGCCCGATATCCCGCAGAATTTCGGTGCATGCCTGCGTCTCAGCGCCTGTATGGGCTGCGTGGTGCATGTCATCGAGCCCTGCGGCTTTCCGCTCGACGACAAAAAACTCAAACGCGCCGCGATGGATTATTACGACCATGCGCGCTGGATGCGCCATCGCAGCTGGGAAACCTTCCTCGCCCACCGCGCTGCCCATCCCGGCCGCCTGCTCCTCCTCGAAACCGACGGCGCCACACCCTATACCGGCTTCGCCTTCGCCGCCGGCGACTATATCATGCTCGGCCGCGAATCCGCCGGCACCCCGCGCGAACTCTATGCGATGATGGACGCCACCCTCCTCATCCCCATGCGCGAAGGCGTGCGTTCCCTCAACGTTGCCATGGCTGCCGGCATGCTGGTTGCCGAGGCCTGCCGCCAGCAGGGCTGGAAGTTTAGCGATTAACTCAGGCTTGATTGCTTGTATTCTGCACCGGAAAGTGCTGAATGGCGCTATGAACTTAGATGAAAAAAAAGCCGCCGCCCGCGCCTGGTTCCGCGAACTGCGCCACAGCATCTGTGCTGAATTCGCGATGATCGAGCAGGCCGCCGGCAGCAGCGCCCGCTTCACCTTCACCCCGTGGGAGCGCGAGCAGGGCGGCAGCGGCGAAATCGGCCTGATGAAGGGCAAGATATTCGAGAAGGTCGGCGTCAATATTTCCACCGTCCACGGCGAATTCTCGCCCGAATTCCGCAAAGAAATCCCCGGTGCAGCGGAAGACCCGCGCTTCTGGGCATCGGGCATTTCACTCGTCGCCCACATGGCCTCGCCCTTGGTGCCCGCCGCCCATTTCAACACCCGCATGATTGTCGTCGGCGATGGCACCCGCCTCTGGTTCGGTGGCGGTGGTGACTTGAATCCGATGTTTGAAGTGGCGCAGGACACTGCCGATTTCCACGCCGCTTTCAAAAAAGTTTGTGATGAGGCGGATGCGGTGAGCCGGGCGAACACAGCCATGAGCCCGCAAAGCGGCGCGCAGCGATCGCCAGTAGGCGATCTCGCGGAGCAACCCAATCAAGGCTTCTACCCTGCCTTCAAGGCATGGTGCGACGAATATTTTTTCATCCCCCATCGCAATGAAGCGCGCGGTGTCGGCGGCATTTTCTATGATTATCTGGGTCTCAACACGCTCGGCGCCACCCCCATGCAATTCGCCGCCAACCAGTTTGGCAAAGGCGGCCTCAACAAGGAAGCCACCGCCCGCGGCATGGAGCTCGCCGCCGCCGCGCCGCTCGACTGGCAGGGCGCCTTCCACTTCACGCGCAGCGTCGGCGTCGCCTTCCGCGACATCTACTGCAACCTTATCCGCCGCCATATGTTCGAGACCTGGAGCGAAGACCAGCGCGAACACCAGCTGCGCAAACGCGGCCGCTACGCCGAATATAATTTATTATACGATCGCGGCACCCGCTTCGGCCTGATGACCGGCGGCAACCCCGAAGCGATCCTCATGTCGCTGCCACCCATCGCAAAATGGGATTAGTTTATGGTGCCTGCCGGCACGCTGGGGGCCGAAGGCGCCCCCATCGCTACCGCTCCCCCCACGTTCGCTGCGCTCCGGCTCGCCGCTATATCGCGGCTACGCGGCGTACCCACTCACCGCTCTATTGCGCTGAGTGTGTGGCCGGCGTGTCGAGCGCAAGCGAGCCGCTCGCGGCGGGGGTCAGCCGAAGGGGGCGCAAGGCCCCCTTCAACTAATACTAACCGCTACTGCGCCGGAGGCGTGCTGGGGTTATGCTTATAGGCCGAAGTCGAAATATCGTTGCCCAGTTTCGTGGTGTCTTGACCGAGGCCTTCGGTGGTTTCGCAGGCAGCCAGCATCGCCAGTGCGGCAAGCAGGATAACAGTCGAATAGTGACGTTTCATGGTGGTGGTCTCCTTGGTGGTGGTTAAATAAGAGTAGGGTTGTCATTGATGCCGCGATGCACGGCCAGACGCGGACCGCGCGCCATCTCTACAGCGGCGTTGCGCTCGCGCTGAGCGCGGATCTGCGGGTTGGTCCAGGTCACGCATTCGCCGGTGGCTTCGACAAACGTCACCCAGCGCAGGCTGTGTTCGGTGCCTTCGTCGATGACGAAATGCGCCATCGCCTTCCCTTGCGGCGTGTCGATCGGAATAGGTGGGTTCAGCTGCGTGATCATGGCCCCAGCCTATCACCCGCCGCCTTCAAGAAACGATATCGCAATGCAGCAAACCTATAAAGGACTGCTAAATGATGCTACGGCGTCGCGCGCGCCGCCACGCCCTGGATGTCGTTGCCGGCCTTCTGCAGGTCGCGGCCGAAACCTTGCGTCGTCTCGCAGGCCGACAGCAGGGCGATGAGGGAAAGCAGAACAAGGGTGGTCTTCATAAAGCGCTCCATGGATTGGCCGATCCATAGCACGCGCTGTCACCCACGCAACGGTCAGGCCGTTTTTATCCCCCGCCGCCGCTGCAGCCAGCAGAGCAGCAGCACGCCCGGCATCGCCATCAGGCTGGAAATAGTAAAAAACACCGGCCACCCCACCGCCTGCGCCAGCACGCCCGAGGGCGTCGAAAGCCAGGTGCGCCCGAACGCCGCCAGCGAGGAAAGCAACGCATATTGCGTCGCCGTGTAATGCCGTTCGCACAGCGCGCTGAGGTAAGCGATAAAGGCCACCCCCGTCACTCCCGCCGTCAGGTTTTCCAGCACGATACTAGCCGCCAGGAACGGCACATTCGCTCCACGCGTCGCCAGCGCCACCAGCATGAAATTGGTCAGCATATGCAGCAGCCCGCCCAGCACCAGCGTGCGGAACACCCCCAGCCGCGCCACAATCGCCCCGCCGACAAAACCGCCCGCCAGCGTCGCCGCCAGCCCATAGATCTTTACCACCTCGGCGATCTGCGTTTTGGCGAAGCCGAGATCGAGCAGGAACGGGTTGAACATCGCCCCCATGAACGCATCGCCCAGCTTATAGACAATCACGAACAGCAGCACCATCAGCCAGTGCGGCCGCGTCATGAAATCGGCAAACGGCGCAATGACCGAATCGCGGATAAACGCCTGCACCCGCGCCAGCGCCGGCGCTTTGCTGGGTTTTGCATAGGCATCCGGCACTTGCGGTTCTTTGATGCAGAGGGTGAACATCACTCCCGTCGCCATCAGCCCTGCCATCAGCAGATAGGTGCCGTGCCACCCCACGATATCCGCCAGCGCCAGCGAACCCGCGCCGGTCACCAACATGCCGATGCGATAGCCGAAAATCGCCATCGCCGCGCCGGTGCCCTGCTCATCCGCCGCCAGCCGTTCGACGCGGTAGGCATCCACCGCGATATCTTCTGTCGCGCTCAGCGTCGCCACCCCCACGGCCAGCAGCGCCGTCAGCCCGGCGTCGACATCCGGCCGCGTCAGCGCCATCACCGCCACGGCAGCCGTCAGCAACGCCTGCGTCAGCAGCAACCAGCTGCGCCGCCGGCCGAGCCTGCCCAGCAACGGCAGCCGCGCCCCATCGACCAGCGGCGACCATACAAACTTAAACGCATAGGGCGTCCCCACTGCCGCGAACAGCCCGATGGTCGCCTTCTCCACCCCCGCATCATGCAGCCACGCCGTCAGCGTCGCCGCCGTCAACGCCAGCGGCAGCCCCGAATAAAAATTCTGCGCCGCAATGATCAGCGCCGCGCGTGTAAAGTATTTCTTCATCACACCTTCCTAATTTCCTTTCTTCCTAAGCGCAACGCACGCGGAAAAGATTTCTTCCTCACCTCATCGCATAGCGAATGGCGTCAAAATGGGTCGGATGCCAGGAGTCGGCGCGCGCAGAAGAGGCGCGTCGCAGCGCTACGTAACGAAGGCGAGCACGCCGAGGACGATGCAGATCGTTCGTTTTACGCCACCAACAGACGCTTCAGCGGCTTCTGGGCGCGGGCGCCGAGATGGGTGATGATATCACTGGCGCAGGCCGACCCCAGCCGCCCGCATTCCGCCAGCGGCAGCCCCTGCGTGTAGCCATAGAGGAACCCGGCAGCATAGAGATCGCCCGCCCCGGTCGTATCCACCACTTCCGTCACCCAGATCGCGCCGACCTGGATGCGTTCATCCTTCGTCAGGATGATCGAGCCCTTCGACCCGCAGGTCACGGCCACTACTTCGCACTGCCCCTGCAGGATGGCGAACACCTCCTCCAGCGTCTTGCCGGGGTAAAGCGCCTGTGCCTCCTCGTGGTTGCAGAACAGGATATCGAAATCCTCCTTGATCATCTGCAGGTAATCCTCGCGCGAACGTTCGACACAGAACACGTCCGACAGCGTGAAGGCCACCTTCGCGCCATGCTTCTTCGCCTCGGCAAATGCCGCACGCAGCGCCTGTTTGGTCACCTCGAGGTCCCACATATAGCCCTCGCCATACAGCACCTGCGCGCTGGCGATGAGGTTGGTGTCGACATCCTTCGCATGAATCTCCCCCGCCGCGCCGAGATAGGTATTCATCGTGCGCTGGCCGTCAGGCGTCACCACGATCAGGCAGCGTGCCGTGGGCTGGCCGTTTTCGGTCGCCGGGGTTTTGAATTCCACCCCCACCGCATTCAGGTCATGCCGGAAAATACGCCCCAGCTCGTCGTTATTCACCTTGCCGATGAACGCGGTCTTTGCGCCCAGCATCGCCATGCCCGCCAGCGTGTTCGCCGCCGAGCCGCCGGAAACTTCCGTCGCCTGTCCCATCGCATTGTAAAGCGATTCGGCGCGCGCATCGTCGATCAGGCACATGGTGCCCTTGCGCATTTCCTGGCTCTGCACGAACGCATCTTCGGCGAATGCCAGCACATCGACAATCGCATTGCCGATGGCCACTACGTGATACGTTTTATTCCCGCTCATACTCACCCCAAAATTCCTCGCGCCCGTTCTAAATCTTCAAAAGTATCGACGCCGAGGGGTACAGTATCGACTACTACCGCGTCAATCCTCATTCCGGCCTCTAAGGCGCGCAGTTGCTCGAGCTTTTCGCGCTGCTCGAGCGGCGAAGGCGGCAGCGTCACAAATTTTTCCAGCGCTTTGAAGCGGTAAGCATACACCCCGATATGGTGATAACGCGGGCCCGCATGCGCCGGAATGCTCGCCCGGCTGAAATAAAGCGCCCGGCCGTTCGCCGCCAGCGCGATCTTCACCACGGCCGGGTTCGTATGCTCCGCCTCCTCGCGGATTTCCGCCGCCAGCGTGGCAATATCCACCTCGGGGTTTTCCAGCGGCTTCAATATGTCTTTCAGCAACCGCGGCTCTAAAGTAGGCACGTCGCCCTGCAGGTTAATGACCACGTCAAAATCCTGCACGCGGGCCCCTGCGGCCCCAGGCGCGCCAGCGCCCACCAAAGACTGCAGTGCCGCCCATATCCTATCCGAGCCCGAAGGTAGGTCGGGGTCCGTCAGCACCGTCTTTCCCCCGGCCGCCCGCACCGCCTCGGCAATCGCCTCGCCGTCACAGGCCACCAGCACCTCGCCGACGCCCGATTCCATCGCCCGTCGCCACACCTGCACAATCATCGGTGCGTCCCCGATCATCGCCAGCGGCTTGTTGGGCAGGCGGGTGCTGGCCATGCGGGCGGGAATCACGATCAGGCTTTTCATGTGTTAAATCCCTTCCGGAGTTAGAAAAACTTGCGGGGCGATATCCGGTATGCTACCCGCCAGTGAGATACTTGCGAATAGACGCAGAATACAAAAAAGACAACGCATAGGATTACGCATGTCGTCGAATTTGAACATGAACAAAATCGCAGCCTCCATCCTGCTGGCCGGCCTGATCGGCATGGTTGCCGGCAAAGCCACCGACTTCATGTACGGCGGCGGCGAGGAAGAAGCCGCGAAAACCGACGTGAAGCGCGGCTACAGCATCGAAGTCACCGAGGCCCCCGAAGGCGGCGCCGAAGCCGCCCCCCAGGGCGCGCCCGACATCGCCCCCCTGTTTGCCAGCGCCGATGTGAAAGCCGGCGGCGATTTCGTGAACAGCAAATGCACGGTCTGCCACAATGTGGGCAAAGGCGAAGGCAATAAAATCGGCCCGCACCTCTATGGCGTCATGGGCCGCCCCGTCGCCAGCATCAGCGACTTCAGCTACTCCAAAGGCATGCAGACCCATGCCGGCGAAGTGAAGAAGTGGGATTTCGACGCGCTGAATAAATTCCTCTGGAACCCGAAGAAAACCGTGCCCGGCACGCTGATGGCCTTCGCCGGTATTCCGAAAGACCAGGAACGCGCCAACGTTATCGCCTACCTCAACACGATGACCGACACGCCGCAGACGCCGCCGAAGCCCGGCGCCGCCGCTCCCGCTGCGAAGGACGCTAAAGCCGCCGCACCCGCCGGCGCCGCCAAGGCTCCCGCCAAGCCGGCCGACACCAACCCGGCCTCGGCCAAAGCCAATACGGCGAACACGACGGATAAAAAATAATGCGTAGCGACGCCCAGTCGCGTCCCCGCATGTTTTTCTCATCCTGCCTGCCCGCCTTCGCGGCACTATTGTTCTGCGCCGCCACCGCCCACGCCGCCCCCGGCATTGCCCTCTACGGCACACCGAAATACCCGGCGGGCTTCACCCATTTCAACTACACCAACCCCGATGCGCCGAAGGGCGGCACGCTCAAGCTCGCCATCACCAGTAACTTTGATTCGCTGAATCCCTACATCCTCAAGGGCCTCGCCGCCCCCGGCCTCACCAACTACGTCTTCCAGACGCTGATGGTGCCCTCCTACGACGAGCCCGAATCCTTCTACCCCCTCATCGCCACCGGCATCGAGGTCGCGCCCGACCATGCCGACTTCACCCTCAACCCCGCCGCCCGCTGGCAGGACGGCCAGCCCCTCACCGCCGATGACGTGGTCTGGAGTTTCAATACCCTGAAAAAAGACGGCCACCCGCTTTACCGCGTCAACTACAAATCCATCGACAGCGTCGAAGCGCTCGATGCGCACAAGGTGCGTTTCCACTTCACCGAAACCCGCCGCGAGTTGCCGCTTATCGCCGCCGCCATGCCCGTGCTGCCGAAGCATTATTACGCCACGCACGACTTCACTAAAACCACCCTCGACGCCCCTGTCGGCAGCGGCCCCTACCGCGTCGAAAAAATCGAGCCCGGCCACCGCATCAGCTATGCACGCGTGAAAAACTACTGGGCGCAAAACCTGCCCAGCCAGCGCGGCATGTTCAATTTCGATCGCATCAGCGTCGATGTCTACCGCGACGATGTCGTCGCCACTGAGGGCATCAAATCCGGCCAGTTCGATTTCTACGAGGAGTTCATCGCCCGCAACTGGGCCACCGCCTACAACATCCCGGCGGTGAAGGATGGCCGCCTCATTCAGGCCAACATCCCGCATAAAATCCCGCGCGGCATGCAGGGCTTCATCTTCAACACCCGCCTGCCGAAATTCGCCGACGAGCGCGTGCGCGAGGCCATCGACCTCACCCTCGATTTCGAATGGATGAACCGCACCCTCTTCTACAACGCCTATGAACGCAACCGCAGCTTCTTCGAAAAAACCGACTTCGCGGCGCAAGGCCTGCCCGGCGAAAGTGAATTAAAATTGCTGCAGCCCTTCCGCAGCATGTTACCCCCCGAAATTTTCACCCAGCCCTACACCGTGCCCACCACCGACGGCTCCGGCTTCCCACGCGCCAACCTCATCCGCGCGCAACAACTTCTGGAGGATGCCGGCTGGGTGATGCGCGACGGCGTGCGCGTCAACGCCCAAACCGGCGAGCCCCTCACCATCGAATTCCTGATGACCCAGCGCACCTTCGAGCGCGTCATCGGCATCATGCGCTATAACCTCAAGAAGCTCGGCATCGCCTCCGATTTCCGCTATGTCGATGCCTCGCAATACCAGCGCCGTCTCGACAAATTCAACTTCGACATCGTCAGCATCTGGTGGAATCAGGGCCTGTTCTACCCCGGCCAGGAGCAATATCTCTACTGGCACTCATCCCAAGCCGACATCGAAGGCGCGCAAAACCTGGCCGGCGTCAAAAACCCCGCCGTCGATGCCCTCACCGAAGCCATCCAGCACGCGAAGAACCTCGACGAACTCACCCCCGCCGCCCGCGCTCTCGACCGCGTGCTGCTCGCCGAACATTACGTCATCCCACATTGGACCATCCACAAATGGCGCATCCTCTACTGGAACAAATTCGGCCGCCCCGCCATCACGCCCGACTACAACCCCTGCAGCGAATGCTGGTGGAGCGCCCCAATGGCGAATGGAACGGTGCGTAGCGCCGAAGCTGCGCGAGCCGGAGCCGAAGGCGAACGAGGGGGGAGCGGTAGCGATGGGGGGCTCGCCCCCAGCGCAACCGGAGGGAGCAACTAATATGACCGCCTACATCCTCCGCCGTCTCGCCTTAATGGTGCCCACCCTCTTCGGCATCCTGCTGATCAACTTTCTCATCATCCAGGCCGCGCCCGGCGGCCCGGTCGAGCAGCTCGTCGCCCAGATCAAAAACCCGCAAGGTGCCACCGCCAGCCGCACGGGCCCGGCGGGCGACATGGCCACCGCCGCCAGTATGCAATCCTCCACCAGCGCCTATCGCGGCGCGCAGGGCATCGACCCCGATCTGCTGGCCGACATCCGCAGGCAATATGGCTTCGACAAGCCCGCCCCCGAACGCTTCTGGCTGATGCTGAAAAGCTATGCCCGCCTCGATTTCGGCACCAGCTTCTTCCGCGACCGCCCGGTGCTCTCCCTCATTCTCGACAAACTCCCCGTCAGCATCTCGCTGGGCCTGTGGACGACGCTGATCGTCTATGCCATCTCCATCCCCCTCGGCATTCGCAAAGCGGTGCGCGACGGCACGCCGTTCGATGTCTGGACATCGGCCGTCATCGTCGTCGGCCAGGCCATCCCCGGCTTCCTCTTCGCCGTGCTGCTGCTCATTCTCTTCGCCGGCGGCAGCTATGTCCAATGGTTCCCTTTACGCGGCCTCACCTCCGACAATTTCGCAACGCTGAGTGTCGCTGGCAAAATCGCCGACTACTTCTGGCACATCGCCCTGCCGGTGCTCAGCATGGTCATTGGCGGCTTCGCCTCGCTCACCCTGCTCACCAAGAATTCCTTCCTCGATGAAATCGGCAAAAACTATGTGATGACGGCGCGCGCCAAGGGGCTGCCCGAGCGGCGCATTCTCTACCGCCATGTTTTCCGCAACGCCATGCTCATCGTTATCGCCGGCCTGCCGGCCGCTATCCTCAGCATCCTCTTCACCAGCGCCTTACTCATCGAAGTCATCTTCTCGCTCGATGGCCTCGGCCTGCTCGGCTTCGAGGCCGCCCTGGGGCGCGACTATCCCGTCATGTTCGGCACGCTGTTCATCTACACGCTCATCGGCCTCATCCTCAAACTCCTCGGCGATATTACCTATATGCTCGTCGACCCCCGCATCGATTTCGAGGGGAGAGCCGTATGAGTGAAAAATTACCCGCGGGTAGCGCCGAAGCTGCGCGAGCCGCTTGCGGCGGGGGTCAGCGAAGCGAAGGGGGGGAAAGCCCCCCTTCAAAAATAATCTCCCCCATCACCCAGCGCCGCCTGCACGTCTTCCGCCATAACCGCCGCGGCTTCTATTCTGCTGTCCTCTTACTCATCCTCTTCTCCCTCAGTCTCCTCTCCGAATGCATCGCCAACGATAAACCCATCCTCATCCGCTACGAGGGCCGCCTGCTTGCCCCCATTCTCCAGCGCTACAGCGAGCGCGCCACCTTCCACGGCCAGCTGGAAAGCGAGGCCGATTACCGCGACCCGTGGGTGCAGCATGAAATCACCGCCCATGGCTGGATGCTCTGGCCCCCCATCCGCTTCGATTATGCCAGCATCAACTTCGACATCCAGCGCGCACCCTCGCCACCCAGCCGCACCAACCTCCTCGGCACCGACGATCAGGCGCGCGATGTGCTGGCCCGCGTGCTTTACGGCTTCCGCCTCTCCACCCTCTTCGCGCTGGCGCTGGTGGGGCTTTCCTCCGCCGTCGGCGTCACCATCGGCGCGCTCTGCGGCTATTTCGGCGGGACGCTCGATCTGTTCATGCAGCGTTTCATCGAAATCTGGCACGGCATTCCGGTGCTGTTCCTGCTCATCATCCTTTCCTCCATGGTCGTCCCCAATTTCTGGTGGATCCTGGCGCTGATGCTGCTGTTCAGCTGGACCGCCCTGGTCGATGTCGTCCGCGCCGAGTTCCTGCGCGCCCGCAATCTCGATTATGTCCGCGCCGCGCGCGCTCTGGGCGTGCGCCAGCGCACCATCATCTTCCGTCATATGCTGCCCAATGCCATGGTTTCCGTCTTCACCTTCCTGCCCTTCCTCATCACCGGCGCCGTCACCACCCTCGCCTCGCTCGACTTCCTGGGATTCGGTTTACCTTCTGGGTCGCCCTCCCTGGGTGAGCTGCTCCAGCAGGGCAAAAACAACCCCCAATCCCCCTGGCTCGGCCTCATCGGTTTTGCCGCCCTGGCCCTGCTGCTTTCCCTCTGGCTGTTCGTCGGCGAAGCGGTGCGCGATGCCTTCAATCCCCGCAAAATCTACCGGGGGGCCAAATGACAAAAGATATCTTAGGAAGCCGACCGGCGACCCGCGAAGCGGCCGGGGTCAGCGTCAGCGAAGGGGGGGGAAGCCTCCCTTCAGATAATAGACTTCCCCTGCTCAACATCAATAACTTAACTGTTTCTTTTAATGTCGGTCCTGAGGCTGTGAAGGGTGCCAATCTCGCCATCAACCCGGGCGAAATTCTTGCCCTGGTCGGCGAGTCCGGTTCCGGCAAAACCCTCACCGCCCTCGCCACCCTGAAGCTCCTGCCTCCCGAGGCCCAAACCAAAGGCGAAATTCATTTCGAAGGCGAAAACCTATTAGAAAAACCCGATGTCGCTATTGCCAGACTGCGCGGCAGCCACATCGGCATGATCTTCCAGGA
>FTIZ01004984.1_pt2 | contig 16026 bp, 13 predicted proteins | sample 1658381 | NCBI WGS metagenome assembly FTIZ01 (sample SAMEA3914822, study PRJEB12502) | metagenome | biome: forest; material: soil | place: USA | collected 2012-03-12 | depth 0.1 m
GCGTGGGACGCAGACCCAAAAGAGGCGGAAGTTGGTGATGTTGAAAGGATATCAGCCTTCACATCAACCGGCGGATGGTTCTGAGTTTTATACTTGGAAAACTCTGTGTGTGCAACAAGAGTCCATTTGGAACGGGTCCCGCGTCGTCCCGCCTGTCGCGGGCGAACGGAGGCTAAACCGCATTACGATGTGGACCGGCCCGGCCCACCAACCCGCCAACAGGCACAACGCTCCAACCATGTGACCACTGCTGACTTTCCTATTAGGGCGACTGGATCCTGTTCACCCACGAGGGTGGTGTTGATGTTGGCGATGTCGACGCCAAGGCGGAGAAGCTCCTCATCCCCGTCGACCTCACACAATACCCCTCGAACGAGGAGATTGCCGCCGCCCTGCTGAGCAAGGTTCCCGCGGGCATCCACAACGTCCTCGTTGACTTCAGTGAGTCTCACTCTCCATCGACTTATAGGTGCAGCGGCTTACCATTGCTCTCACGCAGTCACCCGCCTCTACGCCGTCTACGTCGACTGCCAGTTCACATACCTCGAGATCAACCCCCTGGTCGTGATCCCCAACGAGGACAAGACGTCGGCGTCGGTGCACTTCCTGGATCTGGCCGCCAAGCTCGATCAAACAGCAGACTTCGAGTGCGGTGTGAAGTGGGCCGTTGCGAGGTCGCCGGCTGCTCTGGGCATCACCGCCCCCACGAGCGCCAACGGCACCGTCAACATCGACGCCGGCCCGCCGATCGAGTTCCCCGCTCCCTTCGGCCGTGAGCTCACTAAGGAGGAGGCTTACATTGCCGAGCTCGATGCCAAGACCGGTGCTTCGCTCAAGCTGACGGTCCTGAACCCCAACGGCAGGATCTGGACCCTGGTTGCCGGTGGTGGTGCCTCGGTCGTCTATGCGGACGCTATCGCCTCGGCCGGCTTCGCCGACGAGCTGGCCAACTACGGCGAGTACTCTGGTGCGCCCACCGAGTCTCAGACATACCACTATACCCGCACCGTGCTCGACCTGATGCTCCGCGCCCCGCTGAGCCCCAAGGGCAAGGTCCTCTTCATCGGTGGTGGCATTGCCAACTTCACCAACGTCGCCAGCACCTTCAAGGGCGTGATCAAGGCGCTCCGGGAGTACGCCAAGGGGCTCAACGAGCACAACGTGCAGATCTGGGTCCGCCGTGCCGGCCCCAACTACCAGGAGGGTCTCAAGAACATGAAGGCGGCGACTCAGGAGCTTGGCCTGAACGCCAAAATCTTCGGCCCCGAGATGCACGTCAGCGGCATCGTGCCCCTCGCTCTGGTTCCCGGCAGGTGGGAGGAGAGCAAGGCGGAGGAGTTCCGGGGTTAAGGGGATGGTGTGGAGCGTGTAGAACTGATATTCGCCTGGCCGTCTGATGATTAATACGGCGCATTTATATCACGGGAAGAAAAGCCCCAATAGAAAGTATAATATATGAGGCGTGTGATGTCACCCAGTTGTGTTGTGCCTGAACCCCAGTCAAGTATGAAGCCATATAGAGTCTCTCTGTGCTCGTCGTCCGCAGTGACAGAGGTTCTCGTCACGGAGAAGGAGTCACGGGGAATCCAAATGTGTAACCCTCTGGCAGCACTGGATTTCCTACACCAATCAACGCAAAAAATCACAAAATATACATCAACGCCGACACGAGCAGCACCCAAACACCCACCTGCCTCACCGTGCCCGCCCCGATCTTCCCCCCGGCGTTGAACTGCCAGCCCGTGATGACGCTCTCGCCGCTGGTGTCCTTCCCCCTATTGGCCGCCCGGATGCAGGCCAACATGGAACTCGTCACATCGTTGTGGCTGGCCGAGTTGTTGAAGTAGCGGCGGGGCACCTCGCACCACAGGTAGCACCCGTCGACGATCTGGACGCGGCTGGGCGCGCAGCAGGTTGTCATGGCGTAGTTGGACGTGTTGGTGCCTGTTGGCACCATGACGTTGATGTTCTGTGGGATGGGCAGGCTTTCTATGGCGGGGATGGCCGAGTTGTCTCCGGGGTATGTTGCGGTTGCCATGGTGAGGCTTGGAAGGTGTGGTTGGTACGAGGGGATGGTGCTCTTGGGTGCGAGGAGGGGGAGGGAAAGCGGAATGACGGAGAGGGCGGGAATGGAAGACACAAGATGTCCGACTTTGAAGATGTTGACTCTTGAAAACACAACTACTACGCAGATAGGCAAAGGGAAAAGGTGAATATGCGGTAGTGATTGTTGTATCGTCGCGTGTGTAGACAGGAGGAGATGGAGGAGATTGGCGAACCGTTGGCGAGAAATATCTCCGCTACTTGGGGATTTCATGGAGTACAAACAATGCCTAGATCATTCATACAAATTACCGGAAGGGAGACGGCGTCTTTCCCGAGGGCACGACTCCAAACCAAGGCCCCGCACCGTGCTGTTGGTTCTCCTGTTGATCAATATCCAGATTTTCCCGGCCTTGGCCAGTTCAAAACTCAGCTAGGGCGGCTGGCCGGCGAGCAAGGCTTCATAGCAACATTAGGCTTCCTTGGACTCAGTGTTAGCCAAGATGGCCAGTATGAGAGTTTCTAGCAAAGAAGCCTAAACCCAGACTCGAGGTATTGGCGGAGATGCGAAGTAAGCTAACTATGGACTTGTTAGGTGCTTCCTCAAAAGCAAGACAGATCTCGATCGAGAGCAATCCGTAGTCTATATCAAGTACATACATCTGTCGAGCCGTTGCTCCTCGCCTTGATCAGTACCGTGACACACGGCAACGCAGGCATCGCACCCCGAAGAATGTCACTTCCGCCCACCTGGTCCTTTGCTGTGCTGGCCATCCTTTTCTTTCCAGTTGCCGTGCTTGTTTGTAAATCCCTTTGTAACCCTTACCTGGTTCTCCGAGATTCAAGCCCTTTGCGTTCGGCCAGGTATGCTGGTAACTTCAGTGCTGTTGTTACAAAGGAGAACCCCCCACGTCTGCTTGCGAAAGCCGTGCATGGCGTTGCCAAGCTTCAAGGAGCTTAGAAGCCACTATCAGCCACCTCCTGTGGCTGTAACACCTCTTTTCCTCTGCCGTGATGTTCTGTTGAGCCACAAACACTCCGCGTAAGGAATAGCAATTTTCACGACACCAAATATCACGAAGAATGGTGAAACCCAGTGAATCCCTGTTAAGCAAGTTGTTGATGTTAGGAAGATCTCTGACTGGGCTGTGCAACGCAGATGCAAGAGCAGGGTAGATATACGCCACCTAGCGGTGGCTTGACGCCTCCTGCGGTTCGACATGTTCGTCTGACGAAACCGGTGAGCCCGGTTGTGCTGCGGAGCTGTTCGAGCCTACTAGTGCGGCACAGCGGCCAATCGAGTACCTAGTTATTGCCCTCGAGCTGAGAATTCGGCGTTGGTGTAGGGCAAGGCTACCTACACAGCCCGCCGTTGCCGCCGAAGCCAATCTCGGGATGGTTAGGGTAGGCTAGGATTCTGTTGGAAGATTGAAAATAGTACATGCCGTGTCGCGACACGTGTTTCATCAGACGCCAGCTTGCTGTATCCTTCCCTAGACCGGATCTTTGCAGTTCAGCTGAAGCCTGATGAATCTTTGGAGATGGTTGATGGCTTGGATCGACGTCCATCCCGCCGCCTCAACCTGTTCCGTCCGTGGAACATAGAATAGGAGGCAGGCAACCTGTCTACCTCGTATCGTTTGTAGCGTATTGATAATATTGATCTTGGTGTTGTCAAGTCGAGCTTATGGAACTGAGTATCAGCGCGCCCCTGTGCCGGGGAGCCCAAAATGCAGGCCAGGCTGAAGCGGAGAGTTTCCTGGGTTTCCAACTCAACTGCGCTCATTGGAGGCCCGGGGTGGTCCCCGGCCCAAGGCGCCCACGCTAAGCTGGCGAAGCTTCTTGCTACTTTGCGCGGATGCGGCTGGTTGCTTTATGAGATGATGGTTCCCCGATTGACCGTCTCCCACCATCAATGCTCCTGCGACTGAGGCTTTTCCAGACTCTTGTCATCATCTATTCATCTTCCACTGTCTCTACAAGGACTCGACACTGAGCTTCACGCCTGAGCCAGGATCTAGCATGCTTTCTGTTGCACGGCAGGTCGTCTTTTGGGCCACGCTGGTGCTCCGGCTTCGGCTCGCCCACGCCGACATCTTCACCAACCCCTCAAACTCAGTGACTGACCTCTCTTTCGCCTACACGGTCGGGGGGACCGTCCAGATCGCGTGGAACTGCTCGCTGGACTATATCACGCTCGCCGTTTCGCACTGGCACGGCGATATCGTGGGCGTGCTGTTGTGTGAGTCTGCCCGGTTGTCGCCGTCTCGCCTGTGCGTTCCACAGCCTTGCTCCAGAGCTTACTGACAAGATGGTACCACAGCCGACGCTCTGAATGCAGGCGTCTTCACCTGGACGGTCGGCCAGCACGACAACATCGACAGCAGCGCCATCGCGGCCAGTTCCAACTTCGTCTTAGGCATCTTAGACCCAAGCAACCCAAAACGGGGAGGCAACAATTTCATCAATGGCGTGTTGTCCAGCAGGGCCTTTGTGATCAAGATGCCACCCTCCCCTTCCTCCCCTTCCTCCTCTTCATCTTCTTCCTCCCCTTCCTCCTCATCGTCGTCACCAACGTCAACGCCAACGCCAACGTCAACGCCAACGCCAACGTCAACGCCAACGCCAACGTCAACGCCAACGTCAGGAACGGCCACAACAAGCACAAGCCTGCTCAGCGCAACAGCGGCCGGAGGGGATTCAGGTTCGGACCTCAGCCATGACGCCAAGATCGGCATCGGTGTTGGCGTCGGCGTCGGTTCCGTACTGCTGATCGGGTGTACCGCCCTGCTCACTGTCCTGTTCCTTCGCCGCCGACGGGCTGCGCCACCAACACATGCAGCCCTAGCCGAACAGTACAAGGTGGGCGGTCCTGGTATACCTCTTGTCGGCTTCATCCCCTCCGATTCGACCGTCGCCCCCTTGCCGCACGCGGGTTATAGCCTGGAACGGAGCCCAGCTCATGAGCTGGCGGCGCAGCAGATCTCGGGGTTGGGGACAGGAACTGGCGCCACCACACGAGGTGGTTAATAGTGGCTGCTAAGCTCCCGAGAGCTTGGCAGCACTTAGGCGCCGACTAGGTGCGCGGGTCCGCGGGTAGAGTACACTGGCCTCGGCTTCCTGAGCCATTCGTTCTTCAACGAACACTAGATTTCTCCTCGATTTGTATTGCTGTCAATATCAAAATGAACCTCAACTATTATAGAGTAACATTATAATTCACTTTGCTTTTGTCAATTTCAAGCTTATTTGTGCTCTACCTCACCACTTAAGGCTTGACGCCTTTAAAATGGATTAGAGAGCCAAGTGATGGTGGATAGTTAGGTTGTCTGTCGATGGGTGCTCTTCTCGACGATCATACGAGGGGTCGATGACCTGGGTAATGAGAGCCTTTGTGGTGGTGGTACCGGAGGGTTCCATCTTTGACAGATGCATCGGAATCTCTGTCTCCCGAAGACCTAGAGGAAAAGAAGGAAAGAACTGGATCCGAATTGGAGGTGGGAGTGGTTGAGACAACGCGTGAGGCGGATCAACAGCTTGAACCTAAGATCTATGATGGCCGTCGCAAGAAGAAGTCGCCCTACCAGCAAGAATTCAAGTGGGCGCGACAACGCGAGAGTCGGCAAGCAGCACGGCAAGCAAAGCAGAACTCCACCGGGCTAAAACCGCCGGGCCCTTGGGCACATCTTCCCCCTATTTACACACGAAACATGTTGTCCCATCGTTTTTCATCAAACCCTCGCTGGTTTTCTTAACACCTCCCGGTAATTGCCTTGCCTACGACGAAAAGGCGCAACTCTGCGACGACGTCTCCATAAGCGCATACTTCGATCTACCCCTGCACGGCATGAGTACCACTCCAGTGCTTGGGGTACGAGATCCCGTTGCCTGTACGAACCAGCCCCAGAGGCTCCCTGGAGGAGGAGCCCCTACCAACCATGCAGGGCCACCAGTTTCTGATTCCTCGCGGGACACAAACAACGTTTGGGAGATGCACGGCCGGTCCCTCAACACCTTGTCCATTCCTGTCATGTCGTCGTCGCTGCCCGGTCTCTCGGGGGCGTCCCTCTCTTTTGCTTTCCGCATGACTCGATATTAGCATCCGAAGGCTATCAGAGCTTGTGCTGTCGACTTTGTTCCCACAAATGCAGACGTACGACAGACCGCCTGGGTCGGTGCACGCTTGGAGGTGCTTCCGATGTTTGTTTTTGGGTTCTACCCAGCCACAGCGGCACAGTCACCCCCCGCGCGGTTGCTTTTTTGCATACACTCCTCAACGTGTGCGGTGGGCTTACGGAAGTACATTGAAAGTTGACGGAAAAGGGGAGGGATGGAGAGGGAGAGGGTGGAAAAGCGTGATCTGTATCATCTTACCTGCTTCGGCAGATACATTGGTTAGATCAATGTCAAATATCCCACTAGGTTCCTAGAGAATGTGCCTTGTATTTTTTCCCGTCCTTTATATATACATACCCACCTAGCCTGAATTGTACCGAGCCCACAACTCTATGATCTGTCTCTGATGTGCATATCTGCCATGTCGTACCCGGCGCGCCTCGTCGCGCAAAAATGCAACCCTCCAGCCCCTCTCCAGGGCTACAAGCCTAAATACCTATCATCAACGCCCCGTGAATTCATAACGACCTTGATCGAGTGCATTAAACCATCCATCATTCGCTCCACATGCTTGAGATCGCTTGCATCTTGCAAGTTGTCCATCATTAGCGTAGGGAGACACCTCCCATCGGCGCCATTCATCCGTGGCTGCTGTGTCCTGGGCTTCGCCTTCTTCCTATCTATCAGCTGACGCAGCATGGTCAGCCCGGCTGCGACCTTGCGCAACCCGATCATGCGCAGCGACCCCAGGAGCAGCTCCTTATCGTCCCCGCACACTTCAAACTCGCCCACTAGTATGGGCACACCACCGCCGCCGCAACTGCCTGCTCCCGTTCCGGATCGGTTCTCCAGGGGCGATGACGATTCCCGGCTGCGTATCCCATCATCCCTGAACTCGTCTTGCGTGAACCCCAAGGAGCCCCCTCCATCGCTCGTGGCCTGCCAAGGTAGCTGCTGGATCTGCGACACGACGGTCCGCAGACACATGACTAGGAGCAGTATCACCTCGTGGTCGTGGTTGTCGAGTGAATCGTGGCATTCCGTGACGGCCCTGCAGGCTTCCCAAGCCTCCTGTGCGTTTTGCAGCACGGTGTCCACTGGCAGCCCCCCAGCGCTACTGCTGCCGTTGTGAAGCAGGGTGCTGGATGGGCGGTGCAGCTGGGGCCGCTTCAGGGAGCACAGCAAGTCCATGTGTCGCTGCAGACAGGAGCACTCCACGGCTCCTCCTGCTCCGGCCCCGGCCTCGGATGGCGGGGCCGTATCCAGACCCTTCAAGCTGGGCTCCACGAAATCGCCGTAGCTGCAGGGTGGCGGCCCGTAGGCAGCGGCCAGCCGCGAAACGTCGTCCGTGGCCGAGACGGACGGCGTGGGTGGCTCAATGGAGAGCGGCCAGCCTTTTTGTGTCTCGCCACATAACATCTGGTTTCTGGCGTCGAAGAAGGATGGGATGTCTTGGGGGCTTGGAGCCCACGAGAGCACTGCTGCATCCATGTCGCCGCCGTCGTCCAGGCCGAATGGGTCATGGCCTGTGGAGTGCATCGGAGGCATGCTGTCCGCCAGATCTGGGGGGGTTGGCCATCCCGGTAGCTCCAGAGTGTAATGTCGTTGATGGCGCGGTGGTTGGTGTTGTTGTTGGTTGATGATGTCGGTGGCCGTTGCCGTGGCTGTGGCTGTGGTGAGTGGCCACGGGTCTGGCGTAAATGCCCGCTTGTCTGCTGGAGGGGACAGCCAGAGGATGGTGTCGGTGGTGGTCGGGTGTCTGCCGCCATGGGGCGCAGAAATGAGAGGTGCCGGGGCCAAGATGTGGCCTTTGGGAGGTTGCCTGTTCTTGGCCCCCTTTGGTCGACCAAGGCGGTTGGAAACGCCGTAGTCACAAGGGGCATCGGAATTGGCGCAGTTCCGGCAAGGATTGCCGCCGGAGCAGCGTACCTTGAGCTGGCGGCAGCAATTGCAAGCGGATCGGAGTCTTGGAGCAGCGGTCTGAGTATTACTACTACTCTGTTCGTCGAGAACCATGGCGTTTGTCGGGGATGGGCTGGGTGCAACGCACGTGGGATGCGGCGAAGTAAGGCTGCTCCAGTTTGCCAACACTGCCAATACTTGCCAATGCTCGCCAAGTCCTTCGGTGCAGACGGGAGTGAGCTGCCAGGGCTCTCCTCCTTATGAGGTGTGGAATATCAGACGACGGGCGACTCCGGCTAACTGGGGACATCTTGGCGGTCACAGCTCGAAATAATCACCATGTGGCCGATGCTACGTGTGCCCCTCAAGCAAACATGCGATTCCAACAACTCCGTGTACAGGACGTCGTATCTGACAACAAGGCGGTGGGCGCGATCCACAGATACCGCTGCGCCGCATACTATGTATGCAATATGCACAAGGCATCGCGAGAGTGCAACACAAAGTGGAAAAAAACAAGACCAAGTGGGGACGTGGTGTTGCACTCCGTCGGAGCTGTCTGGATTTAGGGGGTTTCAGCAAGGGTTGACGAACCCCTAAAATGCCAATGGTTCTCGCGTCTGCTGAACCTGTTTGTCGATCCCCCAGCCGAAGTGGACTCGGGAGGAGCTCTGGTCGGACGAAGCTGGCTCCGTCTGATGCTGCCTCCGATGCTGCTTATCTGACCTCCTGCCCTATGCAGTACTGTTTCTTCCCTAGATCGAATAGAAATCCTCCTTCGTAATTCTCTGCTTCTGACCCCTACACAGAACCGTTCCCTCTCAGAGCCTCTATGGATTGACACTCGAGGCCGCGCGGGAGCCCGAGTCCCTATCCAGAGCCCCTGTCTTCTGATGATTCGCAGTCAAGCCCCGCCCGGGCGCTGCCGCCCAGCCCCTGACACCCTTGGCGCTTCCATGGCCCGAAATGACCTTCGGAGCAAGTCACGGCAGATGCAACTCTTTCCCAAATACACCGAACTTTGCACCGGTGAAGATGCATCGAGATCCAAACTTCGCTTAGTAACTCCTACTTTGGCATGGAGGTGGGGACGTGCCAGTGACGTATCCTGTCACTTGCGTCTGTCTACGACCGTTTTGTGCCGAGGTAGGATTCGTCGGCCAAACGTCAAGGGTTGATGGGAGGGGGGCTTGCTCCCATGTCCGGGACTGCCCCGGCTCGGCTCGAAGCTTAACCTTAAGCTCGACAGGGGCCCGGGGAAGCCGGCAGGGAGCCCGCGCTCCATGCCACCGTCGGCTGTGTGGGCCGAATGGCCGCCGTCGCCAAGGACATCGCGGGCTCGTGGTTGTTGCCGACGCTCCAGGGTTAGGGCAAGTGTAAGATGACCAGCCGGATTTGTCCTTGGGAGCTCGGGTCGATGCCTCACCGGTGATAGCTCTGCCCACGTTTCAGGGCCAGACATCATACGACACTAGCTGGGACACTTGATGGTTTCTGAACACGGGGTAGTATTGCCTGACTCACTTACCCTGGCAGACATACAGCATGATGGATGTATTCGAAGGTGGAGTTGGGCCATCAAGCCACATGGCAAGTAGAGGACCGAAGTCGTCAGGGTACGGTACCACCGGGTTACTTTATCATGTGAAGGTGCCTGGTTGATAGTGGAACTGCTGCAAGAACTCCATGTCGGCACTGAGGCATGCTACAGCGGCACATGGCGAACCAAGCATGCTGCCCGCCCACGTGTCTCGGCCTGTGACACGCCCGCTTGCGACCTCTGACCTGGAAGTTGCTAGCTTTCTGAGACCATTCTCATGTCGGCTTTGAGGTGGCGGGCAGACAATTAGCCGACCGCGTACAGTCCGTGGGACCGGCATGAGGCTGGTGAAAAACGGGGTCTCAGCCTGGAATCGATGACACAGTCACACGGAGTAATGTGGGGACGTGAGAAGTTGGCATTGGGCGTCATTTCTATGGCCCAGGTTACGAAATGCTGCGGTAATAACATGACTGTCTATTGTGTTGCTGGGCACTAGATCGCAGAAAAAAGAACGAAAAAAAGGAGTAAAACGAGAAAATAGGAGAGGAAAATACACGCCCGGCTAGTCGCCATGGCGACGCCACGAGAATCCAGCCCGAACCCTGAGGTTTTTCACGACTTGTCAGGGACCAACTACAGCGAAATTTCCATGCTCGTGATCGGTGGGCGGAATTTCTCGATCAGCTGATGGAAGGAGGAGCGGCGGGTGTGGCTGGTCTGAATCGCGCCCACGACAGTGTTACTGAGGGCCTCGGCCACCGGCGCCACCTCCTTGGGCTCTGCTACGGCATTCCTGCGGGCCTTTACCGCACCGGCCAGTTCCTCAAGAATCGCCTCCGTTTCCTCCCAGCCCACACAGCCGTCCGTGACGCTCACGCCGTATTCGAGGCCAGAGATGCCGCAGACCGGAATATCCTGCCGTCCTGTTGCCGCCAAATCGCGTCAGCAGGGTGTCTTACAGTGCAAGACGAGAAATCTCTGGCAACATAAACTCACCAGGCCGGATGTTGCTCTCAATCATAAGCCCTGCGACGGGCGCGCCGGCGGCAACCTGGCGACCCACGCAGGCCGCGACCTTGCCCTGGTTGCGGTAGTCTTTGGACGAGTTCCCGTGGCTACAGTCGATAACCAAGCGAACAGGTTTGCCGGCTTTGGTCATGGCATTCTGTGCCTCCCGAACGTGCTCCGAGGCGTAATTGGGACCGTGTTTGCCTCCGCGAAGAACGACAAAGGTGTCTGGGTTGCCGGGGCTCACCTTTTGGACGAGACCGCCATCTTCGGACACACCAAGAAGAGTGTGTTGCCGCTCCGATGACTTGATAGCATCGATGGCTACGCCCAGGGACCCGTCGGTGCCGTTCTTGAAACCAACCGGGAAGGGCACATCGCTGGCCAGCTCGCGATGCGTCTGGCTTTCCGTCGTACGGGCCCCGATAACACCCATGGCAAGCACGTCATCGAGGAAAGGAATTACCAGGGGGCTGAGCATCTCGGTAACGACGGGGAGGCCCAGCTCGGCCACGCGGACCATGATGTCTCGTGAGGCGCGCAGGCCTTTGTCGATATCCGAGCACTGCGACTGGGTCAGGTCGGGATCGTGGACGAGACCCTTCCAGCCAACTGTTGTGCGTGGCTTCTCAATGTAAACCCGCATGGCAACCAGGATCTCGCTCTTGTGCTTCTCGGCTGCTGCCACCAGCCGCTTCGCGTAGTCCATCCCGGCGGCTGTGTCATGGATGCTGCAAGGGCCAATGATCACGAGCAGGCGTTCCCCGAGGCCGCTGGGAGAAAGCGCATGTTTGATGGCCTGGCGTTGTTCCTCCACATTGCGAAAAATGTCCGCCCGCTTCGAGAGTGTTAGTGGGAAACCCAAAGATGTCCGGAGGGGGCTTGGAGACAAGCATCAAGACAGCACAGATCAAACAACACGCGGCTACGTACTAGAGGCAGCTCGGATTTGAGCACCGCAGGAACGAGCTTCATGGTCAAGGGAGAGGCCATGGGAGATACCGTTAATTTTGTCAGGGACAAGGAATGGGTCTGAACTCGGAAGTGACTTGGGTGGCCCGGCTCTTGTCAATGCTGCTGTTCTGTGAGAGAGGGGTTTTGTTCAAGTTCTTGTACGTCTTGAAGTTAACAAGGCACCTCGGTGTATTTTCTCCCACAGCCTTGCTTGCTTTCTCAGACAGTCCAACAACTCTATGACCCGGAACTCGCCGACGAGGCTGATGATGACCCGCCCATCCCTGGCACGCGTTACGATTCAGTGCGCAGCAGCCGCACGCGGTTGACGCCTTCCAGAACATGCCCCACGCAGTCATGGAACAATACGAGGAGATTCCTCTTTCCGATGCTGCGCTTCTGGTGTCACATCGAACTTTCGGCCAGCCCGATTCCATGTCGAGTCGGGGTGTGTGGCGCGCCGTTGCGGAGATCGATGCGTCTCTGCCGCAAAGCTGCATGGAAGTAACTCGGAACAACAATAAGCTTCCGCCGAGGCACTGGTCGTGGCATGCGGGCCAATCAGGAGCCGAAAACGGCGCCTCAAGCAATCTCTGATCTCTGCACTGTAACGCTACGAGGTATCTGTGCATATTAACTCAACCATCCGGGCGTAACCGGCCCACCCATCGCAGACTTTTTAGGTCGCAGGCAATGGATTGGACCGGAGATTATTCCGGAATGTTTTTTAATTTTCAATGTGGACTCTCCGAGATGGAAGCTCCCTACCATGTACCACTCTGAAACCCGGATTTCCATGTGTCTTTCTCGGCAATTACCTGCGTGGCGTCCAGTTGTACCTGACGCCAGCAAGATTTGGCGAGTCAGCACGGAGGAATGTCTCGTCCCCGGCGATGTTCCTGTAACACCAAACACGCTCGAAGAAAATCACCGCAAAGATAGGTTAAGTAAGCGAGCGAGAGAGAAGCATGAAGCGAACAAAAGAGATGACATGGGGCCGTTGTCATCGAATTTTCAGGACGGTGCGTGGGGGTGGGGGGTCTGGCAAAACCGTCGAGACACCATCACCGCGCGGAAGGATTGGTGAGAAAAGTAAAGTAAATATCGAGTCTTAACGGCATCATCATCTCGGCGTCTAGTGTCTATCCTGTCTGGTCGTACAACACCCTGTCCCTACGCGGCATTGACCAACTGCCTACGGCCTGCTACCCTGGCCAAACATCCCCATCTTCCTCAGCTTCGGGCCCCAGTAATAAAAAACAGTCGGGAGCGGCGTGATGGCCAGACACAAGAAGGTCAGGAGCAACGTCCCCCACTCGTAACCCAGCCGCTTGTAGAGCCCGTTTCCAATGAAAGCGAAGATGCAGCCCAAGACACTGCGGCTCACAGTCACGGCGGCCAGTGCGCTCGCCGCGTAAGTCTCGAACGAGTCCACCATGTACGTTGTCACGCAGATGTACGTCATCAGCATGCCGGTGGAAAACACGGCGGCACCAACAAGAGGTGCGATCCAATGCACATCTTCCCGGGCCGTCAAGGCGAAGATGAGCAACCCGGCGGGGACAATGCACGCCCCGAGTTGCATGAAAGGCATCCGATATTCTGGTGCCCTCTCGTCCGCCTCCTGTCCGGGTCCGTTTCGTCTCGCCGCCCTCTCCTTCATGCTGACAAAAGTGCGGTTGAGGAACGCTGCGCTGAGGAGGGCACCAGCTACGGAACCCAGGCCGACTCCGAGGTAAGAAAGCCCAGTGAGCGCCTCGGGCCATCGGTATGACGGAAGACCGTACAGGGGCTGAGAAGAGAAGAGCAGCGGGAGAGTAACCATGTGCAGGTAGAGGATGCCGTAGATGCTTTTGTCTCGCCGTCAATGCTACTCTTTGACGGTTGTGGGGAGAATAGAAGTGAGACTCACACTGCCATGTATATGCTCATCGCAGCACAAACTGGTGATGTAAACAGCATCGTCGCCGCACGAGTCATGGTCCGCAGAACCACGCGGCAGCTGGATCGAGGAACGGCCGCTGTCTTCTCGGATTCGCTTCGATACCGCATATCTCCAGTCGACTTCCGCAGGCTAGCCGCTTTCTGCTGCAGAAGGAATGGCGCAAAGGTCTCGTGCAAGAAAAACACCGAAGCCAGGCTGGTCAGCCCTGCGGCAATGGCCATGATCCACGCCAACCATCTCCAGCTTCCCGTCCCGCGGAGGATGAAGCCCCCAATGACGCCCCCAATGGCGGATCCGCCTGTCGGACCGAAGCTGTAGAGTGCCTGGGCGCGCCCACGTGTCTCGGGACTGAACATATCTCCAATGGTGCCACCGCCGATGCTCGGTCCCGCCGATCCCGCCATGCCGGCGAGTAAGCGGAAGACAGTGAGGGCAGCGATGTTCGGAGAGACGGCACAGCAGATGTTGAAGATGGTGAACATGGCAAAGCATGACAAGTAAATCACCCGTCTGCCGTACAGCTCTGACAGTGGTGCCAGGTAGAGGGGTCCCAGGCCAAATCCAAGCACGAACAGAGCCGTCGGGAGCGTGGGCGTGTACTCGTCCGTCAGACCGAAGTCATCAGCGACCGCCTGGCCTGAAACAGCCAGGATGACTGACGCCATGGGCGAGAGGGTAGCTTGGATACTAATGAGCAGCACATTGCGCCATTTCATCACCGGCGTCCAGTTTCGCGGGTGCTGCGGATCTGCTGGGCCTTCCCATGTCCGTTGCCTGCCAGTTAGCCGCCGTCTGTCTTCAAGTCCCAACGCAGTGGCCGGACGCGTCTGCAAACCCAAGGCTGGGACATGACTCACTACTGTGATAAACTCGTCGTCCGTATCAATTATGCCGCCGCAGCTAGGGTTCATGTCCCCCATTGTCGAAGCTGCAAGGGTCTGTACCAGGGAACTAGGGTGATGTATGGTCTAGTCGAAATGTAGATTGGAGATCACATCTGCGACCTCACCGCCGACGCAAGACAGAGTTCCTACAAGGTATAGTATGGAAGTGAGCTGTGGAGAGTTCCACATGTTGCACAGAAGCTCGTTGACCGGAATGCGCCGCATTGTAGGAGACCCGAAACTCGCCGAGTGGCACTCCAGGGGGCGGCTGACCCACCACAAGCGAACCTCGCCCTCCGATTTGGTATTTTGTTCCGGACCCAGTGTCTGCCTTGCCTCTACTCCTTCCACGGAGTAAGACGGAGTTTTCCGAGTATACCGTGAAGTTGTGTCGTGGTCGGTGTACGAGATATGCGGCATCCAACATACGGCTAACGTCGGTGCCCGGAATAGGGGCTGGGGCAGCACTGATTGCCCAGGATAGTCTCAGCCGGGTGCACAGGGCAGCTGAGCGCCATCGAGGCGAGATAACTGAAGGAAGCCAGCATGGTGCTGTTGTATTGTAGGACCCCTAGCAAAAAATCGGAACGGATATCTAAGCCCGTAGCTCCCAGGGGTTCCCTCAGCTAGAGAGTAGACGCGCACGCCTGTAAGTCTCTACCGTCTACCACCATGGCCCCTCCGGTAACAAACATTCTCGACGTCTTGGTCCGCGCTGCCCAAACCGCCCCGGACAAGGGACTTTCTATTTACCCTCACGGCCAGACCAAGACAGCACCACACCGAATCACATACCCCCATCTTCTCCGAGAGGCCGTCGCCTTGTCACAAGTCGTGAGAAACATCCCTGGCCTCACACCCGAAACCATCATCCTCCTCCATCTCGACTGCCACCAGCACAATGTGTTGTGGCTATGGGCGACGATCGCCGCGGGCCTCGTCCCTGCCATCTCCACTCCTTTCACAAATGACCTGGAGCAGCGCCGAAAGCATCTCCTCCATCTCAAGGGGGTACTCCAGGACCCCATCGTGATCACTCGTCAGGGACTCGTGTCCGAATTCGCCGTTGCCGAAGGTTCCATGCGGATATTCATCGTTGAAGACCTGGAAAAGGACAAGGATGCGTTGCCGGAGCGAGTCCGAGTCAATGTGGACTGCCCTCACGCCTTCTCCAAGACGGACAACGACCTGTTCGCCCTCATGTTGACCTCGGGCAGCACTGGCCATGCGAAAGCCGTGAGCCTCCGTCACGGGCAGGTCATCACGGCACTGCTCGGGAAATCCCGCTACCACAGGACCAACTACCACGACGTTTTCCTCAACTGGATCGGCATGGACCATGTCGCCAACCTCACCGAGATCCACCTGCACGCCATGATCTTGGGGGCCGAACAGGTGCATGTCCACGCCGTCGATCTTCTCGCCCGGCCCATGACGTTTCTCAACCTGATAGGCAGACACCGGGCCAGCTACACGTTTGCGCCCAATTTCTTCCTGGCCAGCGTCAAGAAGGCCCTCGAGGGGTTCACCCCTTCCCCGGCCGACCCACTCCCCAACCTGTCGTCCTTGAGGGCGCTGATCTCGGGCGGAGAAGCGAATTCGACCGCTCTGGCTAATGCCCTATCCGAGCT
>FTIZ01751767.1_pt1 | contig 16005 bp, 12 predicted proteins | sample 1658381 | NCBI WGS metagenome assembly FTIZ01 (sample SAMEA3914822, study PRJEB12502) | metagenome | biome: forest; material: soil | place: USA | collected 2012-03-12 | depth 0.1 m
CACTTCGGATACATCTACGGGCTCGCCGTCTTCGGCTCCTTCCTCCTCCACGGCATCCTCTCGCTGATGGCGCCACCGACCACCCCAGACGCCGGCCCCCCGTCCTACCCCGGCGCGACGCCGTCCTACGCCCCCGACCCCGCAGCCTCCTCCGCCTCTGGCCGCGGCAGCAGCAGCAACCCCAACCCGGGCAGCAACCTGACCTTTGCCCGCTCGTCGTCGGTGCTGGGGTACTGCCTGCTGCCGCTGGTGGCGACCAGCCTGGTGGGAATCTTCCTGCCCATGGACAAGCCCGTGGGGATCACCCTGACGACGGCCGCCATCATGTGGTGCACGTGGAGCGCGAGCGGCATCTTCTGTGCCGTCGGCGGCATGCGGGGGATGCGCGCGCTCGTCGCGTATCCGCTGGCGCTGTTCTACGTCGGCTTCGGCATCATTGCCGTGTTTAGCAGCCGCGGGAGTGGCGCGTTTGTCAAGGCGGCGGTGGCGGGGGCGGTATAGGATGGGTTTGTTGGTCAGAGGGGAAGGGCGAGGTGTAGATGAGGGTGCTATGTATGTACAACAAGTACAGTCAGGCAGACAGAGGCGGTGATAGTACATCTAAGCTGTGACTCGTTGAAAAGGGAACAAACAGGCCGATGTTCACACTCTGGTAGATCCTCTCTCTGCTCCTCAGCTAACCCAAAATTAAGCCGACAAGACCTCGCAGCAGACTAATACTTTAAAGAACAGCAGACTCAAGAGTCCCGTGTCTACACAGTCGATAATGCATGCCAGCCTGTCTCTCCTATCACGCCAACTCTCCCGGCGTGCCATATCTCCTCCCGGCGTGCCAACACTCCATCGGGCCAGCTCTCCGTCGTGGCAACCTTCCTTCGTGGCAACTTTTCTTCGTGCCATCTCTTCTCCCTTCGTGCCATCTCTTCTCCCTTCGTACCATCCCTTCTCCCTTCGTACCATCTCTTCTCCCACCGGCCCATCTCTCCACCCATCGTGCTAACCCTTCTTTCATCGTGCCAACCTTCCTTCATGCCAACTCCATCACATTATCACATTACCACGTCGCTTCTTCTCACTCCTGTCCATCCCACCAGCATTTCACACAGCAGCAGCAGCAGCAGCACAGGGAGAATAAACCCATAAAAATCAACTCAAGCCGCAACACGCAGTCCATTCATTCCTAAGCCTCTGAGAAATAGCCCAGCCCAGCCATGCCATCCCAAAGAACGCTTTACCGAGCCGAGCAAAGCCAGTCAGCCATATTACCCATAATCCGCATGCTAGTATACAGCTCGGCGGCGAACAGAGAACAAAATGAGGAATTGCCGTGCCATATGACGCGTGTGACGAGCCCATTGCCCCAATCCTTGTGCCTCTCCTGTGCTGTCTGTCCTGTTCGTCCCAGACCCAGACCAAAGACCGTACGCGAGACAGAGAACACAGAGCACACGCGCAAATGCGGAGAAAAAAGGCCAGCAAAACAAAAGCAAAGCAAAGAATAGGATGAGAAAAGAGCAAAAAAGAGAACAAATCCTATTAGTGGCCCAGGTACCTTAAGTAGGTCAAGGCCCAAAGAGACAAAGAGAGCCTCGCCGACATATCAAGGCGCGGCGAGACGCAAGACCTCCGATGTCTCCAACCAACCAACCATCCATCCATCCATCCATTTTTAATCATCACCCGCAACCCATCCGCGCGGGAAACGGGGCCAAGCAAGACGACAGGCAGAACAAGAAAACCCCGGCGCAAAAAAATGCCTCTCTCTCTCTCTCTTTCCTTCAATGCCATGCCACGCAGATCGATGCGATCCAACCCAAGCCAGCAACTCTCACCCTCATCAACACACTCCAGTGTTTCACTTCTTCTCCGGTAGCGCCCCCACAATGCCATACTGCCCCCCCGCCCCAGCAAACACAATCTTGCGATCCCGGATCGCACTGTTATCAATCTTCGTCGGCACAACAATATCATCCGTGGTCCCCTGCCCCGTCTGATAGTTCGCCGAGAACCCCCACGAGTACACCTCGCCCCCCTTGGTAATAGCAAAGGAGTGGTCCGTCCCCGCCGCGACATGCACCACGTCCGTGACGCCCGGCACCACAGTCGGCACGAGCAGGATGCGCGGCTTGTTGCGTTCGTCCCAGAGGGTGTTGTCCTCGGAGAAGGACTGCGAGGGCTGGCCGACCTGGTGCCCGTCGATGCGGCCCCAGGTGAGGAGCTCGCCCTTGCGGGTGCAGGCGAGGGAGTGGTGCTCGCCGCCGGCGATGTCGACGATTTCGTGCGGCGCGAGGGAGGTGATGAGCTGCGGGCGGAGGATGAAGCCGCCGTCCTGGCCGGCCTCGTCCTCGACGCCGAGCTCGGCGTAGTTGTTGAGGCCCCAGCCGATGACGCGCGCCTTGGCGTCGACGACGAAGGAGTGGTAGGAGCCGCAGGCGACTTTGGTGGCTTTGGCGCGGCCCGGGAGGGCGCCCACGCCCGTGGGGTAGAGGGCGGCGGAGTCGTCGCGCTCGAGGAGCCGGCGGGCGAGCTGCGCTTGCTGGCCTGCGCCCCAGGCGTAGATCTTGTTCTTCTCGTCGAGCGCGAGGATGTGGTTGAGCCCGGCGGCGAGCTGCTTGATCTTGGAGAGCTCGGGGACGTGCGCGGCGGTGCGCTGGACCAGGACGCTCTTGCTGAAGCCGAGGATGCCCTCGTTGCTCTGGAAAATTTGTGTTAGATTGTGCGGGAGAGGTTGAGGTGGATGCGCAGACTTACCCTGAATGTGCCCCATCCGTAGACCTGGCCGGTTGTGGTGAGGGCAAACGTCGCGCTGTCGCTGGCGACGACCTGCACCCACGTGGTGTTCTCAGGCACGTCCGAGGTGTCGACTTCGGCAGGGGTGCTCTCCTTGGGGTTCATGCCGGTGTCGTCCTCGTCGTCGGATTCGTCCTCGTCTTCCACGTTCCGCAGACCGCCGTCCCAGGTGGTGTCGCGGCCGAGGGCGCCCTGGTCGTTGACGCCCCACGTCAGGATCTTGTTGTCTTGGGTCAGGGCGGCAACGTGCATGCCACCGCAGGCGACCTGGACGACGCCCTTGAGGTTATGGTTGAGGCGCGGGCGCTTGACGTCGATGGGCTTCTTGCCGTCGACGCGGACGCTGCCGAGGCCGAGCTCGCCGGCGGTGCCCTCGCCAAAGACGAAAATGTCCATGACCTGGCTAGGGACTTCGTTGATGGCCTTGAGCTCGCGCGCGACGCGCTTGGGCGCGGCCTTGGGAGCAGCCACCTTTCTCTTCTTCTCCGGGGCGGCCGGGGCCTCTTCCTTTCTCGCGCGTTTAGTGCCGCGCTCGCCGTCGGTCTGGACATCGCCGGCGACGTCGTTGGCAACCTCCTTGTCATCCTCTTCGTCGCGCTTGCGCTTCGCGCCGTTGACTTGGGGGGCGGCCGCCGCGTTCTCCTTGTCGGATTCTTCGGCGGCCTTGGAAACCTTCTTCTTGGGCGCGGCGGCTTTCTTGGGGGCAGCGGCCTTCTTGGGAGCCGCTGGGGCTTTCTTTGTTGTGGCTGCAGCAGTCTTCTTGGCCGGAGCGTCCTTCTTGGGAGCGGCGGCCTTCTTTGGGGCTGCGGTCTTGGTAGCAGGTGCCTTCTTGGTGGCAGCACCGGCGGCGGCAGCGGTCTTGGTCTTCTTGGTGACCGTCGCGGTCTCGGCCGCCGCGGCGGCAGCTCTCTTAGGAGGCATCGTTGGCTGTGTGGTTCGATGCGAGGAATGGAGTGGGAATGGGGTGGAAGGGACGCAACAAGAGTCGCGAAAACTAGTTGACGCAAGCGAAAGGTCGCAATGCGCGAGGGGAAAATGCAACTTGGTCAAACGGAGCAGCTGCCGTCACGAGGATGCAGTTGTTGACTGAGTTGTTGACAGAGTTGGAGTTTTGCGAGATGCAAGCGTTGGGTGAAAGAGGCCGAGGAATTTTAACATGCCAGGCGCGACTTTTTTGGGCTGCAACCCGAGTTTTTGTTTTGGCCCGGGGGACGGCCAGCGCAGCGCCTCAATAGGCAACGCGGGGTCCCACAATACCGCATCCGGCGATTGTTCTTGTTCGCGCCCCCCGAGGTCAAAAGTACTTTGAGGCATTGGGAACTCAGACAATAAAATCTGCTTTCCATTCACTTGGCATTGTAGATTCCCCAATTGGCACCATTTGCCCTGCCCTCGACCCGATTCTCGAGTCCGCGCCCTCACCCCAATTGTCGTTCGGGGCTTCAATGAGCTCATAGGCCCAGTGCGCCGCAGGTACCCGGGAACCCCTGTCCGTGCCAAATCCCTGGGTGAATCTGAATTCTGCCAGGGCGGTGGGTGATCAAGCTCCCCTGTTGTGTGCTGCTGCGGTTGCATTCGATCCGGCCGAAATCTCCGGATGGCAGGCCCACTTTTGGCCATTGTCGCACCACAAAGAAGAGGATGGATGATGGATGGGAGCATCGGCGCGTCGTGGTTCATTCATTACCATTCCCACAGGAATGTTTGACTGTTGCCAACAACTGCGCCGCCCGCTAATTCGAGACTGCTGGCTCTTGGAGAATGTCTCCCTGGTATCTGTCCTCTACTTCCGTCAGCGCTGAGGTGGTCCTGCGCCGCGCCACACGGGAATGATGAGACGAGATCAGGCCACCAGCGTCAAAAGACCATCATCCTCTGCGAATTCGAATGCCATTATACGCTGCGTCCTAGCATGATATTGTGCATGGGTATCAGTCTAAGTATCGCTGATCCCTCCACCGCAAGCACTTGCAGCTCACTTCCCGATACATCTTGCGCGCGCGGTTGAAACAGATACAATGCACTGGCTTGTTCGTTACGCATGGCTTCCCTCTGGCCATACCATCCAAACGTCGGTGCCACATCTCGGCCTGATCCTTATCTTCCGGGGTTTCAACTGGAAAGCGGCACACCGGGGTACAGCCAGAGAAGATCGGGGTATAACCAGCATAGATCGGGGCCCACGCCCGCATCCTGTTGCTGGCTCGAGGGTTGACACGAAAAAGGGGGGGGGGGGTTGGACGGCCGCCCGTGAAGCCGGTTTTGTTCACATCAGAAATGCCGGGCATAATGCTGCCCAACGACACCAGGTTCTTGATGAGTCCCCCGCCGCTCGGAGCATTACGAGTGGTGTCGTTCACGGCCGGCTTCTCTTCGCCGTTCGGCAGCCCGTTCGGAAGCCCGTTCGGCAGCCCGTGCTCGGGCTCGACTGCATTTGCTGCTTGGTCCATGTTGTTCGCTGCACCGTTGACATTGGCAACACCGTCCATCGTCGGATTCGTATTCGCTCAATTCGCAGAGATTCGTAACAAGTCCACCGTTGCCCTCCCAAATGTCCTCCGCCGCCCCAAATGCCAGAACGCCAGCCCAAATGTCTCAACGCCGTTCCCTCTAACCGTAGATCGACAACGCCTCACGCCTGCGCTAGGAGAGAGGGTGCAGATTTATGCCTTGGTGGTGAAGTCCGTCTCGTGCTCAGCGGGGTTGAAACCACCATCCGCAGGCTTGGAGCAGTTGCAGGTGCCTTTCACGCCGTCAGTCACTTGTCATTCCCCGTCTCGGCGTCGAAGAGGTACTCACCCGTGATACGGCAACCACAGTTGCAGTCTTCGCCACACGCGGACTTGTTCTCGGAAGCGGCGCGGTCGCAGTTGCACTGGCCGGCAGGGCGGGAGCGGCACGAGCAGCGGTCTCCCTCGACCGAGTTCTCGGTGCTGGCCTTGTCACAGTTGCACTGGAGCGCTGACTGCTTGCCGCAGGAGCAGGTGGCTTGCTGGGCTATGGCGGGAGGAAAAGAAGGAGTCAGATATGTGCTTAGTCTTGATGAAAGAGACAGAAAATAAAACAAAATGAACCGGTTGTCTTAGGAAAGCCGTTGGGGCGGTGGTGATAGGACGATGCTTCGCTCTCCGCCGGGAATGATGGAGATGCGGGTTGGGAAAAAGGGATTGGAATTGGGTTGGGCTCGCGAATATGAACTTACCACAGACGCACTCGGCGCTCTTGCCGCAGCAGGTGGCAGGCTTGGAGGCCATTGCTGTTTGTGTTTGGGGGTTGTTGTTGAGAAGTGGGTGATGGAAGTGGAAGAAGGATCGAGTCCAAGGACTGCAAGTGAGGAATGGGTGAATGTGAATGTGTTGAGTCGAGGTTGCGGATGCAGGATATCAAGACGTCGTTTTCCCAGAGGAAGGATGGGGAAGCCAACTTATACTCCTTCCAGCTGTTGGTTGACCCGAACACAAAGCTGCAAACAGCTGTTGGCGGCGAGGCTGCAAGCTGAAACTGTGGGTCCCAACGGCGGAACTGGGCCAGGCACAACCAAATCGGGCCACTGAGAGCTGCTTGATTGGCTGGCTGTGGAGCCCCCGACCAATGGGGGAGGACGTATTTCACATCACCGTTCCTGCTGACACGGCTGAGTCTCGCCTTCGAGCCCCATCCGGTTTTGGTGAGGTCAAACCGCAACCCGCCATTGGTCCCTGGGCCCTGGGTGGTGCCTGAAGTCGTCGAAGGGTCTCGAGAATTGTGGAACGACTTGCCAGTCGGGACATGGACCGCCGACCGTATCTTTCCAAGCAAGGAGGAGGCACTCTCCCCTTGCTGTGTGGTGGTGCCTGGACTTCTGACAATTCGCTCACCGTTCGGGGCGCTGTAGTCGCATGTGCCACAGGAGCAGTTCGAGTGTTATTTTTCGCCGTCTCGCCCTGTTCGTGCCGCCCGAGAGCCCGAAGCGAACGTAAACCCCCAACATGGACGGCAGCTGGATGGAACTGGAACTGCGGCCCCTCACTCCTGCTTGCCAAACAGATAGACCTCCACCGCCTGCCCTTCGCTGTCGAGATGGGGAAGGGGCAACACCGTCTGCTCCCTGACGGCCCACCCTTCGGCAGACATCAAGTCAAAGAAGGTCCTCTCAGACGAGTGCCTCAGCTTGGTTGCCACAAGAACCTCGGTCTCGACAGCATGCCGAGCCGAGTGGCGGTGGAGGGCAGAGATGGTCTGGACCAGAGGAGGGAGCGTGTCGGTGTTGTAGGTGCAGTCACACAAAGCAACGAGGTCCCACGCGTGCGATGACGCCTGGACGCCAAAACCCCCATCCTTCCCGTCTTCCCAATCCAGCGGCTCAAAGTCAAGGTTGGCCGACGCGCTGCCCAGACTCTCGGATTGGCGGGCGATGTTCGCTCGAGCTTTTTCCTCTGCCTCGGGAAGGTCTGTCATGAGGATACGGGGCATGTCTTCTGCTCGTGCGAGCGCCGAGATGCGCGCCAGACCGACGCCCATAACGCCAACGCCGCAACCAAGTTCTAGGATGTTGAGGGGCCGTGTCTGGGCCCGAAGCATGTTGCGAAAGAGAGGCAACGGCTTGCTAGCAGTCCCAGCCGCGTTGCCCAAGCAGAGATCCTCGAGCAGCGAGACCATGACGACACCGGAATCCCAGATATGGCGCGCAATGCTCTCGCCAAGGTCTTCCTCGATCTGCAGAGTCTGGGGAGCGCTGGCCACATCGCCAGCGGACAGCCGCAGGCTCCGGAAACACACAGAAGGCGCACGCCCATCGCCCGGCCGGGGCATGTCTGCATAGACGGCCATGATCAGCCCCTGGGTTCCTGGGAGGACATCGCTCGTCCCGAGCGCGGTGAGCTGGCGGCTGAGGGGCCGGATCTGGATCGTCTCGATGGCATGTGGTAGTGGCGGCAGTGGGAGATCCAGCTTGAGTACTCTCATCCCAGCTCGCCACACCGGGGGATTGCTCTGCGTCAAATTGACGGGGACGAGCCGGTCCTGTCCATCTTTACGCTCCGTGTAGGCGCCGACGACGGCGAGCTGCACCGGGTTGCGCGGGGAGAGGAACGCGTCGCTGAGGTCGGTGGTGATGGTCAGGACGATCTTGACCGAGGCGTGCGACCGGCCTGCCTGCACCTCGGGTGGCCGACAGAAACGGATGTAGTGCATGCCGGGGTGTCGAGCTGTGCGCGCGTGAGATGATTGTTCGATCGATTCTGAAATTTCCTCCTGAAGCATTTGGCCAACTTCGAGGTCAGGGTTGGGGTTCTTTCTGCAGCCACTGCAAGCCCCAAGCCGCCCAGCGACGGCGACCCACAGCGCCCATCAACCATCCAAACTGCCTAACGCCAACCTCGGTGGAAATGGTGGAACACCCAACACACAACATCCAATTCCATTACCCCCTCGCTCTCCGATAAGCGTCCATCTGGCCCCCGCATTCCTCAACATCTCCGACTCCCATCCCAGCACCGGCAAGATAAGGCCTTGGGAATCCGTGTCACTTATTTTGTGCCTGTGCCTGCCGCTGCCGTGGCAAAGACCTACGCCCGGCAGAATGCGGCCCCCGCCGATGCTGGAGCTGGTGTTGGCGCTGGAATCGGTCGGTTGACGATCGGGCGGTGCCGAGTCCCGCGCTGTCGTCGGACAGTCGTGCTGAGAGCAGGGTGACGGGTGATAAAAGCATCATCCATCGTTCCTTGACTGTACCACAGACCCTGTCCAGTCTTCTGCACGGCATTGCATTACGGTTGCTCAATCCATCCCATCTCATTCCACGCGCTTACATTACAGACTTATTACATACATACAAACCCACTTCAGGCGCGTCCTGCCCCGTCACACGCCGCACGCCGCACGCCGCACTTCACACGTCACCTACCTCTGCAACATGGCGGCCAGCGCTCTCCTCTCCACCCTCCTTCGCATCACCGAAGATAGGATCGTGCCCTTGACCCAGGCCGGCGTCTCATCCGGCAGCAAGGTGTTTGGCGCCGCCATCCTGGCCCGGGCCGATCTCAAGCCCGTGACGGTTGCCACAAACAACGAGCGGGTGTCGCCCCTCCTCCACGGAGAGATCAACTGCATCCAGCAGTTCTTTGCGTCCCCAGCAGAGGGCCGCCCGGCCACCAAAGACTGCGTCTTCTTCTCCACCCACGAGCCCTGCTCACTTTGCCTGAGTGGCATCACATGGGCCGGCTTCAACGAGTTCTACTACCTGTTCACCTACGAGGACAGCCGGGATCTCTTCTCCATCCCCTACGACATTGACATTCTCGAGGAGGTCTTCCGCGTCCCTGCGCCATCAGACACCCCCGAAACCCTGGGTGCTCGTCCGCTCTACAACCGCAAGAACAAGTTCTTTGCCGCCAAGAGCCTGGTCGGCCTTCTTGATGACATAGCGGACGATGCTGAGCGGGCACATTGGGCCGCTGAGATTGCCAGGGTTAAGGAGATGTACAAGTCTCTCGACGCGACCTATCAGCAGGGGAAAACTGCCGGTGCTGAGAGCGCCAGTGTGTGGAAGTGATGCCATGTCGGCGCAAGGAGAGTGCTAGGACGGCCACATGCGTGGCCCGCAGGCCTGAGTGCCTCGCAGGCCCCGCTCGGTATCTGCAGAGAGATGTCTGGAAACAATCCTCCTGGTGTCTCGAGGACCCCAAGTATCGAGTTAGGAGAGCCGGAATTGATGACGGCCCTGTGTTTCCTTCATCTGTCTCTTCCCTGCACGAGTTTCTCGGTGCCTGAATGCCCGGGCCTCAGAGTCGAACCCTGAAGCCGAAGTTAAGGTTCGCATGCTGCAATGTCATGCAGGCGATGATGTTAGGCAACTCGTGGCCTCGGTTGACGCTGCTGTTAGATTACCTCATCAGGTGCGTCTCGCATGTTAAAATGATGGGAGCAGCAACCGTACTCGTACCATCTCTGTCGTTGCGCTTTCCCGCCCAACGTCTCCAATGCCCCCTTTCCAACCGCTCTTTTCTCGCTCAAACCGTGCCGCTACAGCCAAATCCCGATAGTCTGAGCAGCTCAGACTCTCATTATCTAAACCTTTTCTACCACTAACCATGATGCCTCACTTATCCTTGGACTTGGATGAGATTCGCGAGATCGTGAGGCATCATGCCGCGAGGCGTGCGGCCCAGAGGGAGAACCTGCGCAACGGCATCTTCACGGGCATGGAGCGCTACTACGGGCTCACGCCCGATCAGGAGTTGACCCCGCGGGAGCTGCAGCGGCGTCGGGCGGCGCGTCGTTCCTTCGTCCTGGCCACCCACCGTCTTAGCGACCAGTTGCTTGAGGAGGAGCGTCGAGCTCGGTATGCTCGCCTCGTCGAGGACTCGGAGCCTCTCGACTCTTCGTCGCGCCACACCTGGCCTCAGCTGGGACCCATTGGCGGCCCGGTATTGCGACCCCGGTGAGTGCCTGCTTCCTTGTCATTACCAACCTGCATTTCGGCCGATCTTTCTGCCCTCCCCTTGCGGGACGGGGCGTGCCATCGTACACGACGCACTCCCTTGACATCATCACACAGTTGCCAGCGAACACTCCTCGCATTTTTGATGAGCATCTTTTTTCTGACATTGGCCTAGAACCCCTGATCGTCCAGCTCCGCCGATCCCGCCGATTCGACAGCCCTTTCCACCGCCGCCGTTGCCGACACCGCCGACGTCGCCGGCCTCATCGTCTTCTCTGCAAAGCTCGGCAATTCCGGGGCCGAGAACACCGTCTCCATTGCCGCGTCGGTGCGCTGCGTGTCATGAGTGGGACTTGGAAGAACCCCTGACGCCGGAGTATATGGTCTCATCGCTCGGCTCACCATCGGTCTCGTCGCTCGGCTCATCATCAACCTCATCGCTCAGCTCATCTCCGTCTCTGCTGCCGAGCATAAGGTCATCGTCACCAGGCACACTGGATTCGAGCGCGGCGGCCTGGAGCACTACGGACTGGAGTACAACGGACTGGAGTACTACGGACTGGAGTACTACGGACTGGAGTACTACGGACTGGAGTACGACAGACTGGAGCACGACGGCCTCATCCATCAGCCCATCGTCGGAATATCAGAACACAGCACCTCTGTCTCCGTGGCCGAGCACACAGGCTCTATCGCCGAGCGCGTTGGGCCCGAGCACAACCACCCTGGGCACGACAGTCCCACCACTCGATTCACCGTGGGAATATTGGAGCATAGCGCATCCGCCTCCGCGGCCGAGCGCACCGGCTCCACCGCCGAGCACACCCACCCCGAGCACGACGAGCCTAGACACGACGATCTCGTGGTCGGCATTTGAGAACGCACCACATCCGCCGCGGTGCTGTATGAGCACATCGTCCTCGATGATATGCTGGTCGGGTTGGGAAGAAGAATTCCCACCTGAGTGGCAAAGCCCCTCGCCCCGGTTTCCAAGCTCACCGACCCTATTTCCGACCACACCGCACCTATATCCAGTCTCGGTGGCTTCCTCGAGAACGTCATCCCCGTCGAGCACAGTTGCAGAATACGGCCCATAGCATTCGGGGATGAGCCCTCATCACTCCCTCGGGTGGGGGCGCCACACTCAGTCTCCGTGTCGTGGCGGCGGAGGCGGTAGTGCCGAGCTTTTGGATGGCCAACCTCAGCAGTCTGACGGGGCCGTTGGCCCGTACGCGTCTATCAGGCGCCTTCATCCACGAAGGCATGCCCGAGGCCACGTCGACAACCACACCGAATGCGACAATGACTGGAGGCTGGTCCCTCTGTCACAGCTGCTGTCTCGGGAGTCTAGACAGCTCATCACTAGCGCCGGCATGCAACTCTGGCAAGACATAGGCGGTTCCGTCATCTTGTGCGAATCCGATGGGACGACACGCGCAGAACTTCCACGGCCCAGGGGCCACAACGGGCGCCGAGCACCGCCCGTTCACGCGGACGACGACACTTGGAGCCGGATCGGCATCACCACCGCAACATGTCCGGAACTAACCGAACTCCTCATGGGGGCCCGTCTTTGCGTCTGCGAGAATGCGACTGGTGACCTGCAACTGCGGGAGTGGAATGGGGCCCAGCGGGCGTTGCTGCGCGCGCCCGGGTGTGCGAGAGATGGAGGGAACTTGTCGATGCAGCCGCCCTAGGAGGGCGCTCATGATGGCCGGGCAGGAACATGCCCTCGTCCCGCGAAATATCAACCAACACCACGAACCACGTCAGCTACGCTAGCGGAGGGGAGCAATTCTAACAATCAACCTCGCCTTGAAGCGGCTTCACAGCCACCCTCTTCTCACACAGAGACACCGATACTAACATGTCTCTCAAAGCGTGACCTAGACCGAGACAATCACCAGCTTCGTGTCTGCGAGTCACCTTCTTCTCGTTCAACTCTCCCAAGTCTTACACCTGCTCCCAAATTTCGCAGCCCAGATCACGGCACTAGTCGGTCTAGCCGCAGTTGTGCCTCAACCTCGCCCTCTTTTTACGTCAGTAACCTACGACAGAAAGGTCATCAAGTCCAAGCAGATTTTCAGGCCGTGACATCTTTGACACCACCTCCTGAAGAAGGGCCACCAGCGGAGCCGCTGTCCCAGACACCATCGTCACTTAAGGATAACCTTACCAGTCGCCCACCGCAACCCTTGGCTGCAAATCGGTTCATCACTAACGCTGAGCCACGGTCTTTGAGCCCGACGCCAGCACTCGGAAGCCCTACAGCTCACGAACTCGATACCGCTGCCCAACCACTGTCTCCACGCTCTGGCCAGGCATTTTTGGGGGATACACGACCTACAGAAGCCTCCTGTGAGAATCTCGGCCCGGCACCAGCAGCGGCGGCAACGAGGACCGAGACTCCCCGATCCTCAGACGGCCCCATCCCCCCCTCTTCCAGCACGGACATATCAAAGCGCATACCTCCTCAAGGCCCACGACGAATAAGGAGAAGTGAGAGGCCGGGACGGGTACCAATACGCGAGCCAGCCCCAACACTGGTGACTCAAGCTGGATCCTCCCAAGGCGCTGCTGGCAGGCCATCCTTTTCCGAGGTGGGCTTGCGGAGCCAACGGTTCTTCTCCGGCCAGCAATTCCGCTGGCCTAGTCCCGTTCCCGGGAAACCCTCTCGTTCATCGGTTCCGGCTACAACGTTTCCGGCCGTCGTGAGTGCCGAGCCGGCCGGCTCACACCCCGAAACATCCCGCCGAGCATCCGTTGTCGAAACGCCACGCCGAGAATCCATCCTCGCACCGCAGCCGAGAGCTATCTACCACAACCATGCCCCAAGATTGGAAAGGATGTCAATGGAAGAGTCCTTGGACGATTCTGTATCGGATCACATCGGCTCTCCCGGTCAATCATCCGCTTCTCTCTCCGACACGCCAACCCTCCCATGCAGTCTGGGCTCCCCGGCGCCTGTAAAAATTCCCAGGCGGACCAAGTCAGATCCAGGACATCGAAGCGAGAGTGCAACCCCCTCCCCAGTCCGTCCGCTGAGCGATATCCTACCGCTAAAACGCTCCATGTATGATGGAAGTGTAATTCCTTCTGGTCCCGGGATCGAAATCCTATCTTTTGGGAGTTGCGGGTCTCCTCGCGGTGTAACAACCCCTTGTCCAGTCACTTCCGCGGGCAGTGTCCAACCTTCCGGGCACTCCAGTCCCTCTAGGAGTCAGCAAACTCAGACGGTTTGGCCCCGCTGCCCGCTTCTGTCAGAGTCGGAAATGCATGCGCCGAAAGCAGAGCCACGTTTTTTCCCCCCGATGTCGCCAGGCACATGGAAGGCCACCGTGGGGTCCAGAAGAAAACGGCAGGGGAAACGGCGATCGGGGATCCAGGCACTGCTGACCTTTCCCCGGGAGGAGGAGAGCCCCGGAGATGTCCCTCAGGAGCCCGTGATAGAATTACCACGATGGTCTTTAGCTCGGGAGCGTCAAGAATTGGACGAGAATTCTCGTGTTGGTCTCTCTGGGGAGGCCAGACGAGAAGTGCCGGAGCCGCCGCCGCCGGAGCTGGCGCAATCCGTGGAGTCTCTTGCTTTGGACCTTGAGGGAAAGCCCAGGGTGAAGTTGCCAAAGGCACAAGATTCGCTGCCACCTTTCGCCGAGGAGGACCGAGGATCATACGGAGAATCTTTGGTTTGCGTCGCCGAGGAGGATGCGGAGGCGTTGCCCGGACAGAAATCCCAGCAACAACCACCGGGCTCGATGGCGTGGGAAGAAGGCCGAGCTGGAGGATACGTGCCCTCGACGTTCGAATTTAGACCGTACGCCGACGCAGAGCAGCACGTCGAGGCAGATAATCACACCAATCAAGAACAGCACACACAGTCGGAGCTCAATATGGAGTGGGATGACCACCAGGTACCATGGCAATCCATGGAGCCAGAGCCCAACGTGGAGAGGCAGCATCCGGGATCGCAAGACGGTCAGACAGTGGACTCGGACATAGAACCAGATGTATGGTATACTCCGAGAGGCATCTCGGAGGTTCCGACGGAGCGGCAGTTAGGGCTTGGGAAAGATCAGTCTGCAGGAATCCAGGCCGAAGGTCGTGGCCAAGATACTACGACACGCTCCTCGTCGATGATTACCGGGCAACACACCCCGAGCGAGAACAGCACGACGCCCGAGCCACGCTCACCATCCAAGCCGCGTATATCGCCCAAGCACCGTGTAGCCTCTGGGTCACACTCACTACCCGAGCAATTAACACCGCCTGGGAAAGTCACGCCATCGAAGAAAGTCACGCCGCCCAGGAAAGCCACGCCGCTGGAGCAGGAGGAGAGCCCGTCGACAGGCCTTTCGGCGAAGGCGAGAGGAAAGCTTCGGAGTGGAAAGGTTCCAGTGCAGTTGCCGGAGCAGGGCGGGCCATCAAGTTTGCGGCAGCCCTCGACGTCCGAGAGCAGACGATCCGACATTAACTAGGCCGAATTGTCGGACGAAGATCCTGACCTTGGGTTCTCCGAGTGGAAGGAGAGAAACGTGCCGGCGCAGCAGGGCCGTTCACCACCGAGCAAACTTCCGCCAACCCTAAAACAGCTGCAGGAGCAGCAGGCCGCTTCCCAGTCGAGCCAGAGTTCTAGAAGTACGAAGTACATCCCACGGATGGGCCAGCTGCAGCTACACGTAAAGGACCGGTTAACCCGGGAGCCTTCTCCCCCCAAAGGCACGCTGTGGAGCCGGGTTGTGGCCCCTTCGGAAGGATCAACGCAAACCAAGCAGGCCAAGTCAGAGCAGGGCTGGGCAGCAGATGCGGGAACATCTTTCCCTCCAATCGAACCGGTGCTGGAATGGCGAACCCAAGACAGAGTCCCTTCTGGGAAAATGTCCCTGAAGGCGTGGGGGAAGATGCCGGTACGCCCGGCCCCCAAGTTAGCGCCGCCGCCCGTCCAGTCTGCGGCACCGGAGCAAAGCCAGGATGCTTCGACGTGGACCACGGTCCAGTCGAGGAGGAAAGCACAGCAGAGTCGGAATGCGTTCCAGGCGCTTCAGCAGTTGGTGGAGGACGGCGGGTCGTCAGAAGACAGCGCGGGGTCATGCAAAGCCGACGACGAGGAGCAGTGTGTGGTCAAGGTGAAAAGGTCGTCTCAGAAGGAGGCGCAGGCGAAAGAACAGCCGAAGCTGCCAAAACAATCCGAGAAAGGCGAGGTTTCCCAGAGCAACACTCGCCATCACCCTTCCCAGGAGGATCCCGAAGGGTCGGACCAAGACCACACGGCCCCGGCCCCCCAGAAACAACAGCCGCCCAAGAAACAAGCCGCCACCGCCGCCATTATCACGACACACAAGAAAAAGAACAAGAAGAAGACCAAAAACAAAAAGAAGGGTGGCCGCACCCAGCCCCAAGACACTGACCCACCGCCGCCCACAACCTCGCCCCCTCCCCGCTCCGACTCCTCGTCCACGGCCACTGCCACACCCCCGAGCACACCTCCCACTCCTCCAAATATCGCCCCTGCACCACCTGCTACCAGCTCTAGCACGGGCCTGACCCTCTCAGGCGTAGCCAGCAGCGCAATGTCGTACCTCTTCCCCAAATCCCACCCCCAACCACCACCACCGCCGTCATCATCCCAATCCGAAGACAAAGAACAGGAGGAAGACGACGCCAACGTTGAGCAAAACGTCAACAACAAAACAAACACCAAGAAGAAGCCCAAACCCAAATACCACCTCTGCACAACAGACTTTGCCGCGCTAGCGCCCTCTCCGACGCAGACGCAGAACGTGATGATGCTGCGGAAT
>FTIZ01752027.1_pt1 | contig 15960 bp, 22 predicted proteins | sample 1658381 | NCBI WGS metagenome assembly FTIZ01 (sample SAMEA3914822, study PRJEB12502) | metagenome | biome: forest; material: soil | place: USA | collected 2012-03-12 | depth 0.1 m
CCTGCATCCCCCCAACCTGCCACCTTCCCTGGACCACATACGACGGAACAGCGGTAACACCAAGCCGCCGGGCTTGTGCTGACGACAGGTCGACTGCCTCGCCTGGGCCGGGTTTGGTTAGGTAGGCGAGGGCGGCTTCTTTGGTGGGAAGAAGGTTTAGGGATACGGCTGTGCTGGCGAGGAAGTCTGGGGAGGAGATGTCGGCTTGGTGTTGGAAGGTTTGGGTGAAGAGGTGGGTGAGGGTGCGGTGGAGGTTTGTGGAGGTGTGGGTGCTGCTTTTGGTTGTGGTAGTAGCGGTAGTGGTGGCGGTGGTGGTGGCTTCAGGGGTTGGGTCAAGGGGGGTTGTTGGTGGGGGTGTTGGGGGTGTGGCGGCGTCCTTTTCTGTGGCGAGGAGGAGGAGCTTTTGGGCGTCGCGCGAGTTGCCGGTCTTGCCGTCCCAGCTGAGGTTGATTCCGTACTGTTTGCCGAGCTGGGTGAGGCGGTCAACTGCCCGGTATGTCAGCGATGTGTTTTGCCTGTTTAGGAGGGGTTCGGGGGTGTGGCTCTGCCTCTCTCGGAGCTATGTTGCTCCTGAAATGAGATGGCTGAAACGAAGCGCAAATAGGTTAGATTTACGTACGGATGGCTGGAGCTCTGACGCCGTAGATGGACTTGAGCGCCGTGGCCTTGTCGCAGACTGATATGAGGTTGGTGTTAGTGCTTCTGTGCCAAGGGTAGTAAGGTCATGGATGGCGGTAGTAATGGTGGCGGAGGGAACGGGAAGTGGATGAGAGTCGGGACTTATACACATATATACGTACCGGACACGCCCGCGTTGGGCCACAGCAGGAATGGCTTCCAGGTCAGCTTGAAGTCGACGTCTGGGTGCTGGGCCGTGTAAGTCGCTATCGCGCGGTCGAGGGCCTCGTTGCCCAGATAGCACCACGGGCAGACGGGATCCGAGTAGACGTCAATTTCGAAGGTGAACCTGGCCATCTTGGTTTCTTTGGGAGCCGCGGTTCCTGTTCCTGTTCTTGTTGTCGTGCTCGGCGACTGGCGAGCGCTCTGCTGAGTGTCGTGCTTGAGAGCGGAGCTCAGTCCTTCTGGCAGCGGTCTGGGACTCGACGGCTTGTCCGGAAGCAGAACAACAGTCAATGGGCTCGACAGAAAAGGGGGGTCTGGACTCCAAAAAGACATCGCTCGCTGATCAGCGGGGGTAGTGGTGGAGGCGATACGGCACCGAGTCGAAAACAGCTTCTGAACAGCACAACGACATGCCTCGGCACCGTCTATCCGCCAACGATACAAATAGCAAGATGCCCGGTCGCTGGCAGATACGCGCAAGACATGCGAAGAGAGATGAGGAGCGAGGGTGAGAGTCTTCCCCTGTCCCCACTCGGCGAAGAGAAAAGCAGGGTGGGAATAAGCGATTAGTGATCAATGAACACCATGCAACTCGCCATTTCCTGATGTCTTTGTGCCACGGGATTGTTGGTGGTACATATAGGACAAAATTTGCCATTCTTTGAGTCGCCACGGGGCGTCGGTATATCGATTGCTCGGCTGTCTTCGTGTTCAGGTTGCGGGTGTAAGGGGGGATGAGACACGGCGATGACAAGTTCACGACTAATCAGACTCGGAACCGACTAGCACTCTCGCACTCTCGCAACCCACCAAAACGGCAAAGAGCGAGAGAAGAGTCAGCAATGCCTCGGGAATAAAAAGCTAGTCAAGAGATGTAACAAATGACTGATTGCTTACCTTGAACCCATCGAGTCCATTCCTCGGGCAGTGTCTAAATGGGCGGTGTTTCCACAAATAATTACCCCTGAGCTTCACCTCCTCCGATGCTGGGATTGTACATACCAAAGTCACGAAGATGGCAATAAACTCGTATGTGCTAGGATAAAATGCATAGAAAATATCAGATACCTTGGCTTCCTTTGACAAACATGACGTTCCTCGGCTCCACAGCCCCGGAACTCCCTCTGGTTTCTCCGCGGGGGACATACACTTCTTGTCTGACCCCCCAACAAGACAATGCACCACAGACCCCCTCGTCCCATCCTCGATCAGTAATCCCATCACATCTCGTCCAGAGCAGCCAGTTCTCACATCACAGCGGCTCAAGAAGCACCCGCCACCTCGGCAGCGCCCTCCGAGGCTTTCCACCCCCCCATCGGATGCGTGGCCTCCCACTCCTTGATGCACTCGGCCACCTCCCAATGCCCCTCCCCCCTCGCAATCTCCTCGGCAGTCCCCTTGACCCCAATCATCTTCTCGAAATGCAGATCCGTCGTCACCACCCTCGTATCAACCCCCAACTCCAACAACACCTTCACATTCCCCAACCTACCCCTATACGCCGCAATATGCAGCGCCGTCCCTCCCAACCGGTTCCTCACATTCACATCCACCCCCTCCTTCACAATCATCCTCACCACCTCCCCCCCCTCCACCTCATCCTCATTCTCATTCGCCCCCGCCCAATGCAGCGCCGTCTCCCCCGTATGATTCACCGCCCTCACATCGGCACCCCTGTCAACCAACAACCTCACCACGGCCGCCACCCCGCGCCCACACGCATACATCAGCGGCGTCGACCCGCGCATGGCCTCATCCCTTGGCGTCGTCGTCCGCGCATTCACATCCAACAACCCCTTCCCTTCCTTCTCATCGCCATTGGGACTAGGACTAGCATCGGCATGCTCAAACAACTCCCTCACAAGCTCCACCTCCCCACTCATCGCCGCCTCATGCACCGCGTACGTGCCATCCACCTCCTGCAGGACATCCAGCCTCGCCCCGGCCTGCAAAAGCATCTTGACATGCTCCACCCGCGTGGGCATGTCCATGGCCGAGTTGAGGGACTTGTCGAGGGCGTAGAACAACGGGGAGCCGATTCCTGGTAGCGGGGCGTCGGGTGCGGCGTCGGGCAGGGGGGTGGTGCGCAGCGCTTGGATGTTGGGGTCTGCGCCGGCTTTGAGCAGGGCGGCGGTTACGAGGGGGTTGGTGCGCAGGACGGCGTGGTGCAGCGGGGTGTTGCCTGCTGGGTCGCGGGCGTCGAGGACTAAATGGTCAGGGATGGAATTAGTGGGTTGGGTTTTTTTGTTTGAGGATCTCGGGAGGCTTTGTCTTGGAAGCGGGATAACGATTGGGACAGCTGAAGGGGGCATAGACAACTCGGGTTGACGTACGGGTTCGGAAGTTGAGCGAGGCGAGCCAGCGGACTATGTCGGGGTTCTGGGCGAGGGCGGCAAAGCACATGACGGATTCGCTGTTGTTGCGCGACGGGAGGGGGGAGGCGCCGGCTGCGTACAGGCGTTTGGCCATGGCGAGGTTGTTGTGGAGGATGCAGAGGCATAGGGGGGTCATGCCTTCTTTTGGGGGGTTAGATCGGGTCTACGTAGGTAGGTAAAGGATGGGAGGGAGGGAGCGTACGGTCGTCGGTCTCGTAGAGCTCGTGGGGAAAGGCCTTGAGAACCCGGTTGACCATGGCGAGGTTGTCGTTACGGACGGCCTCGTGGAGGGTGGTCAGGACGTCGGGCTGGTCGGCGCTGCTGCCCCATTGCGACTCGTTGGCTGGGGCAGGGCCCGTGTGGGTTTTGCTGCTCTTGAAGATGTTCTTGACGGTGAACCGGAGGCCCAGCCGCGGTCTCTTGTCGTCGGCCATGATTTTGGGCTCGAAGGGTTTGAACATATGGTGGAACTGCTTTGCCGAGTTCTATGCACCACGGGAGGAGGAAGTAAAGAGCTCAATGCCTTCAGCGGAAGACCAGCTCGAATCCTGTTTTGAGAGCCAGAGCTGAGCCACCTTCCCCTCATCTTTGGGTCCCATCGGCAGTCGGCGGGTGGCCGGAATCATTGGGTGGAAGGGCGAGGCTGAGGGTGAAAGCGTCCAAAAACGCCTGACCGATGGGCCAAGGCATTCTGCAGGTTGAGCCGCTTCAGCTCCTTGGCTTCGTGCTATGTAAGTGGGTGCTGTGCATGCCCGGGCAGTGCTTAATGTCAGTGTCCCTCTTGTTCTTGTCTCAACGGTGCACACAGGGGCATTCCCGGTGCCGAGGGCCCGAGATGCACTCTCGGTCGGCCTCGGGCCGGCGCACTGGCCATCTCGGGCACCAGGTCCGGAGGCACGGCCTGCCGTTCGGAGAGGTCTTTACACTAGAAGCATGGGTCCCGGAAGCCGGGGCAAAACCGGGGCGGGGAGCGGGGGCGGAAAGCAGGGCATGGGGATGGAGACGTTGACGGGGACAGGGGGCGCATCGTCAGCTACCCCCGTCATTTCAGAAAAGAGCCACAAGCTGGCCATGGCTCAACGAAACCTCGTCATCGCCATGGCCAGGCGGTAATGCCGATGAGATGGCGCCCTGGGGCCCTGTCCACATCTCCACCGAGCCCACCCAACCCCGATTCGAACAGGTCCGATCTCCGAGATTGGCCAATTTTGACGTTGACCGTTTCGGCTGGGATGGCCGGACTGTTCCACTTCCACATGGCTCTTTGTGAGACACTGTTCCGCAGTCGACGTCGACGTTTGATGTTGGTGTCGCGGCCATCCCTGATTCCGTCTTTGGCGCCCGGAAATCCCGAAGTGCATGATGCACAAGTCACAATAAGAGCAATCTTATTCGGCCGAGACTCCCGCTTTGCTGCTAAGAGAGATGGGATTCTTTCTGCCGGCAGTATAGAGAACAGCATCACTCACCGCCTTGCTTCCGTTTTCCTGCACAGCCCATAGGGCCATCTCTCTGTATTCTGTACGTCCATGTCTTGAACCGTTTTGCTATCCAATCTCGCAGTTGGTCTTACATAGTATTGGTGTTCTGTTTAGATGCTCTGTGGTTGCCGGCTACGACGAGGATATCAAGATACTCTGCTCGGTCTCCCGCAAGTTTGAGGTTCCTCCAAACCGACCTGGTTGCTGTAGATGGACGCCAGGTTGGTCACCATGGATGCTACTATGCTCAGCGTGTTAGGATGACCACACACCGAGCTTCGTCTTGACCTTAGTCTCCATTCCCTGTTCCTCACTCCCGTCTCAACCGGCCTCCAGATATGAACCCTATATACACAGGACAACCCCTCACCCCCGCTCAAGCGGAAAACTCGCCCACTCATCCCTCCAATCCCCTCCTCTCGCAGGCCACAACCCCTCCCAAACCTCCCTACACTCCCAATCCACCCTCTCCAACTGCCCCCTATGATACTCCAGCGACTCCGCATCCTTAAACCAACTCCCCTCGCCCCCATAATCCTCCCTCACAACCACCTCCCCGCCCAGTCGTCTCTCACACACCCAACTCCGCGCAACCCACCTCGCCAACTCATCATAATCCAACAGTCCCCCGCCACAAACCTCCGCCGCCACCGCCTCAATCCTCAACCTCTCCAGCCTCGGCGCACCCGCAGCAATCTCGTCAAAGACGGCGCGAGCCAGAGGGCCGTCTACAGCACAGCTCGCCAGCGTGGCACGGATCACCGCGGCCTCGTCGTCGGCAGGGATCGCGCCGTCCGGCAGGCTACAATCCAGCTGCAGTGTCAGGTGTCTCAGGCTCGGGAGGATGCCGAGCGCGCGGTAGAGAGCGACCTCTTCGGCCCCGCCGCGGCGGCGCTCGACGCGGAGGGTGAGGGTTTCGAGGCGGTGGCAGTGGCGAGGGAGGGCGTGGGCGAGGTCGTTGGTGTTGGGGACCGGGGAGGGGGTAGTCGCTTCCCGGTCTGGGAGGAGGCGGAGGCTGCGGAGAGTTGGGCCGTGGCGGTGGAGGGCTGTCTGGGTGGCTTCGGGCCCGACGTTGCCAGTCAGGTCGAGCTTGTGGAGGGGCGGGATAGCCTGGAGGAAGAGGCTGGTTGCTTTATCGACCTCGGAGGGACGCTGTTGGCGCTCGTCGGTGAGGATTTGGAGGGGGTGATGCTCGTTGGCGACGGCTAAGCCGAGAATGCGGAGGGAGTGGAACTTGTTGTCGGTGGCCATGGATGCGAGGGTGTTGAGGGCTGCCAGGGGAACGCCGCTGAGGAGCTCGAGGCGCCGGAGGTGGGTGAAATCAGTCCGGTTGTTCCACTCCGCAAGGTGGTAAGAAATATAGCAATTTCCAGAGAGAACCATTGTCTCGAGATGGGCGAGAGCGGGTTGGGCCGGCTGAGGACTCGGGCGATCTGGGCTAGGTCCAGGGAAGCCTCTCCAGGGGGCTCTAGGGGCCCGAATGGCCTCCTGTAACGCAATAGAATTCCCTGGGGCGTCGTGCCAGATGGCCACTCGCCTCAACGCGGGAGCATGTCCCCGCACCATGGCCTTTATGGCCTCGAGGTTGAAGTCGAAGCGCCCGTATGTATCGTAAAATATACATCTTGCGCGGATGCTATAGAGACAGGGCGAGGTAGCAAGTGCGAGCTCATCTGGATCGATGTCGTGGAGCTGGTCCCTCTCCTGATAGAGACTGCGGAGGCTGAAGGTCTGCACATGGAGGCGGCCTTGCGGGTGGTATTGATGCAGTGCCACGAGGATGCACAGGGGCACCTGGTGGGTGCAAGCGTATACTAGGTCTTTCAGGCCGGGCAGCTGGCCAAGGAACTTCGCAAATGGGAGCCAGGCCTCGTGTTGTATTTGTTTAGACTGTGCACTCAGGGGAGGGGAGTCGGGCGAGAACGAGACGTTTTCGTCATCGCTGTCACTGTCGGTCTCGGGTGTCGAAGGCAATGGGTGTCGAGACTCAGCCTCAGACCCGTCGCCATCAGGCATAGAACCAACGACAACCACTCGGCGGACATGGCGCAACCGATCACCGCGGCCCAGGATGGCTGCCCATTGCTGCAAGTCGTCTTGTAGCTTCTGCTTGCTGCGTATCGTGAGCCGCAAGCGCGAGAAGCGTTGTGGCGTGGCGGCATGGCAGCAAAAGCTGCTGGCCAACGACAGGGAAAACAAACTGCGTCTCGCTACATATTCACAAATGTACTCAAAAATGTGCAGCGGGAGTCTCTCCAGCGGAGCGGGAATCGGCTGCGTGTCCGGGTCCATTGCTGTGCGACGTTGATGTCCGGTGGCCCGGGTGTGGCAGATGCGGAGGTGTCGCCGGACCCGACGTGCCAGTGCTGCTGTGCGCGATTCCAGGCCACGGGGTTCTATCTGCACCTGACAGTCTACTGTACTGTATACAGAATACAGGATAGTACTATCCTGGATAGGTCCGTCGTTTTGACGGCGTCTCAACGGACATCTCAACGGACAACTAGACCGTCCCAGTCTAATGCTGATCTTGGCTTGTCCAGCAGAACGGGCAGGCGGTGTAACCCATTTGTCGAACCTGAAAATGGTCAGCAGTCGGCGCCGATGAGTGCTCCACAGGCCGTGATAAAAAAAGGGTCACCGGCCGGGCTGACGCAGCAAAAGCCCACTCCGGCTCAGATCACCAAACGATCATGTGGCCTCGAAACAAGGCGTGTGCCGGACAGAGGCTGGAATTCCACCCAGAAGGGCCCAAGCTCGGCGAGCTGAAGGCGCCGGACTGGCCAGGGCTTGCGCGGGCCCCTGCGCCTTGCAGGGACGTGCAGGGACCGTCGGCGCGAGGCTTGCGAGGATCCCACTGGCGCCGACAAGGGGCGGGAGAAGCTTCGGCGAAGCTTCGTGGAAGGTCTGCATCTCCTGGCAACAACCAGGAACGCTGCTCGACAGACACGGCGCACTGGTTATGTCAACGCCGGAGTTTTGTCCCAAGAGGGATCGCATGGCCATCGCGTTCACCGTGTCCCCTACCTGTCGGGTCGAGCCGACAGAGCGTCGTACCGTCAAGTGTCAAAGTCTGCTGCTGAGCCTGCTGCTCAGCCTGCTACTGCTCCGAGCTCCCTTTTCGCATAAAGTGTGGCCGACGGCTGGGCGCGGAGTTGCGAAATCACGGATCGCCCTGGGATCCGCACGCCCTGCTGCCGCCTCAAAGTCTTCTGGAAGGGCCATGGAAGGCTTCAGCCTTTCACAGGGCCAAAACAGCCCCTTCTCCCCTCCACCAGCGGTCAGGTCAGGGGCTGGCCCCCCTGTTCCCCAGCGCAAGGATCCCGGCGTCTCTTTCATGCACCGGCCATATCGGCCACGGCCGCCGCCCAACCAGACGGCGGCTCCAGCGTCGCTAGCCTTCTCAAACATGACGGCTTCAATCTCGCAAGCCTGTACCAATCTCGTGCCCAAGCTCCTCATCTGCCGCGTGCGTCTGTGTGTGCGTGCGGTGGCTTGGTGCTGCAGATGCATCGTTTTGTTCCTGGCCGCAGATCGCAAACATGGAGCTTTGGTCGCCGCGCGCCAGACAGGGGCCGGATATGCCAGAGCACGGGCTAATTTCAGGGGGTGTCCAAACCACGTCCCGATGTGGAGTGGGGGGGTGGAGGGGAGGGTTGCAATGGAAGCAGGAATCGAAGCCGTGGAAGCTCTGGTCCGCCCTGAAGGCCCTGGGACTTGTGACTGGGATACGAGGGAGCGAGCAGGGGGCCGGAGCAAAAGTGCTTTCGTCCCGGACCACGGTTGGACACCCAAGAGGAGGGGAGGGGCGGGCAGCAGCAGGAAACAGCGTCGCAGGTGAAGCAGAAACCACAGGACGGCCCCTGGGGGGCTGTTTCGTGGCTCGTGGGAGGACGGTAGGACCAAGATTCCGGTCCCTTGCTGCAGGTTCGGCAGCCAGTCTCGGGAAAGAAGGCCGCGAGGCACGGACGTTGATGGTCGACGCCAACACCAACCACTTCACGTCGATCTCAGAAAGCAACCAACCACCGACGCTACCTGGGTGTATGTTTGGGGGGGCTGGCGGCGTGGGATCCGGTGGAAAACACCCCAAGACCCAAGACCCAAGACGTTCGGACTGTGGGCATGTCGGATGTCATGCAGTTAATCCATTCTGGAATGGGCGCCACCGTTTCGTCTTGAGGGTCCAGCTGCTGGGATGCCGGCTGCTTGCTGCGTGCATGGGCTCTCCAGGTCAGGTGCTGTGTGGCTATGGCTGTCTGGACCAAGCAGAGAAGCGTTAGCTCCGACGCTGTCTGTCATGAGTGCCGTGCTCGTCTGGGTCGGTCTTGGACGGACAGGAGCCGGGTGATTGGGACTGTGCTGCCGTCGGCTGAGAGCGAGTGTGGTTTATTATTATAATTAGCCATCCATGCATTGTTTCATGAACTGAGCATCTCTTGGTCCCTTGGAGGGGAGGTCAATGTTTTGGTTCTTGCAATGCGAAGAGAGAGAGAGAGAGAGAGAAATGCATCTTGTGGTTTGTTTTGTGTTGTGTTTTGTTCGGAGCTGCCTGGCCACGAAACTGCAGAATCCAGAATCCAGCCCTGAAGTGCAGGTGCCAGTCCGGCCTGAAAGTGGCAGATTGAAACATTGCATCTGCGTGCAACCCAAGGCCGATCGAATTTGCCCGGCGCCCAAAGGGAACCTGGAACCGAAACGTGGTGGCCGTTGATCTTAGCGCGTCGCCGGATCGGTACTCGCGCTGCCCAGCACATGTCTGCGATACCACAAGTACCCCTGGCGCGGCCGCGCTAACGTGTGGATCATTGCCAGCCCGGCCCCACACCGCGTCCTGGCTCGCCTGGGACCCCAGCTGTTCGTTTCAACGTGCCCCTGCACCACGGCGCCCCGATGCGGCTTTCCTCCCCAGGATCCTCACCACGTTATTTTCCTTCTGCTTTTATTTTTGACCATCGCCCGGTCCAAAACCCCCATCGGCCAGCCAGCTCCTTTTTTTCTTTTTTTCCCGACTCGATAATAATCCATCACAAATCCCCGACGCGCGGCGCGACATCTCCCAGCCTCCGCCCGTTTTTGTTTCTCTCGCCTCTTGCCGGCGACGTCATCCACGCCCAGTCGCGATTCGCGAAGCCGCCAACACAGCACAGCACCTTTCCTGAACCGTGCACGACAACACCAAACCTCGACCTCGAAATCCAGCCGGAATCCGACTTACAGCACGAGCCCTGCGAGTCGGGCCTCACTGATTCTCTCTCTCCAAAAATCCCCAGCTGCGTGTGTCGGCTATCCGGTTGAGATTCTGGGCTGCTCTGTCTCTGAGGTGAGAAAATTTGACTTTTTTCAACTTTTTTTTGCGTCAGCCCCGCATCACTTCTCAGTTTCGCTGTTCGTGTGCTACTTTCCACCTTCTTTTTCATCCATCCATCCACTCATCAAACCACCGAGCACCGGCCATCGCGACACGCCCGGCCTGGCATTCTTTTTCGTCTCCCGCACACCCAGCGCCGTCCTCTTGCATTGCGGATAAGGAGGGACTGTGGCTTGCCAAGTGGCCAATTCTTCCCGGGGCTAGGCCGTTCTGCCTGGGCTGCTTTTGACTTTTTGGGCCAGCTGTTGTGCCCAGCTCACCGCTAAATATTGGCCCTGCTCTGACCGTCATTTCCAGCGACTCACCTTCTCGCAAGAGGCTTTCCTGTCTCCACTGGAAACGAAGCCCCATCATGTCACAGTCGCCCTCGTCGGCTGGTGCTATGGGAATTGGGAACGTGCTTAACATCAAAGCCGAGCCCGGTCTGCATCAATCTCAGCACGGCGCCACGCTCGACCACCAGCAGCGCCCGCCTCAACCCCTCCAGCAACTCCAGATGGACCGCCAGAACTCTCCCCACGGCTCCGAGCAGTCGCGCTACTCTGGTCCCATGAACGCGTCTTACCCTTCTCCGACCGCCATGGCCGCAGCGCCCTTGCCGCCTGTGCCGAGCGCCAACATGGCGCCCGCGCCCATGGTTCCCCACGAGATGCACCCAAATCTGATGCCTGGGATCTCGCCCACGGCATATCAGCAGCAAGCTGCGGGACCCGTGCAGCCGCCTGCGAAGCAGTTCCCATGCAGCACGTGCGGGAAGCCCTTTGCAAGACGCAGTGATCTCGCCCGCCACGGTATGCACCAAAGACCCTTGTCGCTTATTCTTCCTCTAACTTGCAAACAGAGCGCATCCACAGCGGCATCCGCCCGCATGTTTGCGACTACCCCGGCTGCGGCAAGCAGTTCATCCAACGGTCTGCTCTGACAGTCCATTCGCGTGTGCACACTGGCGAGAAGCCGCACCGCTGTGAGCGGTGTAGCAAGGTACGCAAGCTCCAATGCCCGCCAGTCCCAGCAAGCCAGGGCCCACTGACAGTCGTGTGCATAGCCCTTCAGTGATAGCAGCTCTCTTGCTCGCCATCGCCGCATTCACACCGGCAAGCGACCCTATAGATGCCCTTATGCCGACTGCCAAAAGACCTTCACTCGCCGCACCACCCTGACCAGGCACCAGAATCAGCACGTCGGCACCATCGAAGATTCGGCACGTGCACGCGCCGAGGCCCTGGCCCAAGGCGCGAATGCGGCCGTGGCCGCGGCTGCTAGGGGCAAGTCGCAGTCGGCGAGCGAGCAGGCATCCAACCACGATTCTCCGCTCACCACGCCTTCTCCGGGACAACGCATGTCCATGTCGCCGGGCGCAGAGCTGGCCGGGATCAACAACATGCAATACCTGAGCAACTCGATCCCCCCGCACCTCCGCGGCGATGTCCACGTCGGAAGCCCGTCGCCAACGGCATCTTCGGGCTACAACAACGGCATGCGTCCGACCTCCCACCCGACCGGGTATGCCCCACCCCAGACCCTCGAGCCCAGCATCGAGCAGTCCCAGCAGGGCCCCGGCAGCGCCATCGGCAGCCCCCATATGGGCAGTGTCGGATGGGCCTCGCCTGGCGCTGCCGGCTCTCCCACCCAGAGCCCCAGCGGCAATGGATACGTGTATCCCGATCCCGAGGGCTATCCTTCTGGCACGCCAATCGCCCAGTTGTTCTACAACAGCGCAGCGGGCGTCCGACGCCCGGGCAGCGCAGAGCCAGGCAACCCCTCCTTTGATGCTAAGGGCCGGGTGGGGGAGCTCTGGACGAATGCCCAGTAGCCGGTTGCTCCAGACTAGCGACGTCTGCTAAGCGCAGCTCGACAAGGCAGCCGACTATAGGCTGCCACGACCAACGACGTCTGCCGAGCGCAGCTCGTCAAGGTGGCCGACTACAGGCTGCCCACAAAGGAAGCGGCGGTGGGGTTATCCCGCCAGGCCTTCCTCGCAAACCCAACTCTCTCCTTTCCACGAAAGAGACCTAATAACCTGGCCGGTGTCAACGGCCAACAACACCCTACCTACCTGCATCACGGGGCCGGAAAAATATCATATCCTTGTTTGTTTGTTCTATAATAAAGACGGGCTCGGCCGGCGCGCGAGAAACAAGGCTACTCACATCAACGACATGGGTGGGCGGTACACGGAACTGGGATGAATTTATTTGGTGGCGCGGCGCCCTTGGCTTTTCATCCTTTTATTTTTCCTTTCCCTTCCTCTCTCTGTCTTTCTTCCATGTTTGTACAGACGGACGGACGGCCGGACGAACGGACGGGGACTGCAATGACGACAGCTGAGGGAGTGAGTTCTACACTGACTCAACTCAACCCGGCATTTCATTTCACCTTTTCCTCTTCTACTTCACGGAACGGATCTGAACGGAATGCTTCTCCTTGCTCTCTCTCTCTTTCCTTTCCTTCATCATATCACTAGACTGGCTGGGCGGTCGGGCGGTGGGGTCGGAGAAACAAGAAGAAGGGATTACCAACTGGGCAGCGGGGTAATGAGATGGATGGATGGATGGGGTGGGTGGTTGGCGCGCGGATCGGATCGGCTTCGCTTTTGTTTTGTTTTTCTGCTTCCTTGCTTTTTGAGCATGTATGCGTGTGTGTGTCTGTGTGTAGGGATAGTTTATCAATCACCTGGTGGGGGACGGACGGGCGCGTGGGCTTGCTTGCTTGGGCTTGCTTGTGGTGGGAGTTGTTGTTGTAGTTAATACCATGCTATTGCTGACCATTCTTCCTTGTGCCTCGTCCATCTAATCTCTGTCTCGCTGTGTGGGTGTGGTGGCCCTGGAGGGATGATCATTGATGGGTGTTGGTGAGAGGCCTGATATACTGGCATCTCTTCCGATTCCTTCCTCGCCCTTCCCGCGAATCAACCTCGCTTGCTTCTCAACTCACCTTCCTCATCCACCGGCCAGTAGCCGACGCTATTTCCTGTACAGGAGCTGGTGAAATGGAGAACCTGGACCAGCCACATGTACGTATAGGGCAGACTCTCCCACAAGCCGAGCGCCGCTTTTCAAGGAACATCCAAGATCATGGCCCGAAGCTAGACTCAAACACCACAAGATGGCGTAGTGTACTCTCTTCATTTCGCTATCCAGCAATTGACTAAACACGCCAATCCAACAAACGCCGCCGCCGGCTAGAGACCCTTCCGCAGATATCATACAACTCGACTCCATCTCCGCTTCGTCCATCTTTCTCTCCCTCCCCCCTGGTGCTACAAACGTATTCAACATGCCATGCCAGAGTATTCGTATATACAAACGTATTCGACCAAAACCGGCTAACCCAAATGCCCCATTTCGGGAGCGTCGACAGTAGCCATGACGAAAGCAGCTCAGTGACCCGGCAGCACGGCCAAGACCTTGCCAAGGGCATCTGTGGGGCTGGCCCAGAATGCAAGGGCGATGATCAGGTAGAGACCGAAGAGCTGTGCGGTTTGTGTCAGTTGCTGTTCTTCGGGGGAGAGCGGAGGAAAGACATACCATGGCGCCCTCAAGGTAGTTGGATTTGCCGTCTTGGACGGTGTAGGTGACGACCAGCACGGAGAGGGCGAAGGCGACGGTTTCGACTAGGCGGAGATTAGCAAAAGAGGGATCTTTGTGTGCCGGATTTCGGCTTCAGAGAGAGAAACGTACAGGTCTCGAAATGCAGAGTCATAGGCTGACCGATCGCCCAGCCCAGCATGACCAGCGAGGGGGTGACCAGCAGCGCAATCTGGATGCTCGAGCCGATGGCCACGCCCATAGCCAGGTCCATCTTGTCCTTGACAGCCACCACGCAGGCGGTGACGTGCTCGGCGGCGTTGCCGACGATGGGAATCAAGATCAGACCGATAAAGGTCTTGCTGATCTTGCCCGTCGCCACCAGCGCGTCGATGCTGTCGACCATGTAGTCGGCGCACACCGAGATGATGAGCGTCGTGACCACCAGCACCAGTCCGGCCGACCAGGGCCCCAGCAACGGCTCGTGCTCCTCCTCACTGCTCGTGGTGGCCTGAGTCTCAGGCTCGAACAGCTTCTTATGCGTGCGCAGGGCGAAGTAGAGGTACAGGACGTAGAGAAGCAGCAGGATCATGGAGGTGCCGCGCGACAGGATCAGGATGCTGGCCTGCTTGTGGTCTTCGTCGGCCTGGTCGAGAACGCCGTACAGCGCTGCGGGGAGGATCATGGAGGCCGAGGCGAGCGCCATGAGCGAGCAGGTGGTCTGGGCGGTTCCTTGGGAGAAGCTCTGCTCTCTGCCGTTGCCGTCGGAGCTGCGCATATTGTAGATGCCGCCCAGGAAGAAGCACATGCCGAGGACGAGGAGCAGGTTGGACAGGATGGACCCCAGCATGGAGGCCTGCACGACCTCGATCTCTCCGGCGTTCAGCGCGACAATGCTGACGATGAGCTCGACGGCATTTCCAAAGGTCGCGTTCACCAGCCCTCCCAGTGTTTCACCCAATCGGCTGGCAATCTCCTCGGTCGCGAACGAGAGCACGGCGGCCAACGGGATGATGGCGAAGAAGTTGAGGGTAAACACCCAGGGGGCGCTCCATTCCTGGTGGCCGGCGACGATGCCCAGCGGGACAAATACGAGGAGCAGGTTGATCCAGGCTGCAATACGAGTTAGGACGTGGCTTCAGCAGATAAGGGGACGAGCTGGGTAACTCAAGACGTACAGCTAAACAGAGTGACCTTGGTCACGTTCCATACCCGGGCCGGCCAGCGGACAAACGGGTTTGGGCTGTCGGTGCCTGGGCTGCTTTGGGTGTGGATGAGGAGGTGGCGCCAGAAGCCGGGCTCGGCGTGAAGGTTGGACGTGGCGTGGTGCCCCAAGAGGGGTCTGCGCTCGCCGTCCATTTCGTCGAGGCTGGAGTAGTAGTGGCCGTTGGTGCCGTTGGTGCCGTCGGTGCCGTCGGTATTTGGCGGTTCGGAGGATCTGCCGGTTTCGACGCGACGAAGGTGGTCGCGCACCTTGATATTAACTGGAGAAGTTGTCAGGGGATTACTGGTCAGGCTGTTATCCATGGCTGTCCGGATGCGACGAGGGGGGAGTGTCTCGGGTTGGATGGATGGCGCCCGCTCATCTCGGTGGAATTGCAAAGGAGGAGGTGTGTTTTGATCCCCGGCGACGGGTTCACCAACAACAAAGGAAGTGGTGGCAGCGCTCAATGGCTCAAACTGACCAATGTCTTTTGCGGGACGGGGATGGAAACTGAGGTGACAAAACAGAAGAGAGAGTCCAAGCCCGGGGAGAACGGATGGAGGGGGCGAAAGAGGAGCAGCCGGGATGGCACTTACACATTTTTTATGGCGGCGACCGTTTTAAGCCAAGGTCGCACTGGGTCGGTCGGAAGAGGAGAGAGCAGATGGTCTTGCCGTCTCTTGTTGTCGTGAGTGTGATGGGGCGAACGGTGGACGGCGGCGAGTTGGGGGACGGGGATTTGGGAAGTCGAGAAAGGGTGGGTGGGTTCCAACCACTCAATCCGGATGTTAGGCGGCACACCCCTGTTGACATGGAGGTTAGCGCTGTTGCTTGGCGGATCCTCGTCTGCAATTCGCTCCCCAACAAGCATCGGCTTCTTCTCCTGCACTTCTAGTGTCCTGGTAGAACCCCTCCACACCCTCCGAATCTGAGAGCCTGATCGTCCCGCGTCTCGTGAGACTGTGGCACAAGGCACAGTGAACTCGGGCGCAACAGCACCTGACGGCGACCGCAAGGCACACGCCCGAAGGAGACTACCACCTCAAGAGTCCGCAGCTCCGGGTTGCGCATCGCATCGGATCCATGGAGCGCATCACATCGGACTTCTCGGGCACACTCACCGCGTCACCACCCGGTCTCCGCTTTGTTTCTCGAATCA
>FTIZ01751771.1_pt1 | contig 15946 bp, 11 predicted proteins | sample 1658381 | NCBI WGS metagenome assembly FTIZ01 (sample SAMEA3914822, study PRJEB12502) | metagenome | biome: forest; material: soil | place: USA | collected 2012-03-12 | depth 0.1 m
GCGTCGTCCCAGATGTCGAACAGACGCTTTTGCAAGCCTTCCGAGGTCAGGCGCGTCTGCAGGCGCGAATCGGCATGGCGCGCCGCCACGCCGCGCTCGTCGACCGTCTCGTCGGCGGGTTGGGGAATGGCGGCCGTGTCGGTGTCGTCGCCGTCCTCGGGCTGGGCTTCGGCGCCCGGCAGGAAGGTGAGGGTCTTGCCCTCGCCGAGCAGCCGGAAGACCTCGGCCGGCTTTTCGTCGACGATCTCGATGGCGCGATTGTTGCGCGTCCGCAGCGGCGTGTTGAGCAGACGGTTGCGCGTCGACAGGTCGAGCAGGGCATGACGCTCCCGCAACAGCCGGTCGGCGATGGAGGTTTTCGGCGAATCCGGGAGCGTTTCTGGCGGCATGGCGGGCCCTCGGGGGCGGATTGAGCCGTCAAGCTTACAGTGCCCCGCCGGCGGCTGTCATCCGTAAAACCACCTGCCGCACCCGTGGCCATGCCAGAAGGCACGAATATCTATGCCGCGGCCAGATGGGATTATATTTTCCAGGTTGCGAAAAGCGCGCCTTCCGATTGTGGGAGCGCCATGTTGCGGCGCACAAAATCTTTTGATTTAGAGGCATCTGGATACCACTAAAAACAATCCCGGCATGACGTGCAACCGATTGAATCCACGTAACCCGTCCATCAAAGGCTGTTGCCACAATCCAACAAACGCATGGCCGATTCAAACCCTTGAAATAAAATAAGGATTTTATAAAGGCCGAGGCCGTGGGGCCTCCAATGTGGAGGAACCCAAAGCCGGCATTGAGGCTTGACCTTGGCTTTAAACCGGCGAAAGCCTAAAAAAATACCTCAATATCAATAGGTTGCGATTTTTGTGCCACCCGGGTCTGGCAAAGCCGGCCTCCCGCGCCCGATCGCGTGAACTTTGCCGCAGACAAGAAAAAAGGCCCCTGAGCGGAGCCTTTTTCAAACCCATATGGCGGAGAGGGTGGGATTCGAACCCACGATAGAGTCACCCCTATGCCGCATTTCGAGTGCGGTGCTTTCGACCACTCAGCCACCTCTCCGTGAGGGCGGAAGCGGAAGAACCCGTTGATTTTACAACAAATGGTTCGGCCAGATCCGTAGGGCGCGGCAACGCCCGGGTCGTCAGAGGGCGTGTCTCTACTCACAGACGGACGGCAAGGCAAGTCCTATCTGCGCCCTTATGGCTTTTTTATGCATTGCCTTTTCGCGGCAATTGATCTTTTATGCCCTCTTCCCGCCTAGTGTTGCGTCAACTACAGGCTTGTACCGCCAAGCGTGGCTTTCATGTTTCAGTCATCGCCAAAGCGGCTATAAAAGTGCATATTTTTAACCAAAGTCGCATTTGGGTGCTATGCAAAACGACTTGGGAAAGCTATGAAGCCGAGTGACTTAAAGTTTCAGTCGAGATGATCGGCTGTTCGTTCGTATGGCCAAGAGAGGGCACTAACATGAAACTGAAATTGCTGGCGGGAGCTGCTCTCGTTGCACTGTCGTTCGGACTGGCGCAGACCGCGTCCGCCGAACAATCGCAAGGCTGGTACGGGGCGCTCGACCTCGGCACCAACTCGATGGACGGCTACAAGGCCAAGTCGACCGGCCTGATGGCTGACGGCGGTCCGTACTATTATAAGGTATCGACCAAGGATAGCTGGGCCGGCTTCGCCCGCCTCGGCTACCGTTACAGCCCGCACTGGCGCGTGGAATTCGAAGGCGGCTACCGTCCGGGCGACGTCAGCTCGGCGATCGGCTTCAAGCGCGTCTCGCCGGTTACGCCGGGCCTCGGCGCGATCGACACCGCCCTCTGCACCCCGGGCGTGATCCGCGCCGCCGGTGACAAGTGCGGCAGCCCCAAGGGCTCGATCACGCAAAGCACGTTCATGGTCAACATGTACTATGACATCATGCCGGACTCGTCCTTCCATCCGTTCGTCGGTGTCGGCCTCGGCCTCGACGACGTGAAGGCCAAGCTTCTCGGCCAGCTGTCGACCAGCCCGTCGCAAGGCATCGCCGACCTGAACTTCCAGGGCAAGGACATGGTTCCGGCCTATCAGTTCCTGGCCGGTGTGGCTTGGTCGCTGTCGGATCGTCTCAGCCTCGACGTCACCTACCGTTACCTCGGTGCCGGCAAGGCCAAGTTCGATGGCGCCGTGGTTCCGCTCTCGGCTTATGACATGACCGCCGGTCACTCCGACACGGGCATGGGCTGGCAGCAACCGGGCACCTTCTCGGGCAAGCTGTCCGACCAGACCCTGAGCGTCGGCCTGCGTTGGGCCTTCGGTTCGCCGCCGGCTCCGGTTCCGGAACCCACTCCGGCTCCGCCGCCGCCGACCCCGGCGCCTCCTCCCCCGCCCGAGCCGACCCCGGCTCCGCCGCCGCCGGCTCCGGTCGAAGCTCGCGAGTTCATCGTGTACTTCGAATTCGACAAGTCGGACCTCACGTCGGACGCCCAGGCCGTGGTTCAGGCCGCTGCTGACTACGCCAAGGCCGGCAATGCCGCCCGCATCGTGGTCGTGGGTCACACCGATACCTCGGGTTCGGCCGCCTATAACATCCGCCTGTCGGAACGCCGCGCCAAGACCGTGGCCGACGCGATGGCCGGCCTCGGCGTCGATCCGTCCAAGCTGGCGGTCGACTGGAAGGGTGAATCCGAGCCTGCAGTCGCCACCGGCGACGGCGTCAAGGAACCGCTCAACCGCCGTTCGACGATCGATATCACGTTCTAATCCAGAACGCGGTTCGATACAAAAATCGCCCGGTCTGACTTCGGTCAGGCCGGGTTTTTTGTTGTCCAGGCTTGCCGGCCGCGAAGAGTTGGGCATGGTTACCGCATTGCAACAAAAGTTGTCCGAACGGCGATGATTTTATTTTCGGCAACGATGACAGATTCGGGCATTCAGATGGCGGATTTTGTCGTGACGCGTCATAGATGTAGACCAGCCTTGGCTTTGAACGCCATATATCTTGTGGCTGGACGCCATAGTGCGGCCATATTTTCGCCAGGACGATTATACCGCCCCGCAGCATAAACTGTGACAATAAGGCAGCATCCGGTTGCCGATGTCACAATCGTCACAAATGTTTCGCACTTTTCGCTCAAAAAACCGCACGGAACCTTCTAAAGGATTAACAGACTTCACGCTTGCCACATCTTCCATTCCGCCTGACTCCGGGGTTTCAGGCAGCGGGTGGTTGTGACTGCGACGCGTCCTTGCGGACGGGTTTTCGCTTTTTGTAACATGGAGAGGGATACTCCCACATGACGAGATACTTCAAATACGCTGCGGCCGCCTCGGCCCTCGCGCTGCTCACCGCCGGCGTGGTTCACGCCCAGGAAACCACGGGCGGCATCAAGGGTGTCGTGACCAGCGACTCCGGCGCTGCGGTTGCCGGCGCCACGGTCACCATCGTGCACGAACCGACTGGCCTGACCACGACCGCCACGACCGACGCGACCGGCTATTTCGCCGTCACCCAGCTCCGCGTCGGCGGCCCCTACAAGGTCAGCGTCAGCGCCGACGGCTTCAATGCCTCGGACAGCGAAGTTCCTTTCGTCAATATCGGTGACCCGACCGAAGCCGATGTCAGCCTGCAATCGACTGCCGCCAATACCACCGTCGTGGTCAAGGGCAAGCGCCGCGAAATCGTCGCCGGCCGTACCAAGGTCGGCCAGGAGGAAATCGAAACCTTCCCGACCCTGAACCGCGACATTCGCGATTACGCCCTGAAGTCGCCGTCGGCCTACGAAGATCCGACGAACAGCGGCGCGCTTTCCATCGCCGGCATGAACAACCGCTCGAACGCCATCCTCGTCGACGGCGTCCGCCAGGGCGATGACTTCGGCCTCAACGCCAACGGCCTGCCGACCAACCGGTCGCCGATCTCGGTCGACTCGGTCGAAGCCGTCAACGTCGACACGGCGCCCTATGACGTCAACTACTCGTTCTTCCAGGGCGGCGTCATCAACTTCGTCACCAAGTCGGGCGGCAATGATTTCCACGGCGGCATCTTCTACGAGAAGACCGGCAACGACATGCGCGGCGATCACTTCGTCGCCACCGACCCCTACACCGGCGCCGCGGTGACGCGCACGGTTACCGGTGACTTCTCCGAAAAGACCTGGGGCGCTCACCTGTCCGGCCCGATCATCAAGGACAAGCTGTTCTTCTTCGGCCTCTATGAAAAGTTTGAAGGTTCCAAGCCCAACCTGTTCGGCGCTTCGGATTCCGGCAAGGCCAACATCATTCCCGGCGTGAGCCAGGCTGTCGCCGACCAGGTCCGTACCGACGTCAAGAACATCTACGGCTTCGATCCGCTGGGCGTGCCCGATTCGATCCCCTACACCGACGAGAAGGCCCAGGCCAAGATCGACTGGCAGATCAACGACCACCACCGCGCCGTCTTCTCCTATGAAGACACCAAGAGCGGCTCGGTCAACGAAACCGGCGACAGCACCAGCGCCACCGCCGGCGTCCTCGCCCTCGGTTCCAAGTTCTACACCCTGGAAACCGACCTGAAGGTTTACAAGGGCCAGGTCCTGTCGCAATGGTCGGACAACCTCAGCACGGAATTCAACCTGTCGCGCAAGGAAGTGGTCAACATTTCCAATGCCCTGGCCGGTAACGACTTCGCCCAGTTCAAGGTGTTCATCGCCGGCAATACCGGCCCGTCGGTCATCCTCGGACCGGACATCTCGCGCCAGGAAAACGTCCTGACCAACAACAACACCCACGTCGACTTCAAGGCGAAGTACCGCTGGAACGATCATAACTTCCTGTTCGGCATCGAACATGAAAAGATCGACGTGTTCAACGCCTTCGTCCAGAACGCCAACGGCCAGTACACCTTCGCCTCGATCGCCGATCTCGAAGCCAAGAAGGCGGCAAGCATCACCTACGCCAACGCCGCCGACAACGTGAAGGCCGACGGCGCCGCGGCGTTCAACTACTCGACAACGTCGCTTTATGTTCAGGACCAGTGGCGGGTCAATCCGCGCCTGACCCTGACCGGTGGCCTGCGCTACGATGGTTACAGCTCGAACTCGCTGCCCGGCGCCAACCCGACCTTCAAGGCTACCTACGGCTACACCAATGCCAAGGGCCTCGATGGCCTGAGCGCCTTGCAGCCGCGCGTGTCGTTCAACTGGCACCCGTCCTTCGATGACGCCCTGACCATCTATGGCGGCATCGGCCGCTTCCAGGGCGGTAACCCGAACGTGTGGATTTCGAACAGCTATACCAATACCGGCAGCCTGCTCGGCTCGTTCCAGTGTTCGCGCAGCACAAAGACCGATGCGGCATCGGTGGCGTGTAACAACGCGCTCGACAACACCGACGGCTTCAAGGTCAACCAGTACTTCCTCGACCAGAACACCGCCTCGGCCAATGCCGGCACCGGCAACATCAACGCCATCTCGCCGGACTTCAAGATCCCGAGCGTGTGGAAGGCTTCCGTCGGCTTCACCCGCAACTTCGATCTCGGCGTGCTGGGTACGGGCTACCTGTTCACGGCGGAATACGAAGCGACCAAGTTCGAATCCGCGCCGTACTGGCAGGATGTCTACCAGGAGCTGGCCAAGTCGGGCACGGCTCCGGACGGCCGTCCGGAATATTTCGGCACGGTCAACGGCGCTCCGCGCGGCACCCGTACCGACGTGGTGTTCAGCTCGGCCCAGCTCGGCAAGGCCAACATGCTGACCCTCGAACTGTCGAAGACCTACCACACCGGTTGGGCCGACGGCCTCAGCTTCGACGCTTCCTACGTCAAGCAGCGTTCGACGGACATCAATTCCGGCACCAGTTCGGTGGCGACGTCCAGCTATCGCCAGTCGACCTGGTCCGATCCGAACCATCCGGGCGCGTCGATCTCCAATTACCAGATCGACAACATCACCAAGCTGACCCTCGCCTACGACCACAAGTTCTTCGGCGACAACCGCACCAGCTTCCGTATGTACACCCAGGCCCGCACCGGCCAGCGCTACAGCTTCGTGTTCCAGGATTCGAACACGGCCAGCACCGGCGGCTCGACGGGCATGTTCGGCCTGAACGCCCTCTACACGACCTCGAACGTCGAACTGTTCTACGTGCCGAAGACCGACTCGTCGGGCAACGTCACGCTGACGTCCGATCCGCTGGTCACCTACAAGTCGGGCTTCGACATTGCCGGCTTCAACACCTTCCTGAAGAAGACGGGCCTGCTCAGCTACGCCGGCAAGATTTCGCCGCGTAACGGCTTCAAGTCGCCGAACAACCTGTTCTCGAACATTCGCATCATGCAGGAAGTGCCCGCCTTCAACTCGCATTGGGGCAAGGTCGAGCTTTACCTGGATGTACAGAACCTCGGCAACCTGATCGACGACTCGCAAGGCGTGCTGACGCAATACGGCTTCCCGTACAACCGCTTTGCCGTCAACGCGACCAACTGTCAGGCGGATGCCAGGAACAACTCCAGCAACGCTTCGACCACTCCGGCCAACATTATCGCGGCTTCGAAGTGCGCCTCCACCGGCAACTTCTACCAGTACAATTCGTACAGCACCGGTTCGCCGACCTATGACAACTCTTCGGTCTATCAGATCAAGATCGGCGTCAACTACAAGTTCTAGTTCGCGTACGGCCTGACAAGGCCAAGGAAAGCGGCTCCCGGCAGAACGCCGGGGGCCGTTTTTTTGCGTGGAGTTTGTGGCCAAGCCGTCCGGCCCCGTGCTAAGAGGCGGGCCACGTCACTATCAAGGTTTTGAGCGGCATGACACGTATCGTTCCGGCGGAGTGGGAAGCGCACGCAGGCATCTGGATCGGCTTCCCCAGTCACGGCCATCTGTGGCAGGACGACCTGATTCCGGCCCAGGCCGAGGTCGCGGCCTTTGCGCGCGTGCTGGCCGAGATGGGCGACGAACAGGTCAGGCTTATGGTCATGGGTGAAGAGGCCCACGCGGCAGCGAAGGCCCTGCTCGGCGATGTCAAAAAACTCGAGATCGTCGACGGCCGCTTCGGCGACATCTGGTTTCGCGATACCGGCCCGATCTATGTCAGCGACAAGGACGGCGGTTCCGGTGTCCATCGTCCGCGCCCGGTCAACTTCCGTAACAATGGCTGGGGCGGCAAATACCAGTTGCCGCATGACGACGAGGTGGCAGCCCAGATCAGCGGGCACGATGGTTTCGCGCCGCTCATCGAGGACTTCATTCTCGAAGGCGGGGCGCTCGATCACGATGGTCACGGCACCATCCTGACGACGCGGCAATGCCTGCTCAACCCGAACCGCAATCCCGGCTGGCGCCAGGCCGACGCCGAGGCGGCCCTGGCCAGGGCGCTGGGCGCGCGCAAGGTCATCTGGCTGGATGACGGCCTCGTCAACGACCATACCGACGGCCATGTCGACAACCTGGCGCGCTTCGTCGCCCCCGGCGTCGTCGCCTGTCCGGTGTCCTACGGGCTCGACGATCCCAATGCCCATGTCTATGACCATACGGCACGGACCTTGAGCACCCAGACCGATGCGCGCGGCGTGTCGCTGCAGGTGGTCCGCATCCCGGCGCCGGGTAAATTCACCGACGACGACGGCGAGATCGTGCCGGCGTCACACATGAATTTCCTCATCGCCAATGATTGCGTCGTCGTGCCGATCTACAAGGAAAGACCAGGCGAACTGGCGGTCGAGGCACTGCAAAGCCTGTTCCCCGAACGCAATGTCGTCGGCCTGTCGTCGAAGGCGATCCTGTCGGGCGGCGGCTCGTTCCATTGCATCTCTCAACAGGTCCCCTTAATTAAGGCGTGACCTCTTCCCCCTCGCCCCGTTTGCGGGGAGAGGGCCGGGGTGAGGGGCCTTATGTTTCTGGATTCTTTGTCAATGACCCGCACCGTTATCGCCGCCGCCCTGCAAACCGCCTACGGGCCCGACATGGCGGCAAATATCGCCAAAACCGAAGCGCTGGTGCGCGAAGCCGCCGCAAAAGGCGCCCAGATTATCCTGCCGTCGGAACTGTTCCAGGGCGAATATTTCTGCGTCAGCCAGGAAGAACGCTGGTTCGCCACAGCCTATGCGTGGCGCGAACATCCCTGCGTGCTGGCCATGCAGGCTTTGGCGCGGGAACTGAACGTCGTCATTCCGACCTCGATCTACGAGAAGGAAGGTCCGCACTATTTCAACAGTCTGGTCATGATCGATGCCGGCGGTGAGCTGCTGGGCGTTTATCGCAAGTCGCATATCCCCGATGGCCCGGGCTACCAGGAGAAATATTATTTCCGCCCTGGCGACACCGGCTTCAAGGTCTGGAACACCCGGTTCGCCAGGGTCGGCGTCGGCATCTGCTGGGACCAGTGGTATCCCGAGGCGGCGCGCGCCATGGCGCTTATGGGCGCCGAAATCCTGATGTATCCCACGGCGATCGGGTCGGAGCCGCACGACGCTGAACTCGATACGGCGGCGCCGTGGCAGCGCATCATGCAGGGCCATGCGGTTGCCAATGTCATGCCGGTGGTGGCGTCCAACCGCATCGGCACCGAAAGCCTGATCTCACCGCAGAACGGCGCCGGCCAAACCTTCTACGGCCACAGCTTCATCGCCAATCACCGCGGCGACAGGGTGGCGGAGTTCGGGCCGAAAGACGAAGGCGTGCTGGTGGCCACCTTCGATCTCGATTATCTCGATACCCACCGTGCCGCCTGGGGTTTCTTTCGCGATCGGCGGCCGGAATTGTACGCTGCCCTGGCCAACCCGCGCCCGGTCTGACCGGAATTTCGCCGCAAACTTCGCCCAGCCTTGGGTTAAACGGAGGAAACCGCATGTCAAGATATCTGGTTCTTGCCGCCACGGCCGCGCTGATGCTGACCGCCTGCACCGCTCCTCTGACCGACCAGGCCGCCTATGCCGACCCGGCCAAGATCGGCGGGCAGCGCTGCAAGGTGGCGACCGATATCGCCCGTGCGGTCGGCGCCGATAATTATGATCCGGCGCTGAAGGAAGGCGGCAACTGCCAGGCGGAATTCGCGGCGGCCGGCATTCCGATGCTGGGCCTGAAAAAGCCGGGCGATCCCGATGGCGCGCCGGGTCTCGACCACATCACGCGCCTGGGTCCGATCACGCGGCTGGACGGCGCCACCGTCAAGGTCGGCATGGATTACGTCTGCCCGCGCCTGTGCGGTCACGGCGAGGAGATCATCGCCACCCTGCGCGGCGGAGCATGGACGATTTCCAGCCGCAAGACGACGTGGATTTCCTAGAGCAGCGTTTTGATGGAATCAAAACGCTGCTCTAGGTTTTTGTTTTGTCGCGCAATTTATCCGAAAAGTGGTACCCACTTTATCGGATTGCGCTCTAAGCAATCAAGGCTGCTGCCTCGGCCTTTTCGAGCAACCGCCAGGCGCCGGGCTTGAGATCGCCGAGCGTCAGGCCGCCCATCCGCGACCGGTGCAGCGCCTCGACATGGTTGCCGACGGCGGCGAACATGCGCCGGACCTGGTGATAGCGGCCCTCATGGAGCGTCAGTCGCGCGGACTGCTCGCCCGTCACCTCCATGGCGGCGGGCTTGAGCGGCGTCTTTTCGCTGTCCAGCATCAGTTCGCCAGAGGCGAATATCGCCGCCTCGTGGCCTTCCAGGGGCCGGGCCAGGTGCACTTCGTAGATCTTGGCGACGTGATTGCGCGGCGAGATGATGCGGTGCAGGTAGTCGCCGTCGTCGGTAAACAGCAACAGGCCCGAGGTATCGGCATCCAGCCGGCCGATGGTCGACAGCGCCGGCTTGCGCACGGCGAAGCGCTCGGGCAGCAGCTCGTAGACCAACTGGCCGCGATCCTTCATCGAACAGACATAGCCGGTCGGCTTGTTCAGCATCAGCACCAGGCCGAAATCGGGATCGAGCGGCTTGCCGCGATAGCGGATATCGTCATGCGCGGGCGCATCGTCTTCATCAAGCGCGTCTCCCGATGCGCCGGTAAACAAGCCGGCGCGCAGCATTTTCTGCACGTCCTTGCGGCTGCCGTAGCCGAGATTGGCGAGGTGGCGCACCAGCTTCATTTGGTGGCGCTCCGGGGCCCGATGGCCTTGAACACCTTGAAAAAATTGTTCTGGGCCACGGTGGCGACCGACTTGAAGGCGGCGTTCAGCGTCTCTTCGTAGGGCAGGTGACGGTTGGCGACCAGCCACAACTGGCCGCCGGAAACCAGCGCGCGCGCCGCCGAACGGATAAAGGCCTGGCCGATATCGTGGCGGTCGGCGCGATCGACATGAAACGGCGGATTGCTGATGATGGCGTCATAGCGATCGGGCAGGGGACCGGTGGCATCACACCAGTGAAAAGCCACCCGGTCGCCGTATGTCGCCAGGTTCAGCCGCGCCATGTCGAGCGCGCGCTGTTCGGCCTCGATGACATCAAGACGCGTGACGCCGGGATAGCGGCCGAGGACTTCGTCGCCGAGATAGCCGAAGCCGGCGCCGAGATCGGCCATTTTACCCGTCAGGCCAGGCGGTAGGTGTTCGGCCAGCAGGCGCGAGCCGGCGTCGATGCGGTCCCAGGCGAACAGGCCGGGGCGGCTCATGAAGCGGCCGCCCTCGATGGCGCGCGGGGCATCGCCGGCCAGCCATTGCGCCAGCAGCGTTTGGTCGATGTGGCCCGGTTCCACGGATGCCCAGAAAGCGCGGCATTTGTTCTTCGACAGGCTGGTGATCGTGCCGGCCAGGGCTTCGAGATCGCCTTGCAACGTCTTGGCGCCTTCCAGGTTCGCCGCCGCCGCCAGCACAGTGCCGCCGGACCGGGTCGTCGCCACCGCCTGGGCCAGCAGGGCGCGGTTTTCGTCGCGCTGGCGCTGCGGCAGGACCAGGGTCAGCGGATAGCGGCGGTGATCGCCATCCTCACGCAAGGCGTAACCGGCCCTGGCGAGGGCGTCGCGGGCCGGGCGGAAGTTCTGGTCGCAGACGAACCGGTCGCGCGGCAGGCGGCCAAGGGCGTCGCCTGTGCGTGCGCGCAGGAACAGCGCCTGACCTTCGGCGGCAAAGTCGATATCGCCGCCGGTCAGCGGCAACAACAGGGTTTCCAAGACAGGATCGTTCATAGGCGCGGCCTATGCCATATCGATCCGGCAAAAGCAAAAGCCCGCCCGCTTACGGCTTGTCGAAGCGGTAGAGCCGCGCTTCCCATGGCCGCATCTGCAAGGCTTCGCCATCGTAATTGCCGAGCATGAGCGTGGTGAAATCGGGCGGGAAACCGTCCGTCGCCTCGCTCGACCTATTGAGCATGACCAGCAGGCTTTCACCCTCGATCTGGCGCAGATAGACGAACAGGTGGTCGTGACCGGGTTCGAGATCGCTGTAGTCGCCATAAACCAGGGCCGGGTGCGCGTGACGCAGCGCGATCATACGGGCGAAGAAGTCGTAAACCGGCTTCTGGGTTTCGGCATTGATCGACCGCGCCTCCGGATGGATCAGGAACCATGGCTTGCCGGTGGAAAAGCCGCCATTGACGCCTGAATCCCAGGCCATCGGAATGCGGGCATGGTCGCGGCTGACCCTGTTCTGGTTGGCGACGAAGGCGGCCTCGTTCTTCGCGCCTAGCGCCCGCCAGGCGTTCTTCACCCAAATATCGTCGAATTGCGCAATATGCTCAAAGGGATAGTTGGTCAGGCCCAGCTCGTCGCCCTGGTAAAGAAACGGCGTGCCTTTCATGGTCAACAGCAGCATGGCGAACAGCATGGCCGATTTTTCGCGGAACTCGGGGCTGTCGTCGCCGTAGCGCGACACGATGCGCGGATTGTCGTGGTTGCTGAGGAAGACCGTCGGCCAGCAGTGCCGGTCAAACGCCTGGTCATGGCGCGTGAAGATGGCCTTGAAATCCTGCAGCCGCCACGGCTTCCATTGTCCGCCGGGCGCCCGGTCGATATCGACGGCGTCGAACTGGAACACCATGTCAAGCTCGCCACGCCGCTCATCGATCAGGGCCGGGGTTTGTGCCAGCGACACGCCGAACGCTTCGCCGACCGTCATGACATCGTAATGCGCCAGCACCTCACGGTGCATTTCCTGCAGATAGTCATGGACATGCGGGCCGTTGGCATAGATGTCCTGCGGCCGGGCCAGGGCGGCATCGCTCATGTCCGGCAAGGCCGGGTCCTTGGAAATGAACGGAATCACGTCCATCCGAAACCCATCGACACCCTTGTCGAGCCAGAAGCGCATCAGGTCATAAACCTCGCCACGCACGGCGGGATTATCCCAGTTGAGGTCCGGCTGCCTGTCCGCGAACAGGTGCAGGAACCAGCCGTCGCCATCCTTCTTCCACGCCGGGCCGGTGAAGATTGACGGCCAGTTGTTGGGCAGCTCATCGCCGTCGCGCCAGATATAATAGTCGCGGTAAGGGTTGTCAGATCCCTTGCGGCTCTCGACGAACCAGGCGTGCTCGTCGGACGTGTGGTTGACAACCAGGTCGATGATCAGCCGCATCCCCGCCGCATGGACCGCCGCCAGCAGGTCGTCGAAATCCTGCAAGGTGCCGAATTCGGCCATCACCTTGCGGTAGTCGCGGATATCGTAGCCGTTGTCGGCATTGGGGCTGTCGAAATGCGGGCTCAGCCAGATGACGTCGACGCCCAGGCCCTGGATATGCGGCAATTTCTCTAAAATACCGCGCAGGTCGCCGATACCGTCGCCGTTGCTGTCGTGGAACGAGCGCGGATAGATCTGGTAGACCACCGCCTCCTTCCACCATCGCCGCGTATAGCCGTTGATCGTTTCCATGGCTCCACTCAATACCGGTTCTTTTCCTCTTGCAACCCGCGGTCAAAATCCGCATATAGGCCGTGAGACGGCTGGGCGAAGGCCTCGCCAATCTGGTCAGGGCCGGAAGGCAGCAGCCACAACGAATTCACCTTCGGGTCAGTCGTCTCACCTCCTCTTTTTTAGCTCAGGCGGCGCATGCCTCCTCGCAAAGGCTTGGGCGCGCCGTCGTGCTTGCCTCGGCATGCGGCCTCGGAGATTTGCAAACAATCCCCATCCCGTTGCGCCAGCGAATCGCGCTTAATGGCTGACGCTCCGCGAAAAAGCCCCTATATAGGCTCCATGTCCGACCACGCCGATCTTGACGATCCCACAGCCTTCGCGTCCGAGCGCGATCTCGACACGGACGACATGTTCGGCGCGCCCGAACCGGCGCCTCTCGCCGTCGCCAAGCCGCAGGAAAAGTCGGAAAACTACACCGTCCTCGCCCGCAAGTACCGTCCGCGCACCTTCGCCGACCTGATCGGCCAGGAAGCCATGGTCAGGACCCTGACCAACGCTTTCCAGGCCTCGCGCATCGCCCACGCCTTCATGCTGACCGGCGTGCGCGGCGTCGGCAAGACGACGACCGCCCGCCTGCTGGCGCGCGCGCTCGATTACGAAAGCGACACCGTCCATGGCCCGAACATCGACCTGACGCAGATGGGCATCCATTGCCAGGCGATCATCGACGGCCGCCATATCGACGTGCTCGAACTCGACGCCGCCTCGCGTACCGGCGTCGACGCCATGCGCGACCTGCTCGAATCCGTGCGCTATGCCCCCGTAGAGGCGCGCTACAAGGTCTATGTCATCGACGAAGTCCACATGCTGTCGACCGGCGCCTTCAATGCGCTGCTGAAGACGCTGGAAGAGCCGCCGCCCCACGCCAAGTTCATCTTCGCCACCACCGAGATTCGCAAGGTGCCGGTCACCATCCTGTCGCGCTGCCAGCGCTTCGACCTGCGCCGCGTCGAGCCCGAAACCCTGGCGCCGTTCCTCGAAAAGATCTGCGCCGCCGAAAGCGTGCGCATCGATGCCGACGCCATCGCCCTGATCGCCCGCGCCGCCGAAGGCAGCGTGCGCGACTCGCTGTCCCTGCTCGACCAGGCCCTGGTCCAGGGCGAACCGGGCGAGGCGGTGGGCGCCGAAGTGGTGCGCGACATGCTGGGCCTGGCCGACCGCACGGCGACGCTGGCGCTGTTCGAAAACATCATTTCCGGCCAGATGAGCGAGGCCCTGCTGGCCTTCCGTACCCTGTACGGCTATGGCGCCGATCCGTCGCAGGTCATGGGTGACCTGCTCGAATACGCCCACGCCACCTCGGTAGCCAAGGTGCTGGGCGCCGACGCGACCCGCTTGCCGAAGGCGCAGGCCATGCGCGTCACGGCGCTGGGCTCGCAGTTGTCCGCCGGTACGCTCAGCCGCCTGTGGACCCTGATGCTGAAGGCGTTCGAGGAACTGCGCCGCGCCCCCGATTCCGCCGCCGCCTTCGAGATGGTGCTGGTCCGGCTGTGCTACGCCTCCGACCTGCCGGGGCCGGAAGTGCTGCTGAAACGCCTGCAGAACGGCGAGCCGTTGGTGCCGCCCGTCAACGCCCAGGGCTTGCCCACCGGCGGGGCTTCGGCCCAGCAAGGCTCCGCCGCCGTGGCGATGCGGCCGCAGCCGCAGGTCCTGCCCGATCCGCAGACCTTCGACGAGGTCGTCAAGCTGATCGCCGACAAGCGCGATATTGGCTTGCGCACCGATGTCGAGCAGTTCGTGCGCCTGATCGCCTTCAAGCCCGGCGCGATCACCTTCGAGATGGCGCCGCGCAGCCCCGCCGACCTCGTCCGCCGCCTGTCGGTGCGTCTGCGCGAATGGACCGGCAAGCCATGGATGCTGTCGATCGAAGGTTCGGGCGGGGCGGAATCGGTGATGGAACGCGACCGGCGCGAAACCGCCGCCGCGCGCGCCCGCATCCAGGCCAATCCCTTTGTTTCCGCGGTGCTCGACGCCTTTCCCGGCGCCGAAATCGCCGCTATCCGCCCCCGCCCCAAGCCTCCGGCGCCCGTGGTTTTGCCGGAGGATCCTAATGACGATTCCCAGGACAAGGACGACGACTGATGGATTTCGCCGCCATGATGAAGCAGGCCCAGCTGGTGCAGACGAAGCTGCACGAAGCGCAGGCGAAGTTGCAGGAAACCGTCGTCGGCGGCAGCGCCGGCGCCGGCCTGGTGACGCTTGAACTCAAGGGTTCGAGTGAGATGATCTCGCTCGTTATCGATGACAGCCTGTTGCGCGCAGGCGAGGGCGAAGTCCTGGCCGATCTGGTCCGCGCCGCCTATGCCGACGCACGCAGGCGGCTCGACGACGTCAATACGGCCTTGATGCAGGAAGTCGGCGCCCAGCTGGGGCCTGGCGGCGGCCTGCCCAATCTGCCGAAGTTTTTCTGATGTCGTGGGGGGAGCGAACCTCCCCCCACGTACCACCCGCTGTTCGGAGAAAAATCTCTTGGGGCGGCCCGGCGAGATTTTTCGCTTTTCTGCGCTTTGGCGGGGCCAAAGCAGGTAAGGATGCTGATGGCCGGAGCCGGCCCCGAAATCGAACGCCTGATGGTCCTGCTGTCGAAGCTGCCGGGCCTCGGTCCGCGTTCGGCCAGGCGGGCGGCGCTGGCCCTGTTGAAAAAGCGCGAGCAACTGCTGATCCCGCTCAACCTGGCCATGCAGGACGCCGCCGACAAGGTCACCACCTGCCGCATCTGCGGCCGGCTGTCGACGCAAAATCCATGCGACACTTGCTCCGATCCGTCGCGCGACACCACCATGATCTGCGTGGTCGAGGAAGACAGCGCATTGTGGGCGATGGAAAGGGTCGGCGCCTTTTCCGGCCGTTACCATGTCCTGGGCGGCCTGCTGTCGGCGCTTGACGGAGTCCGGCCCGAGGACCTGCGTCTCGATACGCTCATCGCGCGGGTTCGTGATGGCGATGTCCATGAAATCATCATGGCCCTGCCGGCCACCGTCGAGGGCCAGACGACGGCACACTATATCGCCGACCGCCTGAAAGGCTTCGACAACCACGTCGTCATCTCCTACCTGGCCCGCGGCGTCCCCGTCGGCGGTGACCTCGACTGGCTGGACGACGGCACCATCGCTCACGCGTTTAAATCTCGCCGTTAAGCGAGCGTCTCGCCCTGTCTATAGC
>FTIZ01752026.1_pt1 | contig 15933 bp, 24 predicted proteins | sample 1658381 | NCBI WGS metagenome assembly FTIZ01 (sample SAMEA3914822, study PRJEB12502) | metagenome | biome: forest; material: soil | place: USA | collected 2012-03-12 | depth 0.1 m
CCATTTGGCCGGCGATAACGATCACCGCCGTGGTGGACACGCCTGTGAGATGGCACCCTCCCTGTCCCAGTGCGACTTCATCATGCCTGGTGGCAAGCAGAGAATCCGGGGAGAGACGCACGCTAGCAAGACCTGGGCTTGTTGCACATTCCGGGGATGCAAGACTGAACGGGGCTGTTCCCGGCTTCCAACAGCCCACAAGCCGCGGTCACCGAGAGCGAGCGCTGGTCCGGCACGCCGTGGGTGGCCAAGCAACGTCGGCATCTGGCGTCTGGAGCCATGGGCTTTCCTCGGCCGAACCCACACAATCACAAGTGCCCCCGTCCCTCGTCGGATCATGCAAGCCCCGGACTGTGTATTTTGGGACGCAGAGTGTACGATGTACTGTGTGTGAAAGGCAGAAGAAAGAAGGGTGCGGTGCGTCAGCCGGGACCGGGTCTGGGGTCGAGCAGCGAACACCCAGATCGGATCTTTGCCTCCTCGGGGCAGCGTTTCCTCCCTCCGGATGTTCAATCAAGCCGCCATCTGGGGTCGTCCGTCCTGAGATCTTGGAGGGGAGACGTGTCTGGAGCAATCTCGGGGGTGGCGCGAGAAGAGATAAGCGTCGACGACGCAATCGGTGGAGTGTGGGGAAACCCAAAGACTGCGTGAGAACCGTTGGAGATACCGAGACCACCCATCCTGATGAATACCGTGCAGTGCCTGAACGGTCAGTGTCAGGGTGCGACCTGGTCCCTGTCTGGATCTGGCCGCCGTCTCGCAACGCACGCAAGACCGGTTTTGGAGTTCGGCTTGTGCTCAGAGCCTGGAAGCCTTCGGCCGAGGAGCGGTTTGGGGGAACTTCCTGGCCAGAGTGGATCAGGCTGTCTCTCGCGTCATGACAGGAGGAGCCCAAACCAGAATTTTGGCACCGGAAAATCCGGGGTACTGAGACCAATCTCGGCCGCTTGACCGTCACAAGGATTCCGGCGAGATAAGCGCGCCACAACGCCTCGCCCGCCTCGCCGCCTCTCCGGGTTCGTTCCCTGCTGCTGCTGCTACTGCTGCTCCTGCTGCTGGCCTGCCCTCGGGATGATACAACCGACAGAGCCGGTGCTGCTGCTGCTGATGAAGCGTGCCGAGGATGCGTCAAACTCCACAGGGGCTGCTTCAGCACAAATCTGTGTGTCGTCAAGGTCGACCCATGGGCCCCAGGGGCCATCCTTTTCGGGCCGCGTGGGGGTCGGGCCTGGGTTTGCTCCTGGTGCGCACAGGCAGGGCTTGTATCGCGCGTATCAGCGCCGACAGCTGCATCACGCCTCAACCTGGAACTCTTGGATCCTGGAAACCCGTCCGGGGGAATCGCCCCGGACATCCATCATGGACGGCCGCCATCCTCATTCTTTCTGCTGTGCGTCAAACACGATCCGAGGTGTCCGAGTTCTCCCCGAGAGATGGGAATCGGGTGGAAATCGAGCGAAAATCGGTCGGGATTGCGAAGTGCGAAGGCTTCTTCCAAGACCTGCCTAGCCCTGGACGGGCAATTGCGTGCAACTCACGATTTATTGGTTTATTAGTCTGTTTTCCGGCTTTGGCAAGAGAAGAGACGGTCAGCCTGTTCCTGGCCTGGCGGCTTCCAAGCCAGGTGCACGACGTCTGGATGGCTTGGCCCCTGCCAAAGTCTTCGCCCGATCCCCACGAGCAGCCACGAGGAGGCAAATCGACCGGAGCCGGGCCGAACAGCCAACGCCCGGACCCTGCACATGTCTGTTGCCGTCGACCCGGCTGAGTCAGAAACAAGCGCCAGAGACTGCAGAGAGCGGTGTTGCTGGCCGATAACCAACGTCAACCCTACCAGATTGTGCTGGTCCAGCCGCCGTCCCAAAACCTGGAATCTGGGGCGAACGTCCCAAGCCATCATCTTCGACACGTGGGGTTGGGCAAGATAAATTTTCGGATGAAGCTCCCGACGTGGCCCTGGCAAGGTATTTCATGACAAACACAGCACTTGCAAGCATTGCCTCTGGCGCGCACGCCAGCTGCCAAATTTTCATCTGTTGCGGTTTCGGGCTCCCGCCGAGCAGAACCCGAAGCGCGAGGTGACAAAAAAAAGCCCACCCTCTCACTCTCACTGGTTCTGACGAGTCATACGAATCATCTTGGTGACGGGTTCGATGGGCATGGCAAGTGCCGCGGCCCACAGAAAGCCCGATGCGGAGATCCACCTTGAGAAAAAAAAAATACGATACGCAAAAAGAAGAGAGGAGCAGGATACGTGGCACCCTCGGCGGTCATGCTGCGAACCCCAAACGGCCGAAACAAGAAGTGAAGGACAAAGAAAGAAAAAACCTTGACGACTGGAGTCCTCCATCATCACCCGCGAGCAGTGCAACGAGTTTTGTCGCCAGGTTTCCCCGGCGGGCGCGGCTAACAGGCACGGAGATCGATCGCCCGACCAAAAGTCGCAATTAGCCGGCGGCTCCGCGCGATTTCCCCTTAGCCCCGCCGCACGCAGTCACATTAGCGCCGCAATCAGAACCCGGTGCAGCTCGGTTCTGGACAAAAGTCAAAAGGTGACAGGTTTGTGGGGCCCCAAGCCTTGCCCAGCTCTGACCAGGCACCAAACCAGGGGGAGAAAAGGGAAGGAAGGGGTGAGAAAAAAGCAATCGCACCACCGCTCGTCAGCGGAAGCTCGTCGCATCGCACGCCTGAGCGTCAGGCCAAACCTTGGTGCTGGCTCCACTCCCCGCGGTTCCCGCGTCGCCAGGGGGCAGCGGGCGATAACGGTAGGCGGGCTCAGCGGGCTCTGTTTGCGAGCAATGGCCATTCTGGGACAAGTTGACAACAGCACCTTGACGACCAGGGCGTGTTTTTGGCGTTGGCGGCGAGGCCGAGACGCTCGGACGAGAGTTCCAGGAGAATTCGGGCAGTTCTTCCTGACAAGTCGCACACACACCCCTTCTCTGCTCACCCTTGGCTCTGGGGGTTTTAGAATCGTGGAGATGAGATGGGGGCCGGCAAAAAAACACGGGGTCCGGTGTAAAGAAAGGTCGAGAACAACAACTCTCTCAGCTTGAACAACCCCCACGCCTCGCTCGGTATGATCAGCCCCAGCTTTTTTCGCGGCTCCATCCCGAGATTGACACGCGGCCGACGAACCAGCGATGGGCCCCGGCATCACATGGGAGAGCCCCCAATGCGGAGTGGTTGGGCAGGGCGATATGGCGAAAGTGGAAAATGGATCCCGTTTTCTGATTGCCGCTGGAGCGAAAAGGGGTAAAAAGGTTTATTTTACTCTCCGAGCCGGCCCCGTGATGTTCGGTGTCCGGCTGTCGATTTTGAGCCTCGCCTCAGCTCATCCATCCCTGTCGACGACGACTTTCTGGGGCCCGAGGTGATGCCAAGGCCGCGGTGCCGAGCGCGGGTGAGGGATCACAGTCCTGGGCGTCTGGAGGAAAGGCTGCCGCGAGTTCGTTTTTCCATTTTCCCTGGCTGCCTGGGTCCCCCTTGACATGATGATCAGCAACCTGGTCTGATTCCTCTGGGGGTGTCGGGAATACCCACGGGAAATCAGAGGCTTGAGTGATCCCCACATTCCATCGGTCCCCCAGGCCGGAATGCACAATCCTCGGCAAGCAAGGGGTCGTCGATCTCAGGGTCTGGCCCGCCATCTGGCACACCGCAGCCTCCGTAGGGCCAAAAACCGCCGGCACTTCGCTGGTGTTGCTCCTCTCTGGGGGAAGCAGAGTTTTTGCATGTGAAGGCTGTCAACCTGCCTTTTCTGGGCACGTCATGAATGCTGTGTCCAAGTACAGATTACACGCCGGTGGTGGTTTTGTGGGGAAGTAGCACATGGGGGTGTCAACCGATAACATGGCACCGGGGTGGCCTCCGGCACTTGCGGACGATAGCCTCGCTTCGGCGGGCGGCCGTCGATGATAGGCGGCCGACAGATTGCACCATGGCATGATGATGAGATGACGCTGTGATTTAGGTTCAAGCGGTGTGGGTTTGTTTGAGCGCCGATCCTCTCAGCAGTTCACAATACACGTCGTGACGATACTACTTGGTACAGCGATCGGCCTACGAACGGAGTGCCAACGGACACGGACGAGCGGAATTCCGATCCGCACCTTGAGGACCGGGCAAGTGAGGTCTGACGGTAAGAGCCGCATGGCGCCATTCTCGTGTGAAGGGCCGTCGAAGGCCGCCGTCGTAAGTGAATGTGATTATGACATCATCCCTCCTGAGCTGAGCTCCCAGCTCGGGCCGGACGCCGGAAGTTTTCTGGTTGTTTGGTGTTGAGAAATCAGCATGTGAAAATCGCTGGACAACGGGGGAGTGGCAATGCGCACGGCCAAGCGCCCACAAGTATGCCCCAGCTCGGCGGTAAAATTCAAGAAGCGGGTTTAGCTCAGTTGGGAGAGCGTCAGACTGAAGTAAAACTTCGGGAAATCTATCTGAAGGTCATGTGTTCGATCCACATAAACCGCATATTCTTTTCTTTTGCCGAGATGGCGTCTGCATTTCGTTTTGGTTCTTTTTTGCCTTTTGGCGTTGATGTTTGGTTTGAGCTTAGTTCAAAATGCCACCATGTTGCTTTTGCAGTCATCTCCTGAGCTGACATCGCTTTGCCCCAAACCCTAACCCAGCAGTGCTGCCTACTGTTTGCCCGCGGACCGATTACATAACGCAACGTTGCTTGCGTTTGGTGCGGGAATGTTCCGTCTTCACTCGACCTCGATGTTGTGTGCAACCCACCAAAGGCAACAACATCAACGACGCCTCGGTAATTACGGACACCTAGGCATTGACTGGTTGGCATTGACGGCTGTTGTTGTTTTTGCTGTTGTTGTGTCGCCAAACCGGGAAACACGCCCGGCACCCCCGTCCTTAGCTGGCCAAGTAATGGAGGGTTAATGAACCATCGCGCGACCGACCGCGACGGCGACAGCGACAGCAACATGGCCACGAGCTTGGATCTGCCCTCAACGCGTATGTTTCATACCTATCCATCCTTGTTTGTCACCCTCCTGGCCACGAAGTACTTACTCAGTTGAGGTTGTCTGCCAAGACCGTCTCCCTACCGTCTCGGCTGCACAGGCGCTGCAGGATTTGGAATCCGACGACAGCAGCGGCATCTCGACCAGCTTGCCCGCCCTCGATGACTCGCTCGGTTCTCCACTGGGCGGCTCTGGCCACGGCGGTATCCAGAAGGGCCATGTGACGGAGATCTGGGGCCCTCCAGGCGCGGGAAAGACGGCCTTTGGGTATGCCCGTTCATGTATCGTCACTGTCGTGTGCCTGGCTGCTCACCCGTGCTTCAGGATCCAGCTCGCCTCCAGTTGTCTCAGCGAAGGCCGCCGAGTTGTCTGGGTGGGTCCGTTTCGCCGGCATTCCAGTGCCTTTCGCTCCGCGGAATCGCTCACACCCTCATCTAGATGGATTCCACCGCGTGCCCATTGAGCGCTTGCGCGCTGCCGCCGCCGCGGGGACCGGTGAGGGCGCGGATGCGGACCCAGATCGCTTAGACGCCCTCACCCACTACACATGCCCCAGTCTACCTCATCTGATTGCGCTGCTGTGCAGGCCCACTGCCTCCAGCATCCCGCCGGGTACCGCTCTCGTAGTCGTCGACTCACTCTCCGCACTGCTCAACCATGCCTTCCCGAAGCTACCCGAAACCCGCCCGGCCAGGGATGCCAAGGGCAGCAGAGGTATGCTTGCTGCATGCAACATGTCTGATCGAATCAAGTGTCTGAAACTGATGTCGACATCAAGGACCTTCGGCCTCGGCGCGGCGGCTCCAGGTGCTCCAGTACATTGTCAGCAGCCTCCAGAAGCTCGCGGCCACCCGAGACCTGGCCGTTGTGGTTCTCACGCAATGCGCCACCAAGATGCAGGCGGAACGCGGCGCCACGCTTATCCCGGCCATCAACGCCGGCGTTTGGGAGCAGGGAATGTCAACCAGGCTCGTCCTGTTCCGTGACTGGTCTTGGGGGCCCTCTGATACGCGCGGGCTGCACTTTGTGGCGATCCAGAAGCTTCATGGAAAGGGAACGGCTGCCCTGATTGACAGCGTCTGCTCCTTCACTGTAAATGAAGTGAGTGCAGAGTCGTAGCTACCAGATGATTCAACTGCTGACCCAAGGCAGCGCGGCTTGGTTTCGGTCGAGCATGACAGCACTCAGCAGTCCACGACACTCACATGCACTCCGGCTGCGAAGCGGAAACTCGGGGAGACCGACTTTGAGATTGCTGACAGCGAGGATGAAGACTATGGCTGGGATGACGACCAAGAGCTGCCGCCCATGCCGTCACAGTGGCAGGGAAGCGAGGACATCTTGCTCTCCCTGAAGCCGGAAAGCGATGAAGAGGATCATCAAGACAGTGACCAATCACACGAATCCGGCGAGAACGAGAGCCAAGAAGGAGGCGACACGGAGCAGGCCAGCGAAGGCTAGCATGCCAATTCACCGATCAAGCCCCTGAAAAGAGCCGTTGAGGGGCCCCAGGCTCGCTTATGTCCATGGTAGCAACATGGCGCCGCCTCTTCCCCGTGTGCCGGCGGGAGAATGTCCCGATGCTTGCCTCGAAGCCGTCGGATAAGCGTTATCGATCGGCAGCGTTGCGAAAGGCACAGGACGGACACGACACGGCCAATAATCTTCCTTCAGTGCGGAGAGCCCAGAGGCCCTGCGAGTGGCCCCAGCACATGCTTCTCGCCTGGATGCACTCACGCCTCCTTCAAACCGACCGGGAGCGGTCGTCAAGGAACATCACCCCAGGGACGCAAACGCTCCGGGCCAGTGTCACCAATCCAAACATCTGCATTCTTGTCGAGCTTCCCGCACAGGCCAGATTGATTTGGGCGCTTTAGCCTCGGCGTGGCAATACGGCGTCTCATCAAATGCATCACCAAGGTGCGTCTTGAAGGCCCGCGGTGGGTAGCAGTGCAGAACGTTATTCCAGAAGCACGACCTGGTGGCGCTGGGATCGCTACCTGATCTGTCGTGGCTGGGTTTAGCTCCCGCCCGCAAGACGGATGCAATGGCAATCAATCGGAAGTTTTAGATGGAGGTTGCGGAAGGGATTTATCACGGTCGCTTGTCGTGATTCCAGAGTTCGCTTGTTGAAAGAACAAGGGGAGTGCAAGGGGTGCTGCAGCCGGTGAAGGTCTAGCCGATTCAGCCTGTCAGGAGTGCCGCAACGCGATCGTCCGTGGGACGTGTTATCTTGCGCCCTCATTGCGACATCGATCTCATCTCTGGGGCCCCGAAATCGAGATTTCATGCCGTCTGTTTACCGGTGCCTCGCCCGGTCGGGGATCGCCAGCTAAACCCCCCTTCCCCTCCCCCGGTCCGCGGCTCGGCATCCTACTTGTCCAACCAGCCTGCCATCCAGAAAATCATGGTTCGTCTCATGAATTCAGGCTCGCCCAGGGATCGCCGCCGTCCATCCCTTCACGCAACCGCACAAGCCCGCCCGGCCCCAATCTGCGCATGTCAAGACCAGGGCGGCAGGGATTGAAACGTTTCGACCCCAACGGTTCGCTTGCATAGATGATGTGCAGCGGATATGCACGTCCGCCTCCCCGGCGGCGGTCCTCGAGATGGGGCAGCCCCCCTTCTGTCGCCGTGCAGACGCGCCATGTCACCTATCAACCTCGGCCTTGGGTTCCGACTTGTCCAAGTATTGCACACACCCCTCCATTTTCCTCCTTCTTCCCCTGGCCGGCCGACCTGCGCCGGAATTACTGAGCCTACCACCGCTAGAGTGCGGTCGTGTACGGGAATATGTACAATACATACCTGAGACACGCCACCCTGCGGCGAGGTCGCATCCTGCCATGATGCTATCTGTCCTTACCTTTCTCCCTCTCTGGATGTGTGCATAGTACCGTATAACAACCCGGTATGGTAATTGTGTGGGTGCTACTGTGTATGTATCGTAGCAGGGAGGGTTACGGTTGAAGCGGGCCTCACCCTCACACTCTGCCACTGCGGTGAACACCTTTGCCGCTAACCGCACCCGCGCGCATTGCAACCGCGCTTCGGCCGTCGAACGATTCACCCCACGTGTGGAGCAACGACATCGAATGATTGATGGGCTCATCGTGACCAAGAATAATGGAGACAGGTGTTCAATTGTTGACGGCGAAGGGGGGGGGGGGCATGTCAGCCACTGGATTGTGGATGAGGCGGGATCTGTAATTCGTGTTCCATGGTTCAATGTCGATTTCGGCGGGGTTTCTTTTTCTTCCTCGTCCCTGGTCAATATTTCTCATCTTTCCCGAACGGATGATGCGGTCCAACCCGCAGCGTTTGAAGCTTGATGCTCCATTCTTTCTATGCTTCTTATTTAAGCGACCTCCCCCCCGCCCGGTCGGCTTCCGGGAGCCGTGAGTAGATGGGGTGATGCGAGGATGCGGCGCGGGCCCAGAGTCACTGCCCGGATGGGGAGGAGGGGAAAGCGGTTGGAAGGAAGGACCGGGAGTACCAAATACTCAAGGCTCCCTGGCTGCTTGTCAGGCCTATTCGGTGGCGGTGTTCCAGGCCTGAGTGACGAGGAGGACGTTGCCGGGGGCGGGACGAGGGCGGGCCGGGGGACGGGACCCGGTGCTGGGCCGGGGGAGGGACGGCTAGTGCTTTGGCGACCAGGCGACCAGGCGGCAGACGGCAGGCAACATTCATTCCAATGAGCTCAAGTCCATGGTGCTGACCGTGCAGAAGAACCGCCGATGCTCAGATGCACACACGGGATTGCCGTGTCTGAGGCGCTTCGCCGCGTACGCCATGACCCTCAGTTTCCATGGCGGTGGCTTTTGGAACCGGCAATGCCATTCGGCACGCCATGTCATCCCGGAGGGTTTCTAACCCGAGCCGCTTGATGGTAGGGAAGCTGTTGAGCATGAGCATGGAAAGCAAAGACGTCAACAATATATGTCTTTCGTTGAGGCTACCCCGAGATGTGAGAAGAGGAGTAATCCGTCCGGCCCAAGGAGAAGGGAGGAATACGTTGAACCTTGAGCTGTGAGCTGGTCGGGAAACAGTCGGGTTGAGCTGGCTGATAGCGAGTTTCTCAGGGGGTGGTGAGCTTGGGAGGAGGCCAATTCATTGACTTGGCAGCATGATAGCTCACTCAGCATGGCCACAGGCCACAATCGTGAGGAGATTCTCAGTCTTCCTCCAAACCCCTGAGGGTTTCGGTTGCCCTTTAATCACATGGATGGCTGTTTAAATCTATATCGCAACGTTCTTGACTCAAGTGAGGCCATTGGGTTTACTGAGATGAAGAACGTGAGAGCCGCTTTTAACTCCTTTCTTCAGTATATTGAGCCACCGCCCTCAAAGGTCGTACGTCTTACGCCGTAGAGGGCGACTTTGCAAAGGATAATGGAGGGGAAAAGGAGACCGAAGCAATGCTTGGACTAGTGGAGGAAGGGCGAGCGGAGAGAAATAGAAATTGCTCAGCAACCGAAGTTGAGCATTCGGGAGAATTTCGCCTTTGGATCCGAGTCTTTGGTCACCATCTAAACGAATTAGAATCAGCGGCCCCTTTCTTCTATGACTTACTAGGAGTAGTCATGTGAGATTGAGATATGGATTGAGCCATGCGAGGGTTGGAAATGAGTTTACAGTGTGAATATGCCCCTTGAAGTTGGGGCAAGTGCTTCTCTAGACAGTCAGTGGTACCTAGTTGCGAAGTTTGATGAGCACCAGCGCCATGTAGTGTCACGCCCTCGGACAACGACTATCTTCAAGCCAAAGGATAATCTTGGGTATTATTTCTTACAAATTATACTCAAGTGTCATCTGTCGATATCTGCTAGTCCCAGACCCTTGACGTAATTGAAGCTTCAGCGCGTTCAACCTCTCAAACAATATGCTGAGCGAGATGTCTGCCAGGAACCCCAGTTGAGATCAGCATAATGGGCAGACAGGATAAAAAGGGGGCAAATCTTCAAGAAGTCGTGAACCTGCAGTGGCGACAGCACAGCAGAGTCATCAGAGAGATGAAACCTCCTGATCCGCAAGGGAGTCTTTGCTCCCAAAGGATTAGTCCTTTGTGTGAACCTCTACTCTCGTGGACAATCTAACCCCTATTTTGAGGACAGTGTTGCTGCAGTGTCATTGGCCTTGACAACGTGATCTAGGTTTGAGGTGTCTCTGGCAATGTCGTCTAGAGAAACTCTCGAGTGTGCCAGACCCAGGACTTCTCCCGTTGTGCGTGAAAGAGGGACCTCCGTCACGGCAACAGACTGGACACCCACTGTCTAACCGACCTTCTCCCCCCCAGCGCGAGCGTACAAAAAATGAAGCAATGCGGTTTATGTGGATCGAACACATGACCTTCAGATAGATTTCCCGAAGTTTTACTTCAGTCTGACGCTCTCCCAACTGAGCTAAACCCGCATGTGGATATCTTCATGACTCGTGGACACGTCTCACGAGACAACTCACTCAGCATCGCCGGCCGGACAAGGCATCGGGCTCCTAGCCAGAAAGGCTCAAATCGGGCTACCATTTGGTCGGTGATTATAGGACTAACCTGATCACTTCAGCTAAGTGTAACAGACGCACATCTGGGGAGGCTAGATGGGCTGGCCTTGTCCGGTCCCCCCTTTACCTGACCTGGGTCTCACAAGACAACCTCGAAGGCCAGCCTTTCCAGCTGGAGGGAAGATGATCTGAAAATCCATGAAGAGGGTCAACTTAGTACGTATATAAAAGCGCATAAAATCCCGGCGAGCACCATATCCTTCCAGCTACGGCATCTAGTCTGAACGGACGTTGTTGGTTGACGGCTGCTTCATTTAGTACTTGTCCGCAGTCAAATCAAACATCTACCCCGACCAGACAGCCATTGCAAAACACGACTACACCTGGAATACATTGACTCTCACCAGGACTGTCCCGGCTGGATTAGTATCTCAGTTCACTCTCGAGCCGAAGGTCGTCCCTCAGCCCCTTTCTTTGCCACCGACAGCCTCTTGTCCGCTTCGAAGACTGTCCCCTGGATGACCTGTCCCGCCCCGTGCAAGCAAACCTTGCATACACAGTAGAGATGGCTTCTTACCGCCAAAGCGGCTTCCATCCTGTTGCCGTCGGCAGTGGATACAGGGTCAGCTGCCATCGAGTCTTTTGTGAAAGCTGCCCGTTTATCAAGCGTTGGGGGGAACGCTAGCGTCAAACGCGCCGCGAAGCTCCTCGACTCACTGGTGAACCAGTGACCCAACCGAGAACATCAATGCTTTGTGGTGGAGCTGTTCGGGCCGACGGCTGACTTTGTGATGAGCGACAACTGAGACGCCGATCAGCACTTCGAGTCCTAGCCGTCCTCCGAATTGCGAGGCAGATCTTAGCAGCCCTTGCCCTCACGCATAGAGCGGGATATGAAGACAGCGAGGTGTTGGCCCTTGAGCCACCTTCATCTCGCCAATACAACAGTGCTGAAGGTTGTTCTGACAGACATTGGCGGCGTAGAAAGTGGCTTCCACCGCTCGCATGCTCGAGGATTTGCCAGGTCAAGGCGTGTTCGATGATACTGGCCCTCCAGAGATAGCAAACCTGCTCGCCTCTCAGGAGTCACTTCCTTTTTTTTTTTCACGACTAGTTAACTGGCTGAGAAGCCTAGGTAGAACAGTTGGATCAACGAGGATGACTCCGACACCCGTGTGTCCTTGATTTCGGCGAGGAAATCGATTAGCGCCGAGGGAAATTCGATGATAGCGTTGAACTTTGGCGGGCAGGTCGCACACTTGACATCCGCCGACCAACAGCTGTCAATGAGCTAGATGCAAGGAGGAGGTGCCTGATACAGTAGACAGATGCATGCACATCCCGCTCTTCTGCCCAGCCCTTTCCAGTCTTTCATTGGTCGTATGGGCGTTCCGGTGGCGCAGATGATTCACTTTATGCGAGACTTACCGCAGGGATGGCAAACCCGTCGGGAGCGGATGAGAGAGGGCGCGCTGGAAGGAAATGACCGTTGCTGGGAATGGGCATCCCTCCCACTCGCTCACCGCGAGCTTTGGATCATTGGTATTCCGGACCTGACAGAAAACTGCCGCAGTGCCAGGGCCCGGGTCGTTCAAGGTGAAGGGGAAAATCAAGAAACAAGTCGAAGAACCTGGTTTGCCGCTCCGCACACCTTCTCCCGATCGACCGGGGGCTGATGCGGTTCCAGCCGCAGCACCGCCTCTCGGCGAACGAAGCATTGATGCTCCGTCTTACGAGGAACGAGATAGTTGGAAAGCGGACAGCAACACCCACCACGTCCACGACTCCGCGAGTGATCCGGCGTCCTAATGGGCCCGTATATTTGATTGATGACCTTGACCTTTGAAGTTGGTCCTTCGCAGACGTCTGGCCGGTGACGATGATGTGGAGCCGAGGTCACACCCGTTGACCGGGCCGGCTCCGATGTGGGTCGGGCGGCCCAGCAAAACGGTCTCGAGGGACTCCAGCACAGACCGTCGACTGCTGAAACAAGCCATCGCGCGCAGCGTGACGCTGTGAACCAGTCATCCGACCCTCGGACGGGGTGCCGCAGGGTGCCGCATAACGCATCCAAGGGCGGCAAGGAGAGCGAAGGGTGTGGCGCAGGCGAATCGATTGCAGCGGTTTCAGTCAGTCGAGGGTTGCCTGCCAGTCGCTGCCAGTCGCCCATGTTTTGTGGCATGCCGAAAATTTTGACGATTCTGCGAGAAACTGCTGTGCAACGGCCTGGCTGGCCCAGCGGCTTGGCTCATTTCGCCGATCCCCGCGCCAAAATTAGCCCGCGTCGCCTTGCGGCTGGTATTTCTGCCCTGGCGCAGTTCTTAGTTATTCCGAGGGACAGCATGGTTGGCGGTGCAGTCGCTGGCTTGGCCGGGCTTGGCTTTCGGATGTTCCAGCCCTAGAACCGGACCACGTCAGTGGGTGCCGAGTCGGCCAAGATGGTGTGCAGCAAACAAGGCAGTCGGTCGCGTTGGGTTGCCATGATTGGGGATGACTGCCGACGACAGCGCAATTGGGTGTTGAGGATTTTGGCGGATCGCAGAAACCCGGCTGTGATTGGTGTTCCTGGATGCCAGGTCTGGGCGGCCTGGGCGTGTGCGGTGCCACGCAGGGACGTGGTCCCCAGCTAAAATTAAGGAGATGCGACGACTGGTGGTGGCTGGGCGTCTGGTGTGTGCGAGGTGTGGTGGAGGTACCCCGGGCGCAAGCGCTGGCGGCCCAGGTACCGTGCCGTCCACGACTGCCCCGGAAATCAGCCCAATCTGGAGGACGACGACCCGCCCAGCCCCAGAGTCAGTCGTTTGCCCGTTTTTCCGCTCACTCATTTCTCTCTTCCATCCTGGTTGTCCGCGCCCGCACCTTGTTTTCCTCCATCCTCTCCACACCGAGAACCCGTCGTTCATTACACAGAGTCTCGCGCTCGATCCATTCGTTTCTGCATCTCTTCGGCCTTGCACAGCCTCAAGTTGAAGTTTTTCCCAAAAGCCACCGACCACCGATCGCCGACTGCCCTCCGGCCCTACAAGTACCGCACAACACCCGACCAGACCTGCACACGCAGACCATTCGATACCCAACGACTTCGATCACTCGATCCATCACCATCACAATGCTCGTCAAGTCCGTCGCCGCCTTCGCGGCCCTCACCTTCGCCGCCAATGTCGCCGCCGAGCCCATGCCCTACCGGCCGAACATGATGAAGACGTCTGCCCGCGACCTCTTTGGCGTCGTCCGCCGCCAGGACGCCGGCTACCAGCCACAGCAGACTGTTTGCGGCACCGGCACCACGTGCGCGGAGGCTTGCGGTGCTGGCTACACCACCTGCGCCTCCTCGGACAGCCAGACCCACTGCTTCAACCCCTCGGCCGGCGAGCTCTGCTGCCCCGACGGCTCTGGCAGTAAGTGATGCGATGCCCATGAGGAATGCCCGACCGCTGACCCGCTCCCAGACTCGTGCGATGCCGGATACTTCTGCACGGCCGACAAGCAGGGCGAGACCTGGTGCTGCCCCAACGGCATGGACCTGGTCGCCTGCGCCGCCGCCTACAGCGTGACCGGTGGCCTCGTCTCGCAGACCCCCGCCGCGACCACGACCGCGGTTTCCAGCACCAGCACGACCGCGGCGCCCAGCACGACCAAGGCCTCCAGCACCTCGACCGAGGAGGACGACGACGAGGATGCGACCACCACCGCTGGCTCATCTTTCGCGACCCCCTCGTTTCCGTCCACCACCACCACCACCGGGAGCCACATTGCGAGCGCCTCCTCGACCACGAAGACTGCCCAGCCGACCACGAGCAAGATCGCCGAGGGTGCTGGCAGCGTCGCCGCCCCCGCCGGCGCGCTGGCCCTCTTCGCGGCCGGTCTCGCTGCTCTTTTCTAAGCTCATCCTCGCACGATCCTCGGCAGGGCACGGCACCCGAGGATATTTGCTTAAATGAGAGATGAGACACGACGAGATAGCTGCAGAATGTAATTTACCTCTTGCTCGGTGCAGAGTTGGGGGTGGGGAGTGTTTTCAGAAGCGGTTTTTGCGAGGCGTGTTTTGCTGGGGCATCCAGGCGCTGCCTTGGATTTGTATTTGGGATGTGGAGGGAGAAAGGGGTGCATTTGCTCTCTCACGGGTGCAACAGGGCTGTTTTATCCTTCTACTTGATACTCTGCCGAGGCGTGTTCCTCGGGCTTTTGTGCTTTTTATTTGTGCGGTCGGTTTGAACGTTGACTCACTGTTACTAGCTCGGAGTCAATGGGATGCATGTTTTACAGTTGGGTGTTTTGCACAGTTGGGAGTGACCGTGTTGCTTTTCTCCCCTTGCCTTGCCATTCAGCTCTGATTTACATGTGAGGCTGGCAGCCGTTTGGCAGACAAGTGAGGGCCAGTCTCCGTCGAGACGACTGATGTGTTTCCTGGGTCCACAGCAGGAGACTCACCTTGTTTCGTACCACATCAACTCTTCCCTCCGCAGACCCGCCAATGGCGAGCATCGGCGATCCGACGATCATCCTCAGCCCCTCCATACAGGATTACCCGGTTGTTGTGATCTCCGGGTGGGTTTCTCGCAAGGTTGGCTGCCGACTCGAGGTTCCCGAACGACCAAGAGCATCCCTCGAAATCCGTCGGCGCTGCATGATGGGCATCTTGTCCCCTTCCCCGCTAGCACGAGAGAAGGTTTCGCCGTCCAGCACGTCGGTCGATTCGGATAGTCCTTGTTTCATCGGCGTTACAACAACAAAACACTCTCGCCCTCCCCATCGCACCAGCACGTGGACAGCAAACAACATGCCTCTCGCGTTACCCATGCTCTCATCACACCCACCGTAATCACCTCTGCTCTGTAAACGTCGGCCCTCTCGCCGCATCCATTACCCTAACAAAACCATGAACACACCCCTTCCCGCCGACGACCCAGTCCATACCCCGAATGCACCCCCGGCGCAACCGCCGCCCGTCCATACCCGACTACCAGGCAATGTCGGCTGCCTGGAAAGTTCGCTCGTGGACGAGTCGAGGAGGACCTCGGCGCAGGTGGCGACGCTATCAATGAAGAGGACGGTTGCGTCCGGTGTGAGCGGGAGCTTGGGGATGGGTGGTTGGGAGTAGGCTGTGGGCTGATCTCCGTCGTCCGGCTTGGACCGCTACCTCTGGAGGATGTGGACCGGCCTGATAACGGGCTCGACGTCCAGCTTCCGGGCGCTCAGGCTCTTGGAAGGGTCCAGAGTGCTCGAGGCCAGCTCGTACTTGATGCCCGTCTTGCTCAGCTTGAGTGCGAGCAGCCGCAGTTTGAGGGCGAAGAAGTATTGCCTCTCCTGAGAGGAAGTCCGTTTCCATGTGCATGTCAGCGTGACGTTCGAGGATTGGCCTGTCAGGAGCCCAGCCTGTTGTCTTCAACCACAGAACTCGGGGATATTTTGAGAGGCAAAATACAGAGAACAGAGATACAAGACGGATACC
>FTIZ01003711.1_pt2 | contig 15893 bp, 10 predicted proteins | sample 1658381 | NCBI WGS metagenome assembly FTIZ01 (sample SAMEA3914822, study PRJEB12502) | metagenome | biome: forest; material: soil | place: USA | collected 2012-03-12 | depth 0.1 m
CACTCCCCCTCCGCGGCAACTCGTCCCCCTGGGCTGGGCCATCAGACACCGCGGACAACTTCGCACCACCACCACCACCACCAACCCAGTCCGGACGCCTCAGGCCGCGCCTCACCCCTCGAATCCCCCGCTCCCACAGGTTCCGCCGGCTCTTCCCCTTCGGATCGCCTTTCAGATCCCCCTTCAGATCCCCCTCTCCGTCGCTGCTGTCCGGCTCAGAATCGTCGGACGATGACGTGCATCCCGCCTCTTCTTCTTCTTCTTCTTCCTTTTCTTCAGGACAATACGGCTTGGTCGGCCTTCTAGGAGGGCTGGGATACACTGGCGTGGGAACGTTGTCCGGGCAGCGCCAGGCTTCGGCTTGTTCTTCGGGGCAGGAGGGCTTTTCCGGTCGCCGAGGGGGGTCGGGATAGACTGGGGTTGGGACGTTGTCTGGGCAGCGCCAGATGGGGCGGGCACGTTCTCCCTGAGGGGGTGGAGTACCGAGGGGACTGGGAAGGGGCGGGGTGCTGACGGGAGAGGGGCGCGGTGTTGGGTCGCCGTGGATTGGACAAGCGGGGTCTTGCCAGTCATGGAGGGTGGTGGTGGCCGGCCGGGATGTCAGGGGCCAGAGTCCGAGATATGACGGGGGTGGGAGGTTGTGGTGGGTTTGATGCATGTGGGAAAGGTGCTGGTCTGGGGGCAGCAGAGCGGACGGTGGTGGGTGAATGGGAGGGCGGGAGTTGCGGTTTGCGTGGTTGAAGAGATTCGTGATCTGGCAGTTATTCAGGACCAAGGGCTGGGGCGTGCTGTCGGCGTGCGTGCTAGAGGCTGCCCCCGTCTCGGTGGAGGATACGTGTCCAAAAACCCTAGTCTCACTCTCTCTGTTCCCGGTCTGTCGTCTATAGTATACCGCCCGAAGAAACAGCATAGCGTCGCGGTCCTCATTGCGGCCGAATCCGTCCTGGTGTGGTCTGGTCAAACTCCTGTTACCGGGGTCACTGGGATGCTGTGAACGACTTACTTGGATGCAGTGTTCGCAATAGCTAATGCTAGTATTGATAGGGGCAATCCTGCAACGGGGAAAATGAGAAATAAAGCGGCTGTTAAGGCAGACATGATGGTCTCCTGTTGGATTGGGGTGAGAAGAGGCCATGGTGAGAAGGTTCTTGTGTGATTTCGACGCGGAGATCTTGTTCGGCGCTTGGAGAACTGTGAAGATGAATATACAGAAGAGAACGAGAAGGAGTCTTCTGGATACTATGCTGCTAGCCCTAGTTATATAAAACTCAACGGGACATTCTACGCGCTGCAAGGTGGCAAGTAGTTTGGGCTTCTGGTTGCACCACAAACTGCCAGCTGGCTTTGCTTTGACTGGGCTTATCCCACAATATTGTCTGACGGGTCCTGGCTTGACAACAGAGCCGTTTTGGAAGGACGTTAGAGCCAACTATGTTGGTCACAGGTCGTGTGTAGCCAGTATCCTATGCTGAACGAGGGCATTTACACCTTCCAGCGGTCAACTCGCGGTCCCTGGGTACCTGAGGGGTATCGGGGAGGCTTTACGAAGTCCTCGTATTTGCTGTTGTCCAGTCTCAGTAGTCGACCAACTACGACTGTGACGGCAGAACCAGCAACCAGAGACCGCAATCTTCCGCGGGTGCTGCCTGGCCTGCGAATAGCTTCAGCAACAAAGAATGGTCAAATCCAAACAAAAGGGGTTCAGGGGCAACCATCCGGCTTATCTGTTATCGCTGGTTGGCGGTCTGTGCTCCCAGGCATTAGCGCTGTGGCGCACCTACTGGGCTGAAAGCAAGGCGGGGGCATGCGCCACAGCCCAGCCTCAGCTCCCGTTCCCTGGAACCCTGCTGGAAGCAACGCGCAGCTCCAGGCTGCCTGATCGGAGCTCACGCAGCAAGCAACAACAGCTCGCCAACCCCAGACCAAACCCAAGCCTCGACCACCGCCGCATCCAACCCACCACCGACTCAACACCCGCGCTTTTTGACGTCGCAACTTTCCCAATACATTTTCATAGCCCGAGCCGATCAAATTTACAGTCACAATGGTATGCTTTGCAGCCGCCTTGCCGTTCTTACTACCCGGCCCGCTTGCAGCTCTGCAACTCCCAACAGCAAACCAAACTGACCTCCTCCCCTCAACCCCAGACGTCGATAGGCACAGGCTACGACCTCGCCAACTCCATCTTCTCCCCTGATGGCCGCAACTTCCAGGTCGAGTACGCCGTGAAGGCGGTCGAGAACGGCGGCACCTCGGTCGGGATCCGGTGCAAGGACGGTGTCGTGCTAGCCGTCGAGAAGATTGTCACATCCAAGCTGCTCAAATCAGGCGCCAACAAGCGCATCGCAACCGTCGACAGGCATCTGGGCGTTGTAAGCTCCCTCCCATCCCTTCGCCCATCCTTCCCAACCGGGAGCATAACAGCAGCCCGCTGACCGCCAACCCCTCCTTCTCCCTCTCCAGGTATACTCGGGCATGATCCCCGACGGCCGGCACTTCATCGACCGCGCACGCGACGAGGCCCGCGCCTGGCGCGACACCTTCAAGGCGCCCATCCCGACGGCCGACCTTGCGAGCCGCATGGGCGGCTACATGCAGGCCTACACGCTGTACCAGTCCGTGCGGCCCTTCGGCATCACGGCCATCGTGGGCGGCTTCGACAGCACCGAGGCGCTACCGGTCGACGGCGAGGTCGGCAACGGCCCCGCGTGCGGCCCCGGCGGCAAGGTGGAGGGCAAGACACACGGCGGGCCGTTCCTCTACATGATCGAGCCGTCGGGCTTGTACTGGGGCTACTACGGCGCCGCGACGGGCAAGGGCCGGCAGGCTGCCAAGGCGGAGCTGGAGAAGCTCGACCTGGGCGGGCCAGGCGGCCCCGCCCTGACGCTGGAGCAGGCCGTCAAGGAGGCCGCGAGGATCATCTACGTGGCGCATGACGATAGCAAGGATAAGGAGTTTGAGCTGGAGATGACGTGGATCAGCGGCCTCGACGGGCCGACCAAGGGGTTGCACCGGGAGGTGCCCAAGGAGCTGAGGGAGGAGGCCGAGCGGTTGGCTAAGAAGGCGTTGGATGATGACGAGGAGGAGGATGATGACGACGAGAAGATGGAGGAGTAAGGAGAGCGGGGAAGAGAGATGCGCATGGCGTCACAGGCGAGAGGGAAAGTTCGTCGCCGCTTGGGAATGCAATTGTACCATACGGACGGCTGCGGGCTGGGCAGGTGGGGAGATAGATCAATTTCCATCTGGCACAGGGGATATGAGGTCGTGGACAAATATTTGGTCATCACGTGGAGGGATGCCGCGACCCTTCCGACGTGAAAGTTCGTATGAGCAGGGGAAACGCCTCGGGCCATGGTCACGCGCCAGCGATCATACTGGGATCCAACAAACTCGAGCAGACTCAAAGGTTCAATGTCCTGGGTATTCTCTATCTACAAACACCTCTACTTCTCCTCCTCCAACGCCGCCGCCGCCGCCGCCGCCGCAGTGCTGGCATGGCTCTGGCACCAATTCAACCAATCCGCAAAGAACGACGCCTGAACCTTGACCTCGCCGTTGAACCACTTGAGCTGAGTCTTTGCATACAGCCCAAACACCTCATCCCTCCTCTCCTCGTCGCCGCACACTACTGACGCAACCGCTAAGCAGGCCGTCGAGGCAGCCCTGGCAAAGGCATGCGACATGTCCCTGGACGCCTCCTCGTGCAGCTCCTCCAGGAGGGACACCAAAGCCTCGAGGTCCAGCTCGGGAATCTTGGCGACCTGGCTGCCGCCGCGGGCCTTCTTCAGGCTCTTGGAGAAACTGAGGATAATGTCGCACGCCTTGTTGGCGAGCGCCTTGGTCGTGGTCGTGCGGACGAGGTGGAGCAGCGGGAGCAGGAGGTTGAAGACGTCGAGCGTTACGTCCTGGCGCGCCGCCTCCTTCTTGACGTAGATGGCCAGGAGATCCAGGACGCGGTGCTTGAAGTTGACGACCGTCTCCTTGGCGTCCTTCTTCTCCTTCTTCTTGTTGGTCGTCTTAGCGCGGTGCTTGAAGATCTCGGCGAGCTTCTCGTCCACCGCCATCATCTCCGAGTCGGTCATGTCGGATCCGTCTGAGTCTTCGGCGTCGGCATCCTTGTCGAGCCTGTGGCTGCCGAGAGCTTCCGCGAGGGCATTGTCGAGCGCGTCGAGTGCTTCTTGGTCTTTGTCTTGGACCGCCTTGTCATCTTCGTCCTCTTCATCCCCAGAACCCTCATCGCTGTCGTCTGGGACATCGGACCCCGCGTCTTCGAGGTCAACAATCTCGACATCGGAGTCGAGTTCGTCCTCGTCGCTCCCGCTGGCGGAAGCCGCTTCGGCATCCATCATGTCTTCGTCCTCGGTGCTGAACAATGCCTGCTGTCCCTTGGCACTCTCTTCGACGGCCAAGGGGTCAGTGAGAAGCTTGAGGGCATCCTCCGACATGTAGCCTGTGAAGGCCTCAAACACCTGCTGAGAGACCTGCCGCATGAGCGAGGACGGTCGAGCCACCATGGCGAGCAAGATCTCAACCAGGTACTCGGAAATACCCTGATCAGACCCGCTGGCATGGCTCTCGAGCTTCTCGTAACACTCTCCGAGCTCCTCAAACAGATCCATCACGTCGGGGTCTTGGTTATAGAACTGCAAAATACCCACAGCATGCAGCAATGCCAGGGCTTGTCGGGGTTCCCTCGTGTCATCCGTGCACTTTGCAGGATCAAGAAGGTCCTTTAGTCTCTCGTACGCACCCGGAAGAACAGAGGTGGCGATCTCGTCCTCTGGGTCCACATCTGCCTCGATGGACAAGATGGCACTGCAGAGGTGTCCAAAATCCTCGGGCCTGCTGACCAGCTTCGCAAATGCCGAGGTCGATCTCGTCCGCAGCGTTTCCCTGACACCGACGGGTACCGACTTGTTCGAGTAAGCAAGATCGGTCAGGGCATTGATCGCCAGACCGGGAACCGACTTGCTCGAGGCGTCGGCGTCGGGGGTCTCAGAAGGCACGTTGGCCAGCTTGAACAGATAGCCGCCCAAAGCCAGGTAGTACTTGGACTCGTCAAGACCGCTCTTGGATGGATCCTTGAGCTGCAGGAGCTTGAGGACAGACTTGACCGTAGCAGGCGTTGTGTATTGCAGCAACTTCTCCACGGTCTTGGTGTTTGTGCGCTGGTCAAAGTTGTATGCCCCGTGTTTACCGAGGAGCTCTTTGAGAATAGTGGGGAGGAGGGGCGGTGCCTTTTCAACGACGGCTTCGATACCCTTGAGCGCTTTGACGGCGGCGCGATGAAGGTATCGGTCCTCCTTGGCAGCTTGGTTCATAAGACAGACCACTAGGTTCTTGCTGAACAGGTTTGACACAATAGAGGGCGAATCAGTAGAGCCCTCCAGGATCTTCTGGAAGATCATGAAGCCCGAGAACTTTTGGCTGTCCGAAGCATTCTTGGAGAAGAAGCCCTCTGTAAAGTCTTTTAGCAAAACCCCTTTCAAACCGAAATACGGCAGACTGACCATCGACTACACGATTCCAAAACTGTTTGAAGTCGTCATTGGTGTCGCTCTTGGATTGGGTGCCGGATTTGACAAAGTGTGCCAGGATGAGGTCCCAGACGAAATGAAGTTGAGCGGTCCAGTTGCCCTGCTTCGACTTTTTGTTTCCGCTATCTTCATTCGACGCTTCCCTTCCGCTGTCCTTGAGAGCCGCAGGGAGAGCCGTGAGAGAGGTGACGGCTAGGGGATGCCGCCAGGGTTGGGCCGGAACCTTCATCTCAGGGAATCGATCCAAGGCCGCAATCCAGATGCCAACGCCTTCGGGGGTCTTGACAAATCCTTCCTCGGCCAGTTTCTCCAATGTTGCCTCGGCGAGCTTCTTCTTCATCTGCGACACGGCTTGTACAACAACGTAGCCGCACTGCGGCTTCAGCCAACTCTTCTTCGCCGAGAGCTTCAGCAGCAAGTCGAGAACCGAAAGCCACCTCGCCTTGTCCGTGAAGAGGATCCCGGCGCGGACGAAGCACTCTATTCCAAACAGCTGGCCGAAATAGTGGTCCCTTTCTTCCTGGCCGGAGCCGCTTCCTCCTGCCTGTGTCTTTTCCAGCAGGAGCCCCAGGACTTTGTCGAAGGTCAGCCCCGGATACTGGGAGGCCGCCAAGTCTTTGTCCCCAAATAATTGGCCCAAAATCTCAGTCAAGACCAAGCTGAAGCCGAGCCTCGAGGCATTCCTCCCGCTGGCAAGACCGCGGAACAGACGCTTGTCGAGATGGCGCAGGAGGACGGGCTCGGGGACGCCCTCGCCGCCGACGAGACCGGATATGATGGCATCTGCGGCCTCAATGCGCTCGGTGACTTCCTCGCTGCCTAGCTTATCGTACAAGACGAGCTCTCTCTTGCGCTGCTCGACGGTGGGCTGCTCGGTGAATGGCGATTTGTCGATGGCTTTCGAAGGCTTGGATTTGGCGGAGCCATTGGTCGCGGGGGCATCCTTTTTTGACCGTTTTTGCGAGGGTTGGGGCTCGTTGTTAGCCTCCTTGGCCACGCGCTTCCGTTTGCTGCCCATGTTGTGAGTTATGGCGGTTGAATGGGGAGTTTTGGGCCGAGTCAAGATCGCGGCGGGTTCAGGCTTGCTCTCTCTCGAGACGAGCGCGTTGACCCCAAGTTTTTAGCGGGGACCAATTCTGCCTCGCTAGACCGCTTGAACCGGATAACCGTCTGTCATTGATAACGGAACGCGGGGGTTATGGCCCCGTCTTTTGCATACTAATTTTGCATGCTGAGCCTCGATTCCTGCATCAATGTTTTCTTCATGGTAGAACAAAAGTTTGCGAAAGACAACAGTTGATCCTTGCTCCGAGGAAATTAAGCTTTTTCTAGATTTTGTGCTCGCTTGTCTCAAGACAGCATATCCCAGCGTCCGCTGCAAGTGTGAAGAATAGGATGAGTGGCCAAGAGCATGTAGTCATAGCCTCCGAGTTCTGCACAGTGTCTTGCGTTTTGAGAGTGTTGCCAGTGAACAACTCAGCCCTGACACGCGGGAGTCTGTCACCATTATCCAAACTTCCCACAGAAGATATATCCTCTCGAAGATGAGATCTGATCCTACGGACGGAACGCTTGGTTCCGGTCAGCTCAAAGCTGAAATCTCGAACGATGCTTACGGCCGCTAACTCGATTCGTTCCGGTGATCGGGACGTTTTCCAGGGCAGCGCTGAACAACAGTAACCTTGCAAACACGTCTTGCAATATCCGTGCTTCCGGGTTTGTGGTCGGCCATGAAAGCTCTGCTGCGTTTTGTACCCAACCTTAAAAGAAAAAAAGGGAAGGAAAAAAAAAGCATTTCGCTGAACCCACCGCGGTGGGAACAGTGGGCTCCTCTGATGGATATTCTCGGCCCCTCAATATCACAGGTTCCCGAACTTCCCGTATGTTTTTGATATGTACCTCGTTGTGTCGGGGGCTTTGTATGACTCGGGATAATGTGGTTTGAAAGACTTCAACACTGGAAGACTCGTTCAAGACGAAAAGAAGCATCCACTCCGCCATCAAGTACGAGAATGTCTCGTATGGCTCAGAACGTTGAAAGACGAGCTTGCTGTCTCTCTGTCAGCTTCCCAGTCCTGGCCAGCAAATAGCCGAGCACAATAGTCAGTCACTGAGACAACGCGACTTTTCGTATCTCCCTCCAGTGGTTGCCCTGTCGTTATCAATCTCACCACTGCTAATCCACTCCCTCGTGGCCTCGTCCGTCCACCAGTGGTCGCTCGGGGCTGCCGAAAGCCTTCAAGCGCGATGGAGACAGGACGAATGGACCCACGGCCACGCACGCCGTACCTTGCAGCAGCGGCAGCCCTAAACCCACGCAGCTGTCTCGCCAACACTAGCGGCATGCAGCAAGGGCTTTGGACTCTTTAAGGCTCCATTCTCCCCGAGAGACGGGCTGCACTTGGGAGCTGAACCCTGTGGAGTTTCTGGGATATCTCCTGACGCCGAGGTAACTGCGAAGTGTGAGAATCGAAGCATCGAGGCTGAGGCGGGGTGGGGTTGGGCTGTGTGAAGGTCCGCTTATTCCGGGACAGTGATCGATCAAGGGTTTTCCCCAAGACTGCTTGAGCGATTTTGAGGGAGCCAGTTAGTTCCGAGTTGACATTGAGAAAAGGAAGATCGATGGATGGCGTTTCTCTTTGTACTGATGTATGCACGGAAACCAGGTCTGTGTACGGAGTATCACAAGAGTAAACAACCCGAAAGGGATGTCACTGTTTATCGTGTCACAAATAGCCCTCTGGACACGACACTAGAACACAGAATACACAGGACACGACGAGGCAACCTGAAAGCGATCCGCCAACGGATTGCATCACCACTTGCTGTGTAGCCAAGGCTCAGAATTGAGAGCGGGGTGCGGGAGTCTCAAGCGAGTTCGGCTCTTGTTGCCGAATGTGCCCTCAAACAGGTTTCTAAGCATCACGACGCTTGGCGGAGCATTGCGATCTTGCACAACTGAACTAATTGCATCATGTCCATGACTCCTTGGTAAGGGGCTTGAGCATAGATCTACATAGTAACCCCGATCTTCCCCAGTCTGCAGTCTGCAGGGCTGCGAGGGATCCACCGTTTTGACACGATCTCCGCTCTGGCGGGTTGGTGTAGAGGCTCAAACACGTCACTTGTCGCGTTCCGAGGTTGTCTGCAAGACGCAAACTCGCATGTCCGACATCTTATCGAAGGATTGAACCGTCGTGAACTACCGTTCTCTTTGCACTGACGGTGCTGTGTAATGCGGAGATCGGTGAAGCATCAAGTGTGACGAATAAACACCAGCTGCAGCGGTTCCAGTGACCGAGGTCAGCCGGGAGCCCCCGGCTGTTTCATCAGGTGACACCGCGTCCTGCTTGCTGCCCCGCGGCAGAGCAGACACGGCAGCTTGTCAATTGTTTATCTCAGGCCGGAGCTCGCGTCGGTTTGTTTACTTTACCCCGCGCCGATGCAAGAGGGATTCTGTCAGCGCTCGTCATGTGCGTCGGATGCAACATGGATGCATCCTCTTGCATCCGGATGCGCAGAATCCCTTCTTCGCCCGTCTCCGCAACGAGCTTCTGCGCCTTCTTCTCGTGCAGCATCTCAAACGAGCCCATGCAATCGCTCAGGCAAACCAGAAGCCGCCGCCGGGCTTGTTGGGGCTTGTCAGGGCTCGTCAGGAACCACACCAAGCCGTTTCCGGCTGCGGAGGAATGCGGGACCCATTGTTTGGTAGTCTGGATGGTCGTGGCGCGGATGAGGTGAGCTGGGATGCAACCCAAAGAGTGCAAAGCGTGGGCGCCTGACAGCTGAACTCGGCTGCGTTGGCGCCTTGGAGACACCGAGAGCGCCCGATTGCGCCTCGCGATTGGGTGGAGATCCGATGTTTGCTGGCCGCTGCCCTCTGGGTCATGCGGGTCATTGGAGCTCTTCGTGTGCAGCGCAGATCAGCACGGCGAGCGAGGGGAAAGTAAACAAACCTCGTCATCGTCGGCCAGTTCCATGATTTTCCCGAAGTCCCTCCCCTCTGTATCTTCTCCTCCTAAGATTCTGATCAGATCGGGATCTCACAATGGGCCAGCCCGGACGGAGACAGGGAAATGACGAAATCGCGTTAGTTTGTCGAGGATGGCGAGGACGCCAGGGACGCTATCGCCGATCTTGTTCAGCCTTGGAAAACGCGCCGAGCTCGAAGCAAGGGGTCCGCCACAGCCCTGCCAGGGGAGGAATGACGTCTTTCCGCATCGGGACGTGGAGAAGGGCAGCAGTCGAGGAATGGAACCCCTCGCCAGGCAAGACTGATGCTATTTCCAGCCTTGCAACATGCCTGACTTGGCCGATTCATCAAGAAAGGCTCGTGGGAACTTGGACGGGGCCCAGCGGCATCCCGTGGTCGCTTGCCCGGGTTTCATGGCCTCGCGACAAATTCTCCGATGGTTCGATGGCGACACAGCAGGCACGCTCACTGCGGGCAGCCACAAGAGAGGAACCAGGGCGTCCTTTTTGCCGGCCCGGACAGATCTCTTCATATCGCCCAGTGATAAGCCCGAGAGATGTCCATCCAATATTGCCTGAGGACAAATCCAGCCAATCATCACCAGAACTGGAAGCTCTCAGGGGACGGAGTTGCCCTGGACCTGAGACCCGCTTCAAGGCGGGATAGACAGGGTCCTTGGCGGAGGGCTGCCGGGGGGGTTGCTTGGCCGGATCTTGGCTTGCCCGGTCCTTCACGTCCACTATCTGACGCAATTCCCTTTGTCGAGAGCTGTCGTGACGACGCCAATAATTGAGATCGTTGACATCGTGGGATATGGCTGAAAAAGTTGGATTTTGTTGTTGGCAATTTGACTCTGGGGAGGTACGGGTCAAGCTGGAGCTCGAGCTAACCAATTTGTCCATTGATTGGCCCGGGATGCTACGCCAGTCAGCAGACAAGGGCGAGGCTCCAGAGCGTCTTGCCGCAAGTTGATGATGGGCCGGCCTGTGAATGTCTGTGCTTCGGCGAGAAACGGCAGGGCTGGCCAGAGTTGGGGAGGGTGGGTGCACCCTCTCTCCAACCGACACGTGGGCGAGACCTCTGCGCTGCGGTGCTTTTTGGAAGAAATACAAAGTCGGCTGTTGTGTGGACAGTCGGTCGTGGGGTCGCCTTGTCGGCCTCGCTGAGAGTTGGTTCCCAATTCGTCATGTTCGCTGGCCAATTTGAACCTCGCCAATTCCAGAGCGCTAAAACACAGCGCTTGCTTGCTGATTCGTTCCGTCACATCACCGAAACAACCGCACTGCGAAGCTCGTTTGAGCCGCTCGATGCTTTGCACGGTTGCCCGGCGAGCGTGAGGGAAACATTGTTGTTGTTGGGCCTAAGCCTGCGCGCTTTAGCACGCAGTCTGGATGTGTTTCGATGCCGAGCCGTCCTGAAACCGGCATTCCGGGGTTGGAGTCGACGGGGAAAGGGACGGTGATGGTGGGCGGCGAGGTCCAAACGTCGGATTCACCTTGGTTGTGTGGCCGGTGTTTCCAAGTCCCTTGTCCTTCATGCGACCTCCCCCGCACGGGCTAGCTTGAGAGAGCGGCCGTTTGAAAGCTTCGATGGCTTGCTCAGACTTGACTTGGCTTGACTTGAGCATGGTGAGCAGGTTATTCTAGACTCTCAGGTGGAACCCAAGAGCTGAACAGGAATCGCATGTGAGTCGAGTGACTCGTTGAGACGGGTTCGAGACAGCCAATATTGGATTGTCTTGCTCGTCCCTTCTGTGTCTCTTTCTGTTCTGCTTCGTGGCGGTCTGGCTGTCTGCTTGCTCCCGTCGTCCCGAGGAGACCGAAGCATTCATTGACATCGACTTCAACACTCCACATGGGCTGCATCGCCCGTTGCTGTGCCTGGCAGCGAGCTCAGACTGGCCGCAGCGGGCTGCAGCCGCGAGGCGCCGAAAGCGGCACATCAGAGGCCCAACAACGCGGCCGTGTTGCGCAGTGCCACGGCACAGCATGTCTTCAGTACGGAATAAAGTACAGAAACAGAAGACCTGGGCCGCCATGTCGATGGACTTTGGCTGTGGTTTCCGGGGTCAGACGGTACATGGGCATGCTGTGTTTCTGTCACGGCTCGTGATGTAACTTCAATTTGCGCTGCACCGCAGCCAGGTCACTTTCCAAGCGCCGTGCCGTCAGAGCTCCCCCTGCAGCGCAGGAGCTTCCCTGTCCCACACAACCCAAGCTCCTCACCCGACAGGGGCCCCCGCTGCTGAGGTCCCTGGCACCAAGTAACCGCAACAACCATGCGGGACCTGGCGAATCGCCCTGACAACCTGTAGAAAGTCATCTGCTTGATCGGGCTTCCCTGTCGACGTCGCCGTGCGCCGGGCCAGGATGGGGAAAATCCTTCTTAACTGCCTCCCGCCCGCGTAAACGTGACCGTGGTGAGCTCCGGTCCGCCTCTTGACAGCGAGCCCGTCGACCATCAATCACCACCGGACCGGTAAGAACCCTGGAAGCGACCGACCTGGCCGTGTGCCGCTGTCTTGGCTCCAATATCAACGCGGGAGCGCAACGGCAGAGCATACCGTCAGGACGAGCTTCGGGATTTGGGATTTGGGGAAGCAGCCGGCGCCAACCCCAGCTCTGCGACCATCTCGTACTGGCACCGTGTTAAATCGCAAGAAAATCGGCAGCCAATCCACCATCAGGGCAGGACACGAACACCACCATCCTTTATTCCCTTCTATTTTTCCTGCGTCCGAGGAATCTGTTGCAGCGAACAGCTCTCTTTGAACCACGACACCCTGGACGCTCCCCCCCGGGCCACCTTCCGCCGCAACATTCAATTAGCACCTCCCAAACCTTCCTGGCCTGCACTTAAAAGCGGGACCCCCGCTATAATTCACAGGCTTCCACCCTCCCTGGTTCTGCCAGCCCCAGATCCACAGACCGCCCGCGTTGCACCGGACGACGAGAGAAAACCGAAGTTCGGGCCCAGCGACCTTCGACCTCTGCACCCCGAGCTCTCTCTCAACAGGTGCAACCGAGGTGGTCGACGACGATTGATGTCGACTCGGTCTTATCACTCTAACTAGTGCTACACAACTCGACAAGTGCTTCTTGTCTAGCGTCCATCTCGGTATCGACCTTCGCCCGTCGAGCAGCGAGCTGCAGTTCGTCGACCCTGCCGTCGACTCGACCACTGCTCCCAGCCTACGTCGACAAGATTCGTCCGAAGTGTAGAGACACACGACCGCACTTGTGCATGCACCATCATCCTACAGCATCATGCAAACCTCCTCGCCGCTGGCTGCAATGCGCCCAGCGCCGCCATCAGCCTTCGGGCAGAGCAGCCTCTACGGACCACACCTCGTGCCCAGCCCACTCGGCAGGAACCAGTTCACTTTCCAGCTGCCCAGGCCGGAGTACTTCAACAATAAGGCTGTTCGCGGCTCCTCCCCGGGAGCTTCGCTCGCCGCCGACTTGTCACAGAACTTCAAGCTCAGTGATGCCAGGTTCGTGTCTTATCTTCTGCCCTCTCCCTCCCTTGGCTTGAGACTGTGTGCTTGTTCTGTCACTTACACATGGCCCAATCCTGCAGTAGTCCGATGTTCCCGACCCCACGCCGCGCTCTGTTCACAACGGCCACCATGATGGATGCACTGGAGAGTCGTGGTAAGTTGGGATTTGGGAGTGGGCGTCGTCTCGTCTTGGGTTGTGGGGACTGATTTGAGATGCGTTTGCAGGCTATGTGACCACGCCACCTCTTCCCGCTTCGTCACCTGGATGCGTTGACATGATGGACATGTCGCCGCTGCCGCACAAGCTGCCCTTTGTAGCGCACGTCGAACTGCCGTCTCCGACACCAGGCTCGGATGATACCATGATGGAATCGCCCGTGCCACGTTCTTCTGCGCTACAGCCTGTGAAGCTTGCCGCGGTCGAGTAAGTGTTAAATTGGGAATTCCTGCCAGCCAGTTTTGGCCCACTCTTTACTCACACATTCTCCAGTCGTAAACGGCTCGGTCTCAGGCGGCCGTCGCTTACCCGTGCCAAAGGGTACACCGCGATCGGCATGCTTGGGCGCCCGCAGGGTGAGACCCAGCTCCCACCGTTCAAATTTGGCGCTGGGGGCGACGGCCAATTCAACTCTTCTCCTTCTACGTCCATGTCGTTGAGCGAATGCTTCGAGGACTCTCCCCCTCAGGAACGGCGCCCCAAGAGTGCGAATAGCCCTTGTGCTTCAATGGCCATCACTCGCCCCAAGGCCCACTTCAACAGCCTCAATGTCATGGGCGGTGTACGCAATGGGTCGCCTATTACGGGCCAAGGCCGGCGAACTGCGAATCCCTTCATGCGGCCGCGGAAGCAATATCGGCGCTCACTGAGCATGTTCGAGAGCCCTGGGGATGTTGTTGGGGGCAAGAAGGAAGGGCCGGCGCTGACTTGCAATGCCCTGCAGTCGGTGATGGATCTTGAGGAACACCACGAGCCCGTTCTCCCTCACTACTTCCCCGAGGATGAGTGCGACAACATCCCGCGGATCACCCGCGAGACGATGCTCGAGGTGCTGGATGGAAAGTACAGCGAGAATTTCGAGCACAAGATGGTTGTCGACTGTCGGTTCGAGTACGAGTACGAAGGAGGCCACATCGACGGCGCCATCAACTACAACGACAAGGAGCTGTTGGCTAGTCAATTGGTCGACAATCCGATGGAGGGCCGCACGCTCCTCATCTTCCACTGCGAATACTCGGCCCACCGCGCCCCGATCATGGCTCGACACATTCGCGCCCGGGACCGCAACGAGAACGCGATGCATTACCCGAAGCTCTTCTACCCCGAGATTTACATCCTGGAAGGCGGCTACAGCGGCTTCTTCGCCGAGCATCAGGAGCGCTGCTACCCTCAGGCCTACGTGGAGATGAATGCCGCTGAGCATGTTAACACCTGCGAGCGGGAAATGAACCGCCTGCGCCAGGGCCGCAGGGGCCTCGGCCGCGCTCAGACGTACGCTTTCGGGCAACAAGATCCAGGCCTGCAAGACTCGCCGACTGCCCCCGGTCGCGTCAACGCTCGCGATCGCGACATCACGAGAGTTCTCGGAGCGTCCCCCTGTCTCAGCGGCGATCGTGGTCCTGCCAGGCGCATGGTGTCGTTTTGATGCCTCCATTCTGTGAACACAGCCCTACCACTCCAAACACTAATCTTCCTTTTGTCATATGAACCTCTTCATCACCATACTCGTCGCCTCTTTCCCCGTCGGGGTCCGAAGCATGGCTTGCTGGCGCAAGGACTGATCATCCAACAATCGCCAGCAAACACGAGTATCGACTTTCTGTTCTCTCTTTCGGCATTAGACCTTGTTGGCATAGCGTGGCGTTACCCGGGCATCTCGGGCCTTGGATCAGGCATCCTTCGGCTCGTCGGCTTGGTTCTTTTCACCATACGGCATTCTCACAGCGTCGGCATCCTTCAGCATTGCATCGCATCGATCTGCGGCAGATGTCGTCACTCCCATGGGCGGCCGAGGTGGCTCTCGGCTGACCCCATGCATGCCACTTACCGGTCCCATTCGCGGCGTGGGACTGGCTCGTATTTCTTAATGAACTGCGATCACGATAAAACAGCATCCGGACTCCTCACCTTCGCCGCTCCGGAGCTGTCGACGATCGCCACCACCTGCCCTTTCGAGGCCTTTTCTCAACATCAATGTACGAACATTTCACCAGATAACCTACTCGGTTCGGTCCGCCATACACCGAACCTTGCACATTTCCTTTGTCGACCTAACACGATACATCGTCCTGGGAAGCCAGAGATGCAGTGGACGAGAATGAGCGGTCCACGTTTTCGCATGCAGTGGTTTGCATGGCTTTACCAGGCGATTTGGAGAGGAGGGGCCGGAGGACGGAAGTACTAGTTACGTGGGATGAAGAGCCTGGAATGACACAATGTGGCGGAGTGGGATCATGGGGTTCGGTGGTTACGCTTTCCCGCCTGCAAAGCAAGGCTTGGGAGAGAGATGGATGGTCGTTGGAGAGGAAGAAAAGAACGGGAAAATTCTTTGTGATGATGGGAGGATTCGGCGCCTGGTCTTTGGAGGACGAGGGGAATTTCGACCCGACACACACGGAGTTTTGTCTCGACATCTCTACCCGTCTGTCTACCCTGTATCACCACCGCCACGCGACCATCACCACTCTTTGTCGTGGTTGCGGGAGCTGGGTGGTCTGTTTTGTGTTGGCTCTTTTCAACGTTGTGCTGGTGTTTTATTCAGCCTCCCTACCCTCCTCTCCACCCCCATAGAATGGGAAGGGGACCCCCCTTTGGCTGCTCAAGGCAGTAAAAACTTTGTACCGTCACTTTGAGTAGCGAGACAGACAAAAAACAAATGGAAAA
>FTIZ01469921.1_pt1 | contig 15886 bp, 11 predicted proteins | sample 1658381 | NCBI WGS metagenome assembly FTIZ01 (sample SAMEA3914822, study PRJEB12502) | metagenome | biome: forest; material: soil | place: USA | collected 2012-03-12 | depth 0.1 m
CCAGCGCGCGCTTCACCTCGCCTTCCACCAACTGGGCCCGCTGCTGCAGCTGCTGGCCCAGGCTGGCATCGCTCGCCCCCACTACCTTTGCCGCCAGGTTCAAGGCGCTCAGCACGGGCGACGCAAACCACAGGAAATTGTTCCACTCCGTCAGGTGCCTGGCTTGCTCCCTGTGCTTGTACGCCTCGGGCCCGTACACGTCGAGCAGCCCGGCGCCCTCGGGCCACACCTTGACCAGCTCCCGAGCGTACTCGGCCACCTTGCCGTCCACGTCCTTGCCTTCCTGGTGGTGCACGGCGCGCGCGGCGGCCAAGTGCAGCTTGGCAGCGAGGGACGACGGGTCCCGGTAGATGGGGAAGCGGCCCGTGGCGCGGCGGCCCGGGCTATGGCTCTCGTCCTCGATCACGTTCAGGATCAGGTTGGTCTGCTTCAGCGCGGCCTTGGTCTTAGCTTCGTCCCAGCCGCTGTTGATAGCCGGCAGTTGGAGAGAGATGAGCAGCTCGTTGACCAGCTCGGGCGTGTTCAGCTTGAAGCCCGTCCGCTTGGGCGCCTTGACGCACTCCACCACGACTTGCAGGTTGTTGTTTTTGGTGGCCGTGCGGATGATCTTGTTGCGCACCGTGTCGGAGACTTTACGATGGGCCCGCACGCAGCCTTCAAGGAGGACGGCGATGTTCTGGATGTCGCCGGGGGTCTTCATCAGCGGGAGGGCGCTCTTCCATGTCTGCGTGGTGTTGGGCAGGTCGGTCACTTTGTTGACGTAGCCGAACTTGTGCACCACACTATCGACCTCGAGCGTAATTGGGCTGCCTGCGAGAACTTTCTTGAGCTTGGCCTTGTAGATCTTGTTGCGCTGTTCCTGGGACAGGTACGTCGGGAGGATGACCAGTTGCCGGAACTTGTCGAGGATGTCAGCGAGCGGGACGGAGGATGACTCGCGAAAGGTGAGGATGTGTTCGCCTATGGAAAGTATACGTTAGCAACTGGGGGGTTCCTCTGTCTATCACCAACCACGACTCCTCGTGACGACGACGACGACGACGGGAACATACTTTGATGTGCTGGAGAGGTCGAGAGCCACCGCTGCTGGAGGCCGGCGCCGCTAATTGCTGAAAGCCATGTCCTGCCCCCGGCCACCCGCAGGGCGCTGGGGGTTGTTGTGAGGAACATGATTGCGCGGGAGAGGGTGTGTTGGGCTGGGATGGTCGGCAATCAAGACACCCGTGAGAGCTGGAGGTCACTCACTGCAGCGTTTAGAAAATTTAGTGGGTCACGGCAGGCCAGGCCAGGAACAAACCCACTGCAACCCACCACAGCCCGTCCACAGCCAATCAACGCCCGCCAATTGCTCCGGGATCAACTTTCGGGTCGAATCTTGAACGTCCCATCATTGTTTGCATCGCGAGAGCCGCAACACCAGTCGCTGCTCTGCCCGCCAGCGACGCCAACCGCACCACGTACTCCCACACCCACACAATGAACGCCGCGCCACTGGCCAGACGGCCTCTGGGCTGCCTCAAGGCCAGCCTGCGCCAGACACGGCAGCAAAAAATGTTTGCCCGTCACATGGCATCCGAAACCGCCCAGTCGACGACGAAGACGACAAAACCGACGACAACACCCCAAACACCACCACAACACAGCTTCTGTAATTTTCCCCCTTTTCGCTTCCCTATTTTTCTCCCTATCTACACCCGACACCCACTAACCACCCCCCAGTCCCCCTCAACGACCGCAAAACCAAATCCCTCCGCACCGCCTTCGCCCTCTACCCCCCCCTGGCCGCCGCAGGCAACACCACCGCGCTCTCCCCGCCCCCGCCCAACGTCCTCCAGTCCCTACACGAAGCCCAGATCAAAAAGATGGACCCGACGGGCGCGCGCACCGCGCTCTTCGCCAAGACGCGCGAGGCGGCCAAGCCCGGCGACGTGCTGATGGTGACGCACCGCCGCGGCGGCGAGCCCTTCGCGGGCGTCGTCATGTCCATCCGGCGCCGGGGCATCGACACGGCCGTGCTGCTGCGCAACCACCTCGCCAAGGTCGGCGTCGAGATGTGGTTCAAGGTGTACAACAAGAACGTGGCGGGCATCGAGATTGTCAAGAGGGCGGTCAAGCGGGCGCGCCGCGCGCGGCTGACGTATCTGCGCAAGGCGAAGCATGACCGGGGTGGGGTGGAGGACTTGGTGTTTGCGTGGAAGAAGACGAGGAAGGTATTTTCGAGTGGGGCTGGGGCGGCCGCGAAGGGGGCGAAGGCTGCGGCAAAGAAGAAGTGAGTGGGGGATGGAGAGGGGGTCTAGGATGGGTATTATCGCCGTTCTGCCCTGTGTACACGTGTATACCATGTATAGAAATCTATGAACTTGAGAGCAGGATTGGGCTGTGCTGGGCTGTGTTGTTCAAAGTGTGATGAGACCGGACTGAATGATTTTGGAATGAATCCATGATTACTAACTAGATGCCTGGGACGTGTATACAGAGACACACACCAGCCTCATACCCAAAGCTAACAGGCCTTTTCCATCAAGGAAGGGCAAATAAACCCCTCCCAAACCAAAATCCCAAAGCCGGGCGTGAGCCACTCCAGTATCCCAACTCCGATCCAAACCCAAGTAAAATCCAACCCAAACCCATCCCCTGACATTCCCATCACCCCCCTTAAACCACCTCCCCCTTCATCCTCCTCTCCTTCAAGAAAAACACCGCCGTATTCTCACTCATCTCCAACCTCTCCCACTGCGCCTCACTCATCTCGGGCCCCAGCTCCTCGCGACAAATATCCGCCCACTGCAGAACCAGCTTATAAAACGCCGTCTCGTTCTGCCCGTCCTCCCTTTTCATCTCCATGTAGTACATCAGCACCGCATCCATGACCTCCAGCGGCAGTTTCTTCCCGTCCGCCTGCCGGCGCGCCACCAGCGCGGGCATGATGCTCCGCAGCGCGGCCGTGGGGTATCCCGACGCCGGGAGGGCGTCGTCCACGGGGAGCTTGGCGAGCTGCATGATGGCCGCGTCGAGGGTGCCGTCTGGGATGGGTGGGTAAGGGCTGGAGAGGAAGGGTACGAGCGCGGCGGCTTCTTTGGCGGACCAGGTGGTCTGGGCGTGCGGGGTCAGGGGCGCGCCCACGATGTGGTGGAGGAAGAGGGCTGGGTTGTAGGAGGCGTAGAGGCCGAGGGCGGTGGCGGTGCCGGGGGTTAGGGCGGCCGCGGGGCTCGCGATGTCGGCTTTGGCGCGGGGGATGAGGATTTGCTGGAGGAAGGTGGCGGGGGCAGAGCCCGGGGAGGTGAGCCAGGAGTGGGCGATTGCGATGGCGGCGTGGTTGCTATGGAGACGGTCAGGAGGTTCTTGAGTGGGATCTAAGGTTGAATAGGGTGGGAGCTACGTACCTCCATTCGGCTGGCTCCGAAAGCTCGAGACCGCGGACGGCCCGAGCCAGGTCTTCGTCTCCACCGGGCTTGGCCACGAGGGCGTTGACGGCTTGAATGGCCTGTGGCAGCTTGCCTTTTTTGTAGTTATGGAGAGTGGACGCGGCTCTGTAGAAACAGTCAGCTGGGGAGTCTTGTTAGGGAAGGCAAGATGTGGAATGGGACGCCATACTCCTCAAACTTCCGAGTCGAAGGAAACGCGGTGGACCTCAAGCTATACGGGTTCGGCGGTTTGGCCGGGGCTTGAGATTGTTTGGAAGCCGAGGGCGGATTGAGAACCACGGGCGGGTTGGTGACCGAGGCTTGCTCAGGGGCCGAGGACTGGTTGGGAACTGAGGAAGGGGTAGGAAACGAGGGCCCACCGGGAATTACGGGAGGGTAGATAGGCGTGATCTGGTTGGGAACCACGGTATTCTTGGGAGCAGCGGGCTTTTTGGTCTTCTTGGAAGCGGCAGCCTTTTTGGGAGCGGCGGCTTTCTTGGGAGCGGCAGCCTTCTTGGGAGCAGCAGCCCTCTGGCGAGTAGAGGCCCTCTGGCGAGTAGCGGCCTTCTTGGGAGTAGTGGCCTTCTCCGGAGCAGCGACCTTCTTGGGAGTAGCGGCCTTCTTGGGAGTAGCGACCTTCTTGGTAGTAGCGGCCTTCTTGGGAGTAGCGACCTTCTCCGGAGCAGCGGCCTTCTTGGGAGTAGCGATATTCTTGGGAGTAGCGATATTCTTGGGAGTAGCGACCTTCTTGGGAACCACGGCTTCCTCCGAAACCACGGTCAGGTTGGGATCAATGGCCTCCTCCAGAACCGCGACCAGGTTGGGAGCAACGTCCTCCTCCGGGATCGCGGCCAGGTTGGGGGCAACGGTCTTCTTCGGAGCCACGGACTTCTTTGAAACTGCGGCCTTCTCCGGAATCGAGGCCAGGTTGGGAGCCACAGTCTGATTGGGAGCCACGACCTCAGTGGGAGTCACGGCCTGGGTAGAAGCCATGGCCTCAGCAATAGCCAGAGCCCGTCTAGCCACTGCCTGGAGGTCCATGGACTGACTGCCAGCCACGACCTGGTTGCGAGCCAAGAACAGGCTGGGAACTGAATCCGGGCTGCTGCCCACGAGGGTTGGCGAGTAGCTGTCACTATGGTCCTTGGGGTACACATCCGTGGTGCCATTCTCTGCCTGGCCGCACGCAGGCGACGCCTGGTGCGGCAGATATAGTCCCGAGTAAGAGGGCTCAGCTTTCTGCTTCTTGGAGGGTTCCTATTACATGGTGTCAGCGTCCGGGATGGTCCGCTCTCACCCGGGGATACCTACCTCTTGAGGGGGCAGGGCCTCCTCGGCACGACGCTTGCGCGCCTGGATTCGGGCGCTAACGCGAACGGTAGTCTCGGTAGTCATTGTGATGATAAAGATGAATACTAGTAAAGATTACTAGGGGTAGTCGTTTGCAGGGAGGATATGGAAGCGTTATGGCACGATGATCGAGAGCAGTGATGTGTGTATCTCAAAAGCGTGTACAGCGCGAGAGCAAGTGATAGATGCGTGTTTAGGTTCAGGAAACAGGAAACGACACGGTCGGGAAGAATATAAAGGTGGTGCTGTTGACATATGCACCACGCTCGTGACTATCACCCAGGGGGCGATGTTGACGTGTTGCTGGGCATGATGCTCTGCATTCTGCATCTCGTCCTGCACTGCGCAGCCTTAGACAACACAACAACACAGCCCGGAGGCTGCTACACGCTTGCGCATCTCGGGACTGCAGCTCGACGGGAGGGGTGCGGTGCTGCAGCTGCGGGCTCGCGATCGGCCCGCCTTGGAGTTTGCGACTTTAGCTTGCCCCTTTTCTAGTCTTGCTAGCCTTGCCAGACCTGCTAGCCTTGCTTCCCAGCCTCGCCTCTCCGGAGGCCTGACGTCTTGGTTAGCTTCGACGGGCATGATATTCGGAGCGGTACAAGTAGGGATAGAGGGATGGAGTGGAACCCGTGTCTCGGGACGCTGCAGTAGGTGCCTCTAGTGAACCCGAAATATACAAGAACACAATAAGGCTCCACCAGGGAATCGATCTATGTATGCAGGTTCCCGCATTGTTTCGGGCTGTCGGCACCTCCCGCGTGGGCGGGGCGCTTTACGCTGCTGCATGCACCTGCAGCCTTCAATGATCTACGGAATTACGGGACTGCGAGAGCGCATGTACTGTGCGACTCAGAATTCGGTCGGGGTGTCGGGTCTCTGCTGTCCCGGTTGGATCGGATATTGGTCCCAGATCGGGGTGTTTTCCCCTGAGAACCGAGGAATCTGGACTGTGTGATTTGGAAACTGTCAATGTCAGTGGCGTGTTTTGTTGTATGAATCAGCGTGGTCTCCGAATGTATTCTGTCGAGTGTATTCTACAAACTGTGAAGAATTCAACAATAAAGTCCAATTGGCGTGGTGTCGATGGTGGTGACTCTGGTGCGCGACAGATGGTCTTGCCTGCGGTGATGATATCATCGAGAAGAAACGTCGTCGGAAAGCCCCGGCTCTGCGGCTTTGGGTCAACTTGGCGGTGACGCCACTTTTTAGGGTTTGGCTTGGCGGGCGCTGGTTGGCTGCGCCCACCGCCATTTCCAGCCACAACTCATCGTCCAACGTGACAGACGGAGTTTGATCCGGCGAACCCTTGTTCGTCCCCCCCGGCCCGCGGTCCTATTTTAGTGCCGTCGGACAGAAAGTCTTTTGTGCCTGCACTAGGAATACAATACAGTCCGTCACGTCATGTTCCACAGAAAGCGGCACTCGTCGCATCTGCCTGCGTGTCTACAGCCTCCGCGCCGTTTCAGGGCGATCCTTGCTGATGGAAAGTGAGATTGGTCTGGACGCATCTGGGGCTAAGCAAGCCAAGCCAAGCCAAGGCAATTAGCGGCGCTGTCGTCTCCCAATCTCCTGGGGAATTTGTGAGCGATTGGTGGAGCACCAGAAACGCACACACTGACGCCTTGCCGCATCGGGTTATTTCCGATGCGCTAGTACTACTGCGGCAATGTCAAGCCCAAGTACCCGAATAACATCCATCCGCGCTGCGACCTGCACTCCGAACGAATATTCGCAGTTCCCTTCCCTCCCTGGTACTTGTATTCTGGTGTTCGAAACTGGCAGCGTGCAGATATCCCGCGTTTGCAATCGCGTCTTGCAGAAGAGCGGTGGTCTCACGGCCGCATCTCGGCAGAGACAATTCGACCTCGGCGGCAGTGTCTGGTCGTCCTCAGATCTTGCTCAAGTCCCCCACGTGCGTGCGAGGAGACGTCGTCGAAGCACATTCCTCGGACCAGGGGGCGGCAGTTCTGAGCTTCTGGACCCCGCTTTGTTTTTCGCCAACAGATGCCAAGGCCCTTGGCGCAGCCCTCGCCGGGGCTCAAGATCTCAAGCCACGCACCAATTCGACCAAGGAACCGTCAAAGAGCCACCCGCCTGCATGTTTCCAGCGGACGACCCTTGCCTTCGCCTCGCCTCGAGCCGTCGTGGACCGAATTGACTGAACATCTTCCCCAATCCAGCGCCGCGCTCTGACCCGGAACCTGCTCGCCAGCTGCATCAAACTGCATTGCATTACACAACTTGACAATATTGTTGCAGAACACTGCAGCAGCCTTGTGTCAATCAACCTCGGATCCATCTCCATCTGCGATTGCGGCGTCTTTTTCATTGTTTCTTTTTTTTTCTTCGTCTGAGCCGTGCACCCCGGGTCCCTGACCGCGGCCGCCGCGCTCCGATTTCTCCTCCGAAGTCACTTCGTATCGAGCCCTCGGCCAGGATCTTTATAGCCACCATCGACTTCCGCCTCTCTCTCTCCACCGCACACCGCACACCACCACGTCCCGCGCTCTTCCCGCCAACTCTCGCAGTCATGTCTGCGCCGTGCTGCAAACTTGGTTGACCTCTCTCTGCCCTGCAGGAAGTTTGCGACTTTCTCCAGGAGCGTCGCCCGCCGTTGATTGAGCGTTGCCCTCACGCGATCAATCACACCATCCCGCCATCCGTCATCCATCTGCTACGTCCCATCCGCCAACTTCGCTTCATCGTCGCCAAAGCTTGGCTTATCCTTCTTCCGGATATCCATCATGGCCTCGATCAAGGAACTGTTTGTTCGCCAGGTCAAGGCGCTCAAGCCGTCGTTGTTCTCCAAAACACCACACTTCAACTTCATCTCTGCCCACTGTGAGCACCCCTCGTGGCGAGCACACGACCCACAACTGCTCTCACTTGGTTCTTGGATGGAGCATACCTTCTAATGCTTGTCTAGATTTCTACGTCCTTTCACTTGTTGTCATTGGATCCGTCATCATTTACGGTGCCGGCAGAGGGAACATAGCGTACATCGATGCCCTCTTCTTCGCCAGCTGCTCCAGCACCCAAGCCGGCCTAAACACCATGGACGTGAACGCGCTCAACACCTTCCAGCAGATCATCTTCTACCTCTGGCCAATGATGTCGAATCCCATCACCATCAACTCGTTCGTCGTCTTCCTCCGCCTCTACTGGTTCGAGAAGCGTTTCCAGCACGTCGTCCGCGAAGCTCGCCAGAGAAGAGGCACCATCTCCAAATCCAAGACGAAGCCGAAACTCGACGGGGCCGATGTCGAGAAGGGCGTCAATGGCCGCAAGATTACCGTCATGCTCAACGGCGCTCGATCGCGCATCACAAACGACGGCATCCTGCTGGAAGACGATCCGCCTCCGTCGGAGGAGCGGCAACTTGACCCCAAGTCCCCGCCTTCGAACCAGTCCGCCACCTCCGCCACCGACGCTACCGACTACACCGATGGCACCGACGAGACCCTTGAGTTTCGCAAGCCCGAGATCAAGTTTGCCCGCACCGTCACCAAGAGCGACGGGATGGGCGAGGATGCCCTCAAGCTCCCGCCCACACGGTCCGACCAGGAACACATCGCCATTCTTGAACGCCAACGGAAAGGGGATGACGAGGTCTTGCGAATCCCAAACCCGAGAGATGCCGAGCGGGGCATGATCCCGAAGCGTGTCGAGGCAGGCGAAGACGACGAGCCCGAGGCCGTTTCGCCGCGTGCCGCGGGTTTTGCTATCGACACGGGCGAGACGTCTCAGCCAGAAGCTCCCGCCGACAATCGCCCGCCGGCCATCACCATCGAGGAGCCCGACCGGCGTAAGCTGCAACAAACCTCCTCGGACGACCACGACCTCATCGAGGACGCCAAGGCTGCTGCCCACACCCTCTCGTTTCTCAAGCTTCGCGTACCACGAGCCTTGAGCCATAAAAACAGGAAGCTGCATGCCAAGGAAGATGAGTTGGGCGGCGCCGCCTCATCCAAGGTGAAAAGCCGCCGGCAATCCCTCCAGACGGTGCGGACGGCCTTGTCGAGAGACAAAGTCGAGGGGACACCGTACCTGAGCTGGGAGCCCACCATTGGCCGCAACTCGGCCTTTCCTGACCTGAACGAGGAGCAAAGAGAAGAGCTCGGAGGCATTGAGTACAGGTCTCTGAAGACGCTGGCCCTGATCCTGGTGGGCTACTTCTGGATCTACTCCGCCATTGGCGTCATCGGGCTCCTGCCGTGGATTCTGAACATGGAGAGCTACGGCGAGATTGTCGACGCCGCCGGCGTGAGCAGGACCTGGTGGGCTTTCTTCACTTCCAGCTCGGCATTCATGGATCTGGGCTTTACCCTCACGCCGGACAGCATGAATTCGTTCAACACAGCCGTCTGGCCGCTGTTGTTGCTGAGCTTCCTGGTCGTCATCGGCAATACCGGCTTTCCCGTCATGCTCCGCTTTATCATCTGGGTCTTGTCGCACATCGTCCCAGTTGGCACAGGTCTCTACGAAGAACTGAGGTTCCTGCTGGACCACCCCCGTCGCTGCTTCACTTTGCTGTTTCCCTCCGGCGCTACCTGGTGGCTCTTTTGGCTGCTCGTCGTCATGAACGGCCTCGACGTCTTGTTCTTCATTGTCCTCGATGTGAGTGGAAGTGCTACATACAACCTCTCATGGCCTAGCTCTAATCTTCTGCATAGCTGGGCAGTGGACCCGTCGTCGACTTACCAGCCGGCCTCAAGGTCCTGAACGGCCTTTTCGAGGCGGTTGCCACGAGAACCGCGGGCTTTTCCTGCGTCAACCTCGCCCTTCTCCACCCTGCCGTCCAATTCTCCTACATGGTCATGATGTACATCTCCGTATTCCCCATCGCCATCTCGGTCCGCCGCACGAACGTGTACGAGGAGAAGTCTCTCGGCGTTTACCACGGCAACGACATCGACGACCAGGCGAGCCAAGCCGATATGTCCTACGTCGGGTCCCACTTGCGGCGCCAACTGTCTTTCGACTTGTGGTACATCGTCCTTGGTTTCTTCATCATCAGCATCGCCGAGGGTCCCAAGCTCATGGCCAACGAATTCTCCATGTTTGCCGTCCTCTTCGAGATCGTCAGCGCCTACGGCACAGTCGGCATGTCCCTCGGCTATCCGACCGTCAACGCGGCTCTCTCCTCCCAGTTCTCCGTACTTGGGAAGCTAGTTGTCATCGCCATGATGATCCGTGGCAGGCACCGCGGGCTCCCCTACGGTCTAGACCGCGCCATCCTGCTCCCGAGCGAGTCGCTCAACGCCACCGAAGCCGCCGACGCCGACGCCAGGATGGGCAGGCTCCAGTCTCACAACTCGATGACGGCCGCCGGTGCGCCACGGGCCACTAGTGTAGGACGGCACAAGAGCTTGACCGGCGACCACGGCAACATCTTGACGTCCCTGCTGCACCCTGGGCCGGCCATCCCCGTCGATCCGCCCATGTCTGAGATCCATCGGCGATCCACGGACCCCGGCATCGAGGACCCCGAGACGTACGCCACCCGCGTCAGCTCGCGGCGGACGGAGCCGGGAGTGACGAGAAGGCTTGACCCTTTCCAGGCCGCGCAAAGACCACGGACTTCTGCGGGAGATGATTGAGCTTGGTTATGCGTGGACATATGATATAGTCTTATATAATTTTTCTTGGGATAGAATTTTGATTTTTGAGCGTGGCGTTTTCGAATGGAGGAGGCATTCTGAATTTCCAAGAGCTTTCTTGCACTCACTAGACGTGGCATTTTAGGATCTTGACACGGGGGTATTAGAGGCGGCACATTCGTTTTGTCAACGATGGGGCTTGGGCACGTGTCGCGCTGGGCGGCATTGGATCATATGGCACCGGCGCGAAGCATCAATACAGGAGAGGATCTGGCCGCTAGAAGTAGGGAGGTGTTCAGATACCGTTGTAGAAATCCTCCAGATCGGAGAGACGAGACGGATTGCTTCTTTTGTCCACTGCTCTCGCCCGAGCCATGGTACATTCATCTTCCCTGCAGCATCGAGCGGCCATTCACTCAGGACAACTGTTGGAGTTGTTCACACATAAGAAGCAAATATAACGATATATTGCTGGTTTCTACCCCCTTAAGGGTCCCGTCAGCCCTGCCCGATCTAACGCAACGCCGAAATTCAACCAGTCCCCCAGACCCAAATTTCTGTATACACACACGCTGCCTGTACATACATACATACAAACATAAACCCACGCTCTGGCTTATTTTTCGCCAGCCGCAAGGTCACCACCACTAACCACCCTTTCCTCTTCCCTCTCCCTTTTCCACACTGCGCCCAACCGTGTGAGAAAGAAGGGAGGGGCAGGCTCGCAGCCCCGTTTCCCAACTCCCCGCAGCAGAGTGTGTGCCCAGGACAGCAACACCCATTTCCGCAACACTGCTCTACCTCGTCGAGGCCTTACTCTTGTCCTTCTCCCTCTGAATCCCCTTAAAGAACTTGCTCTGCCCCTCCGCGCCACCGCCGCCAGCCTTCTTCCTGCCACCGGCACCCGCCGCCCGCAGCGCCTTGTTGACAGCCTTGTTCTGCTCGATATACGCCATATCCTGCCCGCCGGCCAGCTCGCTCAGCATGCCGGCGGTGCGGCGCACACCGTTGCCCCTCCTCGCGCCCCCGCCGCGTGCGCCGCGGCCGGGCTTGCCGAACAGGTCGTCCGTCTCGACGTCGTCCTCGGCGCCGCGCTCGTTGTCGACCAGCGTGCGCTGGAGGAGCTCGCGGGTTTCTTGGGGCGAGGCGAAGGCCAGGTCGGGGGTGTTTTCGATGTTGGCGAGCTGGGTGATGACCTTGAAGGCGTAGCCTTGGTCGACGAGGAAGGCCTGGCGCTTGGAGGAGTAGTACATCTCCTGGGTGTCTTTGGATACGAGCGAGTAGAAGAAGGCGTTGAAGCCCTCATCGTTGCGGCGCTTGGCGCGGAGGATGCGGCCGAGGCGCTGGGCTTCCTGGCGGCGGGAGCCGAAGTGGGAGGAGATTTGGATCAGGCAGGTTGCCTCGGGCAGGTCTAGGGAGGTGTCGCCGATCTTGGAGAGGAAGAGAGTGTTGACTTCGGGGTTGTGTTGGAAATTCTCGAGAACTTGCATGCGCTCGGCCTGGGAGGTGCCGCCGTAGATGAAGACCTTTTTGAGCTTGAGGGCGTATTGCTTGAGGGAGTAGAGCTCGTCCGAGAAGACGATGATCTTGTCGCCGCGGGCTTCGTGGTAGTTGATGAGGTATTGGCAGGCCTGGAACTTGCGCGGGTTCATGGCGTAAAGGGTGCGCTTCATGCGCGCGGTGGCCCGGAGGTATTCATCGTAGAACTCGGTCGGCATGGGACACCAGACCTCGGCGCATTGGACCTTGGCGATGTGGCCCTGCTGGGAGAGCTCCATCCAGTTGGCCTCGTAGAGCTTCGGTCCGATGAGGAAGTTGAGATGGGAAATCTTGTCATCTTCTCTCAGCAGGGTCGCCGTGAGCCCGAGCTTGGAGTGCGACTTGATAGACGAGATGACGCGCCGGAACATCTCGGCCGGCACGACGTGGACTTCGTCCAAGAGCATCAAGCCCCACTCGCGCCCCCTCAAGAAGTCCATCATCTTCTTAGAGTCGTGGGAACGCTCCCGGCTGTTGGTAACCATGGAGTAGGTTGTGACGATGATGCCTGTGCTGCCTGAGAACTTGTTCTTGCTCTCGGCAGTGAAGATGGCGACGTCGTCCGGGTTGATGTTGGACCACTTGAGGAATTCCTGGCGCCACTGCACGACAGACATGGAACTAGTACACAGGACGATGACGCCCTTCTTGATGGTACAGGCGGCGGTGATGCCGACCAGTGTCTTGCCCGCGCCGCACGGCAGCACGATAATACCGCTCTTGGCGCGGCCGTTGCCGAACATCTTGCTGAGACTCTTCTCCTGATACGGGCGGATCTGCGTGTTGGGGCGAAGGTCAATCTCGAGGTTCGGGTTTACGTCGTCGTTCCGGAAGTCATATTCTTCCAGGATGGGGAAGCCGATGTCAAGGCAGCGCTTCTGGACCGTCTCGACGTTGACGTCAGCGATCTCAAACGCATGCACCGCTTCTTTATCGTCGTCATCATCTTCTTCATTCAAAGCGGTGAGGAGGTCGGCCTCGTTGGAGGCGTCTCCTCCCTGCTCGCCGGGCGCCTTCTCGGCCTTGTTCAAATTGGCCTGGTGGACGCCGGCGGCGTTCTGCGTTCCCGGGATGACGAGGCCACCCATGGTCGGCGCGTAGCTGGTGGTGAACTTGTCGGACCCTTGGACGCGGAGCCCCCCTATGACCTGATCCTTAAGCAGAGTCTGCAGCACCTCGGCATCGGCACTTTCTACGAAATATCTGTTGTGCTTGAGGACTAACTTGACCTTGCCGAAGCTTCTCGTGTAGTCCTCAATCTTCTTGCGGACCACATCGGGAAGCGACGTCTTCAGAAAACGCTCCAGCGTGTTGATGATGTCCCTCGGCCGAAGACCCACCGACACTGCTGCGTACAGGCTGTGCGGGGTCAGAGCATACTCGTGCAAGAAGGTCGGACGCGACTTTGGCTCGGCAATCGTGATGAGAAAGTCGGTCGCCTGCTCGGCCAGGGGATTGAAGCGCTCGAGCACGACGGTGCAGCTGTCTGGGTCAATCCACAGCGGGCGGTTCTGGTGGTCGGGCTTGAGCGGAAGATGCGAGAAGTCGCGCTTCCTGAAGAACGGCGTCGCCGCGTCGTAGCGTCTGACCTCTCTCCCCGCATCGTCGTTCTGGCCTTGGAGACGCTTCGCTCCCATTGTGAACTTGGTGACGAACTCGTCTGCCTCCCTCGACATCAAGGCTTCGCGCTCCTTCTGGGCCTCGGACACATCTTCGTCGAAGTCCTCATCGGCATCTGACATGACCGAGCTTTCGATACTACGAGGCGTCGCAGGGCCGGGCGTGGACATCTGAGAAGCGCGTCCAGCCTTTGCGGCGGCCGCCTGCCCCGCCGGCGCCTTTCGCTTGGGCGGCATCGTCGCTGTGCTGCGCCGAGCTGCGCTGCACTTTGCTGTGTTTCGCTGTCTTCGATCCGGGGTGTTCAAGTCGAAAAAATTCTCAAGGATGATTGATAATTTCGACTCGGATTCCCAGCGGGGACGAAGACGGGCGACCGGCGTGATGGCGGCCGGCGAGGTTGGTTGCGCAAAGGATGGAGTAAGCGAGAAAAAGGTGGAAGTGAAAGCCGGGATCGTTTTGAAGGTCGAGAAGTTGAAGGTCGCCCCAGGCTGCAGCCTTGTTGTATTACTAAGAATGAGTGGGTCATGAATCACCCCGCTAAAAATCGCCCGACCCCACTAAACCCACAGGGGGCGGGCTTCCAGCAACCAAACCAGGGGACTTCCAGATTCACCCACTTTCCATCTGGACGTGAACAGCGGTCTCGGAAACAGAAAGGGCGGGCATTCACAAAACACAAGGAGGACCACCCCTCCAACCCAACCGTCACAATGTGGTACGCCCAATCTTAAACCCCAACCCCACCCCTCCTCCTCTGACCAAGACCCCCTCTTCCAGCAAACACATCCTCAACGCCCAAGTCTCGATCCGCTCCCCCTGCTGCCGCAAGTGGTTCGACTGCCCCGAGTGCCACTCCGAGCAGGAATCGCACCCGCTCCTGCAGAAGTTCGACATGACCTTCGCGTGCAAGAAGTGCAAGAAGTGCTTCCGCAAGGACGCGTCCGAGTTCGAGGAGGCGGACGAGTACTGCCCGCACTGCGACAACCACTTCGTGCTGGACGCGCTGACGCCCAAGGCGGCCATCAGCGTCGAGGGCGCCGACATGCGCGTCGACAGCCGCATGATCAAGGACGATCGGGCCAAGGCGAAGGATGGCGGTGAGAGGGTGACGGTGTTTGATCCGGATCGGGAGGCGGATAAGTTGGGCTGAGGTTTAGATGAGAAGGGGGGGAAGGGTTGTGGTTTGAGCGTGTGAGATTAAACAGAGTTAGATACCCGGACCTGGGGGCGCAACAAGAAAGAACTAGACGGGAAACCTGGAGTGGAGGACCAGAGGCTTGGGAGGAGCATGCATGCCGGTTTTCCCGCCCCGCCGTGATCGCATTCGTGGTATAGTGTTACAGGAAACAGGGCCTGGCATAAACTGCCGCCATAGTCCTCACCCCAGCAACCTCGACCCAGTCTTCTACTGGTCGCCCGCCTCATCCTGCGCGCTCCGGGTCAGGATGGCGGCGCTACCCGTCCCAGGGGTCCTACCCGTCTTCTTCTTGGCAGCCTCCTCCTGCTTCTCCTGCTCAATGTTCTTGACGTAGCTCTCAATGTCCTCGACCGGCAGCATCTCGACGAGCTTGCCGGGCGCCATGATGGCAATCTCGATGTTCTTGGCGCCCGTCTGCACCACCTCCAGCAGCGACTTGATGGCCAGCCGCACCGTCGCCTCGCGGTCCATGTCCTCCTTGTAGTTGCGCTCGAGGAATTCGCGGACTGTCTTGCTCGACCGGCCGATGGCGTTGGCTTTCCTGTGACATGTGTCAGTCCTGCGCGACGCAGGGGTACACAGTGCGGGGCCCGGCTTACCATGCAGAGTAGATGCCCGAGGGCTCCGTTTGGTAGAGACGGGGCTGTTGGTTGCCCTTGTCGAAGCCAACGATGAGAGTGCTGATTCCGAAAGGCCTGACACCTCCGCTCTGAGTGTACCGTTGCTGCACGCCGGCGACGTACTTGGTGATGTACTCAATAGTGACGGGATCCTCAAGGTTGAGGCGGTGCGACTGGGCTTCTAACCGCGCCTTGTCGACCAGGATGCGGGCGTCTGCGTTGAGCCCGGCGAAGGCTAGGCACACGTGGGTATCGATGAGGCCGATCTTGGAGGGTGTGATGCGCGTGTCCTGCAGCTTCATGGCCGACCTCTTCTCGCAACCCAGGACGACCACGTCGGTGCCCTTGACACCTACGGCGCAGGTACCGCGCTTGACAGCCTCTCCAGCATATTCGACCTGAAAGACGTGTCCATCGGGACTGTGAGGAGTCAGTGAGGGGCCGGTCCCTTGGCTCGACGGGTTGACCGAGTGTCGGCGACGGACCTGAAGACTGAAAGGGAGCTGTGTGTTAGCAAGAGTCTAGAGAGCTGCAGAGCTGCGAAGCTGCAGA
>FTIZ01750201.1_pt1 | contig 15840 bp, 13 predicted proteins | sample 1658381 | NCBI WGS metagenome assembly FTIZ01 (sample SAMEA3914822, study PRJEB12502) | metagenome | biome: forest; material: soil | place: USA | collected 2012-03-12 | depth 0.1 m
CCCCAACGCAATTTAGTACATTATGGTACTGCACCTCATCGGCCTGCGGGCCGTGATTTGTGTCCTTGTCCAGGGGGTCACCAGCGCGGGCTGCAGCAAACTCGGTCTTGAAGGCCTCGACGAACTGGGAAGCAATGCTCCTCTGCACGTAAATCCGGGAATTGGCCATGCACACCTGCCCGCTGTTTACCTGGGTGCTGAACTGCGTCTGGGCGACTGCCTTTTTGAGATTGGCGTCCTCGAAGACGATGGCTGACGATTTGCCACCTAGTTCGAGGATCACCTTCTTCAGGTTGGTACGCGCTGCCTCCTCCTAGATCAGTTTGCAGGTTTGGCTTGAGCCAGTGAAGCTCAGGGCGCGGACATCTGTATGACGCGAGAGGATTTGGCCGGAGGGCACACCGCGGCCAGAGACGATGTTGAAGACGGCAGGCGGGAAGCCGGCCTCGACAACCAATTCGGCGATCCGAGCAACGGCCAGTGGGGCTTTCTCACTTGACTTAGGCACAACCATGTTGCCCGTGATGAGAGCGGGGGCGGTTTTAGTTGCCAGGAAGTGGCAGGGTACGTTCCACAGAATGATGCGACCACACCGTAGGGCTGCCGGAGAGTCATGGTCACCAAGCCGGGCGTGTTGACACTGGCCTGACCCTGGATTGTGGCCCAGGCCTCCGAGAAGTAGTCGAAGCGAGTTGCAGCCGAGAAGTCATAGTGGTGGGTCGAGACGATCATGCCCATTGCGACTGCGTCGAGGCGTGCCAGCTCGTCCTTGTTCTCACGGAGGAGAGACACGGGCTTCTTCAAGTGGACATAGCCGACCAGGCCGAAAATGCAGCCTTTGCCGCGGCGACGGCCGCATTGATATCATCAGCACTGGCCTCGGGAAATGGCGGACGGTCAGTGGCAAGGCTCGAATCCCAGCCGTATGTAGGTACTCGAGAATGTGGACTTGCCCTTGTGCCGAGGTCTCGCGTGTTGTCGGATTGGTGACTGCAAACGTCTTGCCATCCGATGCTTCGACAATCTAGGCGCCATTAGACCCCAAGCAGCACCTTCAGGTTGATGTCGGTGCTTGCCTCTCCGTTGATGAGCATGCGAGGCCGAATAAGGGGGTAGAGTCCGTCATCTTGCAGGTTTGTCTGAGTGCCTGGGAACCGTTTCGACTCAAGCCTTCAGGAGTCGTTGGCCTCTGTTTCGGTGTGATATGCACTAATTGACTGTGTTCCGTTTTTGCTGCTGCTGATGGAGCGACCAGCCCAAGCATTCGCGGCATTTTGGACCTCGCTCGGCTCCGATGTTCGTATCCTGACTCGAGGGTGACCACAACCGGCCGCTCGTGACAATCTTGAAAAAAGTAAGAAGCATGTTCCGTGTGGCATCACGCGGCAGTTGCTTGCACGACCCCGCGCTGCAACCCTGGGTGCTATTCACATCGCTGTTGTCTGGGGGCGAGCAAGGGCGCACAGATGGCAGCACGGATGGAGCCGCTGATCGGCGGAAAGCATTACCCGTTCACCCCTTGTGGAACTGCCAAGGTCAACAGGGGTTCAAGGGGAGCATGAGGGGGTTCTCCCTCCCTGGAATCTCGTGCCACACCAGGGCGCGAGATATTCGCATTTACAACGCGGCGCCTTTGTTGATATTCCCAAACGGCGTTCATGGAGCTCGCGGACTTGGCTGCAAACGGTAAATCCCAGAAATCTTCCACTAACAGCCGGAGTGTTCGATGCGCGACATCGAAAATGGCCCCCCTGAAAAAACTCTAGACAATCACAATCCTGCCGCCAACCACTGTGACAAAGGTTGGTGATCAAGGCGAACCCAGGGCTGACGCCATGTCTAACCTCCACGTGGGCGTCGGAGCCGCCAAGCTCACATCCGTTGACTATCGATCGATGGTGGGCGTCTGCCGAACCCGAGCTGAGGCGTTGCTCACACTTTAATGTGCCGAACTTGGAGAAAGCAGGGTTCTATTGACTGCAAGTTCGGAATTCGGGACGCAGCCCCCTGTCAGACTGTCTGTTCGTTAATGGCACCCCGGCACTGAACTACCCACCTGAGCATCATCCTGGGTCTCGTGCTTCTCGCCTTAATCGCTTCCCGGTGCCACGATCTACTCGCAGCCTCTTGCAGCCCGGCTACTATCAAACGGCCTTGGCAACTCCTTGTCCGCAATCCTGCAATCTACATATATCACAATCCTCACTGCGTAACATCGCCCCTCCCCTCGCGAGCCAAGGCCATCATATATCTCCTCCAGGAAGACCCTGATTACGTCCAGGAGGCCCAAATATCCGGGTTCTCGTCAAGGAGATCGAGCAACCAACACTAGCAACCAATATTAAGAGTCACAAGCAGACATGGCTCAAAAGACACCAAAGGGCACCATCGCTATTGAGGAAGCGGTCCTTAACCCTGCCGGTCTCGCCTGGATAGCCGGATCAGCCGCTCTCTTCAACCCAGGCGAGGCTACTGCGCCACCTTCGCAACAGTCACCCAGCAACAACTTGAACCAGCTTCTTCTCGACATTCATCATGAACGTCTCGCCCAAATGGATGCTCACGGCGTCGAGTATATGCTCCTCTCACTCACCTCTCCCGGGGCTCAGGGTGAGCCCGACCCTGCCAAAGCGCGCGCTCTTGCCGTCGAGGCCAACGATTGGCTCGCCGCGCAGGTCGCTCAGAACCCGGCACGGTTTGGCGCCTTCGCTGCGGTTTCGATGCACAGTGCCGAGGATGCCGTTGCCGAGGCCACCAGAGCCGTCAAGAAACTCGGCATGTTTGGGGTTATGGTAAATGATTACCAGGTCGTGACCGAAGGCGGAGATTCTGAGGGGAAGAAATATTATGACGCCGCCGAGTTCAGGCCGTTCTGGAAGGCCATTGAGGAGTTGGGGGTGCCGGTATACTTCCACCCGCGCTACCCTCAGGCGAAGGATCTTCAGCCGGGAACGAGGTACGGCGAGAGAAAGCAGATTCTCGGCGCGGCAGTGCAGTTTCACCTAGATCTGAGCATGCATTTGTATGCTCTCTGTTCAAGCGGCGTATTTGATGAGTTTCCTGGTGTGCAGGTCCTGGCCGGGCATCTGGGCGAGGGGTGAGTCCAGTTCAAATGGCAGGTATCCAAGGGGGACACAGGCCTTCCGGCTGACAACAGAGCAGAATCCCGTTCAACCTGTGGCGCGCAGACCATTGGTACAACAAGCCTGTCAAGAAAGCCACCAGGCCATCCAAGGAGGACTACAGCTACTATTTTACCCACAACATCTCCATCACCACGTCTGGAAACTTCAACACTGCTGGCCTGAAATTTTGCATTGATCAAATCGGCCCAGAACGCTGTCTATACTCCATTGGTAAGCTCTCGCTCCCCGGTTGGTGAATCTGGGACTAATCTGCGCGTAGACTATCCCTATGACAGCGTCGCCGAAGCTCAAGATTGGTGGCTAACAGTCGACTTGCCCGAGGCGCAGAAAAGGCTGGTTGCGCGAGAGAATGCTATCAGGTTATTCAACCTTCCGCTGGAGATTTGATCGCTGCACAGTTGAGATTGAGGGCTGCTGGCACAGCTCGCTGGGGCATCTGGCCCCAGTTTGTCTGGTGAAACTCACAGATGGCATTCGCAACTCTAAATGAACAGCTATTCTAGCCTACTATTTTCTACTTTGAACTCAAACGCGTTCCTTCAGCCATTTGTTGGACTGCATCAAGGCAGGGCGACGATGTGGTCCGACAGCCAGGGTTAGGGCTCAACACTGTCCCTGAATTCAGGGGGTAACACGCCACCTATGATGTCCAAGGCTCAGCAGCCAGGAGTCAATCAACAGTCATTTATATAGCCCTCTGGAACTGTCAAAGGGGGTATTTGACGGTAAGATTATCATGGATGACATTGCTCACTGCCAAGTTGGGAATATGGGATTGATCCCATGTTTAGCCTGTATTCTGGACACAACAGGCAGTGTCCAGACAAGAAACCTCATCTCACGTGAACCAATTACCCGCCTAGGCATTCTTAACTGCAGCACCTCACGAAAAGCCAAGTTTCATGCTCGTTTCCTAAATCTGGTAGTTGAGCTGGCCTTAGTAGATACATATTCTGGTCTCTTGTGCTCTCGGACAAGGCCGGGCAAACTCAACTTCACGATCAAACCCTTTGGCTGAACCGTGCGCACCATGCGGTTTCTCGTGATCACGGCCCTCCTCTCTGCTGTCAGTCCAGCAACATGCCAGCTGAACAAATGGGCCAAGGCAGCGGGGCTAAAGTACTTCGGAACAGCCGTCGATAATCCCTCACTCAGCAACCAGGCGTACATGCTGATCGCTCGGGACTCGGACGAGTTTGGGTCTGTCACGCCCGCAAATGGACAGAAGTGGAGCAATACCGAGGGCAGTCAGGGCCGGTTCTCTTACGGTAGCGGTGACGCCATTGCCAATGTCGTCAAACAATCCGGGCAACTGCTCCGGTGTCACACATTGGTCTGGTATAGCCAGCTTCCCAGCTGGGGTCAGTCTTCCCTTGAGATTTTGCTACAATCTCACAATTGCTGACACCCCAAAACAGTGAGCGGCTCATACACCAAAGACCAGATGCAACGCATTATCACAGCCCACATACAAAACGTCGCGGGCCATTACAAGGGCCAGTGCTACGCTTGGGATGTGGTAAACGAGGCTTTTGAAGACGACGGGAAGTTTCGTCAGAGCCCCAGTATGCTAAGACCATTCTATTCATTTGGGACTACCTTATGTATCGCCGTAGCCTGCCAGGGCTGACCCACCACCAGTGTACCGCGCCATGGGCATCGACTTCATCACGCAAGCCTTCAAGACGGCCGCGCAAACCGATCCCTCGGCTAAACTGTACTATAATGACTTCAACATCGAGCGTTGTTGCAATGCCAAGATAAACGCCACGCTTGCCATGCTCAAAACAGTCATCGCCGCCGGCGCACCGGTTCACGGCGTCGGTATGCAGGCCCACTCCCGCGTGGGCAAGTCACCGTCAAAACGCGAGATGAAGGAGACAATGGCCAAGTTCTCGGAGTTCGTCGATGAGGTGGCGCTTACCGAAGTAGATATCAGGCATACGAAGCTGCCTGTGTCGGCCCAAGATCGGGCACAGCAGGCAAGCGATTACGGGGAGGTTGTTGGGGCGTGTTTGGAAACGCCCAAGTGCGTGGGGATCACAGTGTGGGATTTCACAGATCAGGTGTGTCATGTCCTGGGGCTCGGCGCAGAGGTGGGAGAGAGGAACGGCGCTAACTGACTGCAGTACTCATGGATTCCGAGCCAGTATCCGGGTGAGGGCGAGGCATGTCTGTTTGACAAGAATCTGGGCAGAAAGCCGGCGTACACGGCTGTGGTAAACTTGCTCCAGAGTGCTGCATCGATGGGACTTAGAACTTCAGCAACCGCATCGCCGCAGAGGTAGTCCCGTCCCGGCGTCTTTCCCACAGCTATCACCCCACGCCGAATATCACTCAAAGACAGGTGCCTTCTAGAGACGTCCTACTCAAATGCGATGTTGGCTATCCAGGACTCGTAGGATGTGTGTTAGGTAAAGCTGAATAATTACGTGAGAACTGAACAAGAGACGGGCAATGTTGATTTGAAGCCAACCGCTCTGCGGAGTAACACATCCTCTTACCCCTTGGCGCTTTGGCTGTCACAGCCATTGCGGAGCCCTCCGAGCCAAAACCCAGGGGATAGATCGAGGAGGAACCTCTATCCCCCAATTCTCCAGAGGTTTTGTTCTGATGGGTTGTTCCGGTTGAGAACAGCCCCTCCTAAAAACAATTCAGGGTGATTGAAGCTATACTCAATGACTGAACACGGGCTTGGAAGTCTGCAACAAGGATGGGGATACGGATCTGGCCTACTTCCAATATTACCTGGACCCCCAGTGATTGCAAATACACTTGGTTTTTGACTTGTTCAAGGTGATAGACTTACAGTATCCTTAGGCCGTCTCCTGCATGACATGGTGTAACATCTGGAAAGGCATTCACACTTGATGTCTGATTCCCACTTGACACACTCCAGGTCTTCAGGGATAGGTAGACTCGAACATGCCAAGCATAGGCAATTGCAGGCGATGGTGCAGTGTGGTCACGTTGGCGCCAACAAGCGAACAAGCGAGGTTCCGTTTACTCAATATGGAAGGACCTGAAAAACGCCTCCCATCTTTCGGTGGTCTGGTACTGGATGAGCAGTGAGCACGTACCGAGCAATCTTAGAATTTTCTTCGTGTTTGATGCATTCACGGACAGGCCGTTGATCAAAGAACTCACACGAGGGGCTGCTTCAATGATATAAATTATTTCATGACGAGAGAAAAGTCTTGAATCGCTGATTTGGACGTAACACGCAAACACATTGTTGGGGGAGGTATCAGGCACTGTGAGCCCCGTGGATATAAGTTTCCCTCTCGCCTTCCTTGTCCTTTCTTGTGGACAGGGTCTCGAGGCTGGTGGTGTTTAAACGTCGCTCATCGGTCGTGTCAAACTTGGCGCCGGTGGAGCGATTACGGCTGCTCTTCACGTCATTGACGAGGGCGCGGAGGACTGGTATGGAGGCGGCGATGATGGTGATTGAGCCTTCGGAGCTGCCCCAAATGGTGACGGCCACGGTCTCGGCTGTTCCGAGTCAGAAATGTCTCACTGGCGGGGCATGGGGGGACATATCACATACTTGGGTCTCCTGTGAGCTTCGGGAGCATGACCATCTTGACGAATGATGCGGCGCCGGCACTGTGCGAGTGTCAGCGGCCAAGCCCCTGGCAGATATCGCGATGCGGAGATTCTTACATGATACCCATGCTCATGGCCACGGCAACACCAAATCGTTCCTTCGTATTCAGCGACTGGCGCATGTTGAAGAGGATGGTCCAGGGCAGGAGGGCAAGTATAATGTCGGCAGAACCAGACCAGCCTGGGAAACGCCCGTCAGTTATGACATCCCCTTCACACAATCCGTTTGGGAAACTCACCTGCCGACCACTGGTAGAAGGTCACAATTTTCTTCGGGTCGATGCACCAGCCATCAATGCGGTCGTCCCAGACCTTGGCGAAGGGGTGGCACTTGACCCACATCAACAGCATGGCGGTCCCCAGGATGAGGTTGACGGTGACGATGATGAACCAGATCAGCCACTTTGTCCAGCCTTGGCAGAGCCGAAGCAGGGTCAGGCCGAAAGACGTCTTGCTCCAGGCTGCCGAGAGGACCGAGAAAAAGCCGGCGAAAACGGCAATGAATGGCATCTTAGGGAGGTTCTCCTTTGGCATATCGTAAGCATTGAGCCCGTAGCCCAGAGTGACGCAGGCCGAGGTGGTAGAGGCCGAGATCAGGAGGGAGAGCTGCGATGGTCCGTCAGCGACACGTTCAATGGCCATATTGTGTCCCAATCCAAACACGTTTTGGTGCGGGGTGGTGATCCTACCCATGATGCGATGAGGAAGTGGTCGTCCCACCACAGGTTGCGGCCGCGGTAGATCTTGCAGTAAAGCCTAAGGCCGAGAAAAACAAGAGAAAGGCTTGTGAGAAGCCAGAAGACCAGGTTCAACTGCGGGCCAAGATCTTCATGCGACTCGTCCCTGGGTGTGATCCTGAATGAGCCCATGTCGAGAGATGCCATAAAGGGGCGGCCAAAGAGTGGGTGGATGGGGTCGGGTCTGCGGCCAAGACGGTAGTGAGACCGGGTCGGGCGCGACGGTGATGATCAGTCAGTCCGGAGCCGGGACCAGAGCTGACTCCATTCATCCAAAGATTTTGGAGCGAAGAACGCAATCAACAATCGTCCATCCTCATCTTCGCGCCGGGCTGCCGTCTTCAAAAACCAAAACCAAGCCAGAGTTGCCGGCCGCTGAAGATTGGCTGTGACAGGGAAAGGGCAAAGGAAGGATGGAAGGCCTGGGGGGTCTGCCAGCCCACAGCGACGAGGTTTCCTATTTTACAGTAGCATTCCCGCCAGAAGTTGCTCCATCTCGTTCCTCATTTGCTTGCCGGCTTGTCGCCGTGGGGCCGCGACCGCACCGGTGACCGTTAGCGAGGCGCTATCCCGGAGTTGGTGGTCATCGCCGGACAGGATCAGGGTCTCGAGCTGCGCACGGACGGACGGAAGCTCGAGGGGATGATGGCCTTGGCAACGTGTGACCCTTGACCTGCTGGCGTGCGCTCCTGTGTTTCTCGGCCTTGCGGACGGACGGCCCAGGGCTGGGTCCGGCCCGTTGCTTGGAAGCCGAGTTCGCGGACTGGCGCAGAAACCGCTATTCAAGACCCCCCAGCGAGACTTTGGCACAAGTACATGCTTGTCCCAAGAACGAGAGTATTGTCAGACCACTATCCTTTCCATTCAAAACGTCGCACTCCTCTGTTGCCATTGTCGCTTTTCTCGTGGGTTGCCGTCTTGCCTCCCCTGGAAGCGCTCAGGCTCAGTTTCGTATTCACGATTTTACGAGCAGGCAACTTAGTCACAGAATCGTCACAGCACCACATCTGTTTCGGTGTCGGGCGTCTGCACTACTCCGTAGCTCCTCAGTTCGCCAGGGGCGCCGCGCTGGCGCACACCGCTGGGGGCGAGAGCCAGGGTGGAGTCTCGGGCCCCCAACGACCAGATTCCTCAGCCCGAGCTCAGTCGCAGCCCCTGCAACAGCGCTCGTGCCCCCATGCGCTTGATCTGAGTGCCGAACCGGCAACCCCTGCAGTCTGAGGGCAACTGAATGTGTCAGCTCAAGTTGGCGAGGGCAAGCAGGACAGTTCTTTAGGTAGTACACGCTCGTCGGAACTAGCACATGCCCATCACAGGTGGTTATCGGCTTCTAGTCTCTCAATGAAGAATACCATTTTACAGATCATGTCCATCCTTAAAACATGGAGCCTCTGATGCGACGCCTTCACTGCCGTGCTGATCGACTTGCCAAGACTATTCCTACTTGCCAAGCACGCCTCATGGATCCTCTCGGCGGGGCCATCGCATGGTCGAGGGGGACTGTGCGCCGGCAGACCGCGCGTCTGGCGTGAGGTTGATACAATGCACAGACGCCACTGGTTTGTGACAATCACAAAGCCGCAAACCAAGGGATTGGTTCCCGAACCATCATCTGAGGCATTGGGCAGGCAACTCACCTCGCCTTGACTACACAGAAGTTGAGGAACTTGGGGTTACGGAACGTTCCGCCGTCTTCTCTCTCTCCGCGTTGTCTGAACGCCACACCGCCCAGATCCCATGTCAGGGGCAGGGTAGGGACCACTCCGGAGACAGCTCCCAGAATGTGCAACCCCTCATCAGCGCCGACGTTCCTCACGAAGCTTTGTCATAGCAAGCTAGAGATGAGCTCAGATAGACAATTGAACACTCGAGGACCTTTTTGACATGAGGCCCGGTTGGAGGACCGAGGACTTTACTGTGCCTCTCCCCTGGACTGCTTGAACAAGGGCTTGCTTTCAAAGCCAAATGTCACGGGCCTTTGTTGGTGAATCGAGCGAATACCGTGTCATATCCCGGGGCATTGTAGGTGGGCTGAAAAGGCAGCCTTTGACGAGAATATAGAATACTGTGCTGTATATTGAGTGTAGAAGCATGATACGAGGTTGCCCAAGAGGAACTCACTGACGCAAGTTATCACCCAGCCTTGGATTATCCTTTGTTCCTGTCTGGAGATTTCCGGTCTACCTTTTCGGCGGTGTTTGTTCTGATTACACAGCATGCAGTAATTACTTATCTGGTGGATGCAAGCCTCCGCGGCCGAGCGTGAACTACCATATGCAAGCTCAAGGGGTTGCGTCCCCCTTCGTCTCTCGAGGAGTCTAAGAATAACCACTAAGTATGTTTGATCGCTCGGACTCATGCCATATTTGGTAAATGCAGCCCAGGCGTTGGTCTTCTACATTCGGCCACTATCTTCCCAACACGCCAGAGCCCGGTTCCATAGCAGTGTTTGTCCATCAGCGAAGCCCCAAGTGGAAACCTCCCTATCGCCGCTTTGCTGTCGTCAGCGCCGTGAATACCAGGCAGGGGGAGAAGTGAGTCCTTGTCATGGAGTGGGAACTAACTAGGCGTAGGCTAAAGCGCAGATGAGACTGCTTCCCTCTGCCAGCCTCAAGGGTATTGAAACAAATGTCTTGTGAATTTCCGCCAAAATGCCATTCTCGGCCCGTCTCTTGTCTCTAGGCGTTACCTGAAAACAATTCTCAGTGTGCTTGAAGCAGCCGTCAATTAGTGTGGCAAGATCCTTTCTCATGCTGGGAGGCAGACATTGTCGATATTGACCCTTCGCCATGAAGCTATTAGTGCGATTCATCTCTCGACACAACAAAGCAACTAGCAAACCTCAATTTTGTCTGGATCGGACAAACATCCTTGTTACACGGTCTTGTGGCGTAATGATGGTTGGCGATGAAGCCGTGTGCTCTGAGGACAGGGCATCCGTTGTAAGAAACTTGTGGGCTCCTAAAGCCCTGCGATATGTCGACTCCCTTGATTGCCGGTCGGGTGGACTCCTTTGCTATACACCATATCACCCTATCTATTGACTCAAAGCCAGGGCCGCCAGATTTGCAGATCACTGCCCCTTAGGTGACTTGCTAGTGCAACACAACAAGCAATCTTGGTCAAAAGTACATACGAGGAAGAGCAAAGACGCTATCAATAAAGTACTTAGCGGGACACCCCCAAAGTGGACGAGGAGGGCATACTTAAGCATTTTTTTGATTCGTGCCTATCGTTAGCCATGGATGGAAGACTCGCTGATCAGCTCAGAGCCATGTCTCAAAGCTGTAACAATACATACCATCTCTGCTCCGGGCCTGTTGAATGGATTGGGAAATGGGATCCAGCCCATTGCCTCCTCTTCCACATGCACCCATTGTGCCATATCAAGACAGAACTGGTCTACAGGCTCCGGAGGGACTCTGGGGCTTGGATTGCAGTACTGGCAGCAGCTCGAATCGAGACAGAAATAGACTACCATATGCACCATCCTCGCCCCCCATTCCCCCATTCTCCTTTCACTGACTGATTCCAGCTAAATGAAACACCCGATCTTGCACGCCGCAACGAGTGCAAAGCGGGGGCGTCGGTTGAAAGATGAGAAGGGGAAAGGAGCCTGGGGACGACCAGGGCCTGGACTGTCGTGCGGCCTCCTGCTGTTTCGATCGAGGTGCACATCACAGATACCTAGAGGTCCGTGACCCCGACTCAGGGAGAGCGGGGCATGAGACTCGGGAGTAGTGCTGTCACGATCTTGCCCGGGGCCCATGTCCTCGGGTTTTGGCATCAGATTCTTTCAGGCACAGGTTATAGCAATATCAATAGCTCCCACTTTTCTTCTAATTCTGATTTTTTTTCCCGCTATACTTATCCTCGCACTAGAATGCCCAGGACCCTGCGTCAGTGATGGAGAGTAGCAAACCTCGAGGTGCCGCCCAGCATGGAGGGTAATTCAGCACAGCAATACCGCCAGTCCCCGCACGCCGGCGAGCCAAGATTCGCCTCCTGACATTGACAGCACCCAAACGCTATCCTCTCAGACGTCCCGAACGATGCAACGTGTGGACCTCGACCTACGCTGCAGCCTCAATCCAGCAGAGTCTTCATTGAATGTGGCGACTCTGCCGCTGGCTACTCCTGCCCCGGCTCGGCACCTCCCTCTCCTCCACGTCTCCAAGCTCAAAAAGTTCGGCGACATTGAGGACAGGTCTATGGCGGCGCACCGAGTACTCGGAGTATACGGCCTGGAGATGTCTATCATTGCCCATGCGCCGCGGCCAGTAGTAGACAACCAAGAAAACCCCGCAGCCACCCGCAGTAGAGTAGTACGAATCGGGTGACGGCCAACCTAATCATCTTCGACAACAACATCACCTCCCTTGGGATGAAGCAGGGGCTGGGCGTTGTCGGCCCTGACGCCCTGTAGGACGACTCTAAGGATACGTGCGACACCGTTCGGGACCATATGGGACGCAACCAGCTCTCAAAGAACTTGCTTATCAGCCGGGTTTGCATTGAATATGATGCCCACGAGCCGCTGGTTCACTATCTGGAAGTGCCGCACTGCTTCAGGAAACTGTTCTGGGGGTTAGCTGGCAAAAATCGGCGGCTGGTGTGGGCTTTGGGGGGCTTTCGTTTTGAGTTTCCGGCCGAGGCGGAGGTATGGACGAGAGCCGTTGCGCGGGCGAGCTGGACTGAATTCAGCTGATGGGACTTGCTTGGCACATGTCCGAGCGGCAGGGGCTTTAGGAGGGGAGGCCGGTACCGCCGGTGTGAAGAGGCGAGATGGTGGGGATGTGGACGATGTGTTGAGAAGCCAGAGAGAGTCAGCACTCCCAACTGAGCAGTTGAATTGAGCAGCAGCTCGCGATGGAGCCACATTACAAAGACGGCCGCATGAAGATGGGCTTGGATTGGAAAGTTGAAGCAGTGGCAACGACAACACATCGACGCCATATTCCCTGAGTCCCACTTACAACAGGTGCTCGTCGAACCAGCTAACGGCCTGCAAGAAGGCCTGTTCCTTGGAATACTTCTCGACCTTTTTGCTCGTGTCACAGCGCACGGCAAACCCATGCACGACACCCGAGAACAAGTTGATCTGGTAAGGGTGGCCGCCCTCCTTGAGGATTTCCTCAGACCGGTGACGCTTCTCCGCGGGGAAAATGGAGTCGGTCTCGGCGGCTGAGATGGCGAACGGGCCCTTGAAGCCGCGGAGCTCATCCTCCTCAACGAACGACGGGTGGGCCACGTAGCCGACGCTGATGCCGTTCTCAAAGTGCCGACAGACGTACTGCACACGGGCGTTAGTCCTGAGTCCTGGCTTCTTTCAGGTGGGCATGTTGCGGCATGACATACCTTGGCCCCGAAGCAGTATCCTACAGCACCAATCTTTGTGACTCCGTACTTCTCCTTCAATGCCTTGATGCCGTCCACCACGATCGGGTCAACAGCAGCCTTGGTATGCGGGTTCTTGCCGTCGGAGCCCTGCTCGAGCCACTGCATGAAATTGAATTCCTCCGGGCGGTTGAGGGGGATGGGATCGCCATTGAACACGTCGAGGAGCAGGGTCAGATAGCCATTGGCGGCAAACTGATCGGCGATGAGCTTGCTGTTCTGCCAAATGCCAATGACGTCCGGGATGAACAGGATGCCGACGCCCTCGTGCGCCTTGTCGGCGGGCGGGGTTGCGAGGTACGCGTCGTGCTTGTCGGCGATGCGGACCAGCTTGCCGGTGGGCGTGCCACTGAAGATACGCGATTAGCTACGGGGCTTAAGGCGTCTCTATTGGATGTCGGGCGGCCCATACTCATGCTTGACGCCGACAGTGCAGCATCTTGCGGGGGGATTGGAGGCCATGGTGGTGTCTGATGGCGGCGTGTTAGGTGGACTAACTCGACGAAGTGCTAACTGCTTGGGGAGGATGGGAGAAGAGACAAGTCGGATGTCTTGCGGAGGGTTGCGGGTGGTGGATGTTTGTACTTCCCAAGCTGCCCCGCGCGGATTTAAGGACTCGGCGGAGCACGCAAGGTCCGGCTTGCCGCTCGTGTTGTATTGCCAGGCGGAATGTTCGGCCGGATGTCGGATCGGGGTTTTGTTCGCCAGTCCTCCCGTGACAGTGACGGAGCTGGGGCTGCTGTGTTACGTACCTACCTTCGGAGAACGTGCCCCTCCTTTCCCCTCCATCGAGCAAACGCACGGCACGGTGCACGCAACGCACGCAATTGCACCCCACCGTCTGCCATTTGGCTTCTCGCCAGAATGTTTTGGAAAGGTGGGAAGCTAGAGCAGCCCGGTGCTGGAAGCCCAGCCCGAGATTTCAGGACCCACCCCTGTACCTGAACCCTCCAGGTTAAATGTTGACGCTGAAGATGGTGGAAACTGCACAAACCCCCCACTCCAAGGGGAAAAAAACGCAAGAGAAAAAAAAGAAGAAAGAAGAAGAAAGAAGAAGAAAAAGAAGAAAGAAGAAGAGAAAATATGAAGGAGGAAAAAAGTAGAGAAAAAAAAAAAGGGAGAAAAAGAAGGGTAAAAAAATGCAATGTCGGGCGCCTGGCCGCCCATGGGCAGTTTTGTGACGGAGTTCTGCCCACTGTTTTTGGCCGAAAATTGGCGGCATCAACCCCTGAAACCCTGGCCCTGGCGCTGCCGCGAACAGCGGGGCATTCAACCCTCCGTCCCTTGGGCCACCCGGTCCCCTCTCCGTGCCAAGACGGGAAGCTGCGGCTGCCAAGGAAGCGCGCCCTTGACTGGATGGGAATGTCGACGAGTTGTCCTTTGTGTGCTTTATCAAATCATCGTTTTTCTTCAGAATACTGCCCTGACGATTCCTCGACCGCCCCGTGCCCCTCGTCTCCAGAGGCCGCCCGCTGCCAATCGACGTGTCTAATATGGTTTAACCCCGGGGTTTGTCCCACGACGGAAACCGACGGAGAAGGCAGGGGCGAAACATGACCGCACCGTCTTCGCCTCCGGCCCTTGAGCCTTCCGACACCGTCGCCGCCACGCCGCCGGGCAAAAGAGCCGACAAGCCCAAGCGCAAGGCCAGCAGCGGCAGGAGAAGCCGGAAGGGCTCGCAGCATGCGGGCACCCACCTTCCATCGCCGATCCTGACGCCGAGCGATCCGCCCGCGAGGGCTGCGCCCGAAGCGCAATTGCCCCGACAGCGAGAGCGGTCTGGGTCCATCGCAACTGTAGGCGTGCCGACCCCCGACCCGTCCAGCGACAGTCAGAGCGATGGCGACCCGTTTCGCGACCCTCCATTTGCCGAAATGACGGGCTCGGGCCCCGCGTCTGGGCAGGACGTGAACTTCACCATCACCAAGACCAGAACCCGATCCAACACCAAGACGAGCAACCCGGATGGCGTCCGCCGTCTTTCAGCGTCCAAGATGCAGGAGTTGACTGCCGCTCCGGAGTCGCTTCCGGTAGCCGCCATGCCCGAGCGCACAATAGGCGACCCTCCCTTGACCGCGGGCATCGTCGAGGCGAGCCGACGGCTTTCAAGGGCGACAGAAGAACCCTCGGCCCACCCCGACCAGCTCGATTTTCTGCGAACAGGGAGGAGGGAGGACGGCAAAAACCCGAGGGCGACACCAAGGAGGCCGTCGCTGAGTAGTCGCACCCTGTCAACGCCGCCGATGGGCAGACGGAAGTCTACCAGCCAACCAACAACCCAGCAACCATCTCGTCGTAACTCGTTCCAACCCGCTCCGCGACCGACGCCACTCGATCCTGAAGGCCGAAGCCACCACGCCTCGGCCACGGCTAAACCAGCTGCTCAGCCTCGAAGCGACAAGGTCGAACATGCTCCTCCGTCGCCGATCCCGCCGGCGATACCGCTTCCTCCGATGTCAATACCCACCTTGTTGCAGCTAGAGCTGGCTGGACAGAGACCGAGTCCGCTTTACATTCACCACTCATACGCCGGAGATATACCGTATGAATCAAGTGCCGTCAAACTCGAGCGGCTTAAAAACTTCTTGCTTCTGCCGTGGTTCCTCGAACGAGTCATGACATTTGGCGCCGCCGCCTGCTTCGACGCTTGGCTCTGGACTTTCACTGTGTTGCCCATGCGCTTTTGCATCGCGGTTTCGGTCCTGATGCAGTGGTGGGCATATATCGTTGGAAAAGAAATTCGGTGGATGGTGGGTTTTGTTTGGTATGGACTTGGGCGGCTCTGGCGGCGAGGACGTCGCGGCCGGGCGGTCTCACGGGGGGACGGGCAAGAAGATTGGACCGAAGATCCGAGAAGTAAGAGTAGGGCACGGAACGGCATCCTCGATAGCACTACGCATGCCACCGGGTCTGCCGTCGCTGCCGCCGAGACCGCATCTCACCGCCCGGAGAAT
>FTIZ01593424.1_pt1 | contig 15745 bp, 17 predicted proteins | sample 1658381 | NCBI WGS metagenome assembly FTIZ01 (sample SAMEA3914822, study PRJEB12502) | metagenome | biome: forest; material: soil | place: USA | collected 2012-03-12 | depth 0.1 m
ATGCCGGATCGGCGCATCGCAGCCGTGCCGTTGGATAGGGCGGCTCGTCTCGATATGCGGGGACCGCAGCGCGAGGGCCCTGTGAGGGGGCAAGGAGGCACGGGAAGGTTGGGTGTCGGCGAGTTTTCCAGACCGCCTCGTTGCCGATATGGCTTGTTCCATGTCGAGAGTGCGGAGTCTAAGGTGGCAGGTGGCAGGTGGCGAGGCGCAAATGGTCAGAAGACCGGCCACGACAATGCAGGAAACGTCCTGAGGTTAGTGCTTGTGTGCCCTCCCTTCGCCTGGATGTCAGCTTTTGCCCACCTCGAGCCCCACCAACCGAGAGAACTTGAAGCGAGGCCAAGGCTGCCGGCGGATGCTGGGGCGCGCGGGCTATGGCCAGGCAGGGTAAGACAGGAGGAGCACTCTGGCGCACAAAGTGCTGGCGCAGCCAGATGGCTCTGCTTCATCTGGCCACGTCGTAAATTTATATTTCGGTGTGGGCTGCACACCCACACCTCTGTCCGCAAGCAATCGCAACCACACGCTCGCGATGCGGCGGGGGGGGCCCGTGTGCTCGTCACCTGTCAGCTGGCCGCGAATGTGCCTCGCCCATGCAGGTCGCACAAAGCAGACGTTCAGGGCCAGGAACCGGTTCTGCCCTCATTTTTTGTCCCTTGAGTGCACCCTCTCTAGCCTCTCTGCTCTGAGCTCTGCGATGGGGCGGTGTGTCGCGGCCCGGGCTCCGATCCTCGGGATCCGCTGCCGATCGGTGCCTACCGAGCCTCAAGACATGGAAGCTGACGAGACAGAAAGCGACGAGAATGAGAATGGTGATACTACTCGGGTTGGCGAACGATGGATGGATCATCGAGCCCAGGTCCCGTTTCCAGCGATGGAGCACCCCCGCCGTTGCATTCGGCATGTGGGTCTGGGCCTGCAATGACGCAATGTCCTGGCGATGCTCAGGAACCCCGCCATCACCTTTGCCCGCTGCCCATCCTTGAGCCATCATCACGGAGCGGAGGGCTGATCGGGCGCATCGAGCCGAGTGCGAGGTGGCCAACGCTGGCTCGCTGGCTGGATACTGCACGGCTGCAAATGTCCTCGTTCGAGGGGGTCGACAATTTGGCCGTCTAGGCTCCGCTCCAGAGCGCATCGCATCGCAGATCCAGACACAGCCCGTCATGGTTATGCACCAACGCCTCGCTTGTCGCGTTCGACTCACCGTTTCTTCGCCGCAGTTGAGTCGCCAGTGGTGGAACGTTGCTCGCGGACCGATTTTGCTCGCTGGGGAGCCTGCTTCGTGCTCGGGGTGCTGCCCCACAGGCCACAGGCCACAGGCGAGGAGGCGACTCTCACTCAGGTACCCGACAGGTGCAGCTGCATCCAGCAGCCAGGTACCCGCAGGCGGCAGCTGCGCGATGGAATGGCGGCGCAGGACAAAAAGGCGCCGTGTTGGGTGTTGGGACGGGATGGGAGCGTCGAGATCGGAGCATGGATGCAGGTCCTCGTCGGGCTCTGCACTGACTCGCACCCTGTGGGATTCGCACGCAACACGCAAGTCTGACGGCATCCGATGCCCGATGCATATCGCCCCTTTGTCGGGTGCCTTGGCTGAGCTGCTGTTCCTGCCCGCCCCTTGCAGGGCGGCCAGTAATGTTGTGGGTGTGGTGTGGGTTTTCTGGCCCTTTTCTCTTTTTTTTTCTCTTTCTCTTTTTTTGGTGATGCTTTGGAGGACAGAATATTCTATACATCTGGATGCATCAGTGTGCTCGTCCCTCGGCAAGTCTGCAATGCGCATCGGGAAGCGGCCCATTCAAGACGGGATCGAGACGGATGGTGTGTGTGCGTGTTGTTCTGGAAACGGCTCGGGCTGGGCTGGGCAGGGCTTTGCTTTGCTTTGACGACCCGCCCAGCCCCTCCATATCCCAAGCAAATCGCCGGGGTGGTTGGCCGTCGCCACCAGAGCCGGAATTTGGTGGGCGTTAAACCCGTTTCGGGCGTCGATTGCCCCTCTCCCGATCTGCCTCTTTCAGTTCCTTCCCCCGCCGAGATTCGAGCATGAATGATCACAGGCAACAGCGGGCGGCGGCGGGCAGCAACGGAAGGAGCTGCTTTCGGTTCTGAATGAGAGAAACTTCCAGGTTGCAGCCTGGAGGAGAGAGGGAGGAGCCATGCCCAGCTTTTTTCCGCTGGAACATCGAAACGTCAGGCTTGAAACATTCGACAACATCGACAACATCGACACCGATCGCAAATCCACCACGGCATCAGGTGTTGTCTTTGTTGATCTGGCTGCCCGTGGTCCACACCACCCCTGCCCCAGCGCCGTGGTAACCCGTAACCCGTCACCGTCACCACTGTTGATTGTTCCCTGTTCCTGGGCCTCGTCTTCTCCAGCTCTCCTCCGTGGGTTTCCTCCAGGTTCCCTTGACAGCACCAGCGACGCCATTCTGACACAGGTCTCTCCTCGCCCCCTCCCCGCAACTTCCGGCATCTGGGGATGAGAGCGGCATCATCCCAACCAGGGTTTCCCAAGCTCTCGCCGCAAGCACCGCAAGCACACACTTCTCCCCTGAAAAGTCCCCCGCACAGACCTTCAGGCCTGGTCGACCGTCCTTGGCGCCGGCCAACACGACGGCCAGCGGTTCCTCCGCCCTCGATTCCCGGCGTCTTTGCTTACGTGCCCTGTCCTTTTCCTGGCCGAACCTGCATTGCGTGTGATCGGGATCCATCCCATCGCCTGGGTCGCCTCGTGCCCGGCCAGCAGCGTCTCTCGGATCCAGGAACGGTGGTTGGTAGCTCGGGCACTTGGTACTTGGTCCTGCAGGTCAGCACTCCGCCCGCAAGGGCGAGCCAAAAAGCAAGCCACCGAGCCAACGGCAGCACGATCTAAATCCAGGACGCATGCTGCACCCACAAAGCCGCACTGATCGCGATTGAGCCCGCCGCTGGTTGGCTAGAAGCTGGGCCCGGCTCCAGGCGGACGGGACCAGACGCAACCAGACGCAAGCTTCCCACCGTATCTCAAGCTCGACAGAGCTCCAAGGTCGTCCGCCTGCATCCCCCTTGCGTTCGCATCCGCCGAGACCTCCAGCGTCTCGCCACACGCCTCCCTCCCCCTGCCTTGGGCCGAAAGCCTTCCTCTGCCACCCCGCCCCTCGATAACCTTTGGCATCCTCCTGCTGGGACCTGCTTTCGATCCTACAGCACTTGGCACATCTCGTTGCTCCCAGCGGCATTCCGCGGGGACTGTGTTTGTTGCCCTGTGATCGGCTTCGCTTCACTTCAGCCTGTGCCCGTGCCGCTCCAGGATCCCCACCGCGGCCCCGGAAGCCCTGGAAGCAGTGGCTCCATCTGGCCTCGACGTCTTTCAGAACCCAACCGTGCGACAAGCACTTTACTTTCCCAGGCCGTCTCTCGGAATCACCACACAACACACCCTCTCGGGCCAGCCGTCCTCGAATGAACCAGTTCCGCAGCCTGGACCGCCCCCCGACCCCCTTCTTGATCCCGTCTCTCCGCCGACCTCTCCATTTTCCCCTCCTGACGCCGCCGCAATCATTCCCAAACCGCGCCCCCTCCCCCGTCCCCCCCGCATTGCACTCGACGTTACCCCTGCAGTGGGCTTGGTCGCCTCAGCCTCGCCGGGCTGCCCACCCATATCTACCCGTCGCCAACCCCTGGTTGCAGGGCCCCACGGCTCCCCTCGACAACGCACATCTCCGCGATGGCTGCTGCATTTCGCCCAGTGAACAACCCACTGCTGGCGGCAGAACCTGCCCGGCCGGAAATCTCAGCGTCACCGATGACGCCACGCCCGACTACGGCGCCGGCTCCGGCGACGAACCCACTCGACGACGCCGCGACACCAACCCGAGCGAGCTTTGGCACGGGCGCACTGGCGTCGCAGAAGCCCCTCCCGACCTCGCCGTTCCCCGAGTCGGTCCAGGTCCCCGAATCCACTTCGCTGACACCCAAGCGGGATCACTCGCAGCACTCGAGGGGATCGAAAGAGTCGGATGACGTGGACATGGATGACTCGGATGGCGAGGGGCATGGCGACGACGGCGGCTCGGACGAGGAAAGCGTCAACGCCGACGGAACAAAATCTAAAAAGAAAAAGTCACAAAGGTTTTATTGCACCGAGTATCCACCATGCAATCTCAGCTTCACCAGGAGCGAGCACTTGGCTCGGCATATCAGGTAGTTGGGCTCCCTCGGCATCACCAAGGCGGGTAACTGACGGTGCCGGCGACTTTAGGAAACACACTGGCGAGCGTCCTTTCCAATGTCACTGCTCACGACGCTTCTCGCGGCTCGACAACCTAAGGCAACACGCGCAGACTGTCCACGTCAACGAAGATATCCCACTCGACTCCCTCGCCGCCACCGGGACACGGTTCCAGAGGCAGATCAGGACCGACAGAGTTCGACAGCCCGGCAGGGCGAGGGCATCGACGGCTGGTAGTGTTGGGCCGGTCCGAGGGCATTCCAAGTCCTTATCCACCTCGAGCATCACCAGCGTCAGCTCCATCGCCTCCGGCTACAATAACGCCGGCGACGCGCGCCGCAGGCCCCCGCCGCTCGTCATGGCAGATCCCCGATCCCGGATGTCGCTCGAAACCTACCGTGGCCCCGACGGACAGTACTACAGGCCGCCCTCGCCGGGCGACTTCAGCACGCCCACTTCGGCGACCTTTTCGACCGGGCAAAGCAGCCCACGTTGGGGCCCCGTTATGTCGCCAGGTTCTTCTCACTCGCGGTCCCACAGCATGTACGCTGGCTCGAGGACCCCTGGCCGCCGGCTGAGTGTCCCGTCCGGTGGCAACCCGTTCCAATCGCCGCATGGTCCCGGCCCCAGGGGACCTCTCTTCGGACCTTCGGCGTTCAACTCATCTAACGCGGGCGCATTTTCGCCTTCGCAAGGCAGTTTGTTGGCATCGCCAACGGCGTCGACGTCGACCTGGTCGAGGCGAGATTCAATGTCCTCGGTGGTGGACGAGGGATGGCGCAGGCGCACCTGGCACCCCGACACCCGCGAATACAACGGGGCAAGCAGGTTGAGTCAGGTCATCACCCCGTCGCAATTCCCTCCGGACACCGTCACACTGCCGGCCCCGAACCCCGGGAGCCAGCAGTCGCCGCCAATGCGTCTTCCCGGAATCGAGTCTTTTGACGAAATGACACGCCTCGCACCCCCGCCACGCAACCCCTCGCCGATGATGATCGACTCTGAACCCCCCAGACCGCCGGCCCTGTACCATGGCGGCGAGCTGAGTCCAGACGACCAACGGGGCGCGCCTGGCCAATGGGATACGAACTTGCATCGCGGACTGACGAGGCTGGACATCAATAACACGCCGCCCCGGGACAGCGCAGGGGCATGGGCAAACGAGGCCAACCAGGCCCTCCTCGCCCGGGCTGAGCAGGCTCGGGTGAGGTTTGAGCCCGAGGTCAAGACCCTGCCGCCAGCACCCGCCCCGATGGCGCCGGCGAACCCGCCCGGCATGCTTGGCCCCCGCCACCAGCACACCGTCTCGGCGCCTGCCTTCAACACCCCGCGCGAATCTCGACGGCACGGATGGTACAACGGACCCGTCGCCAACTACACCGCCGGCGAAACCATCCACGAGGGCCGGACCCACGTCAGTCGTCTCGAGCACCCCAACATGAGCTCGTTCCAGGGATTCCCGGCCCGCGACCGCCAGCCCGTCATCCACCAACATCAATCCGGGCCCGCGATGGACCGGGCCGACCGCATCGAGCGGATGGAGCGAATTCCCGAACGGCCTCCCAACCAGGCGGGAAGTCCCGAGTCGCTGAAGCGCCTGGAGGCGCTGGTCGCAGTCGCTACTGGCCAAGGCCCGGTGGCAACGTACTGAATGGACAGACCAGCCAACACGCAGTCAGCGGCACAACCATCACGACCCGCAAAACTGCTCATGATCCGCCCTCGATCCGCGTTTCGAGGTCCCAGGCCACCGCTACTCTCCCGTACCGACACCCATAACTCTCCTGCATTTCTCAACCAGATTTTCGAGCATACGCTCTCATGCATGATACACAACTTTGATAATCACTCGCTTGGCATATGATACCACTTTCTCACCTCGACATTCGTTGCTGGCCTGTCCTACGGAATACGCAAGGGGCGGGCGGGCCACACACACACCCATGTCTCTTATTTGTACTCGGAGTTTGAGCTAGACCGGACGATTTTTGTTACTTTCCTGTTCTCTTCTGTCCTGTTCTGATGCGTTGGGCATGCCGCTGATGACTCTCTTTTCTCCTTTCCTCTCTCCCCTTTCTCGTGTTTATTGTCTCTTCTTCTTCCTTCTCTCCTGCAACGACGAAACGAACGACAAATGGATCCCGGATTTTGGGCCATGGGTGATACCCCAAACTCTTCTCTCAACTCGGGCGGGGCGGCACACGGGATGATTCACACATATTGGCTGGCTGGCTTGGGGGGGACTAAGGGGTGGGCGGAGGTCTGGGGACTGCATTTTCAGGTTTTTTTTTTGTGTTTTGGGGAATCGAAGCGGGTGGTGCATGGGTGGGTGATCTGACGAGACGAGGCGCGACGCGACGACCTAGGGCGAGACGAGGGGCCGGACGGCATGGAACGGGCGAGAGGCGGGCTATGTCGGAGTCTTTCTGCAACGCCCTCGTACGCAATCTGAGGTCGTCCGTCTCGCCAGGTAGCAGTGGTGAGCGTGTGAAGGCAGAAATACCCCGCGAGGGACGGCTGGGCTGGGTTTCAGTTGGGCTAGGACGGGGCTGGGGATTTGGGAATACCGGTATACACACACGCGCACATGCAACGCGGGGGCTGGCTGGCCGGTTTTCATTTTTGGTTGTGGACTTTTTAGTTAGCTTTCTTTTTTGGATATCCCCGACTGACGGACTTGGACGAGCGCTGTTGGTTCTTGGATACCAGGTTGTTTCATATGAGGACCAATGCCTACTTACCTACGTACCTACCTACCTACCTACCCATTTATCTATCTACTAGCTAGCAGTGCTTGTGTCTTGTCGGTGGGCGGGGGCGTGTTCTGTGTTTGTTGCCGGGTTCAAGGCTGGCCGTGGGGATGGGGTTGGGAAGGTCGGTCGATACCCCCTCGAGGTTCAAGTTGGAGAAGGAGGAGGTGCATTTGGGAGGGTGTCTGCTCGCTCTCCTCTCGCTCGATCTACGTAGCTTGGTTTTCGCCGCTTTGGATGATCTATGTTGGTTCTTTGTTCTTTTGTTAGTTAGGGCTAGTGGGGTTGGGAGTTTGCATGTGTGGTGTTGACTGTGGTTGGGGGTTGGCTGGACCAGGTTGAGATGTAGATGCTGCGGTAGCATACAAAGTCTGAGGACTGTTTTTTACGAACGTGATCATATTTTATTACTGTGGTGGTGTCGTATTGTCTGCGCTTTCCGTTCCCAGGCTATCGGGTGGCGGACGGGTTGATGTGCAGGGGAGAAAGAGGCTGGGGGAAAAGGGGCTGGGGACGGGTTGAAAGGAGGCCCGTCACCGACACGGAAGGGCACCAGCAAACAAAGCCAGAGACCAGTTTGAGCATATCATTGACAATATCTATTTTGCATTACAATATTTACAATGGAATTCTAACACCATGTGTGTTACGCCATGTATTACCCAAAATCTCCCTGTCTTGCACTCACGGCTTGCCCTGTTTCTGGACACTGCTGTTGTCGTAGGACAGTTGGAACGATATCCAAACATGTGATTTGGCCCTTTCCGACGATGAGATCGTGAGGCGATGCTAGATAGCGTCTGCCGTGAATGCGCGCTCGATAGCCTCTTGGGGGCTTGTCGTTGCGCTGCCTCGAGCTGGGTGCGAGCGGCACGAATTGGTGCTGCCAGCCGACCATTGCCTCGGCATGGCGGCGGTGATCTGGTGGGAGTGGCTCCGGCTTGGATCTTCTCCCGGACGTGCTCCATCTGCTAGGTCAAAGCTGTCCGTGGGGCGAGTGGGCGCCATGATTTCAACGGACCGGTTGGCAGTGGTTTCTGCTGTCGCTCACACGTCCAGCATGCTCCTGATTTGTTGCGGGGGTTGGTTGGTTGACTCCTCTGATTGACCGGTTCGACTCCTCGTCACGGTTGATGGACTCCCACTCGGCCTGTCCGAGTACGCGGGCGGCGAAGGCCCGTCCATCATCAACTCCTCGCGTCTTCGGGCGGCGGCAGCAGCAGCGTCCTGTGCGGCCTCGGGGAACAGAAGGCCCGAAGCAGCCTCCACGGCGCGCTCTTGTCGCCTCCTCTCGGACCTTCCCGTGTAGAGTCCCGCGACAGGCGGGGTGGTCCCGGGCGGTGTGGCGAGCGATGGAGAGACTGGTGTCATCTCGACGGGCCGAGCGGTTCCATCGGCGGCAGGGTCTGCGCTGGCTAGAGTGGTTGGCGGGGCCGCTTTGTTACCGTTGATTTCGCGGACATTGCGAAGTAATTGGTCGCGCATGTTCTCGTTGGGGTCCATGTTTTCACCATTGTTGCGGCGCCACCACGAGGGTTTGTGGACGATGCCGATTTCTTGGTCGATACTTTGGCTCCGCACACGACGCTGGCGCTTCAACTCGAGGTCCTCGTTGGGGTTGAAGAAGCCAATGATGATTTGGACGTAGAGGATGAGCAGGGAGGGGGTGTAGCCGCCCGCATAGATGGCTGCTTTGAGGCCGGCGACCTTGAGCGGGCTGTAATCGAAGTGCCATGCTACCAAGGCCTGATAGGCCGGGATGACGGCGGCCAAGGGGACGAGGAGCATGAAACGGAACGGCATGTAACGGAAGAATCCTCTGATGCGGTTCACGACACCGCGGTTGCGCGGGCAGTAGTACTTGATCGAGTGTCGCAGGGAGAAGACGGTTATCAGCCAGCAGCCGACGAGGAGGAAGGCGGCGGCTTTAAAGCGGGCGTCGGTCGCCGTGGGAGCGGCATCCTCGAGGATCTGCTCGGGGTAGCGCTGATGCTCGATGGCGCTCCAATTCCGAGGCACGATCATGAAGAAGTTCTATTCGGGCAAAGTTGGTCAATCGCGGGCGTGACGTGGGGCAGCGATGGCTCGGGAGAAGAATAAACATACCAGCCAGAGCAAAAGGTAGAAGAGCAAAGGCAGATAGAACTCTATCTTGGACCTGCTGTCGTCGTCTCGGAGGGCGAACGGGTCCGGGTCGATAAACTGGCGCTCCATCCAGCTTCCCCAGTGGCGCACGGCCTCCCATACCACGGCGATGGCGCCAATTTGCATGAGATACCAGAAGAAGCTCGTGAGAATGATGGGCAACTCAGGCAGAAAGTACCGGTCGACATCGACGCAGGTGAGCAGACTGATCAGGGCGGTCGCAGAGACCCACGAGGCCCAGTACCACTGCCATCTCCTCCCGATGGGGAAGAAGCGCTTCTCAGCAGGTAGGTGGAGCTTCCCGTGTTTATTGAGGTTCACGAGGGTCAAGACGAGGGCGATGCCGAAGAGGAGAGCATAGCCGATGGCGACGCCGCCGCGCACCCCGATGGGCTCGGTGGGCGACCAACACCATGTGACGTTGAGAAAGGTGCCGTTCGGGAGGACGTAGACGGGGGTGTAAGGCGCAAAGGTCAAGAGACACCACGAGCCATTGGACAGGGTGCCGTTGGAGTAGAGCGTGTAGTTCCAGTGGTCGAGGGTGGTCAAGTTGAGGTGGACGTTGCCAATGACAGTGTCGCTGGAGTTGTCGCCCGTGGGAAAGGCGAGGATGTCGCGGGCGTCGAAGAGCGGCATCTTGGCGACGGGCGGTGTTCGAGAGAGTGTCCGCGATGGGTGCCGCAATGGGTGCCGCAATGGATGCCGCAATGCGGAATGGGAAGCTGTCGTTTCTGGCGATGGCGTGTGAATCGGGGTCGACGGTGTGTAGTCGAGGGTCGAGGGTCGGGGATCGAGGGTCGCGGGTCGCGGGTCGCGGTGGGTCGGGGACGACTTCAAATCGATCAATTGCGCTGCCCCAGGCCGTCAGAGGCAAGTCAGCACCCTACACACTGCTGGCCATCGGGGAATCGGTCGCGACGTCAACCCGAGAGAAGCCGGACGCGAAGAATAATCCAAGATCGAGTCAGGGCGCCGCGCAATTGGTTCGTTGTGGTTCGTTTGCTGCGGAATGTCCGAACTGCCTCCGTGCGTTCCGGAAAGTTTATCGAAGAATTACCGTTAATCGCTCAGGCGAGACCCGCACTGTGCCGCTAGGAATACGATGAACCTTCTTCCAAGAAGACAAAAAAAGAACGGGATTAAGCAATCATCTCGTTGAGCCGTCGTCGGTTGCCACAATGCTGGCAAGTTGCTGTACTGTGCACGGAATACACGCGCAGGCATCGGCCTAGGCCGGAGCCGTCTTCGAGCCTCGGAAAGGCGACAGAGGCGACAGAGGCGACGGACAGCACCCGCTCGACTGTTTGCGCACAGTGATGACCTCACTGAACAGGAGCCGGCCCAGCGCCACGAGCGCGCGGGGCAGTGGGTTCCGGAGCCGAGCTGCAGGTGGCGACCCACTGCTCAGGGAACTGCCAGGGGTCACCCTCCCGACACGTTCAGCGGTCTCGAACACGCTGTGCTGTGGGTCTTGGCACCACCACGGCCGACCTCGAAACCGCCAATCCTCCAAAAACTGAAGACAAAAACATCACCACCACCACCACAAAAACAAACAACACAATGGCCGCCCCCGCCCCCGATGACGAACCCTCCTACATCGACTACGAAGCCTTCCTCGACCCCTCCTTCACGCCCTCCTCCTTCGCCAACACCCTCGTCCTCGCAACCAACAACCCCTCCGACACGCCCCTCGACCTCTCAACCCCCCTCTCCCGCGTCCTCTTCGACATCCAAGAAATCGACTCCCACATCGACGCACTAACCACCCGCTCCGCCCTCCCCCTCCTCACACACACCCACACCCAAACCACAGCGAGCACCAACATCCTCACCGCCCTCACCACCCAGCTCGCAGCCCTCAACGAAAGCCACGCCCAGCTCGAGCGCGAGGTCGTCCACAAGCACGCGGCCGCCGACGAGGTCCGCACCGTCGCCGCCCGCCTGTGGGACGCGCTCCGCCTGGCCCGCGCCGTCGCCCGCTGCCTGCAGCTCGCCCGCCAGCTCGAGGCCCAGCACGCCGAGCTGACGGGCGCCGCGTCCGCCACGCACGCCAGCAGCGCCGCGTCGGCACGCGCGAGGGAGGACTGCCGCGCGCTGGTGCGGTGCGCGCACACGCTGCTGGCGCTGCGGGAGATGTTTGCCGGGGCCGGGGTGGTGGGGGCTGAGGGGTTTGGGCTGGAGAAGGTTGCGGTGGTGAGGACGTTGCGGGAGGGGGTGGTGGCGCCCGTGGAGAAGAGCGTGCGGGAGACGGCGGAGCGGGTGGTGAGGGAGTTTTCGGTGGGGAGTGCGTCGGGCGGGGTGACGTTTGCGCAGGGGGAGGAGGTGCGGGGGCGGACGGTTGCGGCGCTGACGGCGCTGTATTTGCTGTCGCCTGTTGGGAAGGCTGGGGAGAAGTGGACGCCGCTGTTGATGCTGCAGGCGGTGGAGGTATATTTGAGGTCGGCGCTGCAGAGCAGTATCGCGGGGTTGTCGAGGGCGTTGGCGACGCTGCCGAGTTTGGAGAGGACGCTGGCCGAGGTGAGCGCGAGATGTCAGAATGTGGTTGCGCTGGAGGCGGTGTTGGAGGGGACCAAGGCGCCGGCGCACCCGATGTTGCCGGGCAAGACGGCGGCCGCAGGCGGAAATATGCTGCAGCCGTTGCTGGCGTACTTGGAGACGGGCTCGTTGGCGAGTTACTTCTGGCGGACCATGGCGAGTAGCATGGCGCCTCGGGTGCAGGAGATTGTTGCCAAGGGCGGCGTCTCCGCACGCACGCTCAGGACGAACCGGCAGACCGTGGGCGAGGCCATCAAGGACTGTGTCGCGAGGGGGAGCCAGCTCCCGAGCGCTGTTGCGGCCGCGGCGAAGGGCAAGGCTGGCAAGGGCGGCGAAGCTGACGCGGGCGGGAAGCACTGGGACAGAGAAGTAGCTGTCATGGTGGGCAGCGTCATCAACAATCTCGGGAGGTGATGTGGTCAAAACATGCCCTGCGATATGCGCTGGATAGCCCCAGCCTCGACCTGGATCCATGCGCATCTCATGTAGGCACGGCGCCTGGGAGTGTCTTGCTACCCAACCACACGCTTCTAGTTACCGGGTTATCCGAACCGACCTCGCCGCTCCGATTGGGGTGAGACGCCCTGCCAGAGGCCCCCTTATGACTCCAGCAACGCCCAAAATGATAGACATGACCTAGTTCCACGACGGCTAGACCTACCAAAATACAAATCGATACCCAGAGACTCGCGTTGAACAGTTCCAATCAGTGCTCGCTTTCCCCAACCGGCAATCTAATTTGGCACCCCTACCTCTATCATTCGGTCTCGACTTTTCTGATGTTACCAGCCTCCTCGGGTACACATTAATGTGCCTTTCGGTCGATGTTGGGACTCCAAGGCCGACATACAACGCAGATGACACGCCGTGGTCGCGGGTCTCGCCTATTGTACCATGTTCTTATGCTTTGCACTGTTCACGGCTCTGTACGAGCCCACAGTCAAGGTTCTGGTGTCTAAGACAAGTCGAACGGGTGGGTCTTACCCTAGTTGTAGCTGTCACCACCTGGGCCACGGTAGCCATCAACTTCAATTTCATATTCTTTGCTAGGCTCTCCCACTCCAGCTCGTGAGTGGATTCGTTCTAAGATGCAATGGCATTGCAACCGACATCGAGCCATGGCTCTAAGCATCTCGGGGGTGTAGTGACCACGTGCTCCGGCGGGCCGCATGAGGAAGGGGGAAGACTGGCATCTGGGGTTAAATTGTCCCTCTGGGAAGAAGTGTGATACTGGAGGAAGTATTGGAATGTGACCTTTCAGGGTCAAATCGGCAACTGATTGAAGCCCAAGGGCCCACTCCTGTACATCCTCTCCGGGTTCCTGTTTCGATCCAATGTGTAGAGCCGGCGTATGTATGAATTAGTAGTGTATTCAGCAATTGCCGCGAGCTTGTGCCGACATCGTTCTCCATGTCCTGTCAGTGTTGGGGCCTGACTGCTGTTTACCCCTGAGTGTTCTCTTCCCCTGAGTGTATTTCTTCCCCTGAGTGGACTCTACCCCTGAGTGTACTCTACCCCTGAGGGTTCTCTACCCCTTGACTGTTCCTGAGTGCTGTCTACCCCTGAGCCGGGACAGCGATGGTTTTTCCTCGATGAGTGCGCTGACCAGCGTTGATTCCAAACAATGCCAATTGTTCGTTTTCTTTGTGCTTGAGGTTTTGGGGCTCGCTCAATACGCGTCCTGGCCGAATCCGGATGTATCAGTCCCTCGACACAAACAACCCTGCAAGCCCCTCTTTATCAGCCTCAATTGTTTGTCCAAGCTACCAAGCCGAGGCGACGTGGGCATACACACAGCATTTTAAGAGGGCAGCACCTTAGGTGACATCGCTCACGCATAACGAGAGTCTGGCTGGTGTGCGGTGCTTGTTGGCTACATATCTGAGCGATCATCACACAGTGGACTTCTGATGGAATGATGCAGTCGACTGACCCGGCGGCAAAGGGACAGCTTGCGAGAAATAGTCGCCACCATGTTGTTGGTCAGGCATGTACCAGTACAGGTGTTTGGCATATAGATTGATCGTGGGCGCATAGTTCCGGAAGTGGGAGGAACATGGCTATTTTTGGTGGTGAACTGTTCTTGTCCACGTTCTGATATTCTCGTCAGCGTCAGGTCAAGTGTCTATATATACGGTGCTAGGTGAACCACATGAACTTTCAATCTCATACCTCCAGAGCCCGCCCACCGCCCCCGGGACGCCGCACCTTTGCCTGCCATGCCGAACTGGGAGGACCCCGCCGTTCGCCAGGCCGTCCTGGAGAGGGTGCACGCAGAATTTCTAAGCAAACCCCTCTACGCACTGAGCAGGCCGGGCTTGCCCAGTTGCCACCTCAACTGGAGGAATGCCGACAAGTTTGCGTACGCCCAGCTTTTGACATTCGGAAAAGATCCGGAAGGGGTAGCAAAAGCCTTCAATCTGGTCTGCCAACCTCCTGATGAAGCGAGAATACGCGAAGACGCCAAGAAGGTGAAGGGCTACGCCGAGCATCTTTCCAAGACGTTTCCCGACCTGCAAAGAATACTCCGGAACTTCGAGTCCCTGATTCGAAGTCGCTGGAACAAAAAGAGCGAAGCGGAGCGGATCAAGCTGATAAGAGACGCAGAACCCCTTTTCCCCAAGGCGCACCGATCTGATCTGCGCGGTATGCGGGCTGCCTACAACAACGCGAACTTCGATGCCATCGAGATCGACTTCACACACCCACACATCAACGCCGAAGACTTGGCAAAGGGCAACACATTCCTTCGGCTGCTCAACACTCGCGGCCGGAATGAGCCCGCCGATTTTGCCATCTGCGACCTCGATACGGTGCAGGTTGGGGTGAGGTTCAACGTGCTCACCTCAACCTTTCTCGCAGTGGGAGTCGACTTGTCCTCGAATGTCTCCACGGGGAGATACGGTGCTATCTATAAGACCTCGCGTACCAACATCATCGACATCATCGACGCTGTTGTGAGTCAACGAATGACGGCATTGAATGACGCGCTGTTTGTTCTCAAAATCCAAGCAAGACTCGTTCGGTTTTTGAAGACGTGCTGTGAGAAGATTCTACACGACAAGTTGGAGCTGCTTTCCGCTGACCTCCCGGCTGAGGCCGATCCGGGGCCGCTTCCAGACCACGATGAGGAGACCCGCAGCGCCCTTGCGGTCGCATTGCAACGACCGTACCGACACCCGCGCGCCACAGTTGACTTTCAAGACATGTTGCGACAGGCCAGGGCAGCGCTCGAGGACGGCAAGGAACACATCTGGGCCCTGAGAGAGGACCCGTCGTACTTCAGCGCCGTTGTCAACGAATTCAAGGACCACTCGATGGAATATATCCAGGACCGGTCGGGGCGCGAACATCGCGATGTTGAGTTGCCCAACCAAGGGTTCTTGAATATGGTGATGCAGAAGATGCTACACCAAGTCTACAAAACCGTATTTGACTGGGAACTTATCACTTCCCTGTTGGAACAGGTTGTCGAGCAGGAACCGAAGTTTGTGAAAACAGGGGTTCAGTTCGAAGAAGATGATACCGACTTCTACCGTCTATTGTTGCGGTTGAGGCTCGCTTTCGACGAGGTCATGCTGCCCGACACCATCAAGAGGCTGTGCCAAAACCTTATGGCCGGCCCCTACAACCGGGTGTACTTCCGGCGCAGGAGCACATTGGAAAAGACCGGTATTTTCAAAGCAGACGTGAAGGCGTTTGATGATCAGTTGTTTTTTCTGTTAGTCTTGGGTTTGCAGCATGTCAACGCAGACCCGGAAGAACAACCACCATTCGTCGGCACGGCCGACATTCTCCTTGAGATCCAGCGGTTCGTGGATGCGAAGGAGAAAGGGAAACTCGTACTGTCAACGCTTGCGGTACAGACCATTGCTGACGCTGGCCTCCAAGCAGACATGCGATCCCAGCTCAGCAACTACCGACCCCGTGTTTTCTCCCCCTATGTGGGGCCAGGCTTTGAGAGTGTAGGCAGTGGTGCTGGGGTATTCAAGAAGGCCCTCTTGGCCTCGGTATGGTCTATTCATTCCACCGCGACGAAGCTCCGCCGCGAGGTGCTGGAAAACGCCCGGTTCCCGAATCTTGCACCGTATGCAGA
>FTIZ01751728.1_pt1 | contig 15710 bp, 17 predicted proteins | sample 1658381 | NCBI WGS metagenome assembly FTIZ01 (sample SAMEA3914822, study PRJEB12502) | metagenome | biome: forest; material: soil | place: USA | collected 2012-03-12 | depth 0.1 m
TACACGACGGCCGTGATCAAGGAAGTGCTCCGGCTATACCCGCCCGCAGGAACGGCGCGAATGACCCGCCCCGGCACCGGCTTCACAGTGAGCACGCCCGACGGGCAGAGTTTCTGCCTGGACGGCGCCATCCTCTACAACTGCGCCACCATCATTCAGCGGGACCCACGCGTGTTTGGGGACACGGCCGACGACTTTGTCCCGGAGAGGTGGCTGGGCGACAAGGCGGGCATCATGAGCGCGGGCGCGCAGGAGGACACGGAGCAGCAGAACGGCGCCGGCAGGAAGGTTCCGCCGGGCGCATGGCGGCCATTCGAACGCGGCCCGCGCAACTGCATCGGGCAGGATCTCGCCACCATCGAGGCCCGTGTGATCGTGGCGGCCGTCGCGAGACGATACGACTTTGTCAAGGTTGGGCTTGGAGAACTCGACCTCGCCGAGAAGGGCCAGCCGGTGCTGAACGAGAAGGGGCAGTACAAGACCAAGTCGGACATGTACAATGTGAGTAATGGCCCCCCAGGTGTGCGTGTACTAGGCGTGCGTTGGAGGGAGGCTAATGCGGCGTCAAGACCGAACAGGTGACAGCGAAGCCGGTCGATGGGATGAGAATGAGGGTGAGACGGAGACTATGAACAGGGGCCGACGGCTAAGCCGGTCGAGAGCGGATGAGAATCAGGGCTCAACAGGGGCTATTTAGAGCCGCCTACTACAAAGGAGTCGGGACACAAGGGGGTAGGAACGGAGGCAGGAGAGGGGGTGAGAACGTAGGAGAGGAAAGTAGAGAGGAAAAGAGAAAAAACGGAGAAAAGAAAGAAGAGGGAAAAAAGAAGGAAAGAGAGACAAAGAGGGAATAACGAAAGCGAGAGAAAGAGGAAGAGGCGAGAAAAAGAAAAGAGGAGAGAAGGGAGGAGAGAAAGTGGGAGAGAAAGGAGGTGGGAAAGGAGGTGGGAAAGGAGGTGGGAAAGAGGGTAGGAGAGTAGCGTGTGGGTGTGGGTGGGTGAACTGGGTTGAAGGGGGTTGGGTCGCGTGTCTTTCTTTGGCTGGATGGGGATCATGGATCTAATCTAATACACAGCAAGGCTTAGGGTGCCATGGCTTCAGCCGTCTGGCGGAAGTGGCACGCATTGCGAGAAGGTATTGCGAATGTGAAGCTCTCGGTTTGGTGATCTGGCGCGGGGTTTACGAAGTATACGGCTTTCTCGTGGATCCAGGGGGGTTTTCCAGGGGCGACGAGGGGATTGGCATATCCCAGGAACGGACCGGTCAAGAGTGCCCGAGTTTCCCAGTTGTTGTTCTGGGGGCAGGACCTTGGCAGAAAGCTGGCCCTGGAGAGCCACGACAGCCTCGTTTAAAAACAGCCCAGCTTTCTGAAGCCGACCCGTGCCGTCAATTTCCATTCGTGGGCCACACGAGACAAGAAGAACGGGGAAGCTTCCCTGACCCCCTGACGTCACTCTCAGGCCAGGGTTCGCGGCTGGTCGGGGGTTCAAAGCGCCCAAAGTGCTGGAAAAGGCTGAAAGCAGTGGAGGGAACGCAAGCTGGGGGTGCAGGACTGCAGGATGACAGGCGCTATTGAACCCGTTGACCCCACATTCACATCATTCACATCGGTTAGGTCAAGGTTGGTGTGTCTGTCCATTGTCCCCCCTGCACAACTCCCCGCCCCGATTTTTCGGTCGACTTGAGACCCCCCAGCGCCTATTTTGACCCAGGATGCCCGCCGTCCTCGTCGACTGACGGCCGGAGGGCCCCACTCGCGGCGCCGGACGGGGAATCGCAGAGTTACAGCACCGAAGCACCGACTCTTGCTGGTCAAAGTATAAAATCCCAGACCAGTTTTGCCAGCTTGCCAGCTTGCCAGCTTGTCAGCTTGCCGTCAAAAAGAGCACGGCGGTTTGCTTGATCGAGCTTCGACGCATTCGGTTCTCGTTCGCCCCCGAGAAAGCAGATCCCCCACCTCACATTGCACACATCGCCTCCCCCTGTCTGGCCGGACTCTCGAGCGCGGGACGGGGCACGATGACTTCGGATTACCAGTTGTTGCTGGGGACCACGCTGGCGCAGTTCGCCCGTTTCCGCCCCGACGCCGAGTCCCCACCCGATCCGCACAAGAGGAATGCCGGCGCTTCCGCTCCCTCCCTCTCCGTGACCGTGACAGAGCTGCCATCCCCACCGGCGTCGCCGGCGTCACCAGCTATCACTGCGGACGCAGTCGGGCCAGCAGCCTCTGAACCCGCATCTCCCGCGGGAGCTGCGCCTAGCGCCTTCGCCTGCTTCCCCTTGCTTCCGGCCGAGCTGCGTCTCAAGATATGGTGAGTGGTTTCCATCCGCGTCAACACGCCCGCCCCGTCCCCATTGGAGGGTACCGGACCCGCCCCGGTTTCAAGTCGTGCCCCCCGCCCTCGCCTAAGGTATTGTGCTGGACCTACAGTACCGTGCTTGTACGTCGCTGGCCCCAGTCGGATGATCGGCGGGCTGACCAGCGCAACACAGGCACATGTCCTTCCTGCCGCGGACGGTTGAGCTGCACACGCGACGCTCCCACTATGCAAACGACGACAACCATCGCGGCACGCCCAAGTGGCAGTCGCAGTCGCGCAATCCCGCCGCGCTGTCTGTCAACGCCGAGGCTCGCGCCGCGGCGCTCGAGTGCTACCGCGTCGCCCTCCCCCTTTTCTTGCCACCGTCGCGGACGCCGACGTTTGAGTGGCCCGGCGACCTCTTGCAGCTCAGCGATCGGCTGCTCTACCTAAATCTTGAGCAAGACACGGTGGTCCTGCTTGGAGATTTGCACTACACCCGCCTGACGAGATCGCTCGAGTGGTTCCGCAACATGGACAAGCCGCCCCGGGGCCGCAGTGCCAGCGCCGCCGCCGGGGGGAAGGGCCTAAGGAGGCTTGCCATGAGTGTGGCGCTCTGGTCGCCCGAGGTGGGCGCCGCGACCCTCAAGGCGTTTGCGCGCACCGTCTTCGCCGACATCGAGGAATTCGTCCTGTTTATGTATTCGGCGCGCCTGCCGCCGCCGGGTTGGATGGGCGGGTCTTGCGTCCTCCAAGAGGCCGCGCCCCATACCGACTACTACCGCCGCTTCGCCATCGACAGAGGCAGGCAGTTCCGCGTGGGCAGTGACTGGATGGTTGTCGGCAAACGGCCCATGAAGGTGGCGGATATCAGTTTCGAAGACGGGTGGTGAGCGCCTCGTTCTGCCGACTCGGCCTGTTCTGTTCGGCTTGTCGACGTCGGCAACCGACGCCTCGGTGACATGGCCTGTGTGTCTGTAAGTGAGCATTTCGAGACGTGTGCGTTCGCGCATGAAGCCACTTTTGGGAGGATGGCGGGGTATTGCTGCTGCTCCTGCTTAGCGTAGCCGGCCTCATATTCGACACGGGTGCGACCGTGAGATTCAAACCAAGGAACAGGCCCAGCCTCTCTATTGCCCCCTGATATGGTACAGAATTATACACGCCTCTATAATTACACGGCGGCTGTCTTAGGCCCCCAGCCTCCTGAGGATCTTCTCCCGGACCACCTGCTGGGCGGCTTCGGCGCCGTGTTGTAGAGAAATAGCGCCAACGATGGCAAAAAGGGACGTGTTGAGAACGGCGGTCAAGCCCGAGCTCTCGAGGTTTTCGGGCTAAGCACAGGGAGCTCCTGTTAGCTGGGGGCGCAGGGTAGCCTGGTCTGCAGCACCACGTACCATTCTGGGCTTCCACCTTGTCACCTCTGCGAGCCCGACATCGATGGCCAGTTTCGCCAGCCTTTCTTTGGAAGCAACCCCCTGGGGCTGCCTTGTGTTGAGCTTGTCGACGTTGTCGAGCGCGCTGTGTTGGAACGGCTCGCGGCCGAACGGATCCGGAATCGGCGAGCCTTGGGCCGAGGCCGGGCTGACCATGATGTGGCGCGTGGTCTCGAAAGAGACGATCAGCCGCCCTGTGGAATGTCCGGTTAGCGAGCGGTCCTGCGCGCGCCCTGTGGCGCCGACGGGCTCTGGAAACGCACCGAAGTAGGCCAGCCTCGTGTTGAAGCCTCTCCTCCCCTGATCGAAACTCTTGTGTGTGATGGCAAGCCACTTGATCTCGTCCGGCAGCATCCTGTCCCCCTTGGACCCCAGAAGCCTGGTGTACATGGCATCGAGCTTCGCCGGGTCGTCATTGTTGTGCCAGACGGTCCGGCTGGGATTCTTGACGACGTTGATGGAGAAGCCGGGGCCCTTCATGCGCTCTGGCGTGTACGACCACCGAGGCCGTTCTTTTTGCTCGGCCGCCGTCTCCAGGGAGACGTCGGTGGTGCGCGCTGCCGAGGTCGACAGTTGCCGCACGGGGTGTTGGAGGTGCTGGAGGTGCTGGAGGTGCTGGAGGTGCTGGAGGTGCTGCTGGGCGGCCAGGGCGGGAGCACCGCATCTCCGGAGCGCCTTGCAGGTCGCCGAGACGGCTGAGCGGGAGGGGGCGAGCGCCATTGGATCGCGGGTATGGGGATTGGCGAGGTGTGGCTGGCAAATCGTGAGTCGTGAAGTCGTCGTGGGTTGCGTTGCGACGCGATGCGATGCGTAGGCAGGTAGCACTCCGATCTTTCTCTCGCCTGCAGACGACGCCGAGTCGGTCTTCCGGGCTTTTTTTTTGCAGCTCGCAGGCCTGGGGGCTGCCAAGACTTTTTTGTGCTGACCCGGAGTGCTTCCCAGGCAAAATCCATTCTGCGGTTGGCCAATCCACCTGGAATCGACCTGCTGTGGCTCAGTGTGTGGGTGAGCCTTGAACCCCACCACTGCAACTCGCTCCCGGCCACGACTCCACTGCACCCACCACCCACGCGCTTTGGGTCGATTTGCTTGGCTGCTTCCCCAGCGCGTCTGCCGGTCTCATTCACGTTGACAATAAACGGCTATTTTATCGCCTTGCGGAGCCATCACTCGCCTGCGCACCGGCTTGTCCGCCATGTCGTCTGCCACGCCATCCGCTCCCAAACGCGGCGCGACCACCACCGACCCCGGCATCTCCAGCTCCTCCCTCCGCGACAGGCTCGCAGCTGTGCTCCCCCAGGGCCACCGATTCGGCATCCACCACATCTCGACACCCCCGACGCGCACCGAGCCCCTCTGCGCGGCTCCACCAGGCCACCGGCCCGACAAGACTTACAGAGAGAGCCACTTCCTTGCCGTCTCGATCCACCCGCCGCAAGCCGACAAGAGTGTCGCGCCGCCGAAGCGCGCTTCCCCCGGCGCCGACCAAGCCAAGGAGCCCAAGGAGCCCAAGGAGCCCGAGGCAAGGAAGCGGGCTTTAGTCTTCGCCGTCGAGGTCTTTATCTTCACCACCGCCTACCAGACCACCCTCTTCGTGTCCAAGGCGGACTCGACCGGCTACCTCCATTTGCTCAACCTCCCAAAAGGCACCCCGTCTCCGATCCGCCAAGTGTGCGCCACCTTTCTCGCGTATCTTCTCGACCATCGGCGGCGCAGCCACGTCCAATCCGTCGTCAATCTGTTTGCTCGCGCACAGGCACAATACCTCTTCCCCGGGAGCGTCCGAAACAAGGGGAAACATGTGCTGGACGACTGGGGGCTCGTCCGCTGGTGGTGCAGGGTCCTGAACCCGCTGGTGGAAGGGTTGAGCAAGGAACCGTGGGCCGCCGCCAAGGGCTACCTGCTTGTGCCTGGATTGGAGGAGACGGAAACCCGGGCCTTCGTCCCACGCACAGCCGCGAGCATGGCGAATTGGGTCGTCGGCCATCCACTCGAGCGTGTCTCCCACTACACCCGTGACTTCGGTGCGGTCCCGCCCCGCTGCCTCATCCCCGGCTATCCGGACGATCCCAAATCCCGGTTCCGTGACGAGCTCGACGAGGAGGTGTCAAAGCAAGCACAGGGCATCAAGGCTTGGAAGAGTGTCAAGTCGTTGGAGCAGTTTTGGGACATGATGGCCTTCCGCCAGGAATGCTCGAGTGGGCGCCTGACGGGATTTGTGTGGCTGGTCTTTGACCCTGACGAGTCGTCCACGGGCTCTCCAGCGGCAGAAATCCTGACAGCAGCCAACATTGCCACCCCTCACGCCTCCTTCGATTCGTCTCTGTCGCCCAGTATGCCTGCGACCCCGCCTCGACAACGAGTCGATATCGCGTCTTACACTCCACGACCCAGCCCGCTCAAGGCTGCAGTCCTCCCCGCGGCACCCGCTTTGCCACCACCCAAGGTCCCCAAGAAGAAGAAAGCAAAGAAGAAACTGTCGGGGCGGATCGCCTCGCGCGCGCCCAAGATCAAGACACGGGCGCGCAACTATCTTGTGGACCGTCCCACCGCAACGGCCTACTACTACTGGCCGTCCGAGGGTCGCGGGGGTAAGATGGTGGATGAAGCAGGGTACAAGCGCATCGTCGAGTTGCTGCTCCATCTGGATTTCTCGACACTCGACAAAGCCGTCGGGAGCTCCCAACGATGGCTCAACGAGGTTGGCATGGGCGACAATGCGGAGGGGGGCGTCGTGGGCAGGGCCGCCCTCCCTGCCTCGCTCAGGGCCAACGGGGTCGCATCCAGCACCGCCAGCGGAAACGTGACCAACCTGACTGGGCTGGTCAGGAGGAAAAACCCACCCCGACACACGGAGGCTGACAGCAGTCAACGGCCGGGGTCTGCTCCAGAGGTCCGAGGCGGCCCCGCAGCCGAGCTTCCAGCCAAGCAAGTAAATGTCCTGGGCGCCACTCTAGTACGGAAGAAGAGAAAGGACGTCGAGAACGGCGATGGCGGGGTGCCCCCGAGTCAGTGATAAGTCGGCTTCAAGGGCTTTCCATGGCCTGTCGACATAACACCCTCTCCCTGAGGCCGCCCGCCTGTCTTGACTCCTTGGGGAGCGCTCGAGTCTTGCATTCATACGGTGGGTGGGTAGTGTCATTTTTGTACAGAGCTGGTCTGGAAATCACTCTGGGTCATCTGACCGACCCTACCACCTCGCAGGTCAAGGGATATTCGGCCAGCGGGAGTGGGCAAGGACCTCGTCAATCAAGTCCATCGGCGTGTCGGCGGTCTTCAAATCATATATCCCTTTTGGATTCATCGGGGACGAAAAGTGACCACGCCTCAACTACCAATTACAAGTCGCAACCGCAGGTTTTTAATTCAGCATTGGCTTTCAAAACCGGCGCCTTTTCGCGGCTGGGCCATCGTCCCCATGCGTGCTCCCTGAAGCCTCGTTCCGCGTCTCGTTCGCCTCTTGCTTGACCCACGACTGTGCCTCCCGTAGGAGCTGCTTCTCGCCTCTTCTTACACACACCGCCATGCTCTGCCGCACCGTCAGCTGCCCTGCAGTCATGAGCCGCACATCGTCCTCGAGCGACGTGGAGTATTGACGCTCCCTGGATTGGAGGGCGCCGAGGACGGCCTGCAGGAAGATATCTTTGCGCATATCCTTGTCTGACAATGCCTGGACGGCGAGCTCGGCGTTGGCAACCCTCTTGATAGCCTTGAGGAACGTCTTGAACTGCTGCGCCAGCTCGTCCGGTAGGCCGGTGAAGATGGCGCCGCTTCTTAGCAGCCCCGCCGAATCGGGGTCCGAGCTGGACCGCTCGAGCACGAAGCTCTCCTCGAATTCCTCGTCTGTCTGGATCAGCTGGTCCACCAGCTCCCAGTCCGAAGCGCTCATTCGACCCCAGACGTGATCTCTCAACTCGGCCTCGACGAGTTTCCAAGGCAGCTCCACGACATCGTAGCGGCTGTGTTTGGGCGTCACGTAGCCGTAACGGCGTAAAAGCTCCCCGTTAGGAAGCGGGCCGTAGTAGTTTAGGATCTCCTCGCCGGCTTTGATTGCCCGCAGCGCGGTTGCTGTGAGCGCGTCCTCGCCGTGGTTGATGTGGGCGTTGAACTCGGCGTCGGCATTGAGGATATCGGCCATGGGGACCATGCCCAACATTGTCTTGCCCTCTCTGTCCTCGACCCATTCGTCGTCGCCCCCCGCTTCGTCTGTGTCGTCGTCCTTCTCGAGGTCAAAGGCGTACGCCATGATGGTGCTTCCCATGCGGTGAGCCAGTTCGAGAAGCTGGGCATCGTCGAGTCTAGGGGTGGCAGGGGCAAAGAAGACATGTTCGTGCGTTCGAACGACTGAAAGGATTTTTGATATGATCATTTCGTCTGCGTCCTGCCTGCCCACCTTGGCGACGAGGGCGCTGGCCTGCAGTTCGGAGATGTCGGCAGGCGGCCAGAACATGGGCGTGTCGAAAGCCGAGGGCAGCACATCCAAGTACGGCTTCCAGCGTGAAGCATCGCCTTGGAGGTACTCGTAGATCATGACCAGGATCAGCAATGTCCAGGAGTCTTGCGAAGAAGAGGATCCGTCCTCGTCTCCAAAATCAGACCCCTCGGCAGCGTTGCTTTCGAGGTCGAAGACGCCGGGGATCTTGTCTTTGAGGGCCGAGGTTGCAGTGCAGACGATGGCGTCCCGAGGGATGCTAAAGAGGACGGTGTCTGGTGGTATGTCCTGTTTGGCGACTGTGCGGGCCGGCTGGTTAGCAAGAGGTATTCAAAGGCCAGATATTTTCTTCAGGGTTCGCTCACCGATTCCCCGGCCAGCATTCCGCCCTCTCAAGTCGTCGACCGCAATCAGGTCCGAGTGAAATGTCGCGCCGGGGAGGGCCCGAAACCAATTCACAAAGTTGCGCGTGCCCTCGGCGAACCTGGAATTCGCGTCACTGTCGACCTCCATCCTTGATGTTTTCTGACGACGAGCAAAAGGACCGGGTTTTTGTGAGCTGAGCCTTGGGTCACACAACGCGGCAATGACAACTTGGACGAGCGGCGGCTTCAATTTGATGCCGTGGTGAAATTTTTGCTGGCCCTGCGGGTATTTTGTGGCTCGTGCATCGCTAATAAAATTTGGGAGCGGGAGCAACCATTGAAGCAGCAGCCGAGAAGAAAAAGAAGAAAATAACATACGGCAACTATCCGACTGGCCCCTGCTTGTAGTTCACTCCGGCTGGGTGGTGTCGGGTAGGTACCTGAGTATGTAGTAGTGCTACCATCTATCCCAAGAAACAGTCGGGATATCAAAAACCTTGGTTTCATCTGGCCCCCCAGCCAGGTAATATGAACCGAACCTTTTGACTGTGCCGGCTGTTCCAGCACTAATAAGGTAATTCTCACCTCTTTTTGCGCATGGCTACCTGGAATGTAATTATATACCTCTGATCATCCTTTGAACACATCGCCACTCATTCAGTAGCTGCTACAGCTCGCTGGACCAGCCGCAAGCATTCCGCCGGGTCTTCAAACACGTGCCAGGTTTCACTATGACCAGTGTCAGCCCGCACGCAGCCTCTCGCTCATGTCTGGAGGGACTCACCGAGGGACGCCGGCGAAGGCCTTCTCGAACCTCACTGGCTCGTTCTTCTCTTTGATTCCGATGGAAGCAATGTCGGTCACCTTCCGTATCAGCACCAACTTGATCCACCCCGGAAACGCCCTGCAAGCACTGCCTGTTGTTGGTGTTCTCGTTAGAACCCCAAGAAACTCCCATGGCACCTCCAAGGCTCCAACGGAAGAGTCTTACCATATGCCTCGGGGTCGCTCTGTGTCGAGTCCCCGATGCAGACCATCTTCCGACGAGGCAGCCACCGCCGAATCTTCTTGATCCTGTCTACCTTGTACTTTTCGGTCCCGAGTGTCAGGTTGGACAGCAGCCCCGATATCGTCATCCAGCTGGCATCGCGAAGAATCAACTGCCCGTGTGGGTAGTGCGCGTTCCTGAAACCACTGAGGAACGGATACAGGTTGTACGGGGAGGCTGAGAGATAGAAGAACGGCGCCGATGGGCCCAGCACCTCCTGGAGATTCCAGTACAGTTCCGGCATGCCTGGAGTCGGGGTCGGTTCAGACTGAGGAGGGGGGTTTGTTAGCCGGGCAACCGGCCCAGTTTGTAGGACGCGGGTAGGCCCAACAAGACTTACCACAAACGTCGACCTGAGGATCCCAACCGGGTCACTCGTCTGGGTAATCTTGATTGTGTCGTCGATGTCTACACCGGGGCCGTGGCCGTCAGTCAGCTCACCAAGTCACGGGCCAGGCGCGGGGCGGTTGCCATACCCGATACCACAGCCCAGCCTTCTGGCTCCGCATAGACCGTCTTCATCTCAAGTATGCCCACTACCCCCATAGGCACGTCTGCCGTTGATCTCACCACGGATCCATCAGGCGCCTTTGGAAGCCTTCTCAGGTCGCTGCTTATACCGTTTCTGCCGCCCGGGCCGAGCTTCAGCGGGGCCGAGCCGTTGAAGTTGACCTTGACCTGCCTGCCCGCCAGAATTTCCATGACGAAGGGGGCAATGCGCCGCTCGATTGTCTTTTCCTCTCGGCCCCCCCTTGCCAACCCAACCTTGCTAGCAATGTCGCCGACGATGTCGACGACCTTTTCCGACGGCTGCTGGTCAAAAACGGCTGCCACAAACTCTGCCTCCCAGTTCCCACTGGGGCCCCGGAACGCAACATTGTCCATGAGCCAGACTACGTCGTCCGAGGCGATGGTTGCCGGGAGCGGGTTCCTGGAGCCGAGATGAGCGAGCAGTCGCGTGATCTTATGCTGCTTGCGAGATGCATGGGATAGGCCCGTCGAGACGCTGGCGAGCGACGACTCGGTCTGAGTGAAATGGGCATGGCTGCGGGTCTCTTCTTCGAGCCTGGCAGAGCTAGAACGTCGAAATGACATGGCCGCGTGCTCTGGCGCCCGCCCACGGTAGCCCCCGGCAGTCGTCTGTTTGGCGTGCGGGGCAGGTCTGGTTTGCGCCGTTGCGGTGTGTTGAACGGGCTGGCGATGCGCGATCCGGCCCAGGGCTCGGGCAAGGCGGAAGAAACCGTCGGTCGTGGCTCCTCTAGCAGGACGTCGACTGATGGCATTTAAAGCAATTCTGATGTCCCCGACAGCAAACGGCAGGCGGCTGACCATCGAGAACCCTCAGCCCTCAGCTCTCCACATGACAGCAACCAGGCGGCTGTGCTGTCCGGTGACCCAATTCGCCAAGCCTGAGACACACCCTGCCCAGCTTAGCCTAGCCGCCTGAGCCTGCCCCTGTCAGATGGCCTTTTGGGCGCCCGGGACCCGGAACGGCCCCCACTGCATGCCAACCGCAGAAGGATTGCCGGAAAGGGGCCCGGGGGTGGGATACACTAGGCGCCCGGAGCTGGTCCGTCGTTGCCTAGCGCTGACGCGCGACGCAGCCAGTCACTAACCAAATCTCAGAGGGCGGCGACATCGATATCGAGATGAGGGTTCCTTTCCTCGCCCACAGAGGCAACCGGCGGCAAGTTTGAATGTGTAAACTGCAGCCTAGATAGAAATGCATACATAGGTACCTGGGCTAGTAGGTCGGCATCGCAAGGTCTGCGCTGCGAAAGCAAGACTCGGTCAAAGGTGTCGTGTGTGTCGCCCGATTCAACGACCTAGTCTGGTGTGCAAGGATTCCACTCATGGAAACGGCCATGGCTATTGGGTAATTGCCTACCTAGCTATCCGAGCTCTTATTGCCCTTGCTTTTCTTTTCTGGCCCCTTCTTCCTGCCTATGTCTAGATGTTTGGTCCTGCCGTACATACTACCTTGGTGGAATTGGAAGGCTGGAGGGATTTACACCAGCCTCGTAGCGGCCCAGAACCAAACACAGGCATTGTTATAGGCGCGACCGTAATGGCCCATCAGAAAAGATCCCTGTTTCACAGATAAGAAATAGAAATGGCCTACCAAACTCTCCGATGGCCTACCAAACTCTCCGATGGCCATCTTCAGTCGGGGATTCTGGGACAGAGGGGCTCTCTCATTTCAAACCAAGCGATCACGGTCGACGCCGAGGGCGCCTTGAAGATGCCTACACTACGCTATGCGCCGGACAACCGAGAGCATGGCTTAACTCGAGATTTGTTGCTCGCACTGCTACCTAGACCATCTTGGACCAAGGAGCGGTATTCATTGGCCTGACTAGAGACAACACGATGCCCAGACAGCCCAGCGCACACTTGACGGCAGCTGGAGCTTATGACGTTTGGACATCAAAGAGTCTCGGGAATAATTAGCTCCCAGCCCAGGCAAGCTCAAACCGTTCCGACTCACTGCGAGTTTGTGCTTGCAGCATCACCCAAAGTCGGACTTTCAGGTCACCCAACACATTCCCAGGGCCAACGGGCATGTCTTGGATTTTGGACGCGACCAACGGCTGTCTCGCAAGATTGTATTGTCTCCACATTTGATTTGGGCGACAAAAAAAGCCGTCAGGTGGGCGGTGAGGGTCCCTGGGCTTTAAGGGGTGCGTGGGGCAAGCCGAGAGCCACTGCCATCTCAATCTCGCCTTCGGGTTGGCCATGCTTTTCACAGGTCGCCCCAATCGCAGCCACCAGCGTGGTACAACGTGTGGAAGGAAAGGGGGCTTCTCCACGAGAGGTGGATGTTCCACCAGCCCGACGACATTTCCAGTTAGCGCTCTGCGTCGACCCCTGTTGGCATCGCCCGCAGCACAGCAAGACGCCGAGATTTTGGGTCGGCACACACCGCTACTCGCTGCCCAGCCAGAACTCGAATCCGCCGCGACTACAGAATCCCAGCCACCCGATAGGAGGCGCACCCTTTGTCACGCAACCCCCGAAGACGGTTTCCGATGCTTCCCACTGCTAGTCCGCAACATCGATCAAGGTACACCGGACTTACGCCAGGTGCACGTGATTGGCCGCTCCAGTCCTTGGACACCGTCGAACATCTTCTCCCCCAGCAAGTCATGGCTCTGCTCCCAGAATGGCTCTTGCGTTCGGTACGCCGTGACAGCTTCACTGACAGCCCCGTCCTGGCCGTCGAGAAGCTTGGCTCGCTACCCCGGCCGCTGGGAGACGCCGACAAGGATATCTTGGTCGGTGCAGTGCTCACACTGAGCTCAAGTCTTCACCTCGCGCTCGGCTTGCTTCAGGGGGTTTTGCCACAGGAGAAGTCCCAGGAACGGCTGGGCGAAGTGTTGTGTCCAACACTGGGCCACCTCCTAGCATCAGTCCAGAACACCCTGACGTCTTTTGAGCCGAAAAGTCCACAGAGGGCACACGGAGCCCCCCGGCCACCCCTGGCAGCTCGGGGGGGCACAATCCCTCGGCCGGTTCTTGCAAGGGATGCTCGGCAGGCGCTTTCGAGACCTGCCAGTTCCCCTGCGGCGACAACGCGGGCACGACAGCTCCAATCCGAGCCTTGGGCATCAGCCGAGCGGTTTCCGAGCCTGGAAGATAATAGTGCCGCTCGCCGCCTGCACGTCGAAGTCGACATCCAAAGCAGGCCCGAGACACAACTAGTGAAGGCCCTACAGGCCGAAATGCGCGTCCAAGCAGCTATCCACGTCGCCATTGAGTCGTTAGAGTTCGCCGAGGGCCAACTGAAGGTGGTCAAGGAAGTCAACCAGCTGCATGGAGGGGGTAAGTGGAAGGCCCCGGCCTCGGGACTCGACGACGACCCCCAAAGCCGTCACCCCGCGCTGATCAATGCGTAGATTTCGACCTCCTCCAACGCAATTTTTACCAAGGCTATAACCGCCTCTTATTCCGGGCCCTCGAGTTGCAGCAAAGGGAGCTCGGATTGCCACCAAGCGCGAAAAGCCCGACTCCAGCGCCGCCTGTTTACCACGCATACTCCCAAGCGAACGGCCACAACCCCATGCAACCAAGTCTCAAGAAACAACCCTCAGTGTCCTTTCGGAGCACTTCGCCCGTCCAGTCCCCGGACACCACACCGCGAGGTGGGAGCTCGGTGTATGTGCCCAGCCCAGAAAGGCGGCAGCTGGGTCGCAGGAACACGATACAAGGCATCAAACAAGAAGGTAGATGCAGCTCCCACGCCTCCCAGGTTGGGATTGTGGTATGACCTACATGCACCAGATACTAACCAAAGCGGTAGATCCGGGAGCCTTGGAGCCGAGGCCGCCTCTCAAGAGAAGACTGTCGCTCGCCGAGGAGCTGGCAATGGTTGGCGAAGACTCTGAGAGTGGTTGCCAAGATGAGACCTCCGAGATGGCAAGCTCTGCAAGCGAACTCGAGGAGTCGGACGCCGAATCCTGCAACGATTCGCAGGACGGGATATCAAGGGGTGACGAGAGTGAGGAATACAGTACACACGGAGAGAGCGCCGGGGAAGAGAGCGCAGTCGACAGCGGGGACGACGGGGATGACGGTGACAAGACCCTCGACGCCTTAGACACGGGTAGTCGCAGCCAACCTGCCGTGACCAGCACCGGCCGTTCGCAGAGTAGGCTTCCGCGATTTCAACCTACTGCGAGGATAATGACACACTGAACAATTTCGTTGATGGTGCTCATCGAATCCTCCAAGAACCTCCTGTGGCGCTCTGAAGACGAAAACCTTTGGCGCCAACCAGCATACATACCTAGGTATTTCAAATCCGCGGGCGAGTGCGATGTGATGCTCAGAGGTGCGATTACTAGTGGCCTAGCAAACACCCAAGGGGTTGGGGCCGGGTGCATTCGCGGTGTCTCGCAGCTGCTGGGGCCACGCGTGAGCACCGCGAAAGCACGCCATTTTGCGCCTCGTATACGCGACAGGAGGTGCGCGTATGACTGTTTCAGTATCTCTCCGACTCCCCCGTCTCGGGTTTCCGCGACTCAACCTGACAAATCAATCCGCGAAAATCCTGCTTCCGAGTATCTGCTCGGAACATGGCCCATCGTGAGCATCGCCTGCCCTTCGTCCCAACCGGAGCACAACCACGTCATTCATAGGTACTTAACCCGCCGGCACACATCGTGGGCTGGGCAGCGTGGCAGGGCCCTCTGCAATTCTTCTTCGACATTTCTCGCGTTGCTTGACACATCGAGGCTCGAAGAAAATCCGCCATGAATTCCCCCGAACCCGACACCGAGACACCGCTGCTCTCTGGCACTGCGAGCCCGGGAGGCTCGCAGGCTCCCGATTACCACAGCGTCATCAAGCCACACCCATCAGCCAAGGTCATCCCGTCTGCAGGGGCCGACCCGCAGAGATCCTTGGAAGACGATGTGTTGCCCGAGACGACTGTGCTTGGGCGAAATCTGGGCTGGAGCAGCGCCTACATTCTTATAATCTCCAGGGTTGTAGGGTCTGGGATCTTTGCAGTGCCCGGATCGATAGTCAACGCAGCAGGGAGTATTGGTCTCAGTTTGCTGCTCTGGGTTGCCGGCGCTCTCATCAGCTGGGCTGGACTTGTTGTCTCACTTGAGTTTGGCTGCATGCTGCCTCGATCGGGTGGTCAGTGAACACTCAAATTCGGACGTATTATGCGTCACTCGTTGATACTGACACGGTGCCCGCCACAGGGCAGAAGATCTACCTCGAGTTCGCCTACCGCCACCCGCGCTTTCTAGCGTCGACGCTGGTTGCTGTACACGCAGTCGTACTGGGATTCACCGCGAGCAACTGTATTGTATTTGGGGAATACCTCCTCTTCGCACTGGGAAGACCGCCAGCGGAGAACCCAGTGCATGTCCGGTGTCTGGCAGTTGCCCTGATGACGTGCATCACCGTCCTCCACGGCTGTTTTCTGCGGACGGGAATCATGGTGCAGAATATTCTAGGCTGGGTCAAGATTGGCCTCGTCGTCTTCATGACATTTGCCTCCGGGGCCGTGGTCATTGGACAATATAAGCCTGGCAAGATAAACAGCGCTGCCTCCATTCTCGACAACCAACAACACCCCTTCCCCTCCACGTGGGACGGCATATGGGAAGGCTCTGT
>FTIZ01002534.1_pt2 | contig 15702 bp, 14 predicted proteins | sample 1658381 | NCBI WGS metagenome assembly FTIZ01 (sample SAMEA3914822, study PRJEB12502) | metagenome | biome: forest; material: soil | place: USA | collected 2012-03-12 | depth 0.1 m
CGCGCCGCCGCGATGGTGCGCAGCATGCTCGGGAACTCGAGCGGCGCGCGGTCGCCCAGCGGCGTGCCCTTGATCGGGACCAGCGCGTTGACGGGGAAGCTCTCCGGGTGGCTGGGCAGCGTAGCGACCGTGTGCAGCAGGCCGACGCGGTCCTCGGCCGACTCGCCCAGCCCCAGGATGCCGCCCGAGCAGACGCTGATCCCCGCGTCGCGGACGTGCCCGAGCGTCGCGAGCCGCTCGTCGTAGGTGCGCGTCGAGATGACGCTGGGGTAGAACTCGCGGCTGGTATCAACGTTGTGATTGTAGGCAGTCAGCCCGGCCTCCTTGAGCTCGCGCGCCTGCTCCTGGTCGATCATGCCCAGCGTGACACACACCTCCATGCCCATGCCCTTAACCCCTGTGACCATCTCTTTGATGTTGCGGAGGCTGTTCTTGCGCCCGCGCATGTCGCGCCACGCCGCGCCCATGCAGAACCGCGTGCTGCCGTTCTCCTTGGCGATGCGCGCCGCCTCGAGCACCGACTCGACCGACTCGACCCGCTTTGCCTCGAGGCCGGTGCCCTTTTGGTAGCGCGTCGATTGCGCGCAGTACGAGCAGTCTTCGGAGCAGCCACCCGTCTTGATGTTCATGAGCGTGCAGAGCTGCACCTCGGAGGGGTTGTGGAACCGGCGATGGACGGTGGCCTGTTCGGGTGTTAGCGGTGCAGCGTGAAGCCGTGACCCTAGAAGACACTCACGGCTTGGAAGGCCAACTCCATCAGGGGCTGGTAGTAGATGGCAGCAATCTCCGCCCTCGTCCAGTCGTGCCTCGGTGCGGTCGCAGCGACCGCATCTTGCAGGATCCGCCTTGCTCTCTGTTGACGTTCGGCATCGTGCACCGGCGGCGTGGCGGATTGCGCCTGTTGAGGCGGGGGCGGGGGAGGGGATGCTGGCGATGGAACGCCGCTTTGATCCGCGGCAACTGTTGACATGCAGGCCCGGGAGTTGCCGAGGCGAGCCGTGCGGCACAGAAGCTGTGTGCGGGCAGTCCGCAGGAGGACAGGCCGGAGAGGGACCTTCATGTCGAGGAGGATGCTGACGCGACCGTGACGATTCTCTGGTAGCGGTAGTAGTTGGCCCGATCTTGGGAACGAATGGAGTGAAGGATGTGTGGTGACTTGGTCAGCCAGTCAATTTGGCTCTCAATTTGTTGAGGAGATCAGCAGAACCTGGAAGGGGTCATGCAGGAGGGCGGGCATCCCGCGTTCAGCTGCAACCCTGAGTGGGGTCGTTCCGAGGAGAGTCCATCGCGACCGCGGGATGACTCAACAGCCACATGAAAACCTCGAAGCTAGGTCCACGAGCACCCCGTAGCAGACCAGGCGAAGTGAGATGTGGTTCCAGTGGTGGTGCGTATCCCACCCCATCGCAATGCAACGTAGAAACCGGAGCTAGTACGTCCACGGGAGGCCGTGGTTTCGGTGTCCGCGGCTGCCGTGTTGGGGGATGGACTCTGGACTCAAAAAGCCGGAGGAATCCGAACCACAGCGTTGCACGGCTTGCTTGCCCCTGTTTCTTGCTGGGAGTCGGCTTGCCTGTCGCGGATCGGTGGCCGACACCGTGAGGGTCGTCGTGTACGAGAGACGAGGACACGAAAACCAAGGCGGGGCACAATCATAGCGTGCCTGGTCACGGCCTGTCCCTCTTCAGATGCAGGGCACTGCGCGGAGAGGCTCAATGCTTCTTGACACCCTCCATCCATTCCTTTCCAGACTTTGCACCATCGTGCGCCTTGCGGAATAGCTTCCTCTCCCACTCCTCCAGTCCCCTGAGGAACTCCTCGCCGGCACCGCCAATGCCGAGGTTGCTCCCCTCGTCGGCGCCCTTGCCCCTGTGGCCAACCCCGCCAACTTTACGGGCATGCAACGCGACCTCGGACGCGCGGGTAACGAACGTCTTGCGAAGGACGGCGGCCAGCTCTTGCTCCTCAGCGAGCTCCATCATATGTGTTCCCAGTCCATAAAAGTGCGGGCTCTGGTCGCGCAATGGCACGGCGCGGGGGTCTGCTTTCAGCGCCTGGATGACATCGTTCCCGAGCGCCGGCGGCAGATCGAAGGTCACGAAGGTCTTGCCGTCGACGTCGCCCGTGTTGGCTATGACGAGCATCTCAGCGAGCCAGAGTGGCAGGTTGACTTTGGCACCGGCCTTCAGCGGTTGTGTAGGGGTATTGTCGAGGTACCCGAGGTCGGGGATGTCGAGTTGGAAGGTGCATGGAATTTTCTGTGGCAGCAGGGCTAAGGTTAGCCGTATGTCGAAGCAGAGTGCAGGACAAAGAGCAGTGTTGTTGGGCTGTATTTTGGGGGTTTCGGTGGTCTTCTTTACCTCTGATTCGGTGAGGATGGAATCAATGTCGTAGTAAGACATTTTGGCAGCACAACAATGTCGAGAGTAAAGAACTCGAAAGCAGGGACAAGACAAGCACAGACGTGGGATGGGAAGTACAACGCGCAGACTGGTCGACAAGACGGACGGACTTGAAGGGACGCGATTTGGAGGGGCGCGCGACACGCAGAGGCTCGCCCAGCGTTCCACTTCAGCCACAGCCAACGCTGAAGGCGACGCTAACTTTAGCGCTCCCAGGGGACCACGGCAGCCACAGTGGCCGGGCCGCGCTAATGTGGGGCGATGACGAAATTATCGCAGATGGTAGCCGGAGCTTCGACCGAGCTTCGACGGAACACCGACCAAGTTTAGGCTCTGTCCCGAAAACCCCGACCTTACAACGATACAACAACCAGCAGGCATTCATCCTTGCCTTTTGGAGCTCCCAATTGAACGCTTTTGTATATACAGAAAACCCAGCCGCATCATGTCGTCGACCCTGCTTCGCACCGTGCCCGCTCTGCGCGGAGCTCTCCGAGCTTCCGGGGCTCCCAAGGCCGCGGCCGCCCTGGCCAGCACCACCTTTGTGCGCGGCAAGGCCACGCTGCCCGATCTGTCGTGTAAGTGGATTTACAGCCACGGCCACCGCTGGACGTGTCTCTAACCGATGGCGAATGCTTCCTGTCTGTTCTGTATTAGTTGGGTATGAGGATCGTCGCTGACTGGCACATGCCGCAGACGACTACGGCGCCCTCGAGCCGCACATCTCGGGCAAGATCATGGAGCTGCACCACGCCAAGCACCACCAGACCTACGTGAACGGCCTCAACAGCGCGCTCGAGACCATCGCCGAGGCCGAGAGCAAGAGCGACTTCACCAAGGCGGCGACCGTCGCCCCGCTCCTCAACTTCCACGGCGGCGGCCACATCAACCACAGCCTCTTCTGGGAGAACCTGGCCCCTGCCAGCCGTGACGGCGGCGGCGAGCCGGACGGCGCGCTCAAGGTGCGTTTTCCTCTCCAAACCCCAACTCCCCCAAACAAACCCCGCTGACCACCGTCCACTCCCACCCAACAGAAAGCCATCGACTCGGACTTTGGCTCCTTCGACGCCTTCCGCAAGCAGACCAACACGGCGCTGGCGGGCATCCAGGGCAGCGGCTGGGCGTGGCTGGTCAAGGACAAGACGGCGGGCACGCTGGGCCTGGTGACGCGCGCCAACCAGGATCCCGTCGCGGGGCCCTACGTGCCGCTGCTCGGCATCGACGCCTGGGAGCACGCCTACTACCTGCAGTACGAGAACCGCAAGGCTGAGTATTTTGATGCGATTTGGAATGTGATCAACTGGAAGACGGTGGCGGCGCGGTTTGATAAGGCTTGAGGGGTGCCACCGGTTGGTTGCTGTGTGGACGATGTTAGCGTGAGCTTTGTCCGTGGTTAGAATATGTCCAATTCGAAGTTTGACTGGGGTTGAAATTGAGTTGAAGGAGCCATTTGGCCCGGAATCTGCAAGGCGTGCTTTGAAAAGGGTTTCCAAGGTCCAGTCGATGGTTGTGAGGGAGCCCAAGCGGAGGTCGAGAAGTCCAGCAAAGCCTTGGTAGGATTCAGAGAATGCCCTGTGTCATACACATCACGCCACGCAGAGTATCAGGCAGGTTTGAACGACCCCCACGCATCCGCCGTCAATCCGATTGTTTCTGAAACTCTTCCAATTCTTTACCTATTTTCATCCCGTTGAGTGTACACCCATGATGGGGGGACCAGCGGATTCTAGACCTGGTTCGGTTCACACCCTCAATTCCCGTCCCGATTCCCGTTCCAGGCGCAGTCAACGATGAGACCACAACTCAGTGGCAATGCCTGTCACATGCACGTTCATGTCCAGACCCAACGTGTCAACTTGATGAAGCCAGCTTCCCAGTCTCAAACCTGGTGCTAAAGCTTCTCAGGCATCTTGTGCCGGTTGTCTCCGCATGCCGGGCCGACCGTTGGGCGTCCCGGATAGTGCGGGCGGGGCTCGCTTACTGTGGACCCGCTTCCCGGCAGTGGGCTAGCTTCCTGAGCTTCCACGGGTTTGGTGGGGTTGTGTCGCCCCACCACAACGACGCAGGCAGTCCTTCGGATGCACAGGAATGACGGTGTTGACATCCCTGGGCTTCAGTTGGCAACTTGATGTCGCGATTGGGTGTTGAGAACTGAGAAGCAGGCGGAGGCGGCCGTTCCCTGTTCATCGACAGCACCCGTCACGGCGGGGCGCATGACATGGTGTCGCGAAGCCCGTATTCCAATGCGCCGAGTGCCGTATTGGGCATCGGGGTTGCTGCATGCAGTCAATGATCACTGATCACTGCTGTGAGGGGAGAGCCACAGCATCAGACAGGCGTCGAGGTGGGAGGGGCGCATTGCAGAGTTGCGTCCGAGTGCAAAACTCTTCAGGCCCTGTGACTTGCTGGCTGCTGTTCAGCTGGCTGTGTAGCACAAGATGGTTCCTTTCAGGGCTTCGCCGGAGGGCGCCGTCTGAACCCGACCGAATCTGCGAATCTTGAAGACCGATGATGGGCGGGCCTGATCGACGGCCAATCGTGCAGGGAATGCCTCGAAAGCATGGCGATGGTCGGGGTGGCGTGTCTAAGCCGGGCAAGGACCATCGGCGGCCCATCGTATGATCCAGGCCCGCTGCCTGCTCTGGGGTTTTCGCGCCGCAGGAGACTGAGCAAAGAGCCGGACAATGCATCTCGCGTAGCACTTTCTTTATCCGACACCGACAGCGCCGCGTGTTTCTCCCAATCGAGGTTCAAAAGCCGGCATTCTCAAAGAAATATCGAGTCGATTCCCAGTCCGGCTTTGGCGTGTCATGTCGACCGAACGTTAGCCCCCCTGACCCTCTGCCTGCACCAGAAGTTAATTAGCGGATCTTTCACTGCCCCTCCACACCCTCCTCCCCACTCCCGCACCACAAACGTCCGACACACCCGGCACGGCAGGATTGTGGATCGGCTTGGCCGTTGACATCACCATCACGCCGCTCGGGAGTGGGGAAGCTAGACCCCTGCATCAACATCGGTTTGTCGTTTGTACCTTAAGAGCATTCTCGCCCAAGTGAAAGCCACGAGGAGAGCATCTCGCCCTGCGCAACACGGAGCCGGTCCCAAGTCCAGAATACATACATGCAAGTCCCAGAAAGAAAAGGAAAAAAGAAGAACAATTCTTTCTCATAGAAGACGCCAAGAGCCTGGAAGACACCCGCATCCCATCCACCCCTCCATCCATCCCCAACCGAACCAAAGGCCCGGACCCTGCTGTGAAACACAGACTCGGAAAAGGTCCGTCTGGTCCATCCATCACATCGCACATCCGATCAGCTTCGAGATCTTCACCGCTTCCATCCTACACTATCTTCGAGACAGCGCCGAGGACGCAAGGTTCGTGTAAGTGGCATCTATTCACGTTAGACCGTGCCCCTCTCCGCTCTTCTGTGTCCCTCGGGCCCAATAGTCCCCTGTATGAGATGTGAGGTGGCCGCTCTCCTTCCACTCGAGGCCTGCCGCCAGAGCACGTCTGCATCACAGCTGGCGCAACCTGGTTTGAAGGCTGGACGGTCACCGGCCTCGACGGGCTGCATGCTTCCCTGCAATGCCAGACCAGACCCGTGGTGGACGTGGGCAGCCGCGCTTCTCATCCAATGGCCCCCTCCAGACCTGCAGTCGGCTTGCAGCAGCAGCAGCAGCCATGAAGCAGGTCAGGTCTCACCCCGCGCTGCCCGGCGGGTTTTGGCTCGTCGTCTCACCGACAGCGGACAAAGCCCGAGGGCAACGCAGACGGGGGCGTATCACAGCGCGGGGGGCAAGGGGCCTCGGGGAGGGGCAGATGTGTCCTACCCCCGGGTGCCACGAGAGAGACAGAGGAGAGCAGAGAGGAGAGGAGGAAGCAACAAACCCCTCTCAATTGATCCTCATTTTGACGCCGTGCTCCCCAAACACCGGATCGAAGCATTGACGAATCTCTTGGGCTAGTGACACGGAACACGCAGAAAGCGCGAGACGATGAGCCACCGACATACAGACAGCGGCTGCGACATAACGCCAAAGGACGATAAAAAAGACCACGAAAGAGAGACACAGGGTGCTGCTGCTCCTGCCTCTCAAGCCCCACACCACCCGCAGGCGCAGAAAGCCCAGGAAGAAGCAGGCTCAAGACCCCAGAGCCGTTCTGGATGGCATGTGCACTTGCACACCCCGCGTGAGGACCCACACAAGCTGCAGCTGCAACAAGGCGAACTGCGTCACTCCCCCGGCGCACAGGCACCAACACAAGCACCAGCACAAGCACAGGCACGCGGCTCCCCGGCCCCGTCAGCTACCCCTCCAGAACACCACTGGCAACGCCACCACTGGCACCGCCCTCACTTCCACTCTCCTTCCCCTGCCCCTGCCGCCGCTCCCTCGACCGCCTCCATTACATCCCAGCCCCGGGAGAAAACCGAACCAGAACCCTACTCGTGGTCCTCTGCCTCTGCCGCCCCCCCTCCCGCTGTTGACCCACTTGATATCGAGATCGACCCACTCACGCCTCTGGCCGCCTCGTCGTCCCCAGCACCCGACAGACCTATAACCAAGATCTCCTCCTCCTCCTCCACCAGTTCTGGCACTGGCCTTGGCTCCGACACCAGCACACCCGCTCCTCGAATTATCGACCGCGACAAGATCCGCACTCTTGCCAGCGGCGAACCCTCACCTGCATCGAGCGGCTTCGCCACCCCGACTGAGAAATCACGCCGCAAACCCTTCAAGTCCCTCCGTCCCTTCATCCGCGCAATCATGGCGTTTGAGAAGGGCCGCAAGTTCTCGACGGGCACTTCGGTGCACCGTAAGCGTCAGATGAGCACGCTGGTCGAGAGAGAAGGTCACTTTGGTCCTGCTCTGACGGTATGTCGGCCGATGTCTATGCTTTCTCTCTTTTTTTCTCCTGCTCCTTCTTGCTCTTTCTCATCCCTTTCACGGAATTACCTGTAAATATCACCTCATGTCTGATCGCAAGTTCTCCTGGCTCTCTGCTGCCAAAATCAGCACGCTCGCCCTCAACCTGATGTCACTTTTATTCTCCATCTCACATTGAAACACTCGTCATTTTCATGCAGCATTTGGTTCGTCTTTTCTGACATGTGCTGACAACGAAAAGACCCTGTATCTGGGTATCTCGGCCGTCTTCTCCGACGACCACACCGCTGTCGTGGCTCTGGCCATCCATGACACCGTCTACCTGGTCGACTTCTCCGTCAAGCACATCGTCCTCGACGATGCCATGAAAATGGGCGCCGACCTCATCGCCGACCATGTCATTTCCGAGGTCGAGAAGTACGAGCACGAGAACTTCTCCAAGTTCATCGGCGCCGGCTTGCCCACCACGCTCAAGTACATGAGCCCGACCCTGTGCTCCCGCCTCTGGCTCGAGCTGGACATTGTGCCCATCGTGATGCGCCCGGATGACGAGCACAAGGAGAAGTCCTTCTGGGATGTCAAGCGCGTCGATGAGCAGGCCGATTCCATGGCCCGGAAATGTGTTATGTGGGTGGAAATGCTCCCACCTTCGTCTTGAACCGACACTGACACGCCATTCTAGGAACTTTGGTCCTTCTCTCGTTCCGCTCCTCCAGGTCGGCTGGCGAGGCATCGTCCAGACCGACGCCGGTTTCCGCGCCCACCTGACCACGGTCCAGAACCACAAAGACACCTGCGGCTCGGCGACCTGGGAGACCATGTTGTCCTATGCTAAGAAGCTCAGGGGCAACAAGACCAAGATTGCCTTCTTCAGCTCGACTCCCCAGGGCGGTGGTGTCGCGCTCATGCGTCACGCCTTGGTGCGATTTGGCCGCCTCATGGGCGTCGACCTGACCTGGTACGGTAAGTACAATCCCCCCTCCTCGGCGGCCGCAGAGATCACAGAATAACACTCGCATGCAGTGCCTAAGCCTCGGCCTGGCGTGTTCCGTATCACCAAGAACATCCACAACATCCTTCAGGGCGTCAGCCACCCGGACCAGCGCATCTCGTCCGAGGAGAAGCAGGCCATCATCGACTGGATCACTGAGAACGCGAACCGCTACTGGTTCTCCGAAGACGGGCCCCTGCGCGCCCCTGAGGAAGGCGGTGCCGATGTTGTGATTGTGAGTAATTTCTTCCTGTTGTGCTCCCACGCGCCCCTGCAGCTCCCCCTCACCGGTCACACCGGCTCCTACCCTCCTTTATGCACCTCCTCATGCGTGTCCTTGACCGGGGCCACGTCCAGGAGAGTGGGGGGAGAGGAAGGGAGAGAGCACTTACACGCCTCAATGACAACGCATGCTGACGATCCCAGATCGACGACCCGCAAATGCCGGGCCTCATCCCGCTGATCAAGAAAGTCACGCCGCACCGCCCGGTACTGTACCGCTCGCACATTCAGATCCGCAGCGACCTCGTCGCCAAGGCCGGCTCTCCGCAGGCCGACATCTGGGACTTCCTCTGGAGCAACATCCAGGGTTGCGACATGTTCATCAGCCACCCGATTCCCATCTTCGTGCCCCATACGGTGCCCCGCGAGAAGGTCGTCTACTTCCCCGCCACCACCGACTGGCTCGACGGCCTCAACAAGCCCCTCAACAGCTGGGACTCGGGCTACTACGGCCACATCTACAACGTCGCCTGCCACTCGCAGCGCATGACGGAGCTCAACTGGCCCGCCCGCAAGTACATCATCCAGGTCGCGCGCTTCGACCCCTCCAAGGGGATCCCGACGGTCATCGACTCGTACGCCGAGTTCCGCCGGCGCTGTGAGAAGGCCGGATTCACCGACGTCCCGCAGCTCGTCGTCTGCGGCAACGGCTCCGTCGACGACCCGGACGCGTCGTTGATCTACGACCAGACCATGAGCCAGCTCGAGACCTACTACCCGGACCTGATCAGTGACGTCAGCGTCATGCGCCTCGACCCCAACGATCAGCTCATCAACACGCTCCTGGCCAACGCCCACGTCGTGCTGCAGCTCAGCACGCGCGAGGGGTTCGAGGTCAAGGTCTCCGAGGCTCTCCACGCCGGGCGCCCCGTCATCGTCACCGCCACGGGCGGCATTCCGCTGCAGGTCAAGGACAAGGTCAACGGCTTCCTCGTCGCGCCGGGCGACTGGAAGGCCGTCGCCGGCCACCTCATGGATCTGTTCGCAGACGAACCCCTCTGGAAGCGCATGAGCCACGCCGCGGCGACGGGTGTGTCGGACGAGGTCGGCACGGTGGGCAATGCGCTGGGGTGGTTCTACCTCGCGGCCAAGTGGAACGAGGTGGGTGTTGAGAAGCACGGCAAGGGCGGGTTGATTGGGGGTGAGAAGTGGGTGAATGATATGGCGCGGGAGGAGGCCGGGTTTCCGTATGCAGAGGGGGAGAATCGGTTGCCCAGGCATTTTACACAGGTTAAGGAGGTTGTTGTGGGGCAGGCGAAGGTTGCTGTGCAGGCGCCGGATGTGGCGGAGCCGGCTGCTGAGGCGGCGGGGGCTGCTTAACTTAGCAGCTTGAGGGAGGGAAGGCTAGTTTAGTCTCTGAGGATAGGAGTGCTGGCGTGTGGGGAAGGGCTAGATGCACGAGGGCGGTCACTCTGGGAGACGGAGGAGTTAAGACGTGATGACTTTTTTTTGGGTTGGGTGCGGACGGGAGAAACTGGGAGAACGGATACCGTGCTGGGCGAGGCAACATGCGGTGCTACATGGACGTAGAATTTCCTTTTTCTCTTTCTCTTTGTTCTTTCCCCTCTCCTTATTCTGCCCTGAGATTTGTTTTCTGAATCTGAAAAATGGTGCCGGTTGGAGGGTCGTGGGCGAGGTATTTGGCTCAACGGTGACAAAACTCTCTTCTTTTCTCCTCTGATGACGAACACGCATGGTAGAGATGAGGATGGGAATTCCTTTTCTTTGCATTTCGATGGCCGATCAGATCGGATAGACTGAGGGTTCTAGCACACAGACAGACAAGAGTTTGCGGTTTAATGCCCCGTCATGCTCATGCTGAGTTGTCGAGGAATCAAGGGGGTAGATGTTGATGCCTCTTGACGGACATAGCCAAAGTCGGTGTGCATGTGGAAATCCGTACAGGTGTTTCCTACTCACTGTTGCGTTTCTTCTGAAAAGCTTGCCTGGGAACCGGCTCTCCTCGCCCTGGATACTCGGATCCCCATGTGTACACCACCCTTTGTCTGCACTCCTTATCAACAAACTTGATGTTCACCCGCTAGGCCGAGGTCAGATCGGTAATAGACCACTTGAGAAGGATGTACGGATTGTACTATTCCGTTCATGACAGTTGCCTGCAACCTGCTCTATCTCGCCATCTCAAAGCAAAAGGCATTACCTACCCAAAAAGACCGAACCCAACCCCATCTATTCCCCCTCTCAAACAGCCATCTCCATCGGAATAATCTTATGCGGCTCATACCCCTTTATCACAAAATCTTCCGCCTTCCACCCATCAATACTACTCCCCTCCTCATCCCCACCAGGCCGGTTAACAATCTCCAGCTCAGGGAACGCGCGCGGCTCGCGCGTCAGCTGCGTCTCGAGCGGCGCCACGTGGTTGAGGTACACGTGGGCGTCGCCCATGACGTGGGTCAGGCTGCCGGGCACCAGCCCGCACACGTGCGCCAGCATGTGCGTCAGCAGCGCGTAGCTGGCGATGTTGAAGGGCACGCCCAGGCCCATGTCGCAGGAGCGCTGGTAGAGCTGGCAGTGGAGGTGGCCGCGGGGTTTTGGGTCTGACGGTGGGGCGGTGCGCGAGTTCGGGTACGAGACGTAGAACTGGGCGAACATGTGGCATGGTGGGAGGACCATCTGCGGCAGGTCGGCCGGGTTCCAGGCGCTGAGGACGAGGCGGCGGTCGTACGGGTTGGTGCGGAGGGTGTGGACGATGCGGGCCAGCTGGTCGACGCCCTGGCCGGCGTAGTCGGTCTTGGAGTCGACGTAGGCGGCGCCGAAGTGGCGCCACTGGAAGCCGTAGACGGGCCCGAGGTCGCCGGCCTCACGGTGTGTCAGACCCAGGTTGTCGAGGAACTCGCGCGAGCCGTTGCCGTCCCAGATCTTGACGCCCTGCGAGGAGAGGGTCTGGGCGGCGGTGTCGCCTGAGATGAACCAGAGGAGCTCGGCGATGACGGCCTTGGTGAAGACGCGCTTGGTGGTGAGGAGGGGGAGGATGGGGGTGCCGTCGCGGTTGAGCGAGAACTTGAGGGGGCGCGGCGCGAAGATGGAGTAGGTGCCTGTGCCAGTGCTGGAGGTTGACTGTCAGTGGTGGTTGCGGATGGAGAGGGGCGGAGGGGATCGGGCACGCACCGGTCACGACGGAGCTCGCCCTGGTCGAGGATTTCGCGGACCAGGTCGAGGTACTGGTATTCTTCGTGGCGGGGCTGCGAGGCCGAGGCCGTCGCCGAGGGGGGAGGGGCCGCGGCGAGCGGCTCGTTTTCTGACACTGTCATATTCGAGGTGTATTTGTGGCAATTGGGCGTGGCTGTGTTTTCTGATCGAAATTGGTATGTTTGGGAGGTCGAAGAGGGATGGATGGGTTGATGGGGAAACGCGAAGCATGGAAGCCCTTAACGCGTCTCGCGAAGACGTGACCGAGCGCGTTGACCCCGCCCCCACCAAAGTAAAGTGGGGCGTCACAAGCTAACGTTATGGTTCTGTCCCACTGGCATCCGACCTGGAAGCTCTGACGACAGGACCTCCTTTCCACACCATGGCATGCGCCTTTGACATCAAGAAGCATTACATTACCACAAACACTAGGGATATTAAGACATGAGCCACCAACTAGTTCCAAAATGCCCAATCCATGTACAGACCAAACGCCTCGCTGTGCACCCTAAACGGTTTCTTATGCATTGCCTCTTCCAGCTCCCAGTTGCTGGGAGAAAAACGCCCGCAAAAATCCCAGAATCCCGACCATGATAGGTAGCGAGAGGGGAAGTGAGAAGACCCTCCCACCGACCAACACACCCCTCGGCTCATGATGACCGCGGGCGGCCAACCAAAGAGGAGGCAGACCTCTTGAACGCGCTCACTAGCGTCAAGCCCTTCCTGATGTAGATAGTTGGCTCGCAAGTGACGAACCCGCTGCCTCTCGGGCGCGAGTAGACGTCGTAGTACTGCGACAGCCAATGCGTGGTCCCATACTCACTACACAAAACCAGACACCGTCAGCCAACATACACGACATGAACCAAGAAAAAAAAGAAAGAAAAAACTCACAACCCAGCAGCCCTCGCCGCCGCCTCAGCATCCTGATCCGCCCCATCCCGCCAAAACACCAACTCCTTCATAATCACCGCCGGCCGCACATCTGCCTCCTGCATCACCCTCAGCACACTCCCATTCAGCGTCGTGTCGTACACAAACGACCCCCCGTCAAGCTTCATAATCCCCTCTTCCAAATACCGCTCCTTCGCGTCCGGCACCTCGTACGTCGTCTCGGGCAGCGGCTCACTCTTCTTCTGCATCCCCGCCAGAAAGCGCGCCAGGTCCGTTACGAACAGTTTGCGGCGCACCTCGAGGCGCAGCGGGAGGGAGAGCAGCGGGGTGTTGCCGGAGAGGACGGTGTCGCGCGTGAAGTGCACGACCTTGGTGAGGGTCAGATTGGCGCGGCGGAGGCGGCGGTAGAAGGAGGTCGGGGCGGGATCGGTCCTCGCGTCGCGCAGCATGTGCAGGAATGCGCCGCCGGGGGAGGTGCTGTCGAAGCCGTAGAATTGGAGCTCGCTCTGGTGGATGCGGGTCATGAGGTCGTGGTATGGGGAGGATGGTGGGGGGTGGGGGCGGCGAGGGTAGGAGGTGGACTCGAAGAGGGCGCGTGGGAGGCCATCCAGGATTTTGACGATGCTGGTTTGTGTTAGCGGGCTCGTTGTGAGTGATGAGAAAGTATGGTGCATACTCGTCCTCGCTTGCGGTGCGCCAGTCGCCGCCGTTCTGTTGCAGGATCTTGCGGGCCTGCCGGATGTGCGGCGGCTCCTCGAGGTTGTCGTTCACCAGATATCTGGCCCGCTGCACAATCTCCTGCTGCCTCTCCCCCCGCCAGAGGCCCTCGAGGTCTCCGGGTCGGATCGGTCGTGCCCCAGGGATGGGCTGCCCGTCTTCTGGCATTACTCAAGGGACAGTGCTCAAGCTGTGGGAATTTTGTTAGTTACCGGGAATAACTGGAGCTAAAACGGGCGAGGTACCAACTTCAAACTCTGCAGAGTGGGCGGCGAAGGGTGGTTTTGAGTGCGTGGCAGTTGGGGATGGCGTTGTTGGCGGTTTGCGCCACCCGCTGGTGTCACTTCCCTGAAGCTTTGTTGGCGGTTCAACACGAACAATGGCCCGTTGGCGAGTCATTCAAACTCCCCTTCTTCGTCTCTGTTCGTCCCATCTTTTGTGTTACGACAAAGGCCTCCATTGTTCAGCTGCTGTGTGCCGGTCATGTTTCGAGTTCGGACGCTCACAGCCACACATGTCATTTCACAACGAGCGCTGCGTGAGGCGATGAAGTCACTTTCGGTTGGTCTCGTTACGCCGCCCTCAGGGGCGCTGTTGGGGCTGTCCAGCCACACCTTGAGGCAGCCCAGGGGCGTTTAGGGTTGGGGTTCAACGCCACCGATTTGCCCCTGAAGGAGACAAAGCCAAGATTATTCCACATCATTCTACACCGGCATTTTCAACTTCGGACAAAACAAATCATTCCCTCCTCGTTCGAGGAGTGCTAAACTCGTGATTTAACACATACCTGAGCACAAAAGCAGACCTAAGGTAGTGGAAGAGGCAGTTCTGGCGTTGCACAAGCAGCAGTGGGCGCCTTGATGTTATCCAGCGCTTGTTGGTGGTCTTCGCCCCAATTCCCACCGGGGGGCCAAATGAATGGGACTTCGAAACGAGTGACACTGTCTCGACGGTGTTCGTCTATAGCCGGACCTCCGCGTCTCCTCGGTCGACCGCATCGTCATCATAAAGATTTCGGACCCTAACCCTGAGGGCGATCTTCTGTCAATCGCTGCTGTGGACCCCGGAGCGGGGCAGTCCGTCCGCTGCCAATGGTGCCCCTCGCCTAGCCCTCGCGTCCCTGAAAAGCTGGACCTCCGCACGTGCTGCAGCAGGCAAAAACCTGCTGATGAACCAAGAAAACTGGCATCAGACGATGGACGGTCCATCTGTTCTCGACTATCGAATTTGCAATTGCACCAGTGCCTGCAGCCCGGTCGAGACACCGCAAACAGGCCCCAGAACGCACCACGACCCCGACCTGCGGGTGCGCTGCGGGTGTTCCCGCCGCGGAGATGCCAGGGCTGAAGCGAGCGTCGTCTGGATTTTGATGGAACGGTTGACTCAGCAGATTCTGTTAGCAAATTGTGAGCTGATCGGTGTCTTGCCGCGCCGGTCGGCCCGTCTGCGTGCCTGGCACGCCTCTGCCCTCTCGAAACTGCCCCACGGCAAAACTGGGTGAACAGCACCGACCACTGCAGCGGGGCACCCGACCCGGCCAATGGCAGGCGTGGCAATTCGCATCGCGGGACCAAGAATACCCCGGACACGGCAACCCTGATGCTGATGCCGCTGACGGCCCTCGGAGATGCACCATCCAGGTTCCATCGTACGGCGTGCCGGGTCGTCCCAGTGGTCCCATCTTCACCGTGGCTATCAGGCGAGTCCCGGTTTGCGTGCCTGTATCCACGGAGAGCAGAGCGAAAACTTCGCCGGCCCGTTTCCGTGGTGGTGTCTCAATAAGGGCGGTTTCGCGAGACGGCCGGGCGGGCGGGTATCAGGATAAAAAGATAAATACCTCCAGACACCCGTCCGGCCGTCAAGGTAAGCCAGCAGTGGATCAGCACCGTAGCATCACATCACATCCAGCACCGCATTCCCCAAAACCGGGCAGAGCAAGACACTTGACACTTGACACTTGTCAGAGCCCCCTCAACATCAACACCACCACAGTTGAGAAAAAGAAGAAAAAGGTCCGCCATGGCCGCCCTCACCGAAAACCAGATCGCCATCGTCAAGGCGACAGCACCCGTCCTCAAGGAGCACGGCGTCGCCATCACCACCGTCTTCTACGACAACATGATCCGCGAGAACCCCGAGCTCAACAACATTTTCAGCACCTCCAGCCAGCGGACCGGCGCCCAGCCCCGCGCCCTCGCCGGCGCCGTGCTCGCCTACGCCACCCACCTCGACGACCTGGCCAAGCTGACCCACGCCGTGCAGCGCATCGCCCACAAGCACGTCTCGCTGCAGGTCACCCCCGCCCAGTACGACATCGTCGGCAAGTACCTCATCCAGGCCATCGGCCAGGTCCTCGGCGCCGCCGCCACC
>FTIZ01025944.1_pt1 | contig 15660 bp, 10 predicted proteins | sample 1658381 | NCBI WGS metagenome assembly FTIZ01 (sample SAMEA3914822, study PRJEB12502) | metagenome | biome: forest; material: soil | place: USA | collected 2012-03-12 | depth 0.1 m
TCGTCCTTGGGGAAGATAAAATCGTGTGTCGAGTAGGCCGTTGCCGAAGAGTGTGCCGAGTACGACGTGTGAGTTGTGTAGTTGCTGCCGGCGGTGCGATCCGTCGACCCGGAGAAGCACCTCTCCATATCCGCGCCGGGACGACTCTGCCAACTGCCATCCCGGCTCATATCCGCACCAGGGCGACTCTGCCAGCTGCCATCCCGGCTCATCCCCGCCCCGGAGGCGGCGTAGTGTGGTAGGTTTGGGTATGATGCCATCAAAACTACCTCTGGCCGTGGACAGAACTGATGGTTGGCGGGCCGGAAGGCGTGTGAGGAACCGTACTGTGAACCGGTTGGCCCGAGAGATGGTGGTTCAGCTCTTGGGATTCCACTGGATCGAGTCAGAGAGCAGCATATACGTGTGTGAGAGCAGATGGTAAACGGGTTCGACGAGTTGCACCATAAGAGGGCGGGGAATCAGAACTGAGAAGAAGGATTCCATCCCGTAACTATATGCCCGGTCCACACAGTGACCACTGATGCGGGGCACGGAAGTGAGGCTGCTTAACGTCGTTCACCTTAAAGTAAGGCAAGCAGCATCGAGAAGGAGGGTGCGTTCGAAACAGGCATGGTGCGGTACTCCTCGACCCGGTAGTATATACCGCATAAAGCACACCAACGCCCGTGACAGAGGAGGCTCCATCCAACACAGGCAACATAACACGCTCCCCGGGGCGCATCGTCCCAGCCCGATGGCGCACATCTGGCCCCGCCAAGGGGTGCACCGAAAGTGACCGGGCGGCGGAGCGGGAGCCTCTTAGAGCCGCCTAATCCATCCGCCACTCCTCTTGATAAACCCCGGACACGAGGACACGAAACGCGGCTACCATAGCCACACCGAGATCGCCGCAAACGAAACGCCCGAAAGAAGATCGCGGAAGGATGACGAGAGATTGGAGAGAAGCCCCGGGAAGCATCAAAGGTGGGGGTACATACCGTGTGTGCTGTCTATCAGGTAGCCGTCTCCTCCTGGGGCGGAGCGGGTGGAAACGACAACAAGACGCGAACTGGCCTCCCAGTCCTCGGTGTGAGATATCTATCCCATGCCCAAGGAGATCGCGGCGAGAGAGGGTGGATGGGGCACCACCGGGCGGAAAAGCCCCCGCCAAACGGCCCTGCAATGGGGCAACGGGAGGCGGCTCACACGCAGTTTCAGCCGGATGAGAGATGCCAGGTACCTTGGATGTATCTAGTACCTCCCCGTCTCGGACTTATCGTTTTAGGAATCGGCTTGGCAGGGCGCACTGCGGACCTACAAGAACAGCGATGTCGCAGGCCCATGCCGCCGCGGCGGTGCGCAAGATTCTAGAAAGAAAACCTTGCGTAAGTTTCAAGGATCGGGCGAGTGTTCTTGGTCCGGGTCATGCGGGAGTGTGGCAGATACTCGGCGAGGTAGGACGGTAGGGTAGGACGAGCCTCGTGGATGGTGTGAGCAGGGCCGCATCAGTCCAGCTTGGATGGACAACAGGCGATCCGACCTTTTTGTCGCCAACATCAGGCAGGACCTACACAGTATGTGCCATCTTCAGGACCTCCCTGGCCTTATGAACTGCGGCCCAGGGACAGCGGTGAAATGAACGGGCTTCACCGCCTTGCAAACACTCAGGAATGTGCTCTCACAACCGTCTGGACGTGTGCGTGAGGGTGGGCCAGAGCCGATGACAGAACCGAGGTCTTGGGCAATGGAGAGGTACCGTGCAGCCTTGCAACCATGTTGGTCGGTGTTGGGTCGGCGCCGCGCTTGATCGAGCGAACCGGCGGGCGCCAAGGACTCGCGGATGCCTTGCCGTTCCCAGGCACTGCGTGTTGGGGGTCTTGGTGTGCATCAGTGGCCATCACGGTGCATGTTTGGGATGTTCAGCGCGCGGGTTGTTTCCAAGTCGAGGAAACGCGGCAAGGGCAACGCCAATCATGTTGTGGTTGGAAATGCAGGGTGCAGTGCATGCAGCAAGGTTGGCCCGATGGCAGGGCCGCCTAACAATATTCGGTGCGTTGCTTGGCGCAGCAATGTTTTGCAGGAGGCAGGAGAGCAAGGTTGGCTTGTTTCCCGGGCCACCTAACAATTTTCGGTGAAGAGGGCCCACCCACACAAGCTCCTCGCGGTGATTCGCGGATCCAAGCAGCCACCCCGGTGATCATGCGTCTGATTGGTGTCGGTGAGGGGAGGACTGGAAGCTCCGGGATGGGCATCCAGCTAGATTGCCGTCCTGGGCCAGCCATCGTGCCGAAAAGCCACCATGGAGGTCACTGCGCCCGAGCTACGCCCGCTTCACAAGGAGGGGTCGTCTCTGTGTGAGTCAGGGTCGTGAGGGTCCTGAGAAGGCGTGTTTGGGGGAAAGCGAGGCTGTATTCTGTCCTCCGTACAGAATACTATACAGCAGAATACTAAGCATGCATCGCTTCTGAGACGGCCCCCGCTGAACTCCATCGCTCGCTGGCGACAAAAAGGTGCCGGTCATCCAGATCCGGTACCGAGGAGGCGACTTGGCCTGCGCGTGCCCGACACACCTTGGTTCACAATCATGGCTTCACCCACCCTCGCGTGGAACTGCCGGTCGGAAATCCAAGGCAGACTTGCGGGCTTACAGTGGAGCGTGAAGGTGGTCCATCCGGAACGGACAGGCGCTCCGGTCTCTCAGCTGCATTTCCAGCCCGTGTCTCACCCACACCTCGCAGTCTGAGTCGCGAACCATGCCGTTGAAACTGAACAAATGGCGAACTGTATCATGTACGGGGAAGGAGTCGGAGCAGGCCACGTTAAAAAGAGGCAAAGAGCACAAGTTCACGAAGGGTGGTTGGCCGGCTGAGCCTCGCCTCGCAGAGAGGCACATTGCCAACATCTGACTTGCATGGCAGCCTGACGGTTAAGGTGCCGGAGCAGCCCACGTCCATGACAGCCCGCTGGCCAACCGCTACTGGGTGGGCACCTGCTGTGGATTGGCTGAAACTGCTGGGACCGCTGGCGGTGGCTTGCACACGAGGTACTCATACATGGTAGCCGGCTGGGTTCTCATGGCGTCTCGGAGACTGCAACCGCAAACGATTCGACGGCTGCAAGCAGTCGTGTTGACTTGCCATTCATCGAAGATAGAGCTGGTGACGCGGCCGCGTCGCCCATCCCCCATAAACCAGCCAGCTCCCGCCCCGAAAAGGAGACCGTTACCCATACAGAACACCGAAGCATACTCCATACCTGCCACATGTCACCGCCCGCCGCAGCCCGCCGCCCCGTTTCTTTGGGGATCTGCACCCGCGACAACTCAGACCTCGTCTTCGAGGAACTTATACGCGAACTTGAAGTCAGCCTTCCGCCGGTTCATCCTGCGCCTGGTTAGCCCCATGTCCGCACGCCGTCGGTTTTGGCACACGCCAGCGCATCCTTACCATGTGCTCTCATAGTCGAAGAAGCGGTACGTCCCCTGCTCAAACTCCTCCGTTATCGACTTGGGCTCCTCGTGCCTCTGAAACCATGTCTGATACTGCTTGTGGAATCTCCAGCTCTGGTCCTTCAACGCGCGCGCTGCGAGGTACTGCTGGTATGTGCCCTGCTTGTAGTAGAAGACGTAGAAGAGCGTGTCCGGATCGATCCGTGTGTAGAGCCGCGGGTCGTCAAATATGGACAGCGGCTCTTGCGGGAACCGCGTGTGGGAGTGATACCTCACCTCCGGCTGGTAGTTGCGTGGCGGCTCGGCGTCCAAAATGCCGGGCTTGTTCGCCTCCGACGCTGCCTGCATCCTCTGCGTCGCAGGCGCGTTCACCGGCGCCGCGGGCTGCTTCTTTGTGACTTCGAATGACTCCACCAAATCTTGCAGAGACGCGGGGAGGTGATATATCGACTCCTCCTCTTCCTCAGCCTCTTCGATCGGCTTGATGCCATTGGTCGCGCCGTTTGTTTGCCCTGCTGTAGGACCCCGGCATTAGCATTTGCATTGAATGACGCGCACCAGTTGTTTATCCAAACCTTTTGAGGACTCGGCTGCGTCGTTGGTTGTTGGTTGCGCCACCGCCTTCCCCTTTGCCGTCGCCTTGCCCGGTTGCGGGGCCGCCATTGGCCCACTTGCTGATGCCGCAGCAGCATTGGGCGCCTTCTCCTGTGACGCCGGCTGTATCGATGCCACGCTTGGGGAGTTGGCTGCACTCGTCCTTGCTTGTGCTGATGCCAGTGAGGCGGCCGAGATGCTTGGCGTCGCTGATGGCGGTGGGGGTAATGGGGCAATCCCCACGTTGTTCGCCGCCGCCGCCGCCGCGCTGGCATACTTCAAGCCCTCGCCCGCGAGCCTGATCGGCGCTGCTGCCGGTTTCATGCCAGCGCCGGCTGCCGCGCCATTGCTGAGGGTCGGTAGCGGCGTGCTGTGAACGGTCGCAAGCGTCGGAAGGGGTGATTTGAGCTGCGTCGAGGGCCGCCGCACGGCTGACCCTGCCACCGCATCCACCACACTGCGCTGCTTTCCGGCGGGGACACCTGCCGGCTTCGGTTCGACTTCAGGTGTTGCGTCGTCCTGTATCGACTGGGTATCCTGTGAGGACACCCTGTCGTTGTCCACACCCATGCCGTACTGGTCTTCCTCGTCCTCCAGATTCAGCTCGTCGTACATGGTCTCGTCCTCCATGAAATCGTCGTTCATGCCGTCCGACACGTAGTATTTGATGTTCTCTCCCAGGTCGGTGACCTGGTCGGGCTCCACGCCTCCGTTCTCGAGCGAGCGCCGGATCAGCTCCAGTTTCCCCTGGTGCCATTTATGCCGCTCGATGATGCGCTCAATCTCGGCTATGCGTTCTGCCTTGGCGGCGTGCCCCTTCCCCTTCTTCATGGTTGCCTGTATTGATTCGCTCTCGGCCTCTAGAGTCTCGATCTGCTGCTCCAGCTCGTCGACCATGCTGCTTAGGAATTCGCTCGCATCCATCTTGGCCTGCTCTCGGGGGTCCAGCTTGGCGGCGGCGGATAGCCCTTCTTTCGAGTACGCCTTGGTTTTCATGGCTTTCTCGACAGCCTTGAACTTTTCCATTTGCTAGAGAGAGGCAGGTAAGTCTGCTGGCCAGGCCACGTCAGCGCCGATTGGAATACAAACCGTCTCAATTAGTCGCCGCTGCTCTAGGAGCGGCGCCTTGTCCTTAATGTCGTTGCTAGCGGCCCATGTCTTGATCTGGTCGCGCAGCCGCTGCAGCTTCTTGATCTCGCGCTTGAGCTGGTCTTCGAGCTTCTCCTTCTGTGCCTGGTTTGTCGACTGCTCGATCTTCTCGTAAATGCCCTCGAATTCGGCAACGCCCTCGGCCACCTTCTTGAAGCACTTGTCGACTTCTTGTTGCAGTTTCCGGGCTGCCATCTCGTCGGTGGCGGTCCGCGAACCGGGAACTCGGGGTGGTGTGATTCGTCCGGTCAAGCTCGCTCGCCGGCACGGTCGAAAGCCGGCGGCTGGTTTCGTGATCGCGTGAAGAGATGGGTTGCGTGGGCGACCGGCATGCACTGCAAGGCAAAGAAGATGCACAACCCCAAACGTCAATTCCGACCGCAGATGGAGAAAACCGGAACAAATGCACCACGTCACTCGGCGGGGAGACGTTACCTGCTAAAACAAGAGCGGCCGGATTGTTCGAAACAGGCGGGCGGCTGTCTGCTGGCCTCGTTTGCGGTCTGGAACTGCAGTGGTTGATTGAGGTGCCGGCTGCTGAAACAAATGTCCGTCTGCAGGTCGCAATTCGAAGACGTTGATTAGGTAGGCCCAGCTCGGCGCGGCTGGCGGCTGGTGGTCGGCGCGTGGCCCTGGCACGGTAGCCCCTTAGCGGCACTGTTAAATGGGCTGCAAACGGGGCCATTTCAACACAGATTGGCTGGAATGCTTGGAGAAATACATTGATTTTGAACATCCGCAGATCCTTTTCAACCCGTTCTACCCAATTTCAAACTACCAATTTGTTTGTATTTCTGAAGACATTGCCAGAGACTTCTTCTTGCCAAACGGATGTGTTTGGGGGACTCCGCAGCATTTTGGCTTGCTCCAAACGGAGAGCTAAGGTGACCAGACACCGCACCCAGGCGTTGGAGGCCCACTTTTCTGCAGCGCAGGTCAGCTAAACGGTACTGTATTCGTAATTACCGAGCAGTACCATTGGGTATTAATGAGCGAAGGACAGAACCATCTCAAAGCCGTCTCTTCGAGAGGGTTCCCTAAGGTCTGGTGGTGTCTACTTGTTTGGGCATCAAGGAGCGGTGATACTATTCTGTTGCCGAGTCACTCGTTTCCAGCTCAAATTTCTGAGGGCATGTACCCAGGGACATCTCCGATACTGCTGGAGCAATGCCGAAAGCGATTTAGTATTTTACTTTTCACCAACTTCCTGACGGTCCGGTGTAATTAACATCCAACCACTTCTCGAGGTCCCTTGAGGCCCCTTTTTACCACTGTCCAGGTCCTCGTCTCCGTTGCCAGCAGCCTCGCTCGAGACCCGATGAAAGGTGTGTACGCCTCTACCTCTAGTTGTTTTTTCTCCCTCCTTTTTTGCTTTATTTTTGAAGCCGTCAGCTAATAAACACCGCAGCCGTACTGCAGCGAGTCCTCTCGGCCTCGGTTACTGTGGACCAGAAGGTGGTGTCTTCGATCGGCAAAGGCGTGCTCGTGTTCGCTGCGGTAGCACCAGGAGACACGGAGAAAGAGGCCGCTACATTAGCTGCCAAGGTGCTGAAGTTGAGGCTATGGGACGATGAATCGGGCGGCCATGTACGCCCCCTACTGCAGACCACCGCCCTTGGGCCGCACATCACTCTGACACGACAGAATTAGTGGAAGAAGAATGTCCAAGACATTAACGGCGAAGTCCTCTCTGGTGAGCATGCGCAGAACGGTACTATTCATCATAACGGAGACACTAACTCCTATCACACACACATAGTCTCCCAGTTCACACTCCTTGCCTCAACAAAAAAGGGAACCAAACCGGATTTTCACGGAGCGATGGGCGGGGATGACGCTAGGGTACTGTACGAGTACTTCTACAAGAAATTGCAGGAGGGCTACGTCGCGGACAGGGTCAAGGACGGTGTGTTCCAGGCCATGATGCAAGTTGCTCTGGTCAACGATGGACCGGTTCGGACCTACCTCATCCCACTACGGTTTCTTGCGACGCTTGTTAACATTGGGAAAGGTCACATTAGAGCTGTCCGTACAACCAAAGGAGGCCAAGGAGGAAAAGAAGACAAAACCCGCACAGCCGCCAGCTTGATGGTGGGCCGCCTGCAAGCTCGGTCAGAATCGGTTGCGAAATACCGATCTCGGCCCGGGCATCCGTGTACCAGGTACGCAAGACCCTAAGGTTGGAATACCACTGCGATGTTGTTGACGGCGTGACAACAACAAGATACAAAGAGACGGAGGCTGTCCGCCCTCAGTCCAGAATCTTCGAACAGTATTCTGTATTTTCGTCGTACGGTAATTATGACCACCCCGGCTCCCCGAAACAAGTCTAGCGCCCTGCGGCTGGTCCCACTGGTCCCAACCTTAGCTCGCCAGCCCCAGAATGCCCCTCTTAGACGTGCACCCCACCATCGAAGCTTCACGAAACGTCCCTGGCCCAGACATACATGTGCAGCTGCGGCGAGGAAAATAGATCACCTCGCCAACTTCGCTCTGTTGGTTGCGATTTGCTTTTTTTGTGTCGTCTATTTTAGAAACAGAAACCAGCCGTCGCCCGCGATACCCAACGAACAAGCAACTTGAGGTGAGCACGCAGGCAGCCAGCCCCCACCAAACAGAAGCCCCCAACAACTACCTAGGCGCAGAACTCCCGCGCAGGTTAACCGCAGTCATTGTGTGTGACCTCGGGTTTCAGGCTTTCTGTCCTGCCAAACTGTACTGTTCTTCTTTCCCAACAACATTGCCATTGTTAGCTTTTGGCCGCGCCGCTGACGACTCGCCCCAAGCTCTCCAAGCTCTCACTTTCTGCGCACTGCGACCGCATCGTCGTCACCGAGTACCAAACCCCCTCTTCTTCAACATCCACCATGAGCTCCGACGAGGCCAAGAAAGCTCGCAGCCGCGTCTTCTTCGACGTCACCGTCGGCGGAAATTCAGCCGGCCGCATCACCTTTGAGCTGTACAATGACGTCGTCCCCAAGACCGCCGAGAATTTCCGGGCCCTGTGCACCGGAGAGAAGGGTGTCGGCAAGGCGGGCAAGCCGCTGCACTTCAAGGGCTCGGGCTTCCACCGGGTTATCAAGCAGTTCATGATCCAGGGCGGTGACTTTACTGCGGGCAATGGCACTGGTGGCGAGTCCATCTACGGCGCCAAGTTTGCCGACGAGAACTTCAACTTGAAGCACGACCGTCCCTTCCTGCTCTCCATGGCCAACGCCGGCCCGGGTGAGTGGTTCTGCGTTTCTACTTTTTTACCGTGAGAAAAGCGGCTTTGCTAACAGTGCTCTGCGCCCTCCTGCAGGTACCAATGGCTCCCAGTTCTTCGTCACCACTGTCCCGACCCCCCACCTCGACGGCAAGCACGTCGTGTTCGGCGAAGTCCTCAGCGGCAAGTCCGTCGTGCGTCAGATTGAGAACCTCACGGTCCAGAACGACAAACCGGTCAAGGATGCCGTCATTGCCGACTGCGGCGAGCTGTCGCCCTCCGAAGCCGTTGCCGCCGACACCAAGGCTCCCGATGCCTATGGCGACGAGTACGAGGACTTCCCCGAGGACCAGACGACTGGAGACGAGGTCCTTTCCGCCTCCCAGATTCTGAAGATTGCGGCTGCCTGCAAGGACTTTGGCAACAAAGCGTTCAAAGGCGGCGATTTCAACGTGGCCCTCGACAAGTACCAGAAGGGCCTGCGGTACCTGAACGAAGATCCGGACCTGGACAACGAGCCGGCCGAGACCAAGGAGCAGCTGGACGCGCTCCGCGTCAGCCTGAATAGCAACGCCGCGTTGATGAATCTCAAGCTTGGCGCGTGGGATGAGACCGTCCGCACCGCCGACAACGCGCTTGCCGTCTCGACCATCTCGGACAAGGACAAAGCCAAGGCTCTCTACCGTCGCGGATTCGCCCTGGTGCGTTTGAAGGATGAGGAGACGGCGCTTGAGGCCCTCGAGCAGGCGAAGAAGCTTGCGCCAGAGGATGCTGCCATCACCACCGAGCTCGCTGCGGTGAAGAAGGCTGCCGCGGCGAGACTTGCCAAGGAGAAGGCTACCTATAAGAAGTTCTTTAGCTGAGCAGTGGGGGCTTCTGAGACGAATATCATGATACCAAGACCTAAAAGGTAGAGAGTCCGCAGGGAGGAGTACATCAAGTTCGAACCCCAAATTCGGGTCGCTGTTATACAGGACAAGAATGTTCAGGTCCCCAGGCTAGTCGACAGCGCTGAACATCCAATGACCCAAGTGACTTTATTCGTTTCCATATATCAAGCCTAATCCACACCTCGAGTGTATCAAGACAGGCTCGCCCCAATCAATGAGACACCCATGGCGTTTCTCGACCCCTCACCACCATCCACATCTTACAAGGATATCTCAGCTGGCTCGCGCTTCACGTTGCGCTTGAGGCCGTGCCACTATCTCGGCCTGTCTTGAGTCTGGCGGCACGGCAGGGCCCTTGTGTCGCTCTCTCTCCCTCTCCTTCTCTCTGTCCCTGTCCCTGTCCTTGTCCCTCTCCCTCTCCCTGTCTCTCTCCTTTTCCCTGTCCCTATCCCTTTCTCGCTGCTCCCTATCCCGCTCCTTCGCCTTCTCCCACCCCTTACTCTCATTCGGGTTCTCCTGCTCACCACCGCCGTCACGCTCGCCGTCTCTCATGATCACCGGCAACGACCCCAGCACGGGGCCCACGGGCGAGTCGGGCGACGCCGTCCGCGTCGTCTTGCGGATGAACCCGCTCAGCAGCTTCCGCGGGTGGATCCCCGTGCGCAGGCTGCGCACCGTCCCGCCGCTGGCCTGGCTCGTCGACAGCTCGGTGTTGTTGCTGCTGTGTGTATTGCTGCTGCTGCGCGACATTTGCCGCAGCGAGCTGGAGCTCAGCTCGCGGCTGAAGCTGCCGTGCCGCGAGTCCCGGCTGATGCTGATCGTCCCGAAGGGGGGTGCTGCTCCCGCCGCGTCTACGTCGCTGCCGGAGGATCCGGGCGGGTAGGCTTCGTTCTCGGTCCAGACGGCCGAGTTGCTGCTGTAGGATGAGAGGTTGAGCATCTCGCCGACGCTGATGCGGTCCATCACGTCGCACAGGGTGATGTGGTCGTCGGACGGCTGGCTGGTCGTGTCGGCGGCGCGGAGGGCCTCGACGCATGCAAGGCAGTCCATGGCGCGTCGGTGGAGACCGAGGCAGTGCGTGTGGAAGGTGAGGAGGTCGCCCGAGTAGAGCTGGGACTCGCTAGCGGTGGCGGGGTGGGCGTCGGCCCAGAGCTTGACGAGGGCGGCGAAGTTGCGGCCTTGGTCGATGAGGTAGGGGAGGGACGGGAATCCCTCGCGTGACATGGGGGATAGGCGGCCGAGGATGGTGATCGGGGTCGAGTATGACGCGGGCAGCGGCGCCTTGGTGCGCTCTACCGGGATGGCGCACACATCGTCGAGGAAATCTTTCAAGGGCTGCCGCTGTGTGGTGAGGAAGCGGTTCATGGGCTCCATCCACGTCTCTTTCTTGCCGATGCTCGACAGGTTGGCGAGTGCTTGCAAGGACTTGGCGATCAGGGTCAGGGTGCGTTGGGCGCGGGGTCGGGGGTGGTCCCGAAGCAAGCCAAACAGCTTGGGGTTGAGGATGGCCGGGCAGAGGAAGCGGAGGAAGAGGAACCCCGAGACGGACGTGTGCGTGACGGTGCGGAGGAAGTCACCGTACCGATCTTCAGCGACGGCCCGGATGTACTTGAGGATATGCCTGAGTTCCGGAGGCAGACGAGCGGCCGACGAAATGATGCATTTCCAGATCTCGGTCGTGAATTGGATAAGCTGAGCCCAGTGCTGCTGGAGATCCTCGCCGTGTTGCAGCTTGCTGGGGTCCACCTCGCAGCTAGCGTCGCTCTCGTTGATCTCGAGGATCTTGTCCGCCAGCGTGTCGTTCAGGTACTCCTTGCCTAGGCGACGCATGTGGAATTCCAAGGCCTGCGTGAGCAACGAATTTCCCCTGAACAGCAGATTGGCCTCGCCCTGCAGTGACTTGCCCAGGTCACGCACGATCTGCTCTCTGTCCAGGTTAGACTCGATCGAGTCGTTGGACTTGAGACGTCCACTGAACCTCGGCTTTTTCAACGGTGCTTGATTCCCGATTCCGTCAATCTCCTCCTCGACCATGTTCATGAGCCACTCGGTGGCGCTCCCCGAGACCTGGAAAATGTTGACAAAGATCTCGGCGAGCCGGCGCAGGCTCCCAGGCAGTGCCTCGGTGATCTGAGCAATCAGGCCACCGCTGAAGCGGTGTAAAAGGTCCGAGATGGGCTGATAGTGCCGCTGGAGAAGAACCACGAATTCCTCGTGGTGGACCTTGAGCAGCATGGACCCGATAGACTGCTGCCTGTCGTCGCAGATCTGAAGCCACTGTTCGTGATCCTTCCCGCAGTCCAGCTGATGTAAAGGAATGTCGACAGAGCCACACAGCGCCTCGGTTAGGTGACCTGCCCTAGCCAACCCCAATGTCGCCTGGATCTGATGCGCAAAACTCTCCGTGCTGGCATCGACCCTCTTCAAGAGAATCGATAGGTAGGGCAGGGAGGCCGGGAGGTCAGTAAACAAGCAGTCCTCCCGCCAAAACGGATTTTTCGTGTCCATCTTGGTCGTCGTTCTCGCGCGAACCTCTCCATCAAGAATGACCTCGGCCAGGTAGTTACCAATGAGGGGGTCGGGATCCGGCGCTTTGGCGTGGCGGTCTCCATGGGACCCTTCTCCGGTCCAAGTCCTGCTGCGGAATTTGGCCTCGGTGACCCTTACGGAAATCGTCTTTTCCACCCTGAACGTCTCTCCCGCCGGCTCTTGCTGGAAGTCGGTCACCTCACACACCCGCGCACCGCCTTCTGGGACGAGGCTAAAGATGTCCGGGATTGTGAAGGCGCGCAGCAGCACGAACCAGACCTCGAAGAGCACTCTGGACTCCAAAGCTATGTAAACCGGCCGGAAAATGGAGAGCTGGGTCGAGGTCGACGAATAGGAGGGGAAGATGGCCAGGCAGTAGCTCTCGTCCAACACAGACTTGTCGAGCTGTTGTATGGCGGACCTTGCGAGCTGCGACAGCTCAATCACGGAGAGGACCGTCACGTCATTTTCCGTCATAATTTTGAGCTCGCCATTGTCGTGAAGTATGCACGATACCCTCCTCCAGCACGTCTGGGAAGAGCGCAAATCGCGCGTCGAGGGCCGCCGGACAATGGCGCGCGGGGAGACGGCCGCGCCCTTATCCCAGAGCAGGATCTTGCCGACTTTGATGATGGCCGAATTCCGCAGGCCCGGCGACGAGACACGGCGTTTCATCTCTATCCTCGCTGGCGCGCCGGCGACAGCGTGGCTGGAGCGCACAGTTGGGGGCTTTGCGCCGGGCGGGCGCAACTGCTGCCAGCAAAGCAATGCGGCCAGCCAGAGGTCCAGCTCGTCAGCCACTAGCGGCCGCAGGCGGATTGCCGTGCCGAGCTGGGCACTGGCTACTTCGAGGCATTGGGAATCCCTGTCGGACCGCTGCTCCACCGGGGTCACTCGACAGCCGCGTAAGTCGGAAACGACAAAAGCGTGAAACGGGCCGTTGTCGCCTGGGTCAATCATCAGACTGCCCTTTTCCTCGTCGATATAACCCATGCCGCTCTGCCACGGCCCGCCAATCTCCTTCTGGTACTCGATCTCGCCGCGCATCCTCCCGCACAGGTTCTTCATCAGGAGCAGCACTTTGTTGGCATCCGTCGTCGGGATTGGGAGGGGAAGCGAATCGACCGACGGCGGGAGCGATGACAGAGGCGAACCCGGCCGCGACGACGGTCGCTTGGTCAGACGGCTCCGAGCGCCCGAGGGTTTCTTGTCCTTAGACAACGGCGCGGAAAGCGGCGGTTGCAGGTCGGACTGTTTATACGGCTCGAATGGGGACTGGAAGGACGGCATCCTCATGTCGTCGGACACCGGTAGAGACGCGGCGGACGAGAAGGACCCGATCCGGTTCCGCGCCTCGATGGTGGGGCCGAGCTGCTGCCGGAAAGCGCCGTCCATGGTGTGTGTTCTCGGCCTGAAGGGAGTCGTCCGGTGAGAGGGGCTCGAAGCGGAAGCAGAGCTGTCGAAGGAGCCAGGAAAGGAGTCGTTAAACACGACGCCCTGGCGCCGTGCTGGCAAGTTGGGGACGGTGGAGGCGGGAATGGATCTTGGTGAGGTCTGCGGCGACCCGGAACCGAAACCGCGGGACGCCTGTGACACACTGCTTCCAGTCTCGTCTAGGCCATTGGTGGTACCGTCGGCCGGATCCGGGGTCACCGCCCTCACCGTTTGCCGGAAGGCACCCCGGAGGGTTGTGGCCGAGGGTCTCTCGGGAGCCCGTGGCGACGGCACCTCGGTGAGGGGAGGAAGCACCGAGGTGCGTGTCGGCCGGTCGGGCAGAGGCGGAGGAACGGCATCGCGAGGGCTACTCCCGACGGAGTGGGACCTGCCATCCATGGCAGCCGGGAGCAGGCCAGTCAGCCCTCCGTTCTGAAGCGGCGATCGCCCGTGGAGAGGGTCGAGACGGCAAGACGGCACACATGCGCGCTGCAGAGTCTAGAACAGTTCTTGCCCCTCCTTGTCTCTTTTGCTCTCCCCTCCAGCTTGATCGCGGTCACAATCCCTCTCGGCTGTCCAGTGTCATGCGCAACCACGGCAGCGCAACCATAGCAGATTCACTGATTGTCGCGAGACGTCGCCGCCGACGGAGGAGTGCGCTTGGGAAGTCGAGAAAGCGGGGTCGCAACGAAATGCGAAAAGAGCAAGGGATCGATCGATCAAGTCTGCGGCATTCGACCGGCAAGATCAGAGAATCACGGACGGATCGACGGTTGACGGATGGTGCTACCGAGTGCGCCGTGTGCAGTGTTGCGGCACAGGCAGGTCGGATAGGGATGTGCCGGTCGGTAGTTATCGCGGCGTCACCAAGCCAGGCTGGCGGCGGGGTGGTCTGCGGCGGCGATGATCCAACGCCACGGGATCAGCCAAGCAGATGGCGAGCAGAGCGCAGCTGTCGCAGTTGTCGCAGTTTGTCGCAAACTCGACGCCTGCTTGCTTGCTCGCAATTGGAGACGCACGGCAAAGCAAGGGCAGGCAAGGGTAAGCAAGGGCCGCACGCAGAGGAAAAACAACAGATTGGCCACAGCACCTCAGCACCTCTCTCCCATCCGGAACGCTGCAGCAGATGCTCCGCAGCAACGGCCCGGGTCCTGCAGGACGCAAGCCCAGGGAGCGATTAATATTATTAATTAGCGAGGTGGTGTTGCATTGCTAGCCCCAGCTCGGGTGAGGGCCGCGCGACGGACCGAGAGATTCTGGGTCCGCCCGCCCCGATGTGGGTGGCGTGGTCGCTAATGTCAACGTTTACCGGTATTGGGACTCCCAAGAGCCGATCTTCGCTGCTGCTGGGTGTCTGTGTGTCTGTTGTGTGCATCCAACACGGCAAACCCTGCTTGCGGAAGACGCCCAACCTGGGTACGCCGTCCGAAATCCGCTCGATCGGGTTACACAGCATCTTCTGCTGCACGTAACCTCTGGTGGAAGAAGCCGCGAACTTCCTGGGATGGGCGATCGGCGTGGGTTTGCGGGGTTGGACAAGAGAATCCCTGCTTAGGGCGCCGGGCTTGGAAATTGAATGATTCATGCATCCACAACCACAACGGCGCGTTGACATGTCTAGCAACCCTAACCCTTTCCATCCTCAGCTTGCTCCCATCAAGACATCACATCAATGATCAGTCACTCCCTCTCCTCCGAAGTGGAAGTCAGCAAGGACAAGGACTCAGAACCCTTCCCCCGTCATGATGGTCCGCCCTCCGCCATACCACAGCTTCCCGCACCGAGCGTCAAGCCCCCGTTCCTGGCCAACAATCCACTCTCCGATAAACTCGCCGTCCCTGACGTCCCAGACTTCCTTCTCGAGCCACTTGTTGATGTCGTCAATGGCCCGAATCCACCGCGCTCGAGACTCGGGTGTCTCGTGGTCCTTCTGGTCGAGGTAGCGGCCCAGGGTAATGTGCGCGCTGGGAACCACATACCGCGAAGCAATGGCCACGGATTCTGACGCCACGTTGAAGACATCTCGCCGCAGGTGATGATACGTGTACTCGTCGCCATTTGCGGCGCTTCCGTTGGTGGCATCCTCGGAGGAGAGCGGCGTAGCCGGCGGCGACAAGACTTCCTCTCCAGACGCCGGCAGAAACGACACGGCAACGGCGGACAGGTCATACGAGATCATCGGCTTCACGAGACGCGAGCGCCTGGTGAAGGTGAGCCCTGTCAGAGCGGGGATGGCAGGCCGCATAGACGACACCAGGCTTGCAATTTCTTCGGCCGTCCGCGAGTGAGCAACTTCGAGAGTTGTCAAGTGCATGCGATGCGAAGGCATGAGCCAGAGGTCTAGTCATCAAGGTGTCAGCCCGTCAAGAGCCGCCTTTCCATGTGAGCCGAGGCCGCGGAAGATGCTTACTTGGCGCCGCCTGTCGCAA